>Ga0208980_10000321_pt1 | contig 26217 bp, 22 predicted proteins | sample WetSurMetagenome_3_FD_187993 | JGI IMG/M metagenome (GOLD analysis project Ga0208980, IMG submission 187993) | Wetland microbial communities from Twitchell Island in the Sacramento Delta, sample from surface sediment Aug2011 Site A1 Bulk (version 2) | ecosystem: Environmental > Aquatic > Marine... | reverse complement strand
TCAGCTAAAAAATATTTACGCACAGAACTACAAAACAGAAAAAGAATATTACACTGCGCTTGATAATGAAACTATCCCGACAGCAAAAGGCTACAAGCTTAACGAAGATGACCACATCCGACACGAAGTGATAATGAAAATTATGTGCGACTTTGAATTGAATTATAAATCAATTGAAGAGAAGTTCAAGATTAATTTTAAGGATTACTTTAAATGGGGACTTGGCAACCTGAAAGAATTTGAAGTCGATGAACTAATAGTAATGAACGATGACGGCTTCAAAGTAAAAGATATGGGCAGACTTCTCATCCGCAATATCGCGATGAATTTCGATGGATACATCGAACGGAAAGAGGATAAAGCCAAGTATTCCAGGACGGTTTAGAATATTTTAATATCTTTAAGCAACAGTTAAAATTCTTTTAATCCCTCTTCAAAGAAAATGGATGAAAATTTCTTATTCGCAGATAAAGATAATCTGAGCACACCTCTAGTTGGTTCTTGGGCTAAACGCAAATACAAAGTAGTGTATGAGTACAATGAGTTGTTTTCCAGTGGGATGAAGAATAACTGGGAAAACAGAATATATATTGACTTATACGCTGGTTCTGGTAAGTCTAAAATAGAAAGGACTGGTCAAATACTTTACTCATCTGCGTTACTGGCTCTAAAAGTACCTGATAAATATGATAAATATATTTTTTGTGATAAAGATCCCGTCAACATTGATTCTCTTAAAACCAGAATAAGTAAAGAATTTCCTAAAATAAATGCTGAGTTTGTTGTAGGTGATTGTAACGAAAAAATTGAGGATATCGTAGCGTTTATACCTAAACCATCCAAATCAAACAAAGTCTTATCCTTTTGTTTCATTGATCCCTTTGCCTTGATAGTTAAATTTGAAACAATTAAAAGGTTAAGTTCATTATTCACGGATTTTCTTGTATTATTAGCCTTTGGCATGGATGGCAAAAGAAACATTAAATATTATATTAAAGAAAACAATAGACGAATTGATGAATTTCTCGGTATGTCTGATTGGCGAGAAAGATGGATAACGGCTGAACTAAAAGGAACTAATCTTGTAAAATTTCTAGCAGATGAATTTACAAACCAAATGGTTAATTTGGATTATAAAAAAGACGCTATTAATAATTTTATTCCTTTCCATTCAGACGAAAAAAATTTACCTTTGTATTATTTGGCTTTCTATTCTCGACATCCAAGAGGATATGATTTCTGGAAAAAAGTTAAATCACGAAATGAAGATCTAAATTTATTTGAATAAACGAAATGGCATTAAAATCTTCAATAGAATGGACAGAATCTACGTGGAATCCTGTTACGGGTTGTAACAAGATTAGTCCAGGCTGTAAGAATTGTTATGCCGAAAGAATGGCTAAACGTCTTAAAGCGATGGGTTCGGAGAATTATGAAAATGGCTTTAAGTTAACAACTCACGACCACGTTGTAAACCTTCCTTTACAATGGAGAAAACCACAAGTAATCTTCGTCAATTCAATGAGTGACCTCTTCCATAAAAATGTCTCTCTTAATTTTATACTTAAAGTGTTCGAAACTATGAACAAAGCTCACTGGCATATATTTCAAGTATTAACAAAAAGATCCGATCGCTTACTTGAGATTAATCAATATCTTCCATGGAGTAATAATATTTGGATGGGTGTTAGTGTCGAAAATCAGGATTACACTTTTAGAATAAAAGACTTAAGTAAAACTGATGCTGCAATTAAGTTTTTATCGGTTGAACCTCTTATCGGTCCAATTCATAGATTTAGTTTAAACAATATTGATTGGGTAATCGTAGGTGGTGAATCAGGTCCAAAAGCCAGACCTATGAAGGAAGAGTGGGTTGCTTCTATCAGAGATAGATGTTTAAAACAAAATGTTCCCTTCTTCTTTAAACAATGGGGCGGTGTTCAGAAAAAGAAAAACGGAAGAGAATTAGAAGGAAGAACCTGGGATGAAATGCCTGCTTCATTATCTCTCTATTGATATTTTAATATTGCTTACCCAAACACACATTTCCTGTTGTAAATAAAATCAATAGAAAACTTTTTTGGTTCTGTCTTCTTATCGTTGAATTGGAAGAATAATCTCAAAAAATTAATCTTTTCCCAAAATTATCTATCTTTGTTTATTATTTTAAAGTGAAAGCAAACCCTCATTATGACTAAATCAATCTCCGATCTTATCGAAGTAAAAAACCCAAGAGTAGCCGGGCGATATCTAAAGAAAAAAGTGGCAATGGGTCATTTTATAGAAGATTACATTTCCGAAAAAGTTGATATTAAAGTCAGCTTTATGGAATTACTAAAACATAAGAACGACATTTTCACTTTTAATTTCGCTGCACCGCATTATTACTTTTTCATTTCAAGGATGATTCCGGAAGTAATTATTCACTCCCAAAAGCAGGATAAAAGAATAATTAAAAGTCATTATGATAATAAGAATGATTTGTTCAGCTGGTTTTTGGGAACGAAGATGATTTATACAAGCTGCTACTTTAAAAATTTAGATGAATCGCTCGAAGAAGCTCAGGAAAATAAGATGAACCTGATCGCACAAAAAATGCAGCTTAAAGAAGGTGAAGAATTATTGGATATCGGCTGCGGCTGGGGAACACTTGTAGCTCATCTTGCTAAACATTACGGAGTTAGAACGACCGGAGTAACAATCGCTCAGGCCGGAGCGGAATGGGCTGCACGACAAATTAAGGAATATGGTGTTGAGGATCGTGCGAAAATCTGGACGATGGATTACAGAGATATTCCTACAGACAAAAAGTATAACAAAATTACTTGTCTTGAAATGGCAGAACACGTTGGTATCAAGAACTTTAAAAAATTTATGAAACAGTGTTATGATCTGCTGGAAGATGATGGCCTGTTCTATTTACAAATTGCCGGACTGCGTGAACGCAGCAGCTTGCTGCAGAAACATAACCGGGAAGATCTCGTGTGGGGATTATTTATGAATAAATATATTTTCTCGGGAGCTGATGCAAGTATGCCTTTAAATTGGGATTTACAGCGAATAGAAAAAGTCGGTTTTGAAGTGCATTCAGTTGAAAATATCGGAAACCATTATTCAATTACCATCAACAGGTGGTATGATAACTGGCTTTCAAACAAAGAAAAAGTGCTTGATAAATACGGTGAACGAATATTCAGAATTTATGAAATTTTTCTCGCTTGGTCAGTACTCATCGGCAGACACGGAGGCTCAACGGCTTATCAAATTGTTTGTCACAAAAACTTAGATAAATTCGATAGGACGACATTTATCGGTGCTACGAATTTGGGAGAGCACGATGAATTTCAGAAAACTACTGGGCAAGATCCTGCTCGGTTTTGAGTTTTTTATGTCTTAACGTATTAAGTTGCCTGCATCTCGGGTTGATGTTCATCAACTGTTAGTTTAACATTCTTGCGGGAAATTTCTTCTTCTCTTAACCTTTTAAGTCTCATCGAATTTGTTTTGAATTTCGGTATGATGATAGAGAGAAAATAACTTCTTATAATGTACCACCAGAAACTTCTTTCAAGAAGAATCGGATCAATGTTCTTTTCAATTTCTTTGTGAGCTTCGGGAACTTTATTCCAATGAAGTCCGGCTTTGTGATGATGAATTGTGTGATAGCCATTATTGAAAAGAAGAAAATTCAGGAAACCGGTAAAGTTTCTGGAATGATTCCATTCGGATTCTTCATTGGCGTGAACGTGCTGTACGTAGTTAAATATTAAAACACTGAAGAGAGATACCTGTTGAGGAATGATTACAAATAGTAATGCTTTCTCCCAATCAATTATCAATGCTGCTGCTATCCACAGAACAAGCACAACATACTGAGAGATACTTACCCAGAATTTTTCTTTGTTATTTGCTTTCATGTCTTTCAGATAATTGGCAATTGCTTTTTGCTGATAATAACCGCTTATTGTTGGATAAGAAACGAGTGTTAGAAAATTATTTTTTTCGCTGACTCTGTATGTGATGGAATCATCACCTTCACGGTTATTAAATTTGTGGTGATTTTTATTGTGAGTTGGTATCCATGCAAAAATCGGGAAACCGTAAAATACTGTAAGCCACCAGTCGGTTAATACGTTCATTACTTTGGAACGCCACATCGGCAAGTGATTGTGATTGTGAGTCATTACTGCAACAGCAACGGACATAAATAAAAACCATGTGTATATAAACGGATTAACACCAAACCATATCCATTGAGAAACAAATAGTGATGTTGTGATTACTATGTAAATAAGGCTTTTAATGTCTGCCTTTTCTTTTAGCTGTAAACTCATTTTGAATTATCTTTCATTTTAGTATACCATTTCAAGTAATTAATAGAACAAAGAACTGCAATAGTAGTAACTTCTATGCCAAGTATAGAGATGTTGGTGAAGAGATAAAAGAATAATATTCAGGAAATTTGAGGTTTTACAATTAATTTACAATCGGGTAATGAGTGATTTTTTCTAATCACTCGGTCTTTCTTTCATCGGAGCTGTTGCAAAGAAATCTTTATAAAATCTTTCGGTGTAGTTTTCCAGCATTTCTTCAACTACTTTGTAATGCTTTGACCGGATTACAAAGCCAGCGTGATATGGTTTGTTCAATCTCCAAACTATTTCAGCATCATTGTAAGAAGAAAGATTCGGCCATTCCTGTTTTGCAAGTGAGGTTATAATTCCAGCATAATAATCCTGCACGTCGGGATATTTATACTCCCCTTCACCTCTTAAAATTTCTATCTTTGCCCATTCGCGCCACAAATTAATTCCGGAAGCAGCCAGTACAAGCTCAGAAAGATTAGCTCCGCCAACTCGGGCAGAAGTTTCAAGGAAATAAAGTTTACCCTCCTTTTCGGACTCAATAAATTCTGTATGAGAAACACCTCTTAGCATTCCCAATGCTTTCATTAACTTTTCATTCATTTCCAGAAGCTGTTGTTCCTTTTTACTTCCTCTTTCTATTGTTCTGCTGGTAAAAACTTTTCCTTCGTGTGCAACTTCAAATGGCGGCTTCCCGTATTGACTGGCAATGGCAAAACGAACTTTGTGTTCATAAATAATAGAGTCAACATGATAGATGTTGCCGGGAATAAACCGTTCCATTAAAAAGAATGATTGCTCATCGCCAAGATTATTAATCCTTCTCCACATTTCTTCTTTGTTATTAACTTTTTTCAATCCGTGTGCACCTGCAAGCATTCTTGGTTTTATCATATAAGGAAATTGAACTTTTTCGGCAAATTCATTTAATTCGTTATGATTCAATACGTGAATAAATTCAGGAACTGGAATTCCCATTTCCTCTGCTCTCATTCTCATCGCAAGTTTATCACGGAAATAACGAGCGGTAGTATCTCCCATACCAGGAACTCGTAGGTGTTCTCTAAGTGCTGCAGCTTTTTCAACGTCAAAATCATCAAGAGCAACCATGCGGTCTATTTTTTCTTTTCTTGCAACAAAACTTACCCCGTAAATAACATCCCGCATATTCCATTCTTTGTTTTTATCGGGCATATAAAAAGTTTCATCAATTGCTTCTTTAGGCCAATCAGCATTCTCCAGGCTCTTGGATGTAAGCAAAAGAACACGACAACCCTGCTCTTTACACTCGCGCATAAAGTCGAAACCTTTTTCATACGATGAAACACAAAGTACGGTAATTGGTTTTGAGATGTTCATAAAAATTTTCCGGTCGTTCAAGATGATGTATTATTCTTGTAATCAAGTTTAAGTTTAATAATTGAAAGAATCAACTAATGAGACAGAATTAAGCCTTCGGCAGTTGTTAATGTCGATTTTTAGACTGCTCAAAGTTCGAAGCAATTTGTTAAATTTGTACTTAATTAAAGCTAAAGATTTAATGCCTTCAAATAAAAAAATAGTGATAATCGGTGCCGGTATTTCTGGTCTGACGACGGCGTATCTTTTATTTAAAGAAGGCTACGATGTAGTTGTTCTTGAACAGAAAGATAAAGTTGGCGGTTCAATTGAAACAGTATATTCAGATGGGTTACTTTTCGATCGTGGGCCAAACAGTGGATTGGAAACCACAACACTAATTCAGCAGCTTGCAAAGGAATTAAATCTCACAGATCAATTTGTGTACGCGAATCGTGAAGGAAACAAGAGATACATTTTGAGGAATGGACAGCTTCATGCACTTCCAATGTCTCCTCCGTCATTCTTCAAAACAAAACTTTTCTCTGGCAAAGCAAAACTAAGATTGCTTGCCGAACCTTTTATCGGAAGATCTAAAGACGGTTATTACCAGAGCATCGCTGAGTTTGTAACACGAAGACTTGGACAAGAATTTCTCGACTATGCAATCAACCCGTTTGTTGCGGGAGTTTATGCAGGAAAACCAGAAGAGTTGAGCGTTAAATCCGCTTTTCCAAAGCTTTATGCTCTTGAAGAAGAATATGGCGGATTAATTATTGGAACTATAAGAAGCATTCGTAAAAGGAAGAAGAGCAAAGAAGTTTCCAAGCAAAGTGCTAAAATGTTTTCATTTAAAGATGGAATGAAAGTACTCCCCGAAGCAATAGCAGAAACACTTGGCAACCGGATAAGTACGGGAGTTGAAGTTACTTCGATACGCAGCACGTCCGAAGGAAACTACGGTGTAACTTTCCGGGATGGCAATCAGAATTTAACTTTGCTTGCTGATGTGGTGCTTTCAACTGTTCCGGCTTATAAAGCTTCTGAGCTTTTCGGACATTTTGATGAAGGACTTATCAAACATTTAAATGGAATTTATTATCCACCAGTTTTGGTTCTGTATCTTGTTTATGAAAGAAGTGCTATCGGTCAACCATTAGATGGATTTGGATTTTTAATTCCCGAAAAGGAAGAAAGATCTTTTCTTGGTGCTATCTGGAGCTCGGTTATTTTTCCAAATAGATCCGATGAAAGTAAAGCAGCTTTCACTCTATTCATAGGAGGTTCACGCGATGCCGGTTTTGTTGATGATGTTGAGCAAATGGTTATGGATCGTGCAAGAAGAGAATTCGAATTAATTATGAAAATTAGTGCTGAGCCAATTTTTGCTGCTAAAAGATTTTGGCCGAAAGCAATTCCTCAATATAATCTTGGTTATGTTGAGCATGAAAATTTTTTCGATCATTTTGAAAAGAATAATAAAGGAATAATCCTTGGTGGAAATTATCGCGGAGGAATTTCTGTTGGAGATTGTATTAAAAATGCAGAATTAGTTGCGCAACGAATTAAAAATTTAACTTAGCGACTTGGCGTCTTCGCGTGAAATAGTTTCTTGCAAAGTTGCAAAGACTCAAAGAAAGGAAATAGTATGGCAGACAAAAACTTCACCTTCAAGCGCTTTAGAAGATTACGATACAACCCTATCATTCGGGATATGGTACGGGAAACTGTATTAACAAAGAATGATTTGATTTATCCGTTATTTGTTGTACCTGGAAAAGATGTGAAGAAACCTGTCAAATCGATGCCGGGAGTTTATCAACTTTCAGTAGAGAATCTTGTTAAAGAATGTAAAGAAGTACGCGATCTTGGAATTCCAGCAGTAATTCTTTTTGGAATTCCCGAACACAAAGATGAACAAGGCAGTGATGCTTACAATCCAAATGGAATAATTCAACAGGCAATCAGGGCGATCAAAAAAGAAATTAATGATTTACTTATTGTTACAGATATATGTTTGTGCGAGTATACTTCTCATGGTCATTGTGGAATACTTGCCGGTGAAGATATTCTGAACGATGAAACGATCGCTGTTCTTGCTAAAGAAGCAGTGTCTCATGTTGAAGCTGGAGCCGATATGGTTGCTCCTTCAGATATGATGGATGGAAGAGTTCTCGCAATCCGTAAAGCACTTGATTACAAAGGTTATGAAAAAATTCCGATTATGAGTTACGCAGCAAAATATGCTTCCGGTTATTACGGACCATTCAGAGATGCAGCAGAATCTACACCGGCATTTGGCGACAGAAGATCTCACCAGATGGATATTGGAAACATTAACGAAGCACTTCGTGAAGTTGAAGAAGATATTGAAGAAGGTGCAGATATTGTGATGGTTAAACCAGCAGGACCTTATCTTGATGTAATAAGAAAAGTGAAAGAAAAATTCGGAATGCCAACAGCAGCTTACCAGGTAAGCGGAGAGTTTTCAATGATAAAAGCTGCGGGTAAGAACGGATGGATAGATGAAGAAAGAGTTATGATTGAATCATTAACATCGATCAAACGTGCTGGTGCGGATATGATACTTACCTATTTTGCAAAAGACGTTGCGAAGTGGATTTCAGCCAAAGGCTGATGAGCCTATGGCTCAGATGGAACTTAAAAATATAATAAGCAGTGTAAAAGATATTCTCGTTGTTCGTCAGCACAACCAGATTGGCGATATGCTCTGTTCTCTTCCTTTGTATGCCGCATTAAAGAAAAAATATCCGAATTCAAGAATAACACTCGTTGCTGCAAAAACTAATTATGAAATTCCTTTCTTTGACATAAACCCATATCTTGACAAGGTAATCATATTTGATAAAGGGGATTTTAAAAGTCTTTTAACTTTTTATCGTAAGCTTCGCGGTAGCAAATACCAAATCGGCATCGTCCCATCAACTATAAAAGTATCAAGAACTTCGCATATAATTAATTTTCTTTCGGGCGCTAAAATTATGATCGGTGTAAAATCTGTTGATGGTTATGAAAATTCTTCTCATAGATTGCTGAATGTAAAATCAGATTTTAATTGGAAGAACACACACCAGACAAAAAGAAATCTTGAAGTGGTATCACAGATTAGCTGTGACTTAACAGATGAAGAAATAAAGTCGATCAGATTCAGGTTTTCTACTGAAGAGATAAATGAGGCTAAGGAGTATTTGCAAAAAGAGTTTCCCGATAAGAGCAAAAAGATTATCGGGTTTCATCCCGGAGCCGGCAAGACAGTCAATATGTGGTCAACAAAATATTTTATAGAATTGATAAAGAAAACTTATGACCGTTACAATAATTATGTTTTACTAACATCCGGGAAGATTGATCAAGCGGTTATAGTTGAAGTTGAAAATGAAATGAAAAAATTTGGCATTCAATACAAAATTTTGAATGACCTGCCGATTAAAAAACTTGGAGCAATAGTTTCTCTAATTGAACTTTATATTACAAACGATACCGGATCAATGCACATCGCCGGTTTTTCAGATACAAGGATGATTTCCCTGTTCGGTCCAACAAATCCGGCAGAATGGGCGCCTGAGGGAAAAAATAAATATTATATCAAGTCAGGGACAGAAAATGTTAATGACATTACTGTCGAAGAAGTATACAATCTCAGCAAAATAATTTTAGAGGAATAAAAAATGAAATATAGAAAACTTGGAAAATCAAATATTGAAGTATCAGAAATAAGTCTCGGCTGCTGGACAATGGGCGGACTCAACTGGGTAAACGGCGATCCAAACGGCTGGGCGAATGTTGACGAAAACGAAGTCGCCGAAGCTATTAACTATGCAATTGATCACGGCGTAAATCATTTTGATAATGCAGATGTTTACGGAAACGGAAGAGCCGAAAGAATGCTTGCAAGAATTCTCGGAAACAGAACAAACAATTTTATCATCGCCACAAAAATCGGGTGGTTCCCAGGCACAGCAGCAAATGCGTATGAACCAAAACACATTAGACATCAATGCGAACAATCACTTATTAATCTGAAAAGAGATTATATTGATCTTTATTATTTCCATCACGGATGGTTTGGTGACAAAGATGAATATCTTGATGATGCTGTCGAAGTGATGTACAAATTAAAAGAAGAAGGGAAAATCAGACTCGTCGGACAATCCGCTTATTCTCATAAAGATTTTGTTAAACTCATACCGAAAGTAAAACCGGATGTTTTACAAAGTTTTGCAAATCCAGTTGAACGAGCTTTCATAGATGATGGAAATCCAACCCGAAAGCTGATGGAAGAAAACCAGATTTCTTTTGTAGCATTCAGACCTTTGTATGAAGGTTTGCTTCTTGACAAATACAAAAAAGAAAATCCACCGCAGTTTGAAAATGGTGATCACCGGAAAGGATTGTCCAGATTCTCTTATGATAGCCTTGCTAAGCTTGAAGTTCAACTAAACAAAATAAAAGAACGGTTTGGTTCTTCAACTGAAGATTTTGCGAGAGTTGCCCAGCAGTATTTGCTTCATTACAAATTTGTTGGTGCTGTTATTCCTGGATTCAGAAATCTTAGACAGGTACAAGTAAATTTATCAGCAATGGATAAGCCGCTGACAGATGATGATTTTGAATTTGTAAAAAGCGTTTTTGAGGAATGATTAGAAAGCAAAATTTTATTTCATCAGAATCATTTTTTTAGTTTCACTGAAAGTGTCGGTAATTAGCTGATAATAATATATTCCGCTTGAAAATGATAAAACATCTTGAGGGGAGGCGGAACCGCCTTTGGTGGAAAATTCTACTTCATAACTTCCAGCAGGTTGAAATTCATCAACTAATGTTGCTACTTCATTTCCCAGTACATCGTAAACCTTTAATGATACAAATTGCTGACTGCCTATTGCATACTGAATACTAGTTGTCGGATTAAATGGATTCGGATAATTCTGCCTTAACTGGAAAACCATTTTGTTGGATTCTCCATTATCGGAAATGCTCGTTGAGGAACCACCACCGTTTACTGTTTTCAATATTGTTCCATTCGAACCAGAAACAAAACCTATTTCTTTATTCACAAAAAAGACAGACCTGAATTCCTCGTCTATATCAGGGCCGTTATCAAACCAGGATTCTCCGCCATCTGTAGTTTTCAACAACCAGCCAAGTTCTCCGACTACCCAACCGATGTTCTCATCAACAAAATCACTTGAGTAAATTATATCTCCGGTAGTTATGTAATTATGATTTTGCCAGGTATTTCCTCCATCAGTTGTTTTGAAGTAAGCGCCGCAGCAGCCAAATGCAAATCCTGTTGTTGGAGATATGAAAGAGATTCCATAGAAAGCGTTCGGCATTCCTACATTTAATGAATCCCAGTTTTTCCCATTGTCAGCACTACGATAAACTAATCCATTCCCTCCAATTACAAACATTTGATTCGCAGAGTAGATGTAAGTCTTTAACAAGTGATCATAACCTTCCGCTAATACATTTTTCCAACTTTCACCGCCGTCCTTTGTAACCAGGACTGTTCGAAAATAACCTGATGCAATTCCAATATTTTCATTTTCAAAAGCAATTGAAGTGATTTCTTTACCAGCCTCAGTATGTTTCAAAACCCAGTTGATTCCTCCGTCGGTGGTTTTAAATATATTTCCCTCACTGTTACAAACCCAACCTAAATTATTGTCTATAAAATGAATTGAGTTGTTCGTCCCCGTTAATTGGATTTGTAACCAGTTGTTTCCGCTATCGGTAGTTTTTAAAATAACATCTTTACCAGCAACCCAACCTTGATTTTCATCTAAAAAAAATACTGAGTTCAATTTTTCATCTGTTCCTGCATCAAGCTCGAACCATTGTGCGGAGTTACTCACTGCGTAAAGGATTATAAAAATGACGAGTATTTTAAATCTGATCATAATATTAAACTAGACAATTGTAAATAATTGCCAAAAGTTAAGTTTTAATGTGATTTATTTCAATAGATATGAATGCTCAGAAAATGAGATTCTAATACTTGTAATACTGGGGGAAAAACTTAATTCGGCGGCATCTTCAGGTGGGTTGAAGATTGCAAACCTTTTGAAACTTCAGGAATAATTCCTTTCTGAATATAAATTGGTCGAATATGATTCCTGAGCTCAGGCAAATTCTTATAAAAAATAATTGCACCAATAAGACAAATTACTCCGCTCGACAAAACAGTATAAGGTGCCCCGATTGTACTTGCTAAAGTTCCAGCCATAAAACTTCCAAATGGTGCGGTTCCCATAAACGCCATTACATAAAGACTCATCACTCTTCCACGTTTATCATCATCAACTAAAGTTTGAAGCAGTGTGTTTGTAGAAGCCATCTGCATCATCATTCCAAAACCGGTGAACAACATAAGAGCCATCGACAAATAAATATTTCTCGAAAAAGAAAAGAATAAAAGTCCGAGAGAAAAAATGCTTGCTGCAATTGCTATCCATCTTCCTAAACCTAAAACTGATTTTCTTGATGCCAGATAAATTGCCCCAATAAAAGCTCCGGTACCAACAGCACCGAATAAAAATCCGAGTGTGTGAGAATTACCGTGTAAAATATCTCGTGCAAAAACCGGCATCAAAACCGTGTATGGCATTCCCGTTAGACTAACTAATCCAATCAATAACAACAATGCACGAATTGGTTTGAAATTATACGCATACTTTATTCCCTCTTTTACTCCTTCAAGAACTCTTTCATTTTTATTACTATTTTCTTTTGGGGGGATTTTCATAAGCAGCAAAGCAACAATCACTGTAAGAAAACTCATTCCATTAATTAAAAAACAAAGTCCTTCACCGAGAGCAGAAATTACAAAACCGGCAATAGTTGGACCGATCAATCTTGCAGCATTAAACACAGAAGAGTTAAGTGCAATTGCATTTGGTAAATCATTTCTGTCATCAACCATATCAATTACAAAACTTTGCCTTGTCGGCATATCGAAAGCATTTATTATACCAGAGAATAAGCTCAACAAAATAATTTGCCATATCTGAATTGAACCGCTCAAGGTTAAAAATGCAAGAATGAATGCCTGAACCATTGCAAGAATTTGTGTCGTTACAATAATTTTATGTTTATTATATCTGTCAGCCAGTACACCCGCAAATGAAGCCAGAACAAAAGTTGGCATTTGTGAAGAGAAGCCAACAAGACCAAGAAGAAATGCTGAATCGGTTAATCTGTAAACAAGCCATCCAAGTGCAACCGACTGCATCCAGGTACCGATAAGTGAAAGGCTTTGTCCTGTAAAAAACAACCTGTAGTTTTTATGGCGTAATGCTCTTAAAGTTTGTTTAACTAATCCGTAATTCATATTTCAAAAATGCAAAATATTATTTTATTAATAAGCTTATTTTTACTTCAACCCCACAGAGAATTATGCATAAAGTTTATTTTCGGTTTTACGAAGAGCTGAACGATTTTCTTCCCGAAGAGAAAAGGAAGAAGCGATTTGCACACCAGTATATTGATCGGACATCTGTTAAAGATTTAATTGAATCGCTTGGTGTTCCTCATACTGAAGTCGATTTAATCCTGGTAAACGGCAAGTCTGTTAATTTCAAATATTTAATTAATGATGGAGATGACATTTCTATTTATCCTGTTTTCGAATCACTCGATATTAGCGATGTTCAGCACTTAAGACCAAAACCGCTTCGCAAACCCAAGTTTATTGCAGACGTTCATCTTGGAAGATTGACAAAGTATTTAAGGATGATAGGACTTGACGTTTTGTATAAAAATAATTTTGAAGATGATGAGATAGTTAGCATTTCAATAAAAGAGAAAAGAGCCATTCTTACAAAAGACAGAGGAATTTTAAAAAGAAATGAAGTAACTCACGGTTACTGGGTTCGCGCCACAAAGGCTGAGGCACAGGCAAAGGAAGTTTTGGAACGATTTGATCTTCAAAAAGAGATAAAAGAATTTTCACGATGTATTGAATGCAATGATTTACTAAAACCAGTAAAAAAAGAAACAATCATCAAACAACTTCCCCCAAAAGTAGCTAAACGGCAATATGAGTTTTATAAATGTCCTTCCTGTAACAAATTTTATTGGAAAGGGAGTCATTATCTGCGAATGTTAACATTTGTCCAATCAGTAAAGAATATTGAATTTTAATTGGCTTATTTTTGTCACAGTATTTAAACAGATTTCCTTAAAAATTACAATAAATTATGTGGATTATAATTCGTCTTCTTATCGGCATAGCAATACTTTTAATAGTAGAGTTTTACTTTATTAAGCATGTAAACCTTGCAATCAAACTTTTTTTCCCGACCTTCTACGAAAAGAAATTTCACCTGGTCAGAAAAACCTTTCTGATCTGGGTGAATCTTTATCCATTAGCATTGATATTTATATTCACATACTTTGCCATCACAGGTTCTTACTTAACAGCGCCAGAGAATAAAATAATTGATTATCTGCTCATTTACCCTTTCTGGATTTTCTTTATTCTGATTATTCAATGTTGTCTTTTATTTCTACCCCTTGATTTAATAAAACTTTTTTCATATGTGTTCTTAAAAAAAACACGGACACACCTATTAAAAATTCGTTCCACTCTGCTTTTCCTGATAATTGGGTTCTTCATAATATACATTCCAATCAGAATTATCTATGACTACAGCTCTGTTTCCATAAGAAAAATTGAGTATCAAAAAGAAAATCTTCCTTCCTCGCTCGAAAATTTCAGAATTGGATTTATTTCAGATATTCAGGCAGATCATTACACTGATAAACCAAGATTAGAAAAATTTGTAAACACTGTGAATTCATTAAATCCTGATTTGATTCTAATTGCGGGAGATTTAATAACAACTGGTCCTGACTATATTAAAATTAGCGGACAGGAAGTAGGAAAATTAAAATCAAAGTATGGCGTTTACTCCTGTGTCGGTGACCACGATAACTGGGCGTACCGAAATGATTATGCAAAAAGTGTTGCCGAAGTTGAAGCTTCGCTGTATGCAAACAATGTTTTAATGGTGGATAATGGAATTAAATCCATAAAAGTTGATAGTGCAGAAATAGGTGTTGCGTTTATTACTAACACTTATGTCCAAACAATAGATTCTCTTATTCTTGATAGCCTTGTATCAAACAATGTTGGTGATCTGAAAATATTGCTTGCCCATCAGCCTCAACCATTTATAATTGATGCTGCAAGAAAAAATAATTTTAATTTGTATCTGGCCGGTCATACACATGGTGGACAGATAACTTTTGTATTCCCTTTTATCCAATTAACCCCGACAATGTTCGAAACAAAATACACTAAGGGAGATTTTTGGTTTGGAGATATGTTGTTAGTTGTAACCCGTGGATTGGGAATGTCATTAGCACCAATAAGATATAACTCGACTCCGGAAGTGACATTAATTACTTTGAAGAATAAATAGAATTCAAGTTTGCTTACACTTTCAGAAATAAATATTTACCCTATCAAATCACTCGGAGGAATAAGTCTTAATTCATCAGAGGTTGAAGAACGTGGATTAAAGTATGATCGCAGATGGGTTCTGGTTGATGAATCGAACACATTTTTCACCCAGCGAGATTTCCCGGAAATGGCATTGATAAAAGTTTCAGTTGAAAAAGAAGGGTTAAAACTTCTCCACAAAACAAAAATTGTTGAGCCATTGTATATCCCATTTGATTTTAATCACTCAAGAAAAGATAAAGTTATTATCTGGGATGATACAGTGTTTGGCGAATTTTATAACACACAAATTGATAACTGGTTTTCTGAAATACTTGGAATTAAATGTCACCTTGTAAAAATGCCCGAGACAACAAGACGAATTGTTGATGAATCTTATGCAAATAAAAAGATTGTAAGCTTTGCAGATGGTTATCCATTTTTAGTTATCGGTCAATCATCCCTTGATGATTTAAATTCCAGACTGGAAATTCCATTACCGATGAATAGATTCCGTACAAATTTCGTTTTCACTGGCAGTAAACCGTTCGAAGAAGATATCTGGAAAAAGTTTAAAATTGGTGATGTGGTATTTCAGGCTGTTAAACCATGCGCAAGATGTGTCATCACAACTACGAATCAGGAAACTGCAGAACGATTGCACGAACCACTCTTGACTCTTTCTAAGTTCAGAAAATTTGATAATAAAGTTATGTTCGGGATGAATCTAGTTTGCGAGTCAATTGGTGAGGTTAAAGTGGGAGATAAAGTAGAACTTTTGTAATCACACGGAATTTAACAGGAGGGCAGAATGATTTTCAAAATTAATCTCTCGTTCATCATCTTAATAGTTATTTCGCTGCACATCTACATTTTCTCCCAGACCATTTCAAAAGAAAATATTGAGAATGCCGAAAAAGTCATCGGGCTTGAATTTAGTGATGCAGAAATTGATTCAATGCAGTCAACTCTGGATTCACAGTTGAATAACTACGAGAATATTAGAAAGGTTGAAATATTAAACAGCACTCCTCCATCAATAATATTTAATCCGATTCCTGTTGGCTTTGAGTTTCAAACAGAACAAACCCAAATTCAATATAGTGATTACTCAGGAACAAAATTACCTGAAAATATAAATGAACTTGCTTTCTATTCTATTGGTGAATTAGCTGATTTAATAAGAACAAAACAGATTACATCAACAGACCTAACAAAATTTTTTCTTGAAAGATTAAAGAAGTATGATCTAGAACTTCATTGTGTAATTTCACTTACGGAAGAAAGGGCTCTTAAGCAAGCAAAGTTAATGGATGAAGAAATTGTCCAAGGAAAATACCGAGGAATGCTGCACGGAATTCCATTCGGCATAAAAGATCTATTAGCCACGAAAGATTATAAAACAACATGGGGTTCTGTTCCATTTAAAGATCAGATGATAAATGAAGATGCGACAGTTATAAAAAAACTTGAAGAAGCAGGTGCAGTTCTGTGTGCAAAACTAACGATGGGTGAACTTGCGTGGGGAGACGTTTGGTTTGGCGGAATGACCAGAAATCCCTGGGATACAACTCAAGGTTCAAGCGGATCTTCTGCCGGTTCGGCTTCTGCAGTATCGGCAGGATTGATTCCTTTTGCAATCGGTACAGAAACCTGGGGATCAATTGTTTCTCCATCAACGGTTTGCGGGACAACTGGTTTACGTCCAACTTACGGAAGAGTAAGCAGAACAGGTGCAATGGCATTAAGCTGGAGTATGGATAAAATCGGACCGATTTGTAGAAATGCTGAAGATCTTGCTATTGTTTTTAATGCTATCTACGGACAAGATGGATTAGATCAAACATTATACAAAGTTCCTTTCAACTACAAACCCGAAATTGATTTTAGCAAATTGAAAATTGGCTATCTAAAAAACGACTTTGATAAACAGTACGATTTTCATTCTCAGGATTCTGTCACACTGGTTAAACTAGTGGAACTTGGAGCTGAATTAATTCCCATCGAATTACCTGAGTTCCCCGTCAACGATCTTTCGATAATACTTTCTGCTGAAGCTGGTGCTGCATTTGATGAGTTAACAAGAAGCAATCGTGATTCACTTCTAGTGAGACAAATAAAAGATGCATGGCCGAATGTTTTCAGGGCTTCACGTTTCATTCCGGCGGTTGAATATATCAATGCAAACAGGATAAGGTATCTGCTTATTCAGCAAATGGCTAAAGTAATGATGGAAGTTGATCTTTATATTGCGCCTTCGTGGGAAGGAGATAATTTATTACTGACAAATTTAACAGGACATCCCTGCGTGGTTGTGCCAAATGGTTTTTCAGAAGATGGAACTCCGACTAGTATTACTTTTATCGGGAGATTGTTTGATGAAGGAAGATTAATTGCATTCGCGAAAAAATATCAGGATTCAACTAAATTCAATAAAAAACATCCAAAAACTTTTGATCAATAATTTTAATGAACATAAAATTAACAAAAGTCTCTTCAGGTTCTCCGGAAGTTAAATCACTCTCCGATGAACTTCACAAAGAGCTGGAATTAATTTATGGAAATGGAATGATCGAGGACTTCTTAGATGAAAACAAACAAATGCTCATCTTCTTTGTTGCTTATGATGAATCGGAAAATGCTACGGCTTGTAGCGCTCTTAAACATTTTAATGAAACCACTGCTGAGATAAAAAGAATGTATGTTAAACCAGAACACAGAGGAAGAGGAATATCAAAGTTAATTTTAACCCGAATCGAAGATGAGGCAAAAGAGTTAAATTATAATCGACTCGTACTCGAAACAGGATTGAAGCAGCCAGAAGCAATGGGTCTGTATAATGAATTCGGATATAAGCCATTAAAATGTTATGGAAGACACACTGATGATCCTGACAGCAGATGTTTTGAAAAAATGATAAATTAATACAGATAAAATTTTAAAGTGCTTATTCAAACACAATTGAGGAAATATCAATGAGCAGAAAAGTTGAGGTTGCAGGAATAATGGGTCCGGTATGGTTTATCGGCTGGTTATTCACAATAGGTTTTCTCAAACTAACTTTTTTTCAGGGATTACTAGCCTTAATAATCTGGCCTTACTATATAGGCGACTTTCTTTCAAAGTTTGCTGGCTAGCACTGTGCAAAGTATTTAAAACGATTTACTTAAAAAAATGAAAACGATAGGAATGATAGGTGGAACCGGGTGGCCATCGACTCTTGAGTATTACAAGATAATCAATCAGGAAACAAATAGACTACTTGGTGGATTGAGTTCAGCAAAAATTATGCTCTCGTCCTTTAATTATGCTGAGATAGATGCACTAAATAAAAATGATGATCACGAAGGTGTTTACAAACTAGTTTTAGATGCTGCACAAAGATTGAAAAAAGCGTCTATTGATTTCATTATTATTTGTGCAAATACTATGCATCAATATGTTGAGGATTTAGAAAAAGAAACTGGTTTAAAAATTGTTCACATTGCGGACGCAACAGTAAAAGAGATAAAGAGAGTCGGTATTTCTAAGATTGGTTTACTTGGGACCAAGTTTACAATGGAAATGGATTTTTATACAAAACGTCTCAGTCAATCAGGTATTGAATCACTTGTTCCTTCAAAACCCGAAAGGGGATTTATCCATAACGTAATTATGAATGAACTGATTAAAGAAGAGTTTAAACAAGAATCAAAGTTGAAGTTTCTTAAAATAATAAGTGATTTGGAAAATAGCGGTGCACAAGGAATCGTTTTAGGTTGTACAGAAATACCACTTCTAATCAAGCAGGAAGATGTTTCTCTTCCAATTTTTAATACTCTCGAAATTCACGCAAAAGCTGCAGTTGATTTTGCATTAAGTTAACCTCTTCTTCTCTTTTCTGGTGATTTAAATCAACCAGACATTTCCTTTTGTTGTCTTCTGAAGATTAATATTCTATATTTTATTCAGATATATAAATCAGGAGACAAAAGATGACAGGCTTAAACATACCTTCGATTAAAAATCACCTGGCTGAAAGAAGGGATAGACTTCAGGAAACTATAAAATACGTCGCTGATCCAACAAAATTATTTAGCTTACTTCAACAAGTTGATTTTGCTTTAGAAAGAATTGATGGTGGGTCATATGGACTTTGCGAGTTCTGTAACGATCCTATTGAACCAGAAAGATTATTGATGGATCCGCTTCTAACAGTTTGCCTTGACCATCTGAATCACCAGCAGAAAAAAGCACTTGAACAAGATCTCGAACTTGCCATTAAAATTCAGCGAAATCTTTTACCGGACAACAATCTTAAAGTAAATGGTTGGGAATTCAGTTATCACTACAGTCCGGCAGGACCTGTAAGCGGAGACTTTTGTGATTTTATAAAACTTGATGATCATTCTGTGCTTTTTGTTCTTGGTGATGTTTCGGGTAAGGGGATTTCAGCATCTTTAATGATGTCACATCTACATGCTTTAATTAGAAGTTTGCTCTCAATTAATTTACCAGTCAATGAAATAGTTGCTCGTGTAAATAGGTTATTCTGTGAAAGCACTTTGTCGACGCATTACGCAACAATGGTTTTCGGAAAAGCTAACAATTCTGGGAATATACAGTTATGTGTAGCAGGACATAATCCGCCTATGTTGATTACACACGGGAAAGTCGAGACTTTAAATTCAACTGGAATCCCCATTGGATTATTTTGTGAATCGGAATATGAAATGGTAAATATTGATATGCATAAGGGCGACTCGCTTGTTCTTTATTCAGACGGATTAACTGAAGCATCTGTAAACGAAATTGAATATGGAGAGGATAGACTTAAGCAACATCTTTGTCGGTCGATGAATTTATCTGCAAAAAGTTTGCTTGACTCGATAGTAATTGATCAGAAAAATTTTCTTAAAGATTCTGAATTGTTTGATGATATCACAATTTCTGTTTTAGCCAAAACCAATTAACTTGTCAGCGCAATAGAACAAATCAAAAAAAGTTCTAGTCACATCAAATTATTGTTGACGATTAACAATTAAAAAATTATTTTGAAACCGAACTTTAAATTCTTCTGACTTTCGCTCAACAAAAAATACAATCTATTTAAGGAGGTGCTAATGCGATTAAGCATTGGAATTTTTGTGGTTGTTTTGCTTTTTGAAGCTTGCAGTATTGAAAAAACAAAGCAAGCACCACTGTTTGATAACCTGGGAACTTTGAATTTCCCTATCACGACAAATTCTGAGTTAGCTCAAAAATATTTTAACCAGGGAATTATTCTTGCTTATGGTTTTAACCACGAAGAAGCATTCCGTTCTTTTGAAGAAGTCGCAAGATTAGATTCGAACTGTGCAATGGCATACTGGGGAATGGCATATGTGCTTGGTCCGAATATAAATCTTCCAATGGATGCTGGAGTAGTTCGCACAGCCTACGAAGCAATTCAGAAAGCAAATTCTTTGCTAGATAATGAAACACAAAGAGAAAAAGATTATGTGATGGCGTTATCAGAGAGATATTCTGCTGAAGCTATGGAAGACAGAACTCCATTAGACCAAGCTTATTCTGATGCAATGCGAAATCTCTCAGCTAAATATCCCGATTATCTTGATGCTGCAACAATGTACGCTGAATCAATTATGGATCTTCATCCATGGGATTACTGGCTGAAAGATGGAACAGCACAACCATGGACACCAGAACTGCTGGCAGTTCTTGAAAGTGTAATCAAAAAAAATCCAACTCATCACGGAGCTAACCATCTTTATATTCACGCAGTTGAAGCTTCAAAAAATCCGCACCGTGGATTGGAAAGTGCGGACAGATTAAAATTTCTTGCACCCGGAGCCGGACATCTTGTTCATATGCCTGCTCATATTTATATAAGAACAGGAAGATATCATGAAGGCTCACTTGCAAACATTCGTGCTGTACAATCTGATGAAGAATATATCAATCAATGTAACCAGCAGGGATTCTATCCGCTTTCATATTATCCACACAACTATCACTTTTTGTGGGCAACAGCTACACTCGAAGGTGACAGTAAAACGGCAATTGATGCTGCACTTAAAACCTCTCAGAAACCGCCAGATTCAATGATGAGTGTTTGTGGTTATGAAACGCTTCAGCATTTTGCAGCAATACCGCTTTATGCATATGTAACTTTTGGTAAGTGGGATGAAATACTTAATTATGAAAAACCAAAAATTGACAGACCTTACATTGTTGCAATCTGGCACTATGCACGTTCAATGGCATATATAGCAAAAAATAATTTGACTGACGCTGAGGCGGAGATTATCAACTTAGAAAGTTTTCGTAAAAATGAAACTATCGATAGTCTTCTTATCTGGGGATTTAATTCAGCAGGCATCTTGGTTGATATTTCATATGAAATTGCTCGGGGTGAGTTGGAGGCAAAAAAGAAAAATTATTCTGCAGCAATCCTACATCTTGAAAAAGCAGTTGAATATGAATACACATTACAATATGACGAACCCCCAACCTGGTTTTATCCTTGTCGACAAAATCTTGGTGCGATATTAATTGAAGCTGGAAAGTATGAAGAGGCAGAAAAAATTTATAGAGAAAATCTTAATGATGTTCCTGATAACGGTTGGGGGTTATTTGGCTTACACCAGTCATTATTGAAACAAGGCAAAACTGACGAAGCTGCCGAAATTCAGAAAAGATTTGATGAGGCCTGGAAATTTTCTAACATTAAGCTAACTTCATCAAGAGTTTTATAGAGTTGTTGAGGCACTAAATACGCTATTTTTTGACCATTTTCGGAGGAGTTGAAATAATTAGTTAGGTAATAGCAACTGTTTTTTTTAGTTTTGAACCCTCCGGTAATAGACCGGTTTTTTATTAAACATTTTTTTGGAGTTCTAGTGAGTACTAAGTTATTTGTGGGTTCTCTCCCATGGTCGGTTAACGACGACAAGTTAAAAGAAGCATTTGAAGAACACGGAAACGTTGTTTCTGCTAAAGTAGTTACAGATCGTACTACCGGCAGATCAAGAGGATTCGGATTCGTTGAAATGGGAAGTGCCGACGATGCTAAAAAAGCTATTAAGGCTTTAAATGATTCGGAATTAGGCGGAAGAAATATCGTAGTTAATGAAGCTAAATCTCGTAACTAAAAACTTATTCCAGTTTTAAATTCTGAAAAGGCGTCCATCTGGACGCCTTTTTTGTTTTTAAATATTTTGTTATAAAATAAATAACCCCCGAATAAACGGGGGTTAATAGAAATTACGATTTAATTATTGAAAGAAATACCTTATCCCAACCTGCATTTGCCAGCGGGAGTTCACACCAGGATCATCAACATAAGTTGTTGTTGTAGCTCCCTTATAGTTAAAGTTGGGTTCGCCGTTTCCATCAAAACCAACCAACTCAAGTGGATTTGTTGCAGCAGAACTTGCAATTTTCCTTACACCCCATTCCGAACTGAGTAAATTAGGAAGATTTAATATGTCGACACTAAGCTGGAATGTATGTCTCATACTTCCCAAGACGAATGCAAAATCCTGCATAAATCTGAAATCAATATTCCACCACCAGGGGTTAACAGCGCCAAATCTTTCTGCAATTTCACCACGATGCTCTTTAAGGTAATCATCCTGTTCGATAAATGAATTTAATTTATTCCATTGTTCTTCAGGGGAGATTGTCTGCCCATTCTCATCTTCATAAGGTACCAAATTGATATCGCTCTGATTTTCGGGAATATAAATCAAGTCATTCCCTGTTTGACCATCACCGTTAACATCTCCAGCATAAACAAATGAATATCTGTTTCCGCCGGCACCGGCAAACTTATTACCTTCAGATACTTCAAAAAATAATCCGAAGTGAGACTCCCAATTATCATTCCAAACATGTGAATAAATAGCATTGCCGGTTATTCGGTGTCGCATTCCAAATTCTGAGTAACTTAATTCCGGTTTGTTCGGGTCACCCTGTACCGGATTTTCGGCAAAAAGTACGCTTGCAATTTCAGTTGATTTTAGCAGACTTTTCGCTTCTTGATAAGCATAAGCCAGACCCGTCTGAAGACCGAAATCAAATTGCTTGCGCAGCTGAATTGTTCCGCTGTAATGATAGCCTTCGTCCGAATTATCAATTACATAAACACCACCGAAGAATGGGACTGTATCGCCTTCAACTGGTACAAAAGTGTTTAAGCGGTTGTTGCCGCTTTCATCTGTAAAGTATGGTCTGCCATCTGCAAGGTATCTAGCAGGCTCAGTCAGGTTAGCATTTCTTACATAAATTGAGTTTAAATCTTTACCATAAATAAATTCTACTGTGGCAAGTAAACCACCGGGTAACATGTGGTCAATTGCAATATTCGAATTCCAAACTTGCGGCCACTTAAAATCTTCAACCATACCATTCAGATCGAATGACTGCTGCAATACGGCATCATCTTTTGAGGTAACAGGATCAGCATTTGGATAAAGATTCGGATTAGGGCCAGGGTTTGAAATAACATTTCCTACCCAAACAAAAGGAAGACGACCCGTGAAAATTCCGGTACCTCCGCGCAACTGCGTTGTTCTATCACCGGTAATATCCCAGTTAAATCCAACTCGTGGGGAGAACAATGTCTGGACGCCAGGCAGCTTACTTTGATCAATGATTTCAGAATTATCAGCTTCATCAAGAAGAAATAGACTTCTTGAAAATGGATTATCCACCGGTTCAGTAAAATACATTGGTAAATCTACTCTTACGCCCGCAGTCAAATTAAATACAGGTGAGACACTAAATTCATCCTGAACATAAAATGATAGTTGACCAACTTCAATATTTTCACCTTTATATGGACTTCCTGCCACCGGGTCTACAAATGATTCTCTGAAATCAATAAAATTTTCAGACGTCGGATCAGTAGCATCAAAGAACTCATCGAGTGACCCAAATGTTGTTCCGCCAAACGGAGCTGGAACCATAAATAATCCATAGCGGAAAATGTTGAATGCATTGAAGAAACTGAAATACTCAAATGTGCTTCCAGCAGTAACAACATGCTGACCAAGGAAATAGCTGAAGTTATCTGTAATCTGCAAAACATCCTGATCCAAAATATTGTGAATTGAGAATGGCTCATGCCCTATTGTGGTGTAATTAACTCCATCTACATCAATTTGAATGGTCGGGAATGGTTCACTAAAAGGATCTCTGTTATCCCTGAACCTGTTATAGCTTGCAAAGAATCTGTTTGCAAAACTCTCTGACCTTGAATTTAATTCTGCGGCAAGTGAGTTCAACTTGTTATTAATCCTGTATCCGGAATTCTGGAAAGGCAAGCTTGTTTCGTTTGGACCTCTTCCTCCATCGCTCAAAACAAAAGGATGTGGGGGTAAATCTCTCCTTGCATCAAGCCGATTGTATCTAAGTGTAAAGTTATTATTCTCATTAATATTCCAATCCAGCTTAAGTAATATTTTTTCATTTTCCGTGTCGTGAATGAAATTTTCATATTCCCCGGTATCATAATTATAAACTTGTTTCATTCTTGCTCTGATAGAATCCATAACGCTGGCTCGAACCCTAGACTCACCAAATTCAATTTTCCCATCACCATTATCAGCTACAAAGTTCGTCCCGGGATCTTCTCTGCGTTCTATTTCGCCATTGAGAAAGAAAAATAATTTATCTTCTACGATTGGCCCGCTTACAGAAAAACCAGTTTGATTAAATGAAAGATCGGGGTTTGCAATAACTTCATTATTACTTACTGTGTTTCCAAGTAAAGCTTCATTCCTGAAGAAACTATACAATGATCCCTGGTAACGGTTTGTTCCGGACTTTGTTACAACGTTTATACCCGCACCTGTAAATCCACCTTGTCGAATATCATAAGGGGCAATTGATACCTGGACTTGTTCAACCGCATCATAAGGAACGGGCTCTGCATTTGTCTGACCACCTGGAGCTGGGTCATCCAAACCAAATGGATTATTAAAATAAGAACCGTCAAGAGAAATGTTATTGTAAAGCCAGTTTTTACCGCCGAAGCTGTAGTTACCATCGCTTCGCGGATCCAATCTTGTTAAATCTCTAATACTTCTCTTGATTGTCGGCAAAGTTTGAATTTGCTCTACGTCAACGTAAGTTGCTGCGCCGGTTCTATTACTATTTAAGACTGCGTCCTGCTCGGCAGTAACAACAACTTCACCAACCGTAACAGCCTGGCTTTCTAAGGTGAACTCTATCCGGAAATCTTGGCCAAGATTTAGATTTATGTTTTCCTTCTTTTGAGGATTATACCCAATATAAGACACAGTAACAGTATAGGGACCCCCTACCCTAAGGTTGGGTAAATTAAAAAATCCATTATCTCTTGTAGCTGCCCCATATTGGCTGCCACTAGGTATATGTTCCGCTATTACGTTCGCTCCTGGCAATGGATTCCCATCAGCATCTTTTACAATTCCGTTCAGCGATGCTGTGGTCACGCCTTGAGCCAATATTGTCTCCGGTAAAACTATAAGAAAGGATACCAGAAATAGAAGTGGTAGAAATTTTACTTGCATGTGCTCTCCTTTTTTATAAATGAATAATTAGTTATTTGGAACGAGTAAAATTTTTAGTTTTAGTACGGATGAATTCTTTTTGTACCAACATAAAATAGTATTTGTTCATTTTATCTCAAACTATAATATTCCTCATCGTTCTATAGATTCCGACATTGCACACACCCATTACAATAATCCAAGATTATAAGTCTTAACTTTATGCATAAATGATCTCAGTTTCCGCTCATCAAGGTGGTTGTTCGTTCTTACGCCGCTGCAAATATCTAATCCAAACGGCTGGACGACTTCAATAGCTTCATTAACATTATCAGGATTTAATCCCCCTGCCAGAAAAACGGGAATTTTAACTTCATCCACTATTTTTCTGCTGATTTCCCAATTATGTGTTCGTCCCGTTCCTCCAAGCTCTTTTATTTTTAGCTTTGGATTTCCTGAATCAAGAAGCAATGCATCCACATAATTACTTACACTTGTTGCTTCTTCAATTGATTGATCATCAATAACG
>Ga0208980_10000320_pt1 | contig 26218 bp, 22 predicted proteins | sample WetSurMetagenome_3_FD_187993 | JGI IMG/M metagenome (GOLD analysis project Ga0208980, IMG submission 187993) | Wetland microbial communities from Twitchell Island in the Sacramento Delta, sample from surface sediment Aug2011 Site A1 Bulk (version 2) | ecosystem: Environmental > Aquatic > Marine... | reverse complement strand
GCACCGTGTTGAGGATGGTGTTGAGGCCCACCCTGCGGGCAATGGAGTCGATCTCCGCGCGAACGGGGTTCTCCGTGACGCCCAGGTAGGAGCGCGGGGCGCTGACGCTCAACAGGTGCGTCTCGGCCGTGGTCTGCTCGCCGCATATGCCCGGCTGCACGATCTTTGCGCCGCCCGCGTACCCGGGGATGTGGTGCGGCACGATGCTTCCGACGCCGATCTTGAAGTCCGCCTCCCAGGCCTCCCGGTTGACCGTTACGTGCGTGCCATTGGGGGTCGTGCCGAGGTCGATGAGCTCGGCGGGGTTCTTGTAGTCGTGGTTCCTGACGGCCACGCGCCGCACGACCTCGTCGCCGAACTTTTCCTGGATCTCTTCCGGCGTCATGAACCGGTGGGTGCCCAGGGCGATGACGACGGTAATCTGCGAGTCCCGCACGCCGGCAGCGTTCATCTCGTCCAGAAGGACGGGAATGATCTTGTCCGTGGGCGTGAGGCGCGTGTTGTCGTCGGCGACGATGACGGCCTTGCGGGCGCCTTTCGCGAGCTCACGCAGGGGCCTCGAGCCGATCGGGTTTTTCAGCGCCCGGATCACTTCCCCTTTTACATCGGCAACGGGCCGGATGTCTTTCGGCGAATAGACCCCGATGAGGTTCTTTTCAGGGATGCGGGCATCGACTTTCCCTGTCCCGTATGGCAGCTCGACCTTTATGTCCTTCATCAACGCCTCCTCAAAAGGGCTGAGGCCGTTCATTACGAAAGCAGCGCAACCCTTTCAAACGCGACCCGCGCTCAGTGAAAGAGATAATTGGGAACCCATAAAACAAGGCCCTGGAAGAAGATCAGGACATAAAGCAGCGCGATCATGTAAATGAGATAGGGGACGCTCTCCCTGGCGACATCCAGGATGCTCACCCCGGCGATATAGGCCGAGAGCATCATCGTCGTGCCGACGGGCGGCGTGATCAGGCCGATGGCAAGCGCAAACACCATCATGACCCCGAAGAAGATGGGGTCCGCCCCGACGGCAACCACCAGGGGCAGCAGGACCGGCCCGAAGAGCAGGACCGCAGGAGAGACGTCCAGCACGCAACCGACCAGTAAAAATACCACTCCGAGGATGACCAGCAGCAATGTCGGCGATTGAATGACTGTTGAAAGAGAAAGCGTGAGCTTCTGCGGGATCATGGAGTAGGCCAGCAGCCAGGTCAGCAGACCGGCCGTCGAAATGACGACCATCACCACGGCCGAAGAGACGGCCGCATTGAGCATCGAATCGTAGAACCCCTTCCATGTCAGCTTCCGGTCGATCAGGCCGACCAGTATGGCGTACAGGACCGCTGCGACGGAGGCCTCCGTCGGCGTGAAGATGCCGGTCATGATCCCGATCAGGATGATCGCGACCATGATGAAGGCGGGCAGCCCCCGGAAGACCGCTTTCAGCAGCTCGCGTCGGGTGGCGCGGGGGAATTTCGGGTAGTCCCTCCGCTTGGAAATGTACGTCGTGATCACCAGCATCCCCAGGCCAATCAGCAGGCCAGGGATGAGCCCCCCGAAAAAGAGGTCGCGGATGGAGAGGCTCGTGGCCGCCCCCGTCAGGATCATCGGGATGCTCGGGGGGATGATGATGCCCATCGTGGAGGCGGTGGCATTGACGGCGCCGGCAAACCGGGGTTTGTACCCCTGCTTCTGCATGGCCGGGATCAGGATGGAACCCAGGGCGGAGCAATCGGCGACGGACGAGCCGGAAATGCCGCCCATGATCATGTTGGAGACGACGGTGACGTTGGCCAGGCCGCCCCGCAGGTGGCCCACCAGCGCGCGCGCCATGTTGATGATGCGCTGGGCCAGGCCGCCGGCGCCCATGAGGTTTCCGGCCAGCATGAAAAACGGGATGGCCACGAAGGGAAACGAATCCACGCTGGTAAACATCCGTTGAAAAGCGACAAGGGGAGGAAGAGGGGTCTCGAGCGCAATGTAGGCCAGGGCCGTGAGTCCCAGGGTGAACGCCACGGGCACGCCGATGAGCAGAAGAACGATGAAAATGATCGCAATGGTCATTTCGATTCGCCTCCCGTCCCGGCGGGCTGCGCGACGGCTTCGCCTTTGCGCTTCCCGAAGAACTCGAGGCCGCTTTTGATCATGACCTCGAGATTGACGATAAACATGAGAAGCCCGCTGACCGGCAGGGCGGCGTACACATAGCCCATCGGGTAGTGAATGGCGCTGGAGCGCTGGACCATGGTCTTTTGCGTGAGCGTCCAGCCGTGGACGATCATCATGTAGAAGAAGTACGCCAGGACGATCGCCCCGATAAGCTGCATCAGCGCCTGCTTGTCAGGCTTGAGCCTTTCTTTCAGCAGCGTGATGCTGAGGTGAAAACCCCTTCGGACGCAGATCACGGAGGCCAGGAAGATCATCCACACCATCACGTGACGCCCCAGCTCCTCCGTCCAGTACAGGGACTGGTGGAACAGGTACCGTGCGAAGACCTGCGATCCGATGGCGGCCACCATGACGGCAAGCAGCAAGACGACCGTCCAGCGAATCGTGGCCTCGAGCATGTCCATACAGCGTGTCATGTTTATTCCCTCTTCTCCCCTTGTCGCATGGGTGTCAGGCTGGCGATCAGTACTTTTCGCCGACCTTGCGGATGGAGAGGTAGAGATCCTCGAAGCCGTCATACTTCAGGAAGCTCTTGTAGACGTCCTTGGCGGCATCACGCCAGGGGGCGTTGTTGATCTTCGTGACCTTCATCTTCGCGAAGAGCTGCTTCTCGATGTCCGCGTTGATGCTCTTGAGCAGCTGGTCGTTGAAGCGGGACGCCTCTTTGGCAGCCTGGTCGAGGGCCTTCTGCTGGCTGGGAGTGAGCTTCTTGTACGTGTCGTTGTTCATGACGATCATCATGAAGCCGACGAGGTGGTCCGTGAGGGCCAGGTACTCGGTGACTTCGTAGAACTTGTTGGCGTAGATGACCCCGAGGGGGTTCTCCTGCCCGTCGACCGTCCCGAGCTGCAGGGCCGTGTAGACCTCGGTGAAGGCCAGCGGCGTGGGGGTGGCCCCGAGGGCTCTCCAGGTCTCGAGGTGGGCCTGCATCTCCGGGACGCGGATCTTCATGCCCTTGACATCGGCAAGGCTCTTGACGGGTTTCTTGGTGGTCAGCTCCCGGGGTGTCCTCATGACATAGTAGAGGATGCGAATGTTGGTCTTCGCAATCAGCCGGGCCCGGATCTTGTCGCCCACCGGCCCTTCCATGACGGCCCGCACGTGCGCGTCGTTCTTGAAGAGGAAGGGAAACTCGAGAATGGACATGGCCGGGTCGAAGTTCTGGAGGATACCGCCCAGGATCGCCCCGTTGACCGTGCCCACCTGGATCCCCTCGGCCACATCCCGCTCGCCGCCCAGGACGCCGCCGACAACCACATTCACCTTCAGGCTGCCGTTGCTGTACTTCTCGGCCAGCTCGCCGAACTTGACCAGGGTCTGGCTCTGGTGGTCCACCGGCGCGTAGGCCGAAGCGAATACCAGCTTGACGGGATCGGCCGCCCATGCGCATGGGACGGCAAACAGAACGGCCAACGTAAAGACCAATGACAGCAAGCTAAAGCGTTTCATAGCATCCTCCTTTGTTCTTTGAAGGTTTCGAGGACGGCCCGTGGCCGTCTTGCATCCAACGATTCCCGGGGCCTCAACCGCTAATTGCGAGTCATCTTGATTGCATATTCGATGGCGTGCACCAGGCTCAATTCAGACGCCGTGCCCTTGCCCGCCTTGCCGAATGCCGTGCCGTGATCCACGGAGCTCCGGATGATCGGCAAGCCGAGGGTGATGTTCACCCCGCTGATGGAATCCCATTTCTGCTTCTTCTCGTTCCAGTTGAAACCGACCACCTTGAGGGGGATGTGACCCTGGTCGTGATACATGGCAACGACAATGTCGTATAAACCGCCCTTGGCCTTCGAGAACAGGCTGTCCGGCGGGATGGGCCCGTCGGCGTTGATCTTCAGCGCCTTTGCCGCCTCGATCGCAGGGATGATCTCGTCGATTTCCTCTCTGCCGAACATGCCGCTCTCCCCGGCATGCGGATTGAGGCCAGCCACCCCGATCCGGGGATCGGCAATCCCGATCTTCCGGCAGGCTTCCCAGGCGAGCTTGATGACTTTCAGCACCCTGTCTTTCCTGACCCGTGCACAGGCCTCTTTCAGGGATACGTGCGTCGAGACGTGGACGACGCGCAGGTTTTCGTGGGCAAGCATCATGGTGTAATCTTCCGTGTTGGTGTAATGGGCATAAATTTCCGTGTGCCCTGAATAATGATGCCCCGCCAGGTTGATGGATTCCTTGTTGATCGGCCCGGTCACGGTGGCGTCGATCTCCTTTTTCTGCGCGAGCTCGATCACTTTCGTGATGGCTTCAAAGGCTGCATGGCCCGACATGGCCGAAACCTTTCCATACTGCAGCTTTGCCATGTCCACATTCTTCAGATCGTAGACATCCAGGGTGCCGAACTGAAACAGGGCCTGCCTGACCTCCGAGATGGGATTGATCTTGAGATCCAGGGCGGTCATCCTCAATGCGTCCTTGATGGCGTTCGCGTCGCCGACGATCAACGGTTTGCAGATCTCGTAGATTTCTTTCCGGGCCAGGGTCTTCACGGCAATCTCAGGGCCTATGCCTGACGGATCGCCCATGCTGATGCCGATGATCGGTTTTATCTCTGTCATGCCGATGTCTCCTGATGAATTTTTAAACTGTCGACGGCCTTGCAGAGCGCATCCTCGGCGCCAAATGCGCCGGCTTTGGTCACGACTTTCAGGCCGGGGCACTGCCCGCCCTTGAGGACGCCCACGGGGATGCCCGGGGCAACTTCCCGGATAACCGAGATCCCGCCGGCCGACAGGAGGCTGCAGCAACTCACGGCAATGTCCCCCCCGGTCAGAACAAGGCCGCCCAGGGGCACGCTCAGCGCGATCTTACGGCAGAGGCCGCCCAGGGCCGCGGCAACGGCTTCAGAGGTCTGCCGGCTGGAAAGGCCCAGCGACAACCCCTCCTCTTTTGTCCTGGCCACCATTTCGTCGCTGTCCGCGGAAACGATGACGACGTCTTTTCCGTTCCTGATGGCGTCCACGGCGGCATGGCAACACCGGTCTGTCTCCGCCTGCGCCGTTGCCGGCTTTAAAAAGGCGCTGGGGGCGGCTTCAATATAGGCCAAGTTTGTCCGCTGCCTCAGCATGGCTACCTGGCCCCGTGTCACGTTGCTTACGCTGCCCGCGATGACCACGACCGGTTTTTTCTCTGCCGATGCGGCGCCCAGACCCAGTGCCAGGGGCACGTATTCCGCCAGTCCGGCTGATCCGACCCACAGAACCGGCCTCTCGAGCCGCACGGCGGCCAGGGCGATCATCTTCAGGTGCTCCTCCTGCCACGCATCGCAGACAAGGATCTTCCGGCCGGCCGCATCCAACTGCCTCATTGCCTCAAGGATGCCTTCGGTACCGGCAATGACGCTCTTGATCCCGACATGCCCCACTGTCCTTTTTGTCTGTTTTGCTATCAGAGTCGGAATGTGCGATTCGGTGACGGGACACAGGGGGTCCCTGGCAATTTCCGTCGCTTCCAGGGGGGCGCCTCCCAGGAAATGACAGCCTCCCACGGTCGTCCGCCCGTTTTTGGGAAAGGCGGGAGCCACAATGGCAAGCTCGAGCCCGCAGGCATCCATGATGGCGTCTATTTCCGTCCCGAGATTGCCGCGCAGGGTGGAATCGATCTTCTTGTACAGGGCCTGAAACTGATCCCTGTTTTTGAAGAGCAAGGCCGTCTCTTTTACCTTTTGGTAAGCTTCTTCAGGGGACAATGCCCGGCTCTGCGTGTCGACAACCAGCACATCCTCGTCCAACTCTGAGGGGGAACCGGAAGCGCGCAGCAGAACGAGGGTCTTCAACCCCTGCTTTGCAAACTGGACCCCCGTGTCATTGGCGCCGGTCAGATCGTCGGCAATGACCACGATTTTATTACTGGTTCTGTGGCGATTTGCCATAATCGATGCATTCCAGGTGAAAATGACGTGAACTCAACAATGACGGTTAAAATACAATCATTTGCAGCGGAAGGCAAGGGTCTGTTGATTGGGAAGACAAGGCTTCGGGCTTCGGGAAGAAAGAAGCCGCAGCAGAAAGTGTTATGTGTTGAGTTGAAGAGAACGAAGATGCTTATTTCATGAGCTGTTTCATGACATCCCCGACGCCCTTCAAGAGCCTGCCGCCCTGGATGATCACCGTCCCGCCCGTCTCAATGACGGACAGCCCGAGGTTCTTGGCGAGGCCGACCGTGAGGCGTGTGACCATGCTTTCCCGCAGGCTGAATTTCGGGTTGTCGAGGCTTCCCTCAAGAACGAAATCAAAGTCGATCTGGTTGTTGTTCGTCTTCAGCGCGTTCACGACGAGATTCCGGGGCACGCCCAGAAACTGATCCGCCAGGCCCTTGCCGTCGACAAACTGGATATCCCGCAGCACCGAGTGGGCCGGGGCATAAAGCATCCTTTTCCTGATGCCGAGATCCACGTCCAGGTCGAGAAAGCCCCTGGAGATATCGACGTCCCCCTCCTTGAGCAGGTAGGGTTTGAAACGGGTAAGATCAAGATTGCGAAGTGAGACCTTGGCGCTTGTGTCGAGCGTCTTGAGCACCGTGTTTCCGGAGGAGGTCAGCACGCCGGTGCTGTGGTTTCCGGGCAGGCGGGCGGAAAGCCGGTAGGCCGTGTTCCGATTGTCTGCGGGGAAGGAGAGATGATCGGCGGTGAGGTCAATGTCGGTGATCCTCACGGGATAGGGCCGCCGGGCGATCTTCCCGTCGAGGTAGAGCAGCTCGCCGCCCTCGATCTTGAGGTTCTTCACCACCACCGGCACAGCGGCCCCCTCTTTCTTTTCCACCTGGGCCTTCAGCGCAGCGCCCGGCAGCGGGGACGAGATCTTGCCCTTCCGGTCACTCTCCAGGCGCAGATAGGGCTTGATCAACACGAGATCCGACAAGAGCAGGCCTTTTACCGCCACCCCTTCCGATGCCGCCGAGAAGCTCATTCCCTGCACACGGGATACGGGACCGGCGGCGCCCCCATCCAGAAAAACGAGATTCTGTCCTTCAAAGTTGCCGCTGACGGCCAGCGTTTCGAAATGGATCGTCCCGCTTCCGCTTGCGGACCCGGAGAGCAGATTGCCGGCAAGCTGCGCCCGGAAGACGAACTTCGAGGGCCCATCCTTGAGCGGGAAGGCAACGTGATCCAGGCTCAGGTCGATTTTCCGGAGTTCGATACGGTTCGGCTCCGGCCGCCGCAGATCCTGGAAAAATAGCGTGCCGTCCCTGATCTCGATCTTGTGGACAGACAGGGGACCGGGCTTCGGGGCGGAGGGGGTCTCCGGCTTCTTGCCGATGTCAATCGGCATCACCCACTGCCCGTTCTTGTCGATCTGCAGGGTCAGGGACGGTTCCTCGAGAACGACACTGGAAAGCGAGAAGCCCGGTTTCAAGAGGTCGAGGATTTCCGGTTTCACGATGATCCGTTTCGCCTGCGCGGCGAGCCGGCCGTCCTTCATGAACCGCGGCTCGGTGAGCTCGACCTTGTTCCAACTGAGAGAGAGGCTCTCGACCGCGAAATTCTCGCCCAGGGCCTGCTCCAACTGGTGTTTGATGAGCCGGTTTGCCTGGCTGACGAGGACAACGATCGCCACCGCCAGCACGACCGCAACGGCAGCGCCAATGATCAGGATTTTTTTTCGTAAGCGAGATTCCATCTTATCCAAAGACCCGCCCTGCTCCGGCTGCTCTGTGAGGGGGGGATCAATCCGATCCCGTTACGGCAGAAGGCTGGCGGCAAGTGATGAGAAAGTATACTACGATGCCAGGAGTCATTCAACCGGCAGTGTCTGAACACAGAAGGGTTATGTGTCATGTGTCAAGCGGATGAAGACGAGATGCGCAGGACGGGTTTGATGGTGGAGCCGCGCATGGAATCGGCGATGGCCTTGTTGATCTGCTTGAAATCGTAGAACTTCACGAGGCGATCGAGGGGGAAGAGCCCCTTGCGGTAAAGCGAGATCAATTGGGGGATGAAGAGCTGCGGCACGGCATCTCCCTGGATGATGCTCAAGGCCTTGCGTCCCCCGGGCAGTCGGCCGGGGCCGCTTGCGCCGGTCAGAAGGGCTGCGGTTCCCTTGGGGTTCAGCAGCTCCATCGACAGCCGGAGCATCTCGTCGTTTCCGGTGCCCTCCACGGAGTAGTCGACGCCGCTTCCGGTGATGTCCCTGATGCGGGTCGTGACATCTTCCCTGCGGCTGTCGATTGTATGCGTTGCGCCCAGCTCGCGGGCGAGCCTGAGGCGCTTCGGGCGGATGTCGATGCCGATGATCGGCGCGGCCCCGACGATGCGCGCCGCCATGATCGCCGCAAGGCCCACGGAGCCCGTCCCGAAGACGGCGATGCTTCTGCCTGCCTTGACGGCCAGCGAGTTCATCACGGTGCCGGCGCCGGTCTGCAGGCCGCAGCCCAGCGGGGCCAGCAGCTCCAGGGGCAGGTCCTTTTTCACCTTCACGAGATTGCGCACCGTTGCGAGCGTGTGGGTGGCAAAGGAGGACTGGCCGAAGAAATGCCCTTTCACGCCGCTTCGGAGGTAGGCATTGCCGCCGCCGGGGCGCCTAAATCCGAAGTTGAGCTCGTAGAGATCCCGGCAATCGGCCGGGCGCCCGCTGCGGCATGCCCCGCAGGTGCCGCAGGACTGGTAGGACAGGACGACGTGATCGCCGCGCCGGAAACCTTTGACCGCCTTCCCGACTCGCTCGACAGTGCCTGCGCCCTCATGACCCAGGATCAGCGGCCCCTCCGATGCATCGTACCATTCGTTTCTATAGCTGATGTCGGTGTGGCAGATACCGCTTGCGGTGATGCGCACCAGGACCTCGTCGTCCCGCGGGCCATCCATCGCGAGGGTCTCGATCGACAGGGGACCTCCCCTGCGGCGAAGGACGGCCGCCCGGATCGTCTGGACCTGCTCATCACCTATCGCTTCCTTCCGAGTTGCCATCGCCCCATTCCCCATCTGTACCCGCCAAAGAGCGGGATGTAAATTGTCCTCAGGGAATGATCAGTGTCGCCCCTTGCGTCGCCCTGGATTCGGCTGCGATGTGCGCCTGGGCAATGTTGTCGAGTTTGAATCGCGAGCCGATCTGTGCTTTCACCAGGCCGATTGAGATGGCCTCGAAGAGAACCGCGGCGTTGGCACGAAATGTTGCAGGATCGGCATTATGCGGGAATACGGATGGCCGGGTCAGGAACAGGCACCCTTTTTTATTGAGCAACTCCGGTTCGATCGCCGGGGCGGGACCCGAGGCGGCGCCAAAGAGGACAACAAGCCCGAAGGGTGCTGCGCAGTCGAGCGACTTGAGAAAGGTATCCTTTCCGACGGAATCATAGACGACGTTGGCTTTTTTGCCTCCTGTGGCTTCCAGGAGCGCAGCCGGCCAATTCTCCCTGGAATAGTTGATGGCAATGCTGCAGCCGGCCTCGCGGGCCATTGCGCACTTTTCCTCGGAACTTGCCGTCCCGACCACAAAGGCTCCGAGCCCTTTGGCCCACCGGCACAGGATCTGCCCTACGCCTCCTGCCGCCGCATGAACGAGAACGATCTCGCCGGACTGGACCGCATGGGTTTTCTTCAACAGGTATTGTGCCGTCAGCCCCTTGAACAGCAGCGCCGCAGCCTGTTCATCGGACACCCCGGGAGGAATGCCGACCAGCCGCTCGGCCGGCACGTTGCGATGATCGGCGTAGGCGCCGAGACCGGCATTCATGTAGGCAACACGGTCTCCCGGACGGAGACGGTCGACCCCGGGGCCAACGGCCTCCACGACGCCTGCCGCTTCATGGCCGAGACCTGTCGGCAGCGGAATCGGATAGACGCCTTTGCGCTGGTAGACATCAATGAAGTTGAACCCGATTGCCGTCTGGCGAAGTTGCACCTCGCCGGCCCCGGGAGGAGGCAGTTCGATTGCCTTCACAATCATTTTCTCCGGGCCGCCGAATTCTTCCAGTCTCACGGATCTTGCTGTTTTCATCGAGTTCCCTTTCCTGTCTATGGATTGAGTATTCTGGGTACACCATGCCCGGTTATTTTTCAACATCCGTTACTCCCGGCCCAAGAGATCTACTGCGCAGCAGTGACCGGTGGCCAGAGGAAGAGAAAGAATGGGACAGTGATCAGCAAAGAAGTGTCCTGTGTTATGTGAAAGATACAAGATCGGCCCTATAGTAGATTTTGACAAGTCTCTCCATTTTCTATATGACTACCAGTGTGGAGTTTGGACATACAGGGTTTTGATCGATCCATAAAGGAGAGGGTGCCATGCAGACTGCGGATCTGGAAAAGTATTGCGCGAAGGCCATTGCGGAAGGCGTAACCCATGCGAAGGTGATTGACCCGGGCAGCGTGGTCACGGCGGCGTGGGTCCGGATGAAGTGCCTCTTCGGCTGTCCCTACCGGCACAGCCATTGCTGCCCCCCGACGACCCCCACCCCGGAGGAGACCCGTAAAGTCCTCGACTGTTACAAGCGCGCCATCTTGTTTCACATTGAAGCGCCCAAGACGCCCGAGCGAGGCAAGAAAAACATGGGCCTCTTCGACATGCTCGTAAAAATGGAAGGCGAGATCTTCAAGGACGGATATTACAAGTCCTTTGTCTACCTGGCAGGCCCCTGCCCTCTCTGCAAGGAGTGCTCGAAGGTCAAGGACGCGCCCTGCCTCCAACCCGGCAAGGCGAGGCCCTCCATGGAGTCATGCGGGATCGATGTATTTCAGACGGCAAGGAACAATGGATTTTTTATCCAGACCTTGAAAGAGAAAACGGAAACGCAGAATCTGTATTGCCTGATGCTGGTCGACTAACGCAGAGGGCCGCGGCGCGGCCCTCTGGTCTGTTTCGTCTATCTCGTCTATTGGGTCTATTTCGTCCAAAAAGAGGGAAGTGCGCAAAGGCAGTGGCAAGAGTGACAAAGCGAAAGAAGAAAGAGCCGCAAGGCCGGCTGTCCAGGCCCAAGGAAAGAAAAGCGTTGAGCACTACCGGTTGAAAGCCGTGCCTCTGGGCGACACGAGAAGATCCGGCGTATCGGAGCGCTCCGCCCGTCCTTCCGCGCCCTCGGGAGCAACACCGCCGGCCGTGAGCAGATGGTCGTCTCTGAGCCGGAGCCGGCGCTTTTCGACCTCATCGACACCCGGGGCGCTGATCGCCAGCTGTCCCGAGTCCAGGCGTTCCACCCAGCCCTTGGCCTTCAGATACCACACATGGAACTCCACCAGCTCGTACGGCTTGCCGAGCAGGCGGGCCATTTCGTAATCACCCAGTCCCGGTTTTTTCATGTTGCGCCGGCGCTGTACGTACAGCATCGAAAGCAGGAGCTCGCGGATTTCCTGGTCGCCGCCGAAAGCGGTTCCGTCGGTGGCCTCAGAGGCGAGCTTCCACTTGCGGTTCCAGTAATCCTGGTACTTGACATCGTAACCGGCGCGGGTTTCAGGGTCGGAGAGCGCCCGGTGAGCCTCGACAATCAGTCGGAACCGTTCAGGATCCGCTGATTCTTTGTTGTCGGGGTGCAGCTTCTTGGCAAGATGCCGAAAGACACGATCAATGGTGTCGGTGTCGGCGTTCGAACTCACCTGCAGCAATTCGTAGAAATCGATGAAGTCTGTATTGCTCACGAGAAATCCTTTCCGGATCGCCAACACCGTTCATCAGAGCATGACTGAAAAGTTATGCTGCCCGTTAAACGCGAGTATCATTGATAAGGCATTTGCCGCAAGGAATTTGCAAAAATGATGCCGCATAAGCGGGGACAGGAGTGGGGGAAGGCAGTGGCAGGAGTGGCAAGAGTGACAAAAGTGGCAAGGCCGCTGCGCGGCTCTTTAGTCTATTCCGTCTATCTCGTCTATTTGGTCTATTTCGTCGGAAAGGTGTCTTGGTTAGTGGGCCGGGCAGGAGGTGGGACGGGTGACGATGGCCTTGAGGGGCGAGGGCTGGGGGATTCCTGCGGCGTTGGTCATGGCGTGGAAGAGCTGGGTGTTGTCGATCAGCGGCGTGCAGGGGTACCAGCTTCCCTCGAAGAGCCGCAGGTGCTTTGTCAGGCTGCTGTCCCCCATGGCGTAAAGCGATACAGGCTCGTTGAGGTGGCCTGTGGCACTGTAGCTCACCTCGGCTCCAGGGTACCCGGGGCACCATGCCAGCTTGTCGGGACAGAGGCCGGGCGACTGTGCAGGCAGACTGCCCTTGCCCAGCCTCTTGCCGTCGTTGAGGCGCATCGAGCCCGTGACGTGGTCGGAGGTGACGATGAGCAGCGTGTTTTCCCAGGTGATGTCGTCGCCGGGGCGATCCACGAAATCAATGGCGGCCCTGACGGCTTCGTCGAGGTCCCACATGGCGCCGATCATCCACTTGTAATCGTTGGCGTGGTTGGCCCAGTCGATATCGCCCTGTTCGACCAGGAGAAAAAACCCGTTCTTGTTCTTGCTCAGCACCTTCAGGGCGGCCCGCGTGGCGTCTTTCAGAAGCGGGTTCTCGATGGTGGCCCGTGTCACGGCCGCTGTGCCGTCATTGGTCGGGATGGGCGGCTCGACGTTTCCGTCGGGACCTCCGAAGAGGCCGAAGAGCTTTTTCTTCTGCGCCACCGCCCGCACCGCAGCTTCTTTCAGGGCGATGCCCCCATCGATACCGTCTTTGCGCTCAACGAAGACGTAGGCTCCGATCCTGCCGTTTTTGACGTCATCGTACAGGGTCATCGACATGTACGCTGCCCCGTTGCGGGCGGGGTGTCCCCCACCGATGACGACATCCGGCTGTACGCTGCGGATCATCTCTTCGGCAATGGCGTGGTGGTTGCGGCGGCTTTTGTTGTGGCTTATCTGTGCCGCCGGGGTGGCATCGGAGAAGGGCACCGTGGTGACGATGCCAATGGCGTATCCGCGCTTTTCGCGCAGAAGCTCGGCAATCGTTCTGAGGGCTCCCCGATCCGGGTCGCCGGGAAGCCAGGCGATGTTGCCGGTGTCGGTCTTGTGGCCCGTGGCCCAGGCCGTGGCCGTCGAGGCCGAATCGGCGCCATGAGGTTTCGGGCCCTCCGGCGCGCGGCAGGCATAGCGGGGACCGTTTCTCCGGGCGTCCGCCTTTCCGGAGGGTACCGCGTCACAGCCCGCCCTGGGGTTTATGGCCGAGGGGCTGTAGGGCGCAGCGCCGTAGCGGGGCGCCTGCCTGTTGTAGGTGGTCACATCCCAGGTGGCGACAAAGCCCCGGTAAGGGAAGGCCTGGGAGGCAAGACCGTCGTCTGTGCCGGTGAGGTAGCGGCTGGCGGCGATCTCGTTTTCGGGCTGCATGCCGTCGCCGATAATGAGGATGATGTGCCTGGCGACGGGGGCGCCTTCCTTCGCGTGGGTTGCGTCCGAGAAGGAGGCAGCGAGCACGAAGGCGCACAGGAGAGTCAGGAATAGGTTTAACCGTGGATTATCGAATTTCATTGCCGTCCGTGTATTTGTCTGCCGGGTCTGCCCGATCTATTTAGTCTATTTTGCCCGTTTGGTCCACCACAAGAAAATGGCCCTGGTACCGCGGCGCGGCAGTGAGGAAAGTGGCAATAGTGACAGGAGTGGCAAAAATGGCGGGGGCGCTAATTCTTGCGGTTCAGGAATGCGGCGGTTGCGCCGGTTATTTTATCCGTTTCGCGCAGAACGCTGAAGTGTCCGTAATCGCCCTGCAGCACCAGTGTTTCCGCTTTCAATGAACCGGCCAGGGCGAGCGAGGGCTCCGGGTTCACCAGGATGTCGTTGCGGGAAACAATCACCAGCAGCTTTGCGCGGATGGCTCCGGCGGCCTCTTTTTCCGACGTGACGGGGCGGCGGTAGATGTCGTGCCCGATCATCGCCTTGAGCTGCCAGGCCCAGTCCGTGAGGTTGTATTTCATGAGGATATCCTGGGCACCGTCCAGGGCGCGCGTCACATCGGAGCGGGAAAGGTTCTTCAGGTAAAATTCGGGGGTCAGCGCTGCCAGGGCCAGCAGGGCGGCTGACGCCTCCGGCCCCAACGCCTCACCGTCGCCGATGGCGTTCAGGGTGTCAATGGCGCGCAGCCCCGTATCGAAGAGAGCCAGATCCGAAGAGGCCGCGCGGGGCGTACCCATGATGGAGACGGCCCTTTGCGCAAAGTCCGGGTAGGAGAGCACCCACTGAAAAGCCTGCATCCCCCCCATGGAGATCCCGATGACGGCGTGCAGCCGGTTCAATCCCAAATACTTCGCCAGAAGCTGGTGCTGCGCCTTCACCATGTCCCGCACGCTGAATTCAGGAAAGGTGCGGCCGGGCTGTTTTTTGCTGTTGGAGGGGGAGGACGACACGCCGTTGCCGAAGGCGTCAACGGCTACGACAAAGTAGCGGGACGTATCGGCAAGCTTTGACGGCCCGATGAAGCCGAGGTCGACGAGATCTTTCGATGTGCCTGAAAACCACGAGGGGAAGAGGATCGCGTTGGATCGCTCCCGGTTCAGCGTGCCGAAGGTGCGATACCCCAGGCGGCACTCCTTGATCACCTGGCCGCTCTCGAGACGAAAGTCACCCAGGTCCGCCAGGCGAAGCTCGCCCTCGGCGTGCAGGAGCCGCGGGGCCGCAAGAAAAACGAGCAGCATCAACACAACGGCAATTCGATAAAAAGATTTCATGGAGATCCTCCCTGTGAGCGAGATGAATCGTACTATGATTCGGATTGGGCGACAAGAAGAAGTGCCCGGCTGCCTGAGTGAGGGTAGTGCGGAAAAGGCAGTGACAAGAGTGACAAAAGTGGCAAAAGGGAAAGAGGAAGGACCGCAAGCTGCAAGGCAGGGCCGCCGCGCGGCAGTGACCAGTGGAAGAGAAAAAGGGAACCAAGGGCAAGTAAATCATCCCCCGCCCTCCCCTGCGGGAGAGGAGGGCGGGGGGGGATCGGGTGAAGGCTATTTGCTGTCCTTGCCGACGTTCAGTACCGTGCCGGGCGCTCCGGTGGTGTTGTAGCGAGTGTAGCATTTCTTGGCGCACTCGCTGCCCCCGTCGGGGAAGTGGCGCCAGCAGCCGTAGCCCTGGTTGATGCAGGGGCCGTTAGCCGCCTTCGCGCAGTGAGGCGATGCGTTCGAGGGCTTCGGGTTGTAGGCCACGCCGACGATGGAGGTGTTGGCCGTGGAGTTACAGACGCACAGGCAGTCGAGCACGTTCTGGCGCTCCTTCTCCGTAAGGGCCTCCCAGGCCTTCGGCGGAGGCGGCGGGGGGTCTTTCTTTTCCGGCGGCTTCTGCTTGCTTTGCACCTGCGGGGTGTCAGGCTTCTTCTCCGGAGGCTTGACGGGCGGTTTGACCGGCGTTTTGGCTTCCTCCTTCTCGACGACGACGGTGTGCTTTGCGTCGGCCAGCTTCAGGTACTTTCCACCCTGCTTGGCAAAGAGCTCGGCCATGTAGGTGTAGGTCCCGGGGGTCGCCTCGGCGGTGGAGAGGCTCGTCGAGATGCCGCCCAGGCGCTGGCCGGACTTCGCCCAGCCCACGGCCATCTGATTGGCCGGCAAGGTGGCGCCGACGATCTCGGCAGTGAGGCTGAAGCGCTGGTTCACCTTCACCCGCGTGTAGCCGCTGACCCGCAGGCCGCCCCGGGGCACATCCTCGACGATGCTGAAGTTGTCGGAGACGGTGTCCTGGAAGGCCGTGCGGTAACCGCCCAGCAGCGTCTGCTCCTCCACGTCGGCCGAAACGACGGTGGCCGTGAGGTTCAACTCGTGCCGCAGGGCGACACTGTGCGTCCCGAGGGCCCGGTAGGTGTAGGTCTTCTGCGCGGGGGAGTACTCGGCCCCGAGCCACTTGCCGTCGAGGGCCATCTGGTATTTCTCAGAAATGAACAGGACGTCGCCCCCCTTGCCCTCGAGGGCCTTGAGGGTCGTCTTCATCTTCCCGAGGGCATCGTTCATCTTGTCGCGGTTCTGCGCCGTCGAGGCGTAGATCGTGACGGTGGCGGCCTTCTTTCCGCCCCCCTGGTCGCTCAGCGGCACCTCGTCCGAGGGGCTGAAGGTGATGACGGGGCGGTTGCCGGCCAGCAGGCGCATGTATTCGCGGTAGCTTGTGTTGAACTCCGTGATCAGCTTGAGGCGTTGCTCGCGCCAGCGCGAGACCAGGTCTGTATAGCATTTCTTGTAGACGGCCTGGGCCACATTGGGGTCCGAAACCATCTGCCCGCCCTGCTCGCGGTAAGAGGCGTTGGTGGCCTGGTACCAGATGAAGTTGTTCAACTTGAAGCGGCCGTCGGTGGTGTCGGGGAAGCGCACGGCCATCTGCTCGATCGTCATCCCCTGGTGTACGCTTTCGCGACCCTTGACCATGGAGAAACCCTCGACGAGGCTCGTGCACTCCTGGAAGCTCGCGACGGTGTTGTAGGCCCCGGCGCGGGCGGCCTCGAGGGTGCAGACGGCCATGTCCATGGCAAGCCCCGGGGCAAGACCTGCGATGTAGCCCAGCTCGGGAAGGGCCGCGAGTGCACCGGAACGAAGATCCTCGGCAGCCATCCCGGCCACGTAGTTCGTGCGGGTGTAGTAGCCGAAGAGCTGCAGGCCGCGCAGCAGCTTGTCCGCGGGCACCTGGCCGGCGTACTTCCAGAAGGTCCCCCGGATCTTCGCCCACTTGCCCAGGTTCTCGTTCAGGATGCCCTTGAGCAGCTCGCGATTGCCCGCGTTGGCCTCCCGGGAGAGCTTCTCCAGCAGCGTGAGCTCGCGCTGGGCCCGTTCGACGGCCTGGCGGATCGCGGCGGGGTCTTTCACGGCGCCCCGGGAGATGTCGTCGAGGTAGTCGGCGCGCATGCCCACCTTCTCGATGCCGCGGGCCTTGTTGAGCGATTGGCGCAGGCGCTCGACGTGCTTGGAGGCCTTTGCGGCGCCTTCGGCGTCGAGCTTCTCCAGGGCCTTCTGGGCCCACTGATTGCCCTTGTTCACCTCGCCTGCCGTGGTGAAGATGTCGAGGCCCTCCTCGAGGTGCACGAGGTCCGTGGCGCCCGCCACGACGCGGCCCGACTTCTGATCGATGAAGAAGTGGCGCCCCGCCTTCGATTCGTAGTGCTGCGCGTAGCCCTTCGCCCCCTTGCCCCAGAGGCCCTCGACGGGCTCGTTGCCCAGGCTCGGGGCCGTTTTCAGGTTCTTGAATTTCGCGGCGGCCTCGTCGGCGTTTTCCACCCCGGCCATGACCTGGTTGGGCGGATATACGTTGGTGCTGTTGACGAGCTTGTTGATCTCGGCCTGGCTGAGACCCTTCTGTTTGCCCACGGCCTCGATGTTGCTTTTCAGGGAGCCCTGGAAGTCCTTCCACTTCTGGACCATCTTCCCCTCGTCCGTCTCCCCCGTGAGGATGACCCGCATGTCGTGATCCGACGTGCCTCCCGTCAACGGACCCTTGTACTTGCCCTGGGTGATCCAGGAGCCCACGCCGGCTGCCTCGGTGCCCGTCTGCTTGACGGTCTTCTTGACGGCGTCGCTCATGATATCGAGGGCGAGCTTGTCTTTCGCATCGGGGGCCGCAAGGGCGCCGGGGGCGGGGACAAGAAGGGAAAGGAAGATGGCGGCAAGGACGGCAGCAACGAAAACGACAGGGCGGTTTCTCATGGGTTGACAAGCTCCCGGGGTGGTTTTGCGGGGCAGCCCCGACGGGGGGCACCCCGGGAGGAGAGGGATGCAAAAAACATGCGGGGCCGGGCCAGGAAGAAGCAGAAGAAGTGAGGGAAAAGAATCCTCCTCAGCCCTCCTCTACGAAAGGAGGGGGAAGAAGAATTGACTAAAGTGGCGGGGTGCTACCGACAAGAGAGAGACTCAGGCGATCAGTCCGGGCAGCATGATCTGCTGGAGCCGCACCCGGTGGTCTTCGAAGGCCTCGTCACCCTCCCCCGTGCTCAGGTCGAGCATCTCGCCGAATCGCAGGCTCACCTTTGCGAAGGGCTTTGGCAGCATGAAGCGGTCCCAGCTTTTGAAGTACCAGGCCCGGTCGGACGAGGCATAGATGGGAACGACGACAGCCCCGGCGGCGCGGGCCAGGCTGACCGCCCCCGCCTTGATGATCCCGGCAGGCCCCTTCGGCCCGTCCACGACGTGGGCGGCAAGACCCGTGAGCTGCAGCTGCCCGACCATCTCCTTCAGGGCCCGTCCCCCGTTTCGCGAGGATGATCCCCGCACGGTGTGCCAGCCCGACTTCTGGGCGATGCCGGCGATGATGTCGCCGTCCTTGCTCTGGCTGATCATCAGCGCGGGACGATAGGACGCATAGTTCTTGAAGTGGCCGATGGCCGAAAAGAACTGCTGGTGCCAGCCGCACAGCAGGACCCGGCCGCCGTCCTGCAGGTGATCGAGCCAGGGCCTCTCGTTTTCTACATGCAGCCGGAAGGTCCAGCTGTAGACTCGCACGAGGTGATAAAGGAGGCTTGGGATACGGCTTGTGAGCCAATACCGATATCGTTGCATCATGGGGAACTCTCCTGGTTGCACACACAAGAAAGGCCGTCAGAACCCCAAAGAGCACGACGGCCGTCACCTGCGCTTCAAAATGTCTGTGTCAGAGCCATGTGTGCCGCCCGGTCAGGCGGCTCCTGACATAGCGTAGGGGGGTTGCAGCCTGAAGTCAAGACAAATCCCCATAAGCGTATGTCCTATGGTCCTGTCAGACACCGTCTGCCGAGGCGTGGCCGGGCACTCCTACCCCAGATTCAGACGGGCGCCGATTCCTTTAAAACGAAAAATATCGATAATAGGTTTAACGAAAGGGGGCAAAGACCATGATGAACAGAATCCACACCGCAAATCCAGGCAGAGCTTACACCGACTCCCGGATCAGCCTGTTCGGAGAAAAAGAGGCCGTGGCCTGGGAAGACCCCCTTCTGCAGCCCCGGAAAGATATCGTCTACCGGTAATCCCGGTGGCCCAAAAACACGCAAGGAGATGCGACCATGAAAGAGAAAGCCAAGAACGTGAAGACCGACAAGAAGTACTGGACCGACCCGATGAGCTTCCCCGTTTACACGCCGAAGCGCGGCCGGTAGGGAGAAAACGCAAGTAAAGACAACCGCAAGCCTGCAGGGAGGGCTGAAAGATGAAAAAGACAACGAAAGAAATCAGGAAGGACAAGAAATTCTGGGCAGACCCGATGTGTTATCCCGTGTTTGCCACACAGAGGTGATATTATGACGATGCATACGAAGGTAGTTTTGGACAGGTGGATTTTTCGTGCGATCTGGGTTGTTCTCTTTGTCACGACGACCGGGTTTGTAGCGAAGATGCTGGGAGTGATGTAAGGACATGTCCATCAGGTCTCGCTGTCGGAAGCGGGGCCCCATTGAGCACCAAAATCCAAAAGGAAGAGGCCCCTGCCGAGGAATCGCCAGGGACCTTTCTTATTGAAATCCCTCGCGCCGAGGTGACCGGACGCTTCGATCTAATATTCGCCGACGTCGACGGGCTTCTCCATTTCGATCTGCCGAAGGCGGCGGGCGTATCCCTCCAGAATGTCCTTCCTCTGATCATCCCTGAGCCTCACGGGTGCGAAAATGATGTGGGGCGCCAGAACGTCGAAACCGGTGAATTGCAGAATCCCCCGATGGATGGGGCGCAGCACGGCGTGGATGTCGCCGTTGAACCCGCCCTTGGCATAGGCCTCTGCCGGGCCGCCCGTCGTGAGCGACAGCATGGCCCGCTTGCCTTTGAACAGACCGTTTTCATAGAGACGGCCCCCGCCGTAGGTCCTTCCCATGGCAAAGCAGCGGTCCACCCAGCCCTTCAGGATGGCGGGAAGCCCGAACCACCAGAGCGGATGCTGCCAGAGCATGAGGTCGCACCACTCGATTTTGCGGATCTCATCCTCGATGTCCGGGGCAAACCCGCCCGCCTCGGTTGCGTGCATGTCCTCGATCTGGGGCTTGAAATAAGCGGGGTCCTTGACGGTGGTATAGTTCTTCCGGCTCACGACGGGGTTGAAGCCCATGGCGTAGAGATCGGAGACCTGCACCTCGTGTCCGGCATCCCGGAACACCTCCTGCGCCTTCCGGAACAGCGCGCCGTTGAAGCTTTTCGATTCCGGGTGGGCGTAAACGATGAAAACCTTCATGGGGCACCTCCGTCTGATCTGTTCCGTCTGTTCCGTCTATTCTGTCTATTCCGTCTGTCCGGTCTAGTCTTTTTTGTCGGATGGGGCGCAGGGGTCCTCGCCGTCGCGTGTGACGAGCCGGGGCCGGAATCTCTGGATATCCCAGCGATCGGCCAGATACGGCAGGGCGAACAGGATCGCGACGATCATGAGCCCGAGAAGGAGGGCTGTCGTCGAGCTGACCGCAAGTACGGACCCGAAGGAGTGGTAGATGAAGGTCATGGGAAGAGAGCCAAGCAGCGTGGCCAAGGCGAAGCTTCGCAGGGACATCCGGGTCAAACCGGCCCCATAGCTGACCACGTCGAAGGAGATCAGGGGCAGGAGCCGCGAAAAGAAAATGATCTTCGTCAGGAGCCCCTCGGAGCACTCGCAGCAGATCACGACCTGCTTGCCCACCAGCGACTCGATGAAATCCCTCCCCAAAAACCGGGCGATGAGAAAGGCGATGAGCGCCCCGGCCACGGAGCCGGCCACTGCGTAGATGGTGCCCATGACGGGCCCGAAGATCGCGCCGGCGATCACGAACAGCGGAGGCCCCGGGATGGGGACAAGAACGGCCGTAGCCGCCATGACGGCCATGTAGATCAGCGGGGCGAAGGGCCCGATCTGCTCCAGGAGCGCCTCGATGCGCGCGGGCTCGAAGAGGGCCGAGAGATTCCAGCGGTACCAGGCAAAAAACAAAAACAAGATCAGGGCAAGGGCCAGGGCGGCCTTGAGGATTTTCGAAAATCTCATGACAACAGGGTAACAGACGGCAGCGGGCAAAGACAAGGGTGATCTTGACGCTGCGGCGTCACACCCTGCGGCCTCCTCGCAGCTGACCCTGCAGATTCCGGAGCCCAGACCAATCGGAGGCTGCCGCGAATTTTGCCTGCTCGGGCCAGGTTGCGGGGTCTGCAAGCCGGAAGTGCGGCCCTCCGGCCTCGAGGATGCGCTGCAGATCCTCGATGCGGCTCTTCGCCAGCCGCGAGAAAGACCCGATGCCGCCTGCGGCCAGCATCCCGGCAATTTTGGGGCCGATCCCATCGATCTCCGTCAGATCGTCCTTCGATCCGCCTTCAGCGGCACCTGTCCTGTGCCAGATAAGAAGCCCGACGATACTTCCGATCGCCAGACCCGCGATGACTCCGCCCAGAAAGTTTTTGCAAGACATCTCCCGCCTCCGTCGTTCAAGGTTGCTGGTCATGGTTCATGGTGGACGAATCGCGCGTTGAGTTCCTCCCGGACCAGGGCCTCGGCGGGATAGGGGGCAGTGTCGGTCTCGAAGCGGCGCTGGTGGTTGTACGCCATGACCTCCAGGGGGCTGCGGGCGTAACCGTTTCGCAGCAGCCCCCGGGCATAGGCCAGGAGGAACCGATCAAACCCGAGGCAATCCCACTGCACCGCGTGGATCAGCTCGTGGAAGTGCAGGGACTCGCTCCGGTCGTATCGACGATCGACAAAGTAGGTGTCGCCGTAGGTGATGCCGGCGTAATGCTTCGACTCGACGCCGGCAAAGAGCCTGAGCCCCATGGAGGCCAGCGGCGGCACGGGGACCCGCTCGACGGCCACGCACCGGATGCGCCCGAGGAGCACCGCGTCGAAGTAATCGGGCAGGCGCCTGAAGCCGCAGGCCTCGATGAGCGCGGCGACGGGCCGGGCCTCTTTCGCATGAGCGGCCAGCGTCCTCTCGATCCAGGAGCGGATGAGGGGGATCCGGGGTAATAGCTGGAGAGGCATGGGGGGACTCTCGACGTTCGTCTATTTCGTTCGTTTCGTTTTTTTCGTTTGTTTCGTCAGGGAAGAAAGGTCTGTCCCGTCTATCCGGTCTATCCGGTCTATCCGGTCTGTTCGGTCTATTCGGTCTGTTCGGTCTGTTCGGTCTGTTCCGTCGGGGCAAAGAGTCTGTCTGGTCATTGCGAGGAGCAATGCGACGAAGCAATCTCATTTCCAAGTGATTGCCACGCCTCGCGAGGCTCGGCTCGCAATGACACAGGACTTCTTGCTCTTCCGCACTCACGCACTTCGTTTCTTGCCGCGCAGCGGCTCTACACGCTACACCCTCCACGCTACACGCTTCTTTAGCTCACTGCTGCAAAGCAGCCTGTCAATCCACCCGCCGGAAATCAATGAACCCCCGTTCCACGTCGGTGCGGATGAGTTTTGCGCGCAGGCGGTTGCCCACGTCGAGGCCGCCGAAGCCCTCGACGAGTCTTCCCTCGACGGGCTGGCCGTTGATGCGCACCCAAGTGCCCTTGGGGGCAGCGCCGGTGACGATGGCATCGAAGGACTCGCCGATGCGCGCCTCCAGCATCAGCGCGAAGGCCGACTTGCGGACGAGGCGCTCGACCTTGTTGGCGTCGTCCTCCTTGAGGGTGCAGTGGCGGGCGATGTCAGCGAGCTCCTCGTCGCCGTATGGAATGGGCCGGCCCTCGATGGCGGCCTTCACGAGCCGCTGCGTGACGAGGTCGGGAAAGCGGCGGTTGGGGGCTGTGGAGTGGGCGTAGTCCTTCACGGCAAGGCCGAAGTGTCCCGGGGCCTCCCTGCCGGGGAAATCGGCCATGTACTCCCCCGCGCCGATGAGCTTGATGACGGTCTGGGAGAGGTCGTGGAAGCGCTCCGGGTCGCGGGCCTTCTGGGCCGTCAGGAACCCTTCCAGGGCCTTCGCGTCGGGTTCGCCGGGAAGCGTCCAGCCCTTTTCCGAGGCCACGCCGACGATGCGGTCCCATCGCTTGGGGGCATGGACCACGCGGCGAATCGAGGGAAACTTTCTGGATTCGAGATAGCGGGCGACCACCGAGTTGGCCGCTATCATGAAATCCTCGATCAGCTCCTTGGCCCGATTCTTTCGCTCGATCGTGTAGGACTTCACCTGGTCGCCGTCGAAAACGGGATTTGCCTCCACCGTTTCGAGGTTGAGGGCCCCGTGGGCCTGGCGCCGGCTCCGGAGTGTCCGGGCTACGCGGTCCTGGGTGCGAAGGTTTTCCTCGAGGCCCTTCACGGCCGTCACGGCCCCAGGGGCGGGCCCCTGCCCTTCCAGCCACGGCGCAAGGGCGTTGTAGGCGAGCTTTGCGCGGTTGCGCACCAGGGCCCGGAAGACGTCGGAGCCGTCAAGCGCGCCGTCGCCGCCCACGGCCATCTCGACGACGACGGCCGCGCGGTCCTCGCCGTCGTTGAGGGAGGTGAGACCCGTCGAGAGCGTCTCGGGAATCATGGAAAAGATCCGGGCGGGGGTGTAGATGGACGTCGTGTTGTGGCAGGCGTGATCGTCGATGGCCCGGCCTTTGCGGACCACGGTGTCCACATCGGCGATGGCAACGAGAATCGTCACCGCCTCCTTTGCGCCCTCCCGGACGACTGTAAGCTGGTCTAGATCCCTGGACTCGTCGTTGTCGATGGAGCACCAGGGGAGATCGCGGAGGTCGCGGACGCTGCCTGACTCAGGAACAGGGGCCGACTTCAGTCCCGCCAGCTCGCTATTCACCCGGGCGGAGAAATCGGGCAGGAAGCCCCGCTCGATCATCGCACGGCGCGCGATGCGTCGCAGGATATCGAGGTGCCGGCCGGAACGGTTCTGGTTCATTTCGTTCATTTTGTTTATTTCGTTCGGTTCGTCAGGGGAAAAGGTCTGTCCCGTCTATCCGGTCTATCCGGTCTATTCGGTCTATTCAGTCTGTTCCGTCGGGGCAAAGAGTCTGTCTCGTCATTGCGAGGAGCAATGCGACGAAGCAATCTCATTTCCAAGTGATTGCCACGCCTCGCGAGGCTCGGCTCGCAATGACACAGGACTTCTTGCTCTTCTGCACTTCTGCACTCACGCACTTCTTCATCACTTCCTCGACTTCTGTCACTTCTCTCACTGCCGTGTCGTCACTGCTGCGAAGCGTTCAGGGCTTCGGCCTCAGGGGCGGCACGACGGCGAGATCCTTATGGCTCTCCCAGAAACCCCAGCGGTGGTTCCACGTCTTCACCTCGACCCGGTCGGGGTACAAGTAGAGAGAGGTCGTCCAGATCGTCCAGCGGTTCATGTCGGGCACGGAGACGCTGCGCACCCTTCCCAGAAACAGCTTGTCGCCGCCGGGGTAGCTCGTGTCGCGCACCGAGAGGTGCACGTGGCCCGAGACCCAGAGAAAGACCTGGGGGCTGACGGAGAGAATATTCTCGATGATGTCGTCGGGCTTGGCGACGAACTTGGGCACGTCGTAGCGCTTGAGGGTGCCCTGGAGAGGCGCGTGGAAGAAGACGATCGTGGGAAGGTCGCGGTTTCGCTCCAGCTCGGCCTTGAACCATTCGACCTGGGCGGACGACATCTCGGTGAAGTCGCGGCTCGTGAGGTGGTCGGGGGAGAGAAAGACCAGCAGGTACCCGCCAAGACGTTTGCTGTAGTACAGGTCCTTCATCTCGAAGGCCGCACGGAAGCGATCCAGTTTCTCCTGGCGTGTCTGCGCCCCTGCCATGACACGCTGGTTGCCTTCGCCCTTGGTGTCCTCGTACCAGTAGTCGTGGTTGCCGACGACGAAGACGACGGGCTTCTGCAGGTTGCTGAAGAAGGCCTTTGCGGCCTCGTACTCCGTGGGCCGGCCGATGTCCTCGTTGAGATCACCCACGACGGCCACGAGCGCCACGTCGGGCCACCCGTTAATTGAGCGGATGACGGCCTCCTTGCTTTCGGGATACTTGCCGGGGTAGTGGGGGTCGCCCAGCACAACCACGTGCTTAGCGACGGCGACCGGCGCGGGCTTGGCATCAGGCTGGTAACTCCTGAACAGGGCGCAGGAGGTCAGCAGGAACACCAGGGCAAAAAGAACGAAGATTGCCACACCGCGCGAGGCTCGGCTCGCAATGACCGTCTTTCCTATTTTCATTCAGGCACTCCCTCCTCTTCCTTCACTTCCCCCACTTCTTCACTCACGCTAGTCGCCTTCCTTCTTCGGACTCAGGGCCGAGCCCTTCGGCGGGTACTCCAGCGTGCCGTCGAGCTGCGAGACCCTCGCGGAAGTGTGATCCGGGAAGGGCAGTTCGCCCTCATCTCTCCACTTTTTGACGGCCTCGGCGGCATTGCTGCTCCTGTCCGCGTCGAGACCCCCGTCTTTTGCCATGTAGAGGGTCTGCGAGGGGAACGCGAATCCGCTGCCGCTCGACTCGACAAGGTCCATGATCCGCAGCAGCAGATCCTCCTGGACGGCCAGATACACCTCCGGGACGGTCTCGAGGACGTAGGCAAAGGTCTCCACGTCGATCGACGATTGCCCGAAGGCGACGAAACGCACGCGGGCCGTCGCGGAGTCCACACGGGGATGCTGGTACAGAAGCTCGCGGATCTGCGCCAGAAGGTAGCGGAGTTGGTCCGCCGTGGTCTCGTAGCGCAGATTCAGGGTGTGCCTGAAGAGGAACCGGTCGCGCAGGGCGAAGTTCTCGACGCTGATCGACGAGAGCTGGCCGTTGGGAATCGAGACGACGGTGCGGTTGAGCGTGCGGATCAGCGTGGAGCGAAGTCCGATGTGCTCGACGGTGCCTGCATGCTCGCCGGCCTTGCAGTAATCGCCTAACCGAATCGGTTTATCCCAGACGAGGAAGAGCCCGCCGAAGAAGTTCTCGATCGTCTTCTGGGCGGCAAAGGCCACGGCGATGCCGCCGATGCCGAGGCCCGCCACCACGGCCGTAAGGTTGATGCCCGCAAAATAGTAGAAGATGACCACGAGCCCCACGACGACGGCCAGGGCCTTCATGAGTGTTGCCGAAAGGCGGATGACGGCGTTGGCGGCCTCGGGCCTGCGCCCCTCGATGATCTCCGCTCCCACGTCAATCAGATAGAGGAGAAGCCACGTCAGGCCGACGACGGCTATCGTCGAGGCCATGAACGTCCAGAACAGCCGGGTGAGGAGCGAGGCCGAGCCGAGAGAAAGGACGTAAACCGCGCCCGACGCAAAAAGAAGCATCACCGGCTTTCCGATCCCGCTGAGCTTGAGCATCACCGCCTCGCCGAACCGGATGCTCATCGGCTTGCGAACCAGGGCAAAGAGCGCCCTGGTGAAGAGCCAGCCGAGA
>Ga0208980_10000319_pt1 | contig 26226 bp, 20 predicted proteins | sample WetSurMetagenome_3_FD_187993 | JGI IMG/M metagenome (GOLD analysis project Ga0208980, IMG submission 187993) | Wetland microbial communities from Twitchell Island in the Sacramento Delta, sample from surface sediment Aug2011 Site A1 Bulk (version 2) | ecosystem: Environmental > Aquatic > Marine... | reverse complement strand
TCATTACAACCTGCCCCTCTCGGTTATGGAGCTACAGGCCGATAATGATATCGCTCTCTACGATCTGTTACTGGATCCTGAGGAAATGGACAATCTGGCTAATCCCAAAAACCCCGGCTACGATGAAGCATTGCTTGAAGTGGTGAACAATAAGCTGAATGCCCTCATCGAGGCTGAGATCGGGGAGGACAAAGCCCTATTTACCCCCAGCCCGTAAACCCACGGAGGAATGACAAGCAAAGCCTGACGTAATTTTGCCTCAGGATGCGGAGGATTGGACTTCGCAACGGCACACAGCCGTCACCATGTTAAAAGCTACCAACAGGAAGAAGGGGGCAACGATCATCACTGCGTTAGAGTTCTGATTACTTATCTGCACGATCCAACCGTTGACGCTGGGTAGCAGATATCCTCGACTAAAAATTGGCTGACCAGCCGATGAAACATGCTCATTCTAAGGAACATTGGGAATAACACCTGCGATGAGATCAGGAGCTGGTCATCCAAGACATGAATAATAGGTTGCAAGAAAAAAGTCTTTCTCAGGCGTTGGGAGGTACCGACACAAAGTGCATTGAATGTTGATGGATTCCCCATGCGAATCATCAGTGATCCAATGCCCTCATGATGTCAATCAAAAAAGCGTCTCGGATCAATGCCATTACCCAAGTTATCCAATATATGAATAGTGGGATGACAGAGGTTGAGGCAAATAATTCTGTGGGTATGCCATATAGACCGTTCACGTCCGCCTGGTAATCGGTCACTCAATGAGACTAGAAGAGAAAAATCCCATGAATACTGATGTGGAAGACACACGCGCCTTAATGCTTCAATTACTCGATGAAACACAACAAAAGACACGGTTAGCACTCTCTGGCATCGATCCAGAAAGGGTAGTTTTTAACGACAAGCCAATATGGCGGGTTCGGGATGTCGTAGGACATATTGGTGTGTGGAATGGCGAGGCGGCACATTCGCTCCGCGCCCATGCAGACGGCGGTGAATATCACTGCATAGAATCAGAGATGCAATATGATGAATATAATGCTTCTGCCGTCAAAGAGCGACATGCCTGGAATATCGATCAGGTGTGGGCTGAGTATGAGGCATCCTACAACCAACTTAAATTACTGGTGGAGACCATGCCGGATCAGAAATGGAATACTGATATGCTGTATCCTTGGAATGAGAGAGGAACTAGCAGAAAATTCATTGAAATCATGATGAAGCATGAGGTTGAACACCGAGAGATCATGTCTGGGGGTTAACACTTTCTTGAGGGGAAAACGGTTCAAACACTGATGCAGGTGCGCGGGCGCCTGCTCCCTACCCAGGTGCCCAGGCGGTGACCTGTGGGGTCTTTAGCACATGGGGAAACTATTCAATTGTTGATACCCATATGTTCGCAAATGATTTTCTTGTTCCCTTATCCCGGGTAAGTTGAAAATCAGTATGTGAGTAGATGTTTTATAAGTTTCAATCCAGGGGGGAAAAGTTATTGCACTCATAATAGAATCTACTATACTGAGATTAGGTTCTATTGCGTAGGCAATAACAGAAGCAAAGTAGTATGGAGGTGTTTCTCTATGCACATAGGACAAGGTAACGACCGCCTGACTCTTCGATATTATTCTGAGGTATGGATCATACTATTTGTCCTAGTATTAATTACTTTGGGAGTTTTATTAACTATCTATATTGGCATTTATAGGCAATGTAACATTAACTACGACCTGATATGTAATATATTATCTGCCATGATAGGTTTGGGTTTGATCATTCTCTGTATTATCATAATTATTATTTTACGCCCAGCCATTTATATCATTGACCATACAGCAGGTGAGCTTACGATATTTCATCGGCGACTCTTTGGAAAACAGGTTGAGCGATATCCGATATCATATATCAATGCAGTAGAGTTATATACTTTCATCTCTCCAACGGCTGCAACTCAAGATTCCAGCTGGCCTTACTACCTAGTAATTTTGTTGATGCATGGCAAAGGTACTAACGGTCGTCTAAAAGCAAAACAACTGATCATATCAGGGACATTAGGTAAAAAAAGGTCTCAGGCTAGGGCGGATATGGTAGCATCTTTTCTAAATCTTGTCGTTCATGAGAAAACAACAGGTGCGTAGCTTTGCTATGATTATTGGGAATTATCATTGGTTCTGCGATTATTAGTGGAACATCTTTATACGATATAACGCATAGAAGCCTACCCCCGGCCCCCTGGTGCCCGGGTGATGCCCGATAGGGTCATCGACTCTCGGGGAAGATATTCAATTGTTGGTATCCCCCTTATGTTCACTTTTGGATTTCTCACCCCCTCTATATAACTAGCAGTCAAACGAGCAGGGGAGAAATAGGTGAATACTTTTTACATGCGAAAAATCGTATTTGATCTAGATAACTTTTTGGATAATAGGTTCATGTAACAAGTACAACGCTGATAATAGAAAGAGGAAGGGTACGGTAGGTGGAACTGCAAGGGAATATATAGATGGATTGGTGAACAAGCAAATATGCCGTTTATGGTACCCATTTACGCCTACCTTACATAGTATTTGCGGTATAACGTAATGCCTTATAATCAATACTTAGTTTCATTCCACTGTTTCCTTGCCTGATAATTATTAGGCAAAGCCCGATCAAAGTACGGCCATACCATAGTTACCCGCGATTTTTCCTCGGAGGTAATCATGAATATGACACACCAACAATTGGATAATGTTATTAGCATGTTCAAAACCCCAGCTATGGCGGACGAGTTCTTGCACTTGTATGACCAGCTGGTCTCTAGGTGGCCTCAGAATGTCATTTCGCGAGATATTCAGACCAGTTTTGGCGCCACTCACGTTAACTCCGTTGGACCCGATGGAACCACACCGTTGGTTCTTCTCCCCGGCTTTGGTACAAATTCCACGATGTGGTTCGCAAACATAATGGCTCTGTCGAAGCACTATAGAGTCTTTGCTGTCGATACTATCGGGCAACCGGGGCGTAGCGTCACACGAACTGCTCTTTCTCCTACTACAACCTCAGTCTGGCTGGCGGAGGTTCTTGACGGACTGTCTATCGAGCAAGCGAATGTTGCTGGATTCTCTTTAGGCGGCTGGATAGCTCTAGATTTCGCTATCAAACATCCCGAGCGAACTAAGAAGGTTGCTCTCGTAGATCCCGCGGCTTCCATAGAACCCATGCCTTTTAGTTTCTTCTTGCATAGTTTATTTCCAATGATGATTCACCCAACAAGAAAAGGCCTACAGCGTTACTTCAGGTGGCTGACACGCGGGAATAAAGGAATGAACACAGAATGGGGTCAATCTATGGTTTTGGGGATTCTGAACTGGAAGCCGCAGCCGCCAATTAGGGTGTCACCATTCAATGATGAACAGCTACGAGCTTGCCAAGCACCCACCCTTCTCTTTGTTGCTGAGAAAAGCGTGCTTTACGAACCAGCAACAGCTATCAAACGAGCGACTCAACTGATCCCAAATCTCACTGCGGAGATTGTACCGGATGCTTCACACGGCCTTGTCTACGAGCAGGCAGACCTGATCAATAACAGGCTTGTGTCGTTTTTCCAGGAATAAACCTAATAGCTGCTCTGGCTGATGATGGGAATTCATGGTGGGAATCGTTAGGTATTCAATGCCCTCGTGAAGTCCATCACTAAAGCCTCTCGAATAAATGCTGTGACCCAGGTCATCCAGTATATAGATGCAAGCATTATAATGGCTGGGGCGGTATAGAATAGGGATGCCTATTTAGAGTGAGCAAAATCCTCCATCCATGGAGGAACCTACTCACACACAGCAATCGTATTTGCTATATTCGGGTTTCTATTCTATTGGTATGTTATTCTCAGCATGGCGGTATTCTTGTATCATGGGAGGTAGAAAATAAGACACATGTTGGTCTACGAGGAGATTGTCTAACATCGCCTCAAACAGACAGCGACTCGGCTGCTTGACACAGGATGGGTTTACTAGGTATTTTGCAATGTGGGAAGAGTCTCGCCAGCTCTGCAACTGCTGATGAGCCAAACCAAAAGGTCCATTTATGATCGAATACAAGGAAGATGTCATTTTAACGTGAAATGAAAATTATTTTCGACTTGAACTCAAACCTGCGCCTGATTCCAAATCAAATTACTGCGGTTCGTTTCTTCGCAGTCCCGGTGATTTGGGTATGTGCGTTTCATGGTCAATTAATATGGGTTGGCATTGGATTGATGATTAGCCTCATTTCAGATCTACTTGATGGTGCAGTGGCACGTAAACTCAATCAAACCTCGGAATTCGGAAGCAAATTTGATTCCCTCGCTGATCAATTCCTTCAGCTCTCGTCTTTAATCTGGGTCCTCATGCTAATGCCGGAGATATTTTCCGAAAATTTATTCATTTCACTCCTTGCGATAATCATATACATAACATCCTTGTTGGTCGGTTTAATGAAGTTCAAACGAGTCGCTGATTTGCACCTATACCTTTCAAAATTCGGAGGATTATTTCTTTATATCTTCTTGATTCATGCATTTATCTTTGGAAAGTACAGTCTTTTTCTATTTATAATAGCCGGGGTTCTATTTATCCTTTCTTCCACTGAAACTCTTATCCTGCAATTAACTATGCCGAGAGTTGATTCAAATATTGGATCTATCTTATTCCGATATATCGAGGATGATCATCCGATACGATATTGGTTATCGCGACTTCCATAATTTTGATTAAGTATGCCTAAAAGTGTATATAGCTGGCCAGTTTGCTGGCTGTGGATTACCGAGCTTGCTGGGCTTACCATCCGATCAATTTACTTTGAGTGTTCTACTGAACCACCTAACTTCTTATATGCTTCTCGTCAGGTTTCGGGATACGATCAAGTAAATTTACATTCACATTTCATCCAATTCCCTCATGAAGCCCATCACCAAAGCCTCTCGCACATGCGAGAAGGGGTACTGAACAATAGTTTCTACAATCGTGTGTGTTGAGTTGGCCTGATTGTGTGTATACATGGTTTAGCCTCCTGACTAAACGTCTAAATATGGGGGCAAAACCATCTTTTCCCGATTTTATGTACTATATATGGGGGTTGCTGCTTCCGGGCAGGCTACGATATGCAGCACCGACGACTCAAAATCGTGGTCCGTAAGGAATAAGGGTTCGATTCCCTCCTTCGGCACCATGGGAAAAACCACTTGAGCGATGATTTTATCAAGTGGTTTTTTTAATTGAATTATGGATCAAATCAAATCAATTCCTGCTAGGCGGCTTTTGTAAAAACATTGAACTTAGGCGGATTTTCCAGGTGCTTTTTCACCGCACATAACTCAGCTGAGCGGATTAAGGAAGGCAAATACTTCTCGGGAAATTCAGGTGGGGTTTGAATTTCCAGGTCTACGGTCTCAATCATCCCGGTTTGAGGGTTTCGATGGGAGCGCTGGATGATGCTCATCCCTTCCGTGGGCAGGTTACGCTGCCGGCAAAAACCAAGCACATAAATCCCCGCACAGGTGGCAATTGACGCCATAAATAAGGAAAATGGCGTGGGTGCTGAACCATCTTTACCACTTCTATCAGGCTGGTCAGTCATGACGGTATACGGTCCAAAATGAGCGTCCACGCGATCGCCACCCGGAAAATCAATCATCATTTCCATGAATATTCTCTCCTATAATTTTTTTTACACATCGGTATTGGTTTAGATGCAAAATTCTGATTAAAGTTACGTTTCTAAAATTCCTGTGCACAGGATATATATTTACGGTGCAACAACCATAGGAGGAGCGGTTTCCTGCCTCTCACTTTTTCGCAGCCAAAAGAACCAATACATGATTACTGCGAAAGTGTATAGGATAATGGTACACAAAAAAGGTGGCCCAAATCCATAGCGTACCTGAAGCATCCCGCTGATTGACGGGCTGATCGCCCAACCAAAGTTCCACGCCATACTCGTCAGACTGGCAACCATTGCCCTGGACGATGAATCTACCTGCTCCATGACAAAAGTCTGGTATACCGGACTGCTCATATTCATTAACGCAACCCTAATATAATAAGCTATAGCGCTGATCCAAAATAGTGGGGCGAACCCCAGAAGAATCAGGAATGGGATAGAGAGTCCCTGTGTGATAACCACAATGCGTATCTTGCCATAGCGCTCTGCCAGTGGAGGGGCTGCCAACAAACCCAATCCCATAGCCAGGGATCCCCAGGCAAACAAAACCCCGATTACCTGGTCTGATTGGTTATATTGAACGCGGAAAAACACATTCATAAATGGCATGATCAACCCCGCTCCAATCGAAGTGATAAGCAAGGGTAGAATGAGCTTGGTCAATTTCATCGGGTTTTTCGTGGCAAAAGAAATGGGTGCAAAGACGGTTTTTTCTGCGTGTGCGATGCGGGGTACCTGGATCAGGAGCAGTGGAATAATGCCTACGGCCAATCCTATTGATACAAGCATGAGTGAACCGGCGTATGCCTGACTGCTGACCGGATCGACAGTGAGACGGCTCGCAACCCAGGTCGGCAGGTAGCCTCCGATCCAACTGCCCACGGAAGCAGACACCATCTGTAATCCAGAGGTGATGCTGAATAAATAAGTCCGTTCGTGCTCGCTGCTGTTTTCCATTAAAAACGGGCTCATCGTCACACCAGCCAGGCTTTGTGCGATACCCGAGAGCATATTCATGGCATAAAGGATGACGGTTGTTGGCCAGATGACCAGCAAACCAACTGAGACGCTGATAACTACCGCTGATAAGAGCAAGGCTGATTTGCGACCCAGCAAATCGGCCAGGTAGCCCATGGGTAGGGCAAAGATCAAGGCAGTGAGGCTGCTGACGGTGACCAGGTTTCCCAATACTTTCTCGTCATAACCCAGGCTGAGAATATAAAAATTGAATAACAGCCGGAAGATACCCATAGCTATGCCGGTGATAATGGCATAGATTAAATACAGGCGCGCGTTTGGACGGAAAGCCGCCAGGTGATCCCCGTAGTCCTTAATGTTTCGCCTGATACTCGTAATCATGGATTAATCCCGACAATTATTCATATAAATCTATTCATTGTCAATGACAATAATTACCCTTGCAAGTGTTATTTAAGATACAATAAAAATCCATAAATCTTACCTTTGCTTGCCTGCTTCTCAATAAATTGTGGATAACTCGGGAAATTCTGTGGATAAACCATCCAAAATGTGGAAAACTCCCAGAATTTTGTGTGTTTTTTATGGAAAATTATTTAGTCTGTGTGTACAAAAGATGGTAATTTCCCCAATATTAAAGCTTTTACAAAGACTTGAATGGCCCAATGAGACATATCCACAAGATACATATCAGGGGTGTGAATAAAATTTTATGTCAAGATGTCCCATATATACTGAAAATACCTCCCTTACCACCACCTGTAGGACAATTTTCACTCACGATACAAGTTCTCCACATATCCACATACACTACTACGACTACTATTAATACATATAAAATATTTATATTGTGTATATAAATGTTCTTACATCTCCACTGAAAACGATGGATTTGAGAGATGGATGGATCATCAATAGCTATTTTGTTGACAATTACTTCTTTTCCACCAATGGAAGAAAGAAGTGCTGAGACATTTGCAGGCAACTTCCAAAAAAGTCAATCGTTCTTTCCAAAACAGCTGAGCGGCCAGACAAGCTCTCAATGGTTTCTAATGGGTATCCCAGGAAGACAGTGTTGAAGCTGGCTCCAGCATAACTCACAGCCGCATTGCCCTGGTTGCCGTAAAAGGCTAGCTGTGCCTGTCCATCAGGAGAAACCCGATCCGAGTAATTGGTGAATGGGTATGAAAGTGTATATGGACCCAAACCGCTATATACATTCTGTCCGGTTACGTTTGTCTGACGGACATCGTTGGTAAAAGACCCGATGTGCAGGTAATTCTCGCCAAAGGAGGTTAGACCGGCATTATATAAATAATCCTGGCTGGAGAGAAAGAAATTTCCGCCTGAATCCAGATAAGATTCCACTGAAGCTTCATTTTGGCTGGTGAAAGTAGAAGCATAGGGATAGCCAGTGAACCACATTACCTGCTGATAGCCTTCCAAATTGGTCAGTTCAGGGTTACCTTGCGTGATCACATCCCAGATGCTATACCCAACACCGAGGGCATCCAATGCAGCGGTATATGCGTTACGCACATCCGGACCATCCTGGTCATCATCCACCAGCAGGATACAGGGGAGTGGTCCAAGAATAAAGTTTTGAGTCTGGTTAGCATCGAGGACGAGGGGGCGCACTTGAGGCTGGTGATTGGAAGAATGTACCTGCATCGTGTACTCACCTTGAGGTAACACTGCAAAATAATAACCGGAACTGGAATCTGTATATGCAGTCACGGGAGAGCCTTCAATGGTGATATCTGCCAGCAGAGGTGAAGCAGTTCCACTCTCGGTGACTGTGCCTGAAACAATATAAAATGGTGCAGTGAACATCGAGAAGTCCAGGGTGGTGGCAGGATCCGTGGTGATTTCCACCCCATCGATCGTGGTGGGAAGGTAACCATAAGCGGAGGCGGTGACGGTGTAAGTATCTGCCATCAGGATGCGTGTATAGTAGCCACTGGCGTCCGTGATGGCAGGGTAGGAACGACCCCGGCTATCTTCAGCCGAGACTGTGGCACCTTCGATGGGTTCACCAACAGAAGATGAAGTCACATGTCCATCCAGGGTGCCTACTCCGCTGGGGATAAGACAGTCACTCTTGTGAGCAAAGGTAGCTAGCGAAGCTTTGACAAAATTGGTGAAGTATGACAGATCGGTATGGGCAGGGGTATCTGCAGAACCGTGGTAGTAAGGGTTAAAATCGCTCATGTCTTCGATGGCAAGGATCGAATTATAGCCAAATTTCCAAAAAGAGGCATGGTCACTGCCGGTTACGCCTGTAACTAACCCTGGTAATAGATTGAGGTCATAAGCACTGACAACGTCAGAAAAGAGTTGGGCAAAGGTAAAAGTTTCGGGAACATTGTTGCTATAGTATAGGTCAATGGCTGGAGCGGAGTCGGGTGTATTCCAGGCGATCATATCCAGGTTCAAATAGCCATCGATATTCTCCCTATTATTGAATGACCGTTGGGCATAGGCATAACTTCCATCAAGCCCCTGCTCCTCTCCCGTCCAAAAGGCAAAACGAAGGGTGCAACCCCATTGATATTGAGATAGGATATCTGCGGCAAGCAGGGTCGCCACAGAGCCACTGGCATTATCGTCCGCACCAGGTGTGCCTTGAATATCATCGATATGAGCGCCGATAATAAAAATATCGTCCGGATTGATCAGCCCGGTAATCTCTCCGATCACATTTGGATAGGTTGCCCCACCCCATGTGTGATAGTCGACGTCCAAACCCAGGTCTTGTAGATGCTGACCAACATAATTGGTAGTCTTCTGGATAGGTATGCCACTATAGGTGTAGCGCGAAGGAATGGTATACCAGGCTCCATCCACCCAAACGGGCAATTCACCTGCAAGCTGTTGATCATACGTACTCACCTGATCCGAGTTGACCTGGTCAATCATCGCTTGAATGATGGGATCGGGGACGACTACCATTGGAAGGTTCTCTTCAGCCTGAACAGCAGGAATTGGCTTTGGGGAAAGGGTGATCCTTATCAGTTCAGTACCCGCTCGGGTGAGAGCATCAACCTGTGCCGGGTTCATGCGGAGCAGGACACCATTGGTAGTCTCAAGCAGTACCCTACCATATAGGACAAAATCAGGAGCAGGGCGGCTGGATCTTGTTTCAGCCAGGTAGTAAGTGCCAGATCGCAAGTCAGGATCGACAACCTGAAAGTTCAAGCCCGCATCACGCAGCTTTTGCTGGTCAGACTGGTTGGCTCCTGTTAGCAGACCGCCCTCAATTAAGGCGTAGAGTGGAAGCTGTGTAGAAGTAAAACGAGTCACATCGCCTGATGAAATAAGATTCACAAATACGAGAGCTATTGGATCCATTGTCGCTGGAGAACTTGCCTGGGCATTCCTGGGCAGGCTGCCGAGGAAAACCAGGAGCAACATCCTGATAAAAAAGCGCTTTTTCATGGTGAATTCACTGTGTATTGTATCTAATAAAGAAAACGAAAAAAAGGCTACAAAGCCAGCTCGTTTCTGTGAACTATCCTTCCTTCTAAACGTGCCCTTTCGGCTGCAAAAGCGAGCAAGTGGCTTTCTAAAGACTGCCTTCCCAATGTCAATGCCTGGCTACCACCCGTTTGCAGGCTGTGGACAAACCCCGCCATTAAGGCTTCATCCCCACCACCATGTCCTTGCCCAGCCTCACCACTGGTATGGATATGTTGACGTTTTCCACTGCGATGGTGCCTGACATCGATCCATGCGCCACCTAATCCAAATTCACCCAACAGTGTGGCACGTGAGCCTTCAATGCGGGTCGTACGGTACTCAATGTGCGAATGCCCATGCATGGTCAGTGTGACGGAGATATCACCTTCGAACTGCATCAATACTACCTGATGATCAACCACATTATTGTCACAGCGGTAAACGCAGCGCCCATAGGGACCCTTACGGATGGATTCCAGGATATTCTCTGGTGAAGGGTCAGTAGAAATTACTGAAAGAGGCCAGCCGTGATAATTACTCAATTGGCGTAGAGGTGGAAAAATCGTGCTCAATGTTTTAAGCAACCAGGGGACGTCATGTTGCAACTGCACGACCCAGTGCGGAAAACCAGTGGAGGTAGCAATGAACGAACGCCAGAGGGGTTTTAGATCAAGATAGACAAAAGGCGCAAAATAGGGGCAGGTATTTGCTGAAGGACAGCCATCCAAACAATACTCTGGTGCGCCGGGAGGGGCATTTTCGGAGCGGAAGTAGATCAAGCTGCCAACACTGCTCATCTGCTGGCAGGATCGATCCAACACCCACGACAGGATGTCAAAATCGTGACAGCACTTAGCCAGGATCATTGAGCTACTGTTAGTGCTATTTGCCCAATTGCCGCGCACAAAACTATGAGCCATATGCCAGTAAGAGACGTTCTCACGGTGTGAAACATTTACTATCTCACCTAGTTCACCCGACTGAACGATCTGGCGCATTTTTTGAAAGTGAGGCGCATAACGCAACACGTGACAAATATGAAGTTGCCGACCACATTCTTCGGCAGTTTTTACCAGGGTAAGGCAGTCTTCTTCCCGAGAGGCCATAGGCTTTTCGAGAAGGACATCATAGCCAACCTGCAGCGCAGTTAAGGCTGGAGCAGTATGTTGCTGGTCCTGGGTACAGATTAACGCGGCATGGGCCAGTTGTGGGCGGGAAAGTAACGGCTCCCAGGTCTCATATACATTTTCTGCGGGGATATCATGCTGAGAGGCAAAGCGCAAACGCCGGTCAGCTACAGGTTCAGCGACTGCAATGAAGCGTAGTTCTTCAGGATGATGTAAGGCATAGGGGGCATAAGCATTAGTCCCCCGCTGACCAGCTCCGATCAGGATAGCTTGAATGATATCAGGCATGTTCACCTATTGAGTAGCTAGCTTGTATTGTACCCGGTTTTGGTAAATGAGCATCTTTATAGCTGCCTGACCTTGGGATAGCGAATTGCAACGAATAAGCCGTATAGTAACGAGACAGCTGCTCCGACGCCAACGGCAATCGGAGCACCAAGCCAATCGGCCATAAAGCCGGCTTGCAAACCACCGAGGCGAAACATCGCCTGGAAAGTCATGGAATATACAGCCATCACACGCCCACGTAGTTCGTCGGGTGTGACGAATTGCAACAAGGTGTTTGCAAGGGCGTTTTGCCAGACAAAGCTGAAACCGATGCACAGGGTTAAGATTAAAGAGATATAGAAATTAGACGAGAATGCAAAGAGTAATAAAAACAGGGGGAAAGCCAGGTTTCCAATGGTGAGCAATCGACCACGCCGGGTTTTTGTGGGTAAGGAGGCAACAACCAAAGCCCCAATCACCGCTCCGACCCCAACCATAGAGTAAAGTAACCCAAGAGGTAACGCTTCAGGGGCCTGGCATCCTATGATTAACCAATTTGCGTTACATAAGGCAGCCACCACTGGTTTGGAACTTTGTGCGACCACTTCGCTTGCAAATACAGGTAACAGGGTGTTGTATGGCATGGACAGGAATGCGCTGACCGCAATCAGACTGACCAATATGAGGATGGTTTGGCGCTGGAGGATGAACTGCAGTCCACCGACCATGTGTTTTATGGGGCTTGTATCTCTTTCATTACTTGCTTTGGGTTTTGGAAGACCCCGCATCAGCAATAAACTGAAGATGACAGCAACGAAAGTCAGTCCATTGAGGAAAAAAGCATTCGCCTCACCGGTGGTTGCTACTAAAACTCCAGCCAGAGCTGGACCGATGGCACGCGCCCCATTGAACATGGCTGAATTCAAACCAATTGCGCTGGTCAGATCTTCTTTGCCTTCGACCAGATCCACGGTGAAAGCCTGCCTGGCGGGTAGATCTACTGCGATAGCCGCTCCCAATACGAAAGCCAGTACATACACCTGCCAGATTTGAACAGTTCCTCTCCAGGTGAGAATGGCGAGAAGAAATGCCTGTACCATCATCACGCTCTGGGTAATCAAAATGATTGTGCGCCTTGGAAAACGGTCGGTGATTGAGCCTCCCCAAAGTGATAGTGGGATGAGCGGGATCAATCCAATAAAACTGATGATCCCCAGGGAGGCGGCAGAGCCGGTGAGGCGATAAACCAGCACCTGCTGAGCCATGGTTTGCATCCATGTGCCGATCAGTGAAATCCCCTGACCTATAAACCAAAGGGAATAGTTAGGATGAGAAAAGGCGCGGAATGTGGCTGGTAAATGTTGACTTTTCTGCATTTACTGGGCCAGCTTTGCCACAGTGACCCCTTCACCACCTTCTGTGTCTCCACCAGACTCGAAAGATTTCACGTGAGGGCTCTGACTTAAGGCTTCACGGACTGCCTGCCGTAATTTCCCGGTGCCCTTGCCGTGAATAATGCGTACCCAGGGAAGCCCGGCAAGATAGGCTGAGTCAAGGTAGCGCTCCAGGGCATCCAGGGCTTCTTCACTACGCTGACCGCGCAGGTCAAGCTCAATTCCAGGTGACTCTGCGTAGATTTGCCTGGAGGGTGCATGAGTGCTCCCAGCCCCTCGATTTCCTGTGGCTGTGGAATGAGTGGCAGCCAACAGTTCACGTGCTGTAGGCAGCCCATAAGCGCCGGCTGTGGGAGGCATATCTTCACCAACGATCTGCAATTCTGCCAGTCGTGTCCGGATACGGAGAACCCCCACTTGCACTTCAGCTTCCTCTTCACCCAGCGAGGTGACCACTCCTTGGGTGTTTAGAGAGTGCAGGCGAACTTTATCGCCCAATCGAACGGCACGCCTGATAGAGGAGACACTCTTTTCGGGAGCACGGCGTTCAACAGGCAGCTCAATACTCTCCTGCAGTTCTTCTATTTTTTCTTCAACCTCTTCAATGACTTCTAAAGGTTGTCTGGTGCGCGCAAGCTGCCGGCGTACTTCTCTGAGCTCATCCTGCACGGCCTCAACCTGCTCTTCAGCCTCCCGGCGTGCTTTTTCAAGCACCTGCATACGCTCATCCTCAATTTTCTCCAGACGTTTTGCCAGCTCTGCACGCATGGTTTCGGCTTCGTGGCGAGCATTTTCAGCAGCAGTACGGGCTTTGCGAGTAAGATCGCGCTGGCGGTGGATTTCATCCAATAAATCTTCAGCGCGGATATCGGTTGGACTGAGCTCGGAACGTGCCGAGGTGATAATTGGCTCAGGCATGCCCAGGCGTTGGGCGATTGCCAATGCATTGGAACGACCAGGCAGGCCGATGGTTAAGTGAAAAGTCGGGCGTAGTGTTTCCAGGTCGAATTCAACACTGGCGTTGACCACACCCGGAGTGGAATGGGCAAAAGCTTTTAACTCGGGATGGTGCGTAGTGACAAGGGTGGTGATACCCCGATCAAGCAGATGGGTCAACAAGGCACGCGCCAGGGCTGCTCCCTCTTGTGGGTCGGTACCCGCGCCCAATTCATCAAGGATTACCAGTGAGCGCCGGTCGGCCTGCTCCAAAATCCGGACGATGTTGGTAACGTGTCCGGAAAACGTGGACAGCGACTGCTCGATGGATTGTTCATCCCCGATATCCGCGTATACGTTATGGAACAGGCTGATCTCAGAACCAGAGTGTGCTGGTATATGCAGCCCGGACTGCGCCATGAGCACCAGGAGTCCAATGGTCTTGAGGGTAACCGTCTTGCCACCGGTGTTCGGACCGGTGACTACCATCGCATACGTCTGTGGGTCGAGCTCAACATCAATCGGTACGACGGTCGCTGGATCTAGCAGCGGGTGGCGCGCCTGGTATAAACGAATGATCGTACCCGGGTGACGGTTGGAGGGTTTGGGAATCGAATGTAAAACGGGTTCACTGGCAGCCAGGTCGTCGGAATATTTAGCCTTGGCAAAACAAAGGTCAAGCTCAGCGACCATCTCAACTGTATTGAGGATATTACCTGCCTGCATGCCCACTTGTTGTGAAAGCTCAGCCAGAATACGGCGTTCCTCATCTCGCTCCGCAAGCTGAAGCTCACGGAATTCATTATTATGCTCAACCACACTCAATGGCTCGACAAAGAGCGTTGCACCAGAGGCAGACTGGTCATGGACGACAGCCCTGATGCGACCTTTAAATTCTGCTCGTAGTGGCAGCACATAACGCCCGTCCCGTTGGGTGATTAATGCCTCTTGCAGATAAGGGGAGGTGTGAGGATCAGAAACCATGCGCTGTAGCTTGGTCATCAGCCTGTCATGAGCGATACGCAGGTCACGCCGGATGGTTGCCAACGCTTCGGAGGCGCTATCTAAAATCTCACTACGCTCTGAGATGGCGCGTGTGATTCCATCCACCAGACCCGAGGAGGGTGGAATTTGTGACGCAATTGCATACAAAGTGGGGAATTGCTCCCCAAGGCGCTCGAATGTGCGCGCCAGGGTTCGAGCAGCAACCAGGGTGGATTTTATATCGAGCAGGTCAGCGGGAGTAAGCACACCTCCATGGGCAGCCAAATCCACTGTTTGGCGAACATCGCGCGCACCTCCAATGGTGAGATCCGGACGAGTGACAAGCATCTGCACCGCCTCACTTGTTTCAGCAAGACGGCGATGGGCTTCATCGATACTATTGGTCGGCTGTAGCTGGCGTGCTTTATCCGCTGAAGCAGCAAAAGCGCAATAACCAACCAGACGCTCCAGGACTTTTAGATACTCAAGGGTGTGTAATGTTTTTGCATCCATAAGAATTTAATTCTGATTATCGTCGGACAATCAGGGAGTTTACCACAGGAGGTAGACACGGGGAGGAGTGATTTGACTTATAATCGGATCAGCTCTATTTAAGGAGGCACAATTATGAAATATACCTATGCAGTATTAGGCGCGGGCAGGCAGGGCACTGCCGCAGCTTATGATATGGCGCGCTGGGGAGAAGCTAAACGAGTCATCCTGGCGGATCGAGACCTGGCGATCGCTGAGCGTGCTACTCAACGCGTGAACCAGCTGATTGGTGCAAAGGTAGCTGAGGCTGTGCAGGTCGAGGTGACCGACACGGGTGCATTGGAGCAGGTCCTGACTGGTGTGGACGCATTTGTCAGTGCGGTGCCATATTACTTCAACCTGGATATCACCCGCGTGGCAGTAAAGGTAAAAGCCAGCATGTGCGATCTGGGTGGCAATACCGATATCGCCAGACAGCAGCATGCATTTGATGCCCAGGCGCGGCAAGCGGGGATCAGCATCATCCCGGATTGCGGTCAGGTGCCTGGAATGGGCTCGTCGCTGACGGTTTACACGATGGGATTACTGGATGAAGCTACGGATGTTTATATGTGGGATGGGGGCATCCCTCAAAATCCTGAACCTCCTTTTAATTATTTGCTCACTTTCCATGTCGCCGGGCTTACCAATGAATATGCTGAGCCCGCCATCTTCCTGCGGAATGGCAAGATCACCCAGGTGGAACCAATGACTGAGCTGGAGACCGTAGAATTCCCCGATTCTGTAGGCACTTTGGAGGCATTTGTGGCAGGTGGGGGTACCAGCACCATGCCATGGACATTCGAAGGTAAGCTGCGTACATTACAAAACCTCACCCTGCGTTATCCGGGTCATTTTAACCAGCTGCGAGCATTCTGGGATTTGGGATTGTGGGACCTAAAAGCAGTGAGGGTAGGTGAGAATGAGATTGTGCCACGTGAAGTCTTCCATGCATTATATGAACCCAAGGTAACCTTCCCGCATGACGCCGAGAAAAGCAAGGACATTGTATTTGTGCGTGTGAAAGCCCTGGGAAAGAAATCGGGGAAACCCGCCCAGGCAGTGGTAGAGCTGGAGGATCATTTCGACGAGAAGACTGGTTTTACAGCTATGGAACGCACCACTGGCTGGGATGCTGCCATCGTGGCAGAGATGATGGCCCATGGTTTAACCCCACGCGGTGCAGGCGGGGTAGAAAGCTTTGTGCCGGCGGTGCCATTCGTGAACGAGCTGCGAAGACGAGGCTTTCACATCAAAGAAAAAGTAGAATAAGTAGAGTTGCCGGAATGGGTGGTCATCAGCACCTCAGACCCGGCAGCCTTGCCGCCTGGCTATCTACTCGTGGAGAATACAACCAAAGAACCGCTCTTTGGGCTCTCCTTGGATTTTAAAGGTGTGCTTGTTATGACGACTCCGGATCCAAAGTGGTTTGGATTATCCCATCTCACCATTCCTGGAAAGAATTAGGCTCTCACGAACCTGTCAGGCAGTCTTCTTACCCAATCGACCACGTTCCTCATCGGCCAAAGCCGGCTCCAGCTTCTTAAATAAATGAGCAGGGGTTTGAAGGCGTTGACCAGGTTGTAAATTTGATGGCTCCCACCTTGCTCCGGATTGTGGCGGACGATAGCGCAAGGTATTGTGGGTACCCAGGCTGTCATGTTGTGCTTCCACATATTGCTCTCCAAAAAGGGGCTGGGTGTAGCCCAAATAGGCATGCAAGCGTTCACTGCTGAATGGGATGAAAGGGGCAAACAATATCTTGAGCGAGTCGATCACGCGTAAAGCTGTATAAATGGACTTGGCAGCCGCGTGCTTATCAGCCTTGATTTCAAACCAGGGGGAGGTTGCATCTTGATATTTATTGACTTCCGATGCCAATCGCAAGGCTTCACTCAAGGCGAGGCGTAAATGCACTGATTCGAGATGCTCACCAACGGACTGAAAGCCGTCTTCCACCACCTTGATGATTTCCTTATCAGCCGGGCGTAGCTCACCGGGGTCGGGCACAAGGCCATCCCAGTGCTTGATAGCGAAGGGAATGATGCGGTGGGCAAGGTTACCCCAGGTGGCGACCAGATCATTATTATTGCGGGCGACAAACTCATCCCAATCCCAGTCAGAGTCTCTGAATTCTGGCATGTTAATCGTCAAATAAAAGCGTAGTGCGTCTGGATCGTAGCGCGAAAGAAAATCCAGACCCCACACTGCCCAGTTGCGGCTGCCCGAGATCTTCTGCCCCTCCAGGTTCATAAACTGGTTGGCAGGGACATCATAAGGCAGATTGAGTAAGGCGCCCTCCCCGCCCGTAAATATCTCGATAAAATCCTTGCTGGCACCTTTAAGCTGCGCAGGCCACATGGTGGCATGGAAAAAGATATTATCTTTCCCAACAAAATAATACGTTTTTGCGGAGAGATCTGTCCACCAGTGGCGCCATGCATCTGGTTGTCCGGTGATTTGCGCCCACTCAACCGTGGCAGAAAGATAGCCAATCACAGCTTCAAACCAGACGTAGATGCATTTACCCTCCCAACCATCCACTGGAACTGGAATGCCCCAATCGAGGTCACGCGTGATGGGGCGTGGGCGTAACCCCTCACTCTCGATTTGACCGAGAGATTGTGCCACCACTGTATCACGCCAGTAATGCTGGCGCTGTTGCAGAAATTCTTCCACATCCGGCTCCAATTTTGAGAGGTCGAGGTAAAAATGTTTGGTCTCGCGCAGCTCAGGGGTGGAGCCGTCCACTTTGGAACGTGGATTAAGTAGTTTCTCCGGCTCGAGGACACTATTGCAGTTTTCGCATTCGTCTGACCGTGCACCTTCGTACCCACAAATGTAACAGGTGCCTTCCACATAACGATCCGGTAGGAAGCGCCTGGCAGAAGGAGAATACCATTGAGGCCGTGATTCTGTATACAGGTAACCGTTCTTGTTTAAAGCCAGAAACATAGCCTGAGAAACCCGAAAGTGATTCTCGGTATGCGTGGAAGTGAATAAGTCGTAACTGATGCCCACTTTTTGGAAGAGTTCAATAAACTTATTGTGGTAGCGCTGATAAACATCCTCTACCGGTATCCCTTCGCTATCTGCTTTCAAGGTAACAGGTGTTCCATGTGAATCAGTTCCGGATACCACCAGGACACGGTCTCCTTTTAAGCGATGGTAACGCGCAACGATATCACCGGGCAGGTGAGAGCCAGTGATGTTGCCTACGTGTATCTCCGAGTTGGCATACGGCCAGGCGATCGCGATGAGGATGTTTTTGGACATATTGACCTCCTTAGATGAACAATTTCATGGTTCCGACAAATGTATGCATAAAAAAAGGCTGCCGATCCTGGGCAGCCCTTTAATTTGCTCTTTTATGGATTATTTCTCAAACCCAGAGTTGGTTGCCCAGAGGCGCTTAATGATATCCATCATGCACATGGAAGCTGCTACAAATAGCGGAGAATTTAATGAAATGGCCACTGCATCCAACCTTTCAAACGATAAAATGAGTGTACACGGACGGTAATGATTTGTCAAGATAGCTGTGTCTGATGTTATTCAAACTTGAAAAGTGGATAGTTCAAAGCCTAAAAATAACTGCAAGTGCTTGACAGATGCGAGTTACAGATACTCCCTGAGCAGCCTTGCCCGGCATGGGTGGCGTAGTCTCCGCAAAGCTTTACCTTCAATCTGGCGGATGCGTTCTCGGGTCAATCCGAATTTGTGGCCTACTTCTTCCAATGTGTACGGATGGCCGTTTTCCAAACCAAATCGAAGGCGCAGGATACGGGCTTCCCGCGGAGAAAGCGTGGAGAGCACCTGCTCGACGCGCTCATGCAGTAAATGCTCATAAGTAGTCTGGGATGGCGATGGCGTAATCGTATCTTCCACGAACATACCTAGCTCTGTGTCATCTTCTTCGCCAACAGGGCTTTCCAATGACACCGGGATACGCGCCACTTCAAGCATCCATTGGAGCTTGTCATGTCCAATTCCCATTTCAAGACATAATTCTTCCTGTGTTGGGGGGCGTCCGAAGCATTGTTCCAACCTGTGGGCCGCCTTGTACATCATGCGTAAACGATCAGTCATATGGACCGGGATGCGGATGGTTCGGCTTTGGTCTGCTATCGAACGGGTGATTGTCTGGCGGATCCACCAGGTTGCATAGGTTGAGAATCGAAAACCACGCTGGTATTCGAACTTCGAGACAGCCTTCATCAAGCCCAAATTACCTTCCTGGATCAAATCGAGGAAAGCCACCCCGCGTCCAATGTACTTTTTTGCGACACTGACCACCAGACGGGTATTGGCTTTGATCAGATGCTCCCGCGCTAAAATCCCATCCTGGACATCATTTTCCAGGGCTCTGCGATTCTTACTGGAACCTTTTCCATTCATCCGTAAAAGCCGGGCTTTTGATTGTTTGGCGAGCTCTATCCTTTGGGCTAAATTGACTTCTTCTGCCAGAGTAAGCAAAGGAACTCGAGACATTTCCTTGAGATACAATCCCACACTATCATCCGCCGAGATATTTTCGAGATTGGGCATCAGAACAGTTTCCAGCGGTGAAGAATTAAGATCCAAGGAGATCGCTTCTAATTTTGAGAGGTCAGGTTCCGATTCTACTTCCTCTTCAATCACAATTTCTACACCCTGGCGATGAAGCATTCCGAATAATTCTAATAGTCGCTCGTCATCGTCCCCATCCCATGGAAAAACCTCCATGATGTCACCGGTCGTCAGGTATCCTTGTAGATCGGCTTTTTCTAATAATGTATCTAATGCTTCAAATTGCTGTGGTTCGTGATTCGCCATTGGTTTCCCTCCTCTATGCAACTCTTATGGTTCCAACAGTGCTTTTAAGGAAGCAAGTCTGGGGTCGCCTGTCTCATCGTCGTGATTACAGGTGCTTTCATTAAGGTTATTTCCACAAATCGGACAAAGACCTTTGCAGTCTGGATAGCACAATGGGCTAATGGGTATCTCTAACAGGGCATATTCGCGCAGCACGGAGGCGATGTCAATAATGCCTGACTCAGGCATAATCAGGCCTGAATCAGTGACATAACGCTGAGAAAACGCATACAATTCGGTAAAAGTGACTTTAAGGGGTTGTGAAATGACAGTCAAACAGCGCACACACTCAAGATTCGTTAAGGCATTTAAATCCCCTTGTAGTAAAATGCCCTGTGGTGTGCGCGTAGCCCGGATTAAGCCGGTTAAGCTATATAACTGTAAATCTGGAGGGAGATAAATTTGCGGGAGATCGAAGGGAAAATCCCGGATAAAACCGGCGGATTGGGCAACAACGAAGCCGACATTCAGTCGCAATGGAGAATGTGGGTCAGACACGTTGGTTTAGGGTTTAATGATTAAAAAAGACGCAAAGTAATTTATTATAACAAGCGATTATTATAACATATTTTGTTGCCAGGGGTAGGGTAAAATATGCGTTAACAACCCACATATGGTGTTTTGGCACGGTGCGGATAGCCATATAAAAGGAGGTGAATAATGATGCCCTTACTAGCAGCCACAAATAATAAAGGAAAATTAAGTGAGATCCTTTCCTTACTGGAGGGCTTATCTTTGAAGATAGTCACTCCGGAAACGCTTGGGTTATCACTGGCTGTAGCAGAAACTGGCAATACCTATGAGGCAAATGCAGCATTGAAAGCACGTGCATTTGCACACGCTTCTGGTATGGTATCTCTGGCTGATGATTCAGGCCTGGAAGTGGATGTTTTACATGGCTTGCCTGGGGTTCGTTCAGCTCGTTTTTCTCCATTGCATAACGCCACTGATGCCGATCGAAGGGCTTACCTGTTAGATTTCTTGAAGGCGCACCCGCGTCCGTGGACTGCACATTTTCATTGTACGGTTGGAATTGCAACCCCACAAGAGCAGATATATTTCGCCCACGGAGATTGCCCGGGGGAAATTATCCCGACTGAGCGTGGGACCAATGGTTTCGGATATGACTCAATCTTTTTATTTCCTGATACCGGACTGACAATGGCTGAATTGAGTACGGGTGAAAAAAATCTGCTTAGTCATCGGGCCAGGGCAATTAAAGCTGCGATACCAATCCTACTGGAAATCATGAATGAACACCCAATATAATCATTATGGATATTTTCCCCTCCAGAAGCTTTCCAAGCCGTGTATTTTGAGTTATCATATTGGCGATGAGCCAGCCTAGCATGACCCTCCTCGTGGGTGCCATTTCCATAGTTGTGGGCATTTTGCTTTGTTTGGGCATGCTTAACGCTACTGGAAAGTTGCCTATTGGTGATTTATTTCAGAGGTCACCGGCAAATTCCAAAGGGGGAAGAACTCTCTGGGATATTGATTATCGCCGGTTACGCGATATATATAACCTTATATCTAAATTAACCGCCACCTTAAAATACCAGAGGGTTTTAGAAATTGCATTGGACTTGGGATCAAGAGTTCTGGTTACACCCAATATACCCCCTGAGAATTTGGTCAGCGCAGTCATGCTGTTTGCAGAATCAGAACATGAGCATCCTGTATTAACCGTTGGTTCTGCTCGCCATTTTACCCAATCTGATTTTCGGGCTGTACTCCCCGGTAACAGCGGGTTGATGGGAGAAGTAATTGAGGAAGGCCTTCCCAAAAGCACGAATGCCATTGCCATGGATCCGGAGTTAAACCGGATTGTTGCCCTGCGTAGTTGTAAGGTTGCGTACTGTCTACCTCTACGAGCAGGTTTGGATACATATGGGGTGTTGCTTTTTGCACATCCTGACCCTGATTTTTTCACGCAGGCCAAGTGTGAATTACTTGAAATCATCTCCCACCAATCGGTGATCGCCATTCAAAATGCCCGTCTTTACAGTGATATCCAACAAGAAAAAGAACGCATGATTGAAATTCAAGAACAGGAGCACAAGAAGCTTGCCCGTGACCTGCATGATGGCCCTACACAGTCTATGGCTGCAATCGCCATGCGCCTAAATTTCGCCCGTCGTTTGTTGGAAAGGGATCCAAAGGCCACTGCAGACGAACTCATGAAAATCGAAGAGCTTGCACGCCGGACCACAAAAGAAATTCGCCATATGCTTTTTACGCTGCGACCATTGGAGCTCGAATCGCAAGGCTTGATCGGTGCGTTGAAAGCAATGGCTGAAAAGACACATGAGACGTATGACCAGAATGTTATCGTTGAAGCTGAAGAGAATGTTGTTTCACAGCTTGAGATGAGTCGCCAAACCATCATCTTTTACATTGCCGAAGAGGCAATTAACAATGCATGCAAGTATGCCCAAGCTGAGCATATTTGGATCCGGATGAAAGCCCTCAACAATGAGCTCGTTTTACTCGAGATTCAGGATGATGGAGTTGGTTTCGATAAAAATGCAGTTGAATCAAACTATGATCAGCGTGGAAGCCTGGGGCTTAAAAATATGAGCGAACGCACCGATATGGTGAACGGGATTTTCCAGCTGGATTCAACTGTAGGTAAAGGTACAACCATCCGTGTGATCATCCCATTAACCGAAGAGGCCATAGAACGGCTGCGTAGAGGCGGTTAAGGCACCATGCCTGTCTCGGGAAATTTATATTACTCCTACCATCGCGATAGCGGAGTTGAAAATCCACCTTTGGTATTGATACATGGTGCAGGGGGTATGCATCTGTATTGGCCCCCAGAAATTCGACGACTATCGAGGTGCTGTGTTTACGCAATCGATCTGCCTGGACACGGCAAATCTGACATTTGTGATGGACAGCAAACCATTGGTGACTATGCCAGATATGTAGTCCAGTGGTTGGAATCGATTCAATTACGCAGGGCAGTCATCGTAGGCCATTCGATGGGAAGCGCGATTGCTTTAGCTTTGGCTATCCATCACCCAGAATTTGTTGTTGGTTTAGGTTTACTGGGAGCAGGGGCGCGCTTACGGGTAAACCCGGAACTGCTAAATTTCGCCTCTGATCAGACCACATTTTATAAAGCGGCTGACCTGTTGGTGACATATTCATTCGGTTCAAATGCCCCTGCGCGTTTGGTTGAGCTGGCTTCCAAACGGATGGAAGAAACCAGACAAAGCGTTTTATACGGAGATCTACTGGCATGCAATCAGTTTGACGTAATGGATCGATTGGGAGAGATTCAACAACACACTTTGGTGCTGTGTGGAGCCGACGACCAGATGACTCCAGTCAGATATGCTCAGTATTTATCCAGTTCCATACCCGATGCACGCTTAACTGTTATACCCAATGCAGGTCATATGGTGATGTTGGAGCAACCAGGCCTCGTAGCAAACAGTCTCCTATCCTTTTTAGAGGAGATTTCTTTTCGCCCGGGGGAGGTAATTTGACATGTATGTAGCTATCGAAGGTGTAATTGGGGTGGGGAAAACCACATTGGCACGCCTGCTACAACCGGCGTTCCAATCCGCTTTAGTTCTGGAAGTTTTTGAAGAAAATCCCTTCCTTTCCGATTTCTACTCTGACCGACAGCGATATGCCTTTCAGACACAGATCTTCTTCCTGTTGAGCAGATATTACCAACAAAGGCGCTCTGTGCCAGAAATACTTAAACGGGGCGAGCCATTGATCACCGATTACACCTTTGCCAAGGACGCCCTTTTTGCCCGGATCAACCTTATTGGTGATGAACTGGAAATGTATTATCGTGTGCATGATGCGCTGGCAGAGAAAATTCCGCTCCCTGACCTGATCGTTTATTTACGAGCGGATACGGACGTGCTCATGCAGCGTATCGCTTCACGCGATCGGCCTTATGAGCGCAACATGGAGCGAGATTACATCGATCAACTCAATCATGCCTACGATTCCTTTTTTATTGAAAACCAGGCCAGGAATGTAGCGGGCAATGTGACCGTCCTCACGATGGATACCAATGAACTGGATTATATTCGCAAGATAGATGACCTTAAATGGGTGGAGAATCGGATTCGTCAAGGCCTGAAGCAAGTGCCTTTTCAAGCTTCATTTCCGCTAATTGATGAAGTTTAGTTTTATGAGCCGGCCAATGATTTTGATGTCCAGAGAAGAAATATCAATCAGCTTACCCATGTTTTATACTTTTGGGGGTAAAAATGCGTATTAACCAGAATATGCTACTCAAGATAGCCAATGATGCCGTCGACAAATATGTGGATACCGATCGCACATTATTGGCAATTTACCTGCAGGGATCATTATTGGGGAACGCCCCACTGATTGGTAATACGGCAGATATTGACCTTTTTTTTATTCACACCGATGAAGTTGGTGTTGACCGTGAAATTGTAAAGATATCCGATGAGGTCCATCTTGACATTTCGCATCATTCTCATGCAGTATACCGTCAACCTCGCGAGATACGGGTCCATCCCTGGTTAGGGCCAGCGGTATATGGATGTAAGATCATGTACGACCCGCAACACTTTGTGGATTTTGTGCAAGCCAGCGTCAGAGGTCAATTCTCCAACGTGGGAAATGTTTTAAGCCGGGTACGCAGGCAGGCTGGACATGCGCGCGAAATATGGGAAGCCTTTTATGACGATCCTCACCCTCCCAACCCACAGGAGGCTTCACTTTATCTACATGCTCTGGAACATGCTGCTAATTCGGTGGCGGGCTTGAGTGGGCAAACCCTGACTGAGAGAAGGTTCTTGTTGGATTTCCCAGCCAGAGTTGAAGCTGTGGGTAAACCGGGGCTATATGCCGGATTTTTAGGTTTGTTGGGTGCATCGAATGTAGATGGAAAGGCAATCCGGGCATGGCTGCCCGAATGGCAGAATGCTTATAGCGCATTGCCAACCAGCGCAGCACCCATCCGTTTACACCCGGCTCGAAGGCTGTATTATGAACATGCGGTAGATGCAATTCTTGGCGATCCAGGTCCTCAGAATGCGCTGTGGCCGCTTTGGAGGACATGGACGCATATGATGTGTGTTTTACCGTCCGATAACCCACATCTCCCTGCATGGCAAAAAGCAGGGGAACAATTGGGCTTGCTTGGAGAGGTTTTTAACGAAAAAATTGCAGGGTTGGATGCATACCTGGATATGGTTGAGGAATTAATAGACACCTGGGCGCGTGACAATGGGGGTTAGGAAAGGCAACCAATTCATTATCGATGGGGAAATAAACGAGAATTGCGAGGCTAATCAGCCTCTCCGTAATGCAATATATCATACATAATATATATAATATACAACATATAGTGTATATAAAGATGAAATTGTTTCACGTGAAACATGATTAGCTAAAAACCATCCTTTCTATCTACTTTCGAAATTGTTTCACGTGAAACATTCGTGCCGGTAAGAAAGCCTTACCATTGCGGCCTGGGTATACACCCCGCCTTTCCTGGTGATATGTTTTTCATTGATGGGTCTTTTGGTAGCCTGTGAATATCTATCAAACGGATTTAGGGCGATGCGTATACCTCTTTTCTGCCTTCTGCACTATAATCGCTATGATCCCCACAGAAGACGGTTTTAGCTCTCATTCCGTCAGAATTCCTGGGATAAAATACTTCTGGAGAGATTTCCTTATGAAAATCCGGATTGAGAATATTAAACCCTCCCCCAATCCCATTCGAAAAACTTGGGACGAGGAAAAGATGATGGAACTAACCTGGTCTTTGCTTGAGGAAGGTCAGGTCGAGCCAATTGGTGTCTATGAAACCAGTGAAGATTATACTGTTGTCTGGGGGCATCGTAGAGTGGAAGCTGCCCGTCGTGCTGGGTGGAGCGATATTGATGCCCTGATTGTGCCACAGGATGAAATTGATAATCTTATTCAATCTGGTATAGAAAATCTATCTGGCGAGGATATGACTGCGGATGACAAAGCGGAATGGGCTCAAAGGCTGG
>Ga0208980_10000318_pt1 | contig 26287 bp, 23 predicted proteins | sample WetSurMetagenome_3_FD_187993 | JGI IMG/M metagenome (GOLD analysis project Ga0208980, IMG submission 187993) | Wetland microbial communities from Twitchell Island in the Sacramento Delta, sample from surface sediment Aug2011 Site A1 Bulk (version 2) | ecosystem: Environmental > Aquatic > Marine... | reverse complement strand
GAGGTTATACTCCACTTCGCGATGCGGGGTAGAGCAGCGGTAGCTCGTCGGGCTCATAACCCGGAGGTCCCAGGTTCGAATCCTGGCCCCGCTACCTGATAGATCCGTCCGAAAGGGCGGATTTTTAATTGAGGGCTATGATCCCCATTTAGGGGATGATATTCGAACCCAGGCTCCGCTACCTGATAGATCCGTCCGAAGGGCGGATTTATATAATATATTTCAGTTGAAAATCCCCGCTCAATGAATTAATCAATCTGGGTTTAAGAGATAACAAACCTTTCTTGAATCCGTCATTCCTTACCCTTAAACAAAAAACCCTGTCGGGAATCAGGGTTTTGATAAAAAGTCGGGGCGAGAGGATTTGAACCTCCGACCTCACGGTCCCGAACCGTGCGCTCTAGCCGGACTGAGCCACGCCCCGCGGCGGGTGTGATTATACCCTGTCCCCTCACTTCTCGCGAGGGTTACTTTTCTTCCAGGGAGGAATTACCGGGGTTTGCTACCCTGGGTTTTAGGCTGCCGGTCACAGGCTTTGCCGGCGCCATCGGGGGCATGGGTGGTTTTCCAAGCGTCCCGGTAACCGCTTTGATCGGTTGCGCAGCTGCCCGGGGTGTAAGCGGTCCGGTCTGGAAAACGCGCTGGGCGGCGCTGGCCTGGGCAGCGTTGGAAGGCAGCATGAAGGAGAACTTGCTGCCCATGCCTTCCACGCTTTCCACCGTGATCGTCCCGCCGTGCAGCTCCACCATTTCCTTCGCGATCGATAGCCCCAGCCCCACCCCGCCGTGCTTGCGGGTGAGGTGCTTTTCCACCTGGTAAAAACGGGTGAAGATGCTGCCCAGCTCCTCGGGCGGAATGCCGATGCCGTTATCCATGACCGTGATCTTGACATACCCAGGCACCACTTCCCCCTTCACTTTCACCTTGCCGCCCTCATTGGTGAAGGTCAACGCGTTCTGGATGAGGTTGCGCAGGGCGATCCCGATCTTATCCATATCGCCTTCCACCACCATATCCGCTCCGGGAAGGTCAAGGATCAGCCCGATCCGGCGGATCTCTGCCATCTCACGGAAGGAATCGACCACTTCCTTTACCAGTGCTGAAACGCTCAGCCGCTGCCGGCGCATCTCCGCCAGGTCGTGCTCCAGGGTATCCGAATCGGAAAACTGCTCGATGATCTCCTTCATCCGGTTGGCGCTGGAGGCGATCACCATCAGATCCTGCTTCTGCTCTTCATTAACATTGTCCATTAATAGGGATGAGTGCCCCAGCACCAGCCCCAGGGGGGTGCGCAGCTCGTGCGAGACGATGGCCATGAAGTCGCTTTTCATGCGGTCGAGCTGCATCATCTTCTCATAGGCAGTTTGGGTTTCATCCAGCAGCCAGTTGTTCTGGATCGCCACTGCCGCCTGCGCAGCCAGGGTCTCCACAATGGTCACATCTTCCTCGGTGTACTGGGCGTTGTTGCTCTTATTGATGCACTCCATCACCCCAATCACCTCACCCTTCGAAACCAGCGGGACAGCCAGGATGGAGGTGGTGCTATCGGTGAGCTGTTTATCCACCAGGCGGAAGATGCGGTCGTCCTTTTCGGCGTGCTGGATGGCCATTGGCTGCCCGTTGGTGAAAACCCAGCCCGCCACGCTTCGATCCAGGGGTACGTTAATGGTTTTTAAAGATTCCATCATGTACCACGGAGCAGCCAGGAACTTAAGGAAATTATTCTCCGCATCCAGAACCAGGATCGAGCTGGATTCACTATATGTAAGTTCAGCGGCACTTTCGATGATGGAGTGAAGTAATGGCTCCAATTCTAAATTGGAGCTGAGATTCTTGCAGATTTCCAGCAGTCTTTCCAGCCGGCTGGTATAATCGGAATACGCGATTGGCATAATTTTCCCGAAAGTTGCTAAAACGATTATAGCATAGGCAGCTTTTTGAGGGATTTTATCCGCCAGGGGCTGCAAATTCATCCAAGGAGACATACCTGCTATGGCTGAAAAGAAAAAAGTGCGTGTGGCAATCATCGGTGTGGGCAACTGCGCCTCCTCGCTCGTCCAGGGCGTCGAATTCTACAAGAACGCGAAGGATACCGACCGCGTCCCCGGACTGATGCACGTGAACCTGGGCGGTTACCACATCCGTGACGTGGAATTCTCTGCTGCAATAGATATTGTGGATACAAAAGTGGGCAAAGACCTCTCCGAAGCGATCTTTTCCTACCCCAACAACACCTTTAAGTTCTGCGATGTTCCCAAGCTGGGCATCCCGGTGGTGCGCGGCATGACCCACGACGGGCTGGGTAAATATCTTTCCCAGATCCTGAAAAAAGCACCCGGTCCCACCGCAGATATCGTCAAGATCCTCAAAGACACCAAAACCGACGTAGTGGTCAATTACCTTCCGGTCGGCTCGGAAATGGCCACCAAGTGGTACGTGGAACAGGTTCTGGAAGCTGGCTGCGCCTTTGTGAATGCAATCCCGGTCTTCATCGCCAGCTCGGAATACTGGGGTAAACGATTCGAGGAGCGCGGTCTGCCGATCATCGGGGATGACATCAAGAGCCAGGTGGGAGCCACCATTCTGCACCGCGTGCTCACCAGCTTGTTCGTCGATCGTGGGGTCCGTTTGGACCGCACCTACCAGCTCAATTTCGGCGGCAATACCGACTTCATGAACATGCTCGAACGCGAACGCCTGGAATCCAAGAAGATCTCCAAAACCGGCGCAGTCACCAGCATGCTGCCGTATAAACTGGATCCTGATAACGTCCACGTGGGCCCCTCGGATTACGTGCCCTGGCTGACCGACCGAAAATGGTGTTATGTGCGTATGGAAGGCACCACCTTCGGCGAGGTGCCCCTAAATCTGGAAGCCAAGCTCGAAGTCTGGGATTCCCCCAACTCGGCCGGGGTGATCATTGACGCGGTGCGCTGCGCCAAGCTGGGTCTTGACCGCGGACTGAAAGGTCCATTGATCGCACCCGCTTCCTACTTCATGAAAACCCCTCCCAAACAGTTCAAAGATAACATCTGCCGCGAGATGACCGAGGCCTATATCCAGGGCGAGGAAAAGAAAGAATAATTTTCGACCAAATCGGTTCAGCAGCCGGGGAAGGTTATCCTCCCCGGCTGTTTTTTATCCTGATTGCATGATTCTTGCACCTCAACCCCTGATGAATGTCGCCACCTGCCCCTTCTGCCGGATCATCCGTGGAGAACAGTCTGCCGAGATCCTTTACCGGGATAATTCGGTGATCTGCTTTGAGGATATCCGGCCGATCACACCGGTGCATATTTTGATCGTTCCCCTGGAACACATCGAATCGCTGAATACCGCCACGGCTGAACACCAACAGCTATTGGGTCACATGATCTTCACCGCCAGGCAAATGGCAGCCGGCACCCGGCTGGAACGCAGTGGATACCGCCTGGTGATCAACACCGGAGTCGACGCGGGTCAATCCGTCTTACATCTGCACCTGCACCTGATCGGCGGCAGAGCCATGCCTTTTCAATACGGACCGAGATGAAAAACAGCATTGCGATCCTGGCGGGATTTCTGACGGCAGCTCTTCTCTCTGGCTGTCTGAAGGTCTCTGAGCAGGATTTACCTGTTTCGACGGCCACAGCAGATTTGGCCGTAGCTTCCTCGCCAACCCCAGATTTCTCTGCCTACCGCATGCCCACAAGAGTTCCGGGAGCTCCGCTGCTGACCCCCTCCCCGGATGCGGATCGGGTGCTGCCAGCCATCCGCAGCGACTATACCCAGCATATCGTCCAATACGGCGATACGCTCAACGCCATCGCGCTTTATTTTGGTGTGGATGTGAATGCGCTCATCTCTGCCAACCAGCCTATCGACCCCGAGATGCTCGAGGTCGGTCGTTTGCTGCAAATTCCCCCGCCCATCCCTGTGCAGGATGCACCGGAATTCAAGATCATTCCTGATTCTGAGCTGATCTTCAGTCCCTCCGCCCTGGGGTTTGATATTTCCAAATTCATCCAGGAGAGAGGCGGGTACCTGTCCAGGTACACCGAGGAGGTGGATTCGGCAGTTCTGAATGGCGCGGAGATCGTGGAACGCGTCAGCCGCGAGAATTCGGTCAACCCACGCATTCTGCTTGCCCTGCTCGATTACCAATCCGGCTGGGTGTCCTCCCTCTCCCCTGCTGGAGAAACCCTGGAATACCCCCTGCGCTATTTTCACCCTGCTTACAAAAGCCTCTACCAGCAGCTCTCAGTGGCAGCCAACGAATTGAACCGCGGGTATTACCTCTGGCGTATCAACAGCCTTTCACATTTTGTCCTCGCCGATGGCAGCGTGGTGCGTGCCGTACCGCAAATCAATGCTGCCACCGCCGGAGTCCAGCAGACCATGAGCCGACTGGCTGGACTGGAAGGGTGGAACCGGGCGGTAAATGCAGGCGGGATCGATCAAGCCTATTCTGACCTCTTCGGAAACCCGTTCGACTACTCCTTCGACCCCATCCTTCCACCAGGCCTCACGCAACCAGCCATCCAGTTACCTTTTGAACCCTCCAAGGTTTGGTCCTTCACCAGCGGGCCGCACGGCGGGTGGGGGGATGGCGCTGCCTGGGCTGCGCTTGATTTTGCCCCTCCCGGTGATGCCCTGGGTTGCGTACCAAGTGATGAATGGGTAACCGCCGTGGCTGATGGTGTGATCACCCACGCGTCGGATGGACTTGTGATCCAGGACCTGGATGGCGACGGTTACGAACAGACCGGTTGGACAGTTATCTACATGCATATCGAGTCCCGTGACCGGGTTGCCGTGGGTACCACTTTGAGAGCTGGCGAGCACATCGGGCACCCCTCCTGCGAGGGCGGGTTTTCGAACGGGACGCATGTCCACCTGGCTCGGCGTTATAATGGCGTGTGGATTTCAGCCGATAGTTCCGAGCCCTTCAACCTGGATGGATGGATCTCCAGCGGGACAGGGGTTCAGTATGATGGATTCCTGAAAAAAGATAACCTAACTGTGGAAGCCTGGGATGCGCGACTACCGGAAAACCAGATCCAGCGCTGATCTGCTGGCATTATGTTTCCCCGTACTGGCTCTGCTGCTCAGCCAGTTGGCGTGTTCGCGCAGCTATTACAGCGCAGCAGATCTGACCGCCACTGTGGAGGCTGACCCCGCGCGGGCAACTGCCACCTTGCCTCCAACCCCGACCTCGACTGCGGAACCTACCCGCCTGATTCCCACGCGCACCGAGGCGCCACCAACCCCCACACAAACCGAGGTCGCCACCCTCACACCCACGAATCCGCCACCCACGGAAGAACCCCCCCTGGGTACCGGCACGCCGGTGCCGCCCATTGTCTATTACACCCAGTCCGGGGATACCTTGCCATCTATCGCCTTCCGCTTCGGGGTTAACCCTTCCGAGATCACCACGCCGCAGGACATCTCGTCCACCGAGCTGCTGCAGCCTGGAACGCTGTTGGTCATCCCCAACATCCTCCCCGATATTGGCCCAGATGGTATTGCCATGCCGGATAGCGAGGTGGTTTTCTCCCCCTCAGCACTGGATTTTGATACCAAAGGTTTTGTGGAAAACGCCGGGGGGTATCTTTCCAATTACCGCGAGTACCTGGTGACAGGCTGGCAGACCGGAGCCCAGATCATCGACCGGGTGGCGATCGAGAATTCCATTAATCCGCGCCTGCTGCTGGCCATCCTTGAATATAAGAGTGACTGGGTTTATGGAACTCCCGACAGTCTGGCCAAGATCGATTACCCGATGGGAAAGGTGGATTTCAACAAAAAGGGTCTCTATCCGCAGCTTTCCTGGGCTGTATCCCAGCTTTCGGTTGGCTATTACGACTGGCGGGGTGGATTTTTGAATGATGTCACCCTGCAAAACAACGAGCATGTGCGCATCTCCCCCGAACTAAATGCCGGGACGGTAGCCCTTCAGTATTTATTTTCCCGCATTAATGACGACCGTGGCCGCTGGGTGGAATCGCTTTATGGTGATAAAAGCATGCCGGAGCTTTATAAGCGCATGTTCGGCGATCCCTGGGCTCGAGCGCAGACGGTGGAACCGCTCTACCCCCCCAACCTGGTTCAACCGCAACTGGAATTGCCTTTCCTGCCTGGCCGCACCTGGAGCTTCACCGGCGGACCGCATTCCGCCTGGGGACCGGATGGCGCTCGGGCTGCCCTGGATTTTGCACCACCGGCCAGCATCTCCGGCTGCGCGACCTCAGAAGATTGGGTCACGGCGGCTGCCCCCGGGCAGGTCGTCCGCTCGGAAGGTGGCCAGGTGGTGGTGGATATGGACGGTGACGGACGCGAGCAGACCGGCTGGGATATGCTCTACCTGCATATTTCCTCAAGAGACCGCATCCCCCTGGGCTCGTTCGTCAACACTGGCGACCGGCTGGGGCACCCTTCCTGTGAAGGCGGTATCGTCACCGGCACACACGTGCATATTGCCCGAAAATATAACGGGGAGTGGATCCTGGCCGATGGCGCCCTGCCGTTCAACCTGAGTGGATGGATCGCCCATGCTGGCAGCAAGATCTATGAAGGCACCCTTACTCTCGATAACCTGGTGGCGGTTGCCCGCCCCAATGGTTCTCATGATTCCCTTATCCATCACGACGAAGAAACCCCTTAAAATAAATCCGTGATCAATTCTCGTAGATACTCGCAAATGGCATCCGTTTTCATGATCCTCCTCGCGGGTGTACTTTCCGCCTGCCAGGGCCAAAAAGCGAACGCTTTGTTGCTGCAGCTCACCCCCTCCACCCCCACCCCGGCTGCCTGGCTGCCCACCCCCATGCCCACGCGCCCGCTTTACCAGCCCGGCGAGCTGGTGGACTACACCGCCCAACCCGGGGATACCCTGCCCGCCCTGGCAGCGCACTTCAACTCCACTGAAAAAGAGATCCGCGAAGCCAACCCGGTTCTGCCCGAACGCGTCACCACCCTGCCATCCGGTCTGCCATTGAAAATCCCCATCTATTATCAATCCCTGTGGGGCAGTCCATTTCAAATAATGCCGGATAACCTGTTCGTAAACGGTCCTTCCCAGGTGGGCTTCGATACCACTGAGTTTGTCAATCAGCATCCCGGGTGGCTGAAGGATCATCGTGAATACGCCGGTGATAAATGGCGCACAGGGGCTGAATTCGTCGATTTTGTCGCCACCGAGTTTAGCATCAGCCCCCGCTTGCTGCTGGCGATCCTGGAATACCAGACGCATGCCTTAAGCGACCCAAATGGACCGCCGGAAGGAAATTATCCCCTGGGGTACGAGGAGATGTACCATAAAGGGCTTAACAACCAGTTGGTATGGGCAGCCAATGCGTTGAACAATGGCTTCTACGGTTGGCGTGCCGGCAGCCTGCGCCAATTCACACGCTCAGATGGCACCCTGGAAGTACCCGATCCCTGGCAGAATGCCGGGACGGTGGCTTTGCAATATTACTTTTCACAGATCATGGATCATGATTCCTACCTGAGAGCCATCAGCAGCGAAGGAATCCAAAAAACATATGTCGATCTGTTCGGCGATCCCTGGAAGGCAGCAGCCAACGAAATTCCCGGCAGTCTGGAGCAACCTGCTTTACGGCTTCCGTTTTCCGCTGGTTCTTCCTGGACTTTCACTGGCGGGCCGCATACCGGCTGGGGTTCTGGCGAACCGATGGCCGCCCTCGATTTTGCCCCGCCCAATGTGGTGAAGGGCTGCCAGATATCGGCTGAATGGGCAACAGCTGTGTCAAATGGTGTTGTTGCCCGTTCCGAGCCAGCCATCGTTGTGCTGGACCTGGATGGCGATGGGGATGAGCGTACCGGTTGGAACATCTTCTACCTGCATCTGGCCAGTGCGGATCAGCAATTCTCCGGGGCAAAACTCAAAACCGGAGACCCGGTGGGACGGCCCTCCTGCGAGGGCGGAGATGCCACTGGTTCCCATGTACACATCGCGCGCAAATACAACGGTGAGTGGGTACCTGCTGGAGGCCCACTGGCGTTTGATCTTGAGAACTGGATCGCTCATTTTGGCCCGGCAGCTTACCAGGGCACGCTGCAAAAACAGGAAAAAGTGGTCACCGCCTGTGTATGTTCCGACAAGGATTCTCAAATAACTGCAGGCGCGCGTTGAGCGAAGTAAATAACCCTCCAAATCCAAAAAACCGCCCGGCCGGCATTGTGGCGTTCGTGGTCATCTGGTTCGGGCAGGTTGTGTCGCTGATGGGCAGTGCCATGAGCGGATTTGCCATCACCATTTGGGCTTGGCAGCAGTATAACTCCGCAACAGTTCTGGCAATCGTGGGGGTGTGCACCTGGGTGCCAGGTCTGATATTTGCCCCCTTTGCAGGTGCGCTTGTTGACCGCTGGAACCGCAAGCTTGTTATGATGCTCTCCGACCTCGTCTCGGGGTTGACCACGGTCGCCATCCTGATCATTTACCTCACCAGCCACCTGGAGATCTGGCAGCTTTGTGTGGCAGGTGCCATATCGGGGGTGTTTCAGGCCTTTCAATGGCCGGCCTATTCCGCTGCCATTTCAGTGATGATCCCCAAGAAACACTTCGCCCGCGCCAGTGGGATGATGTCTATGGCTGAGTGGGGTTCCGGCATCCTGGCGCCGGTACTGGCCGGTGCCCTGATTGTGCCGATCGGCCTGCAGGGTATTTTGCTGATCGATATTGTCACCTTTGTTTTTGCTGTCTCCACCCTGCTCTTTGTCTATATCCCCCCAACCCCCATCACCGAAGAGGGGGAACTGGCAAAAACGAATATCTGGCGGGAAGCGCTTTTCGGATTTAAATACATATATCAGAAAACCAGCTTGTTTCTTCTCCAGTTGATCTTCGCGGCGGGCAACCTGATGGCAAGCTGGGGAGCCATTCTGATCGCGCCGCTTATCCTTTCCAAAACCAATAACAATGCCGCCACTTTTGGATTGGTGGAATCGGCTGGCGCTTTTGGTGGGATCATTGGCAGCAGCCTGATCACCGCCTGGGGCGGCCCAAGGAAAAAGATTGTAGGCGTGCTGGCAGGCTGGGCATTGGCTGGGTTCCTGGGGTATTTCATTATCGGCATGGGCAAAGGATTACCCGCCTGGCTAATCGGCTCTTTCTTCGGATCCTTCTTCGGACCTGTGATCAATAGCTCCAACCAGGCTATCTGGCAATCCAAGGTTCCGCCGGAGATCCAGGGCAAAGTCTTCTCCGTTCGCAGAATCATCGCCCAGATGACCGGTCCGGTGGGGGTACTGCTGGCCGGACCGCTGGCCGACCGCGTTTTCGAGCCTGCCATGCAGACGGATTCCACCCTTTCAACAATTTTTGGTCCCTATTTTGGATACACCGCCGGTTCAGGAATTGCGTTGATGATCGCCCTCGCCGGTTTGATCACAGGAATTGTGGGGGTTTCTGGTTTCTTCATCGAACGGGTGTATCGCGTGGAAACATTGTTGCCCGATTTTGACCAGGCGGCAATAAAAGACCCTGCCGGTGATGCAATCGCGGCAGGGTCTTGAAATTCCAATAGGTTACCCCTCGTTGATGGTGATCCTGCTCTGGATGGGAACAGCGGTCCGAAGCATTGCCTGTGCGGAGCAGTAACGGGTTTCAGAAAGATTGACTGCCTTTTCCACGGAGGCACGGTCGATATTCTTTCCAGTCACGATATATTCAAGCTCAATATTCGTAAATACTTTGGGATGCTCTTCCGCCCGGTCTGCGTGAACTTTAACCTCAAAGGCGGAAACTTCCTGCTTCATTTTTTGGAGAATTGAGATCACATCCATCGCAGTACATCCCCCCAGGCCGACGGCAATTAATTCGAGCGGACGAAAGCCCGTTCCCTCCCCGCTTGCAGGAGAAAAACTATCGAGCGGTATAGTGAAACCGGAATCCGAGGTACCGTCAAAAGCAAGACCGTTTTTCCAGGTAACTTTGGCATCCATGATTATCATCCTTCCGGGAATTATTTTTGCAGCGACTTTTGAATTTCAGCCACCAGCATCTCTTCAGGCGCTGCTCCGATCATATTGCCTTCTCCCAAATTAATGACAGTATGCGGCACACCGGATACGTGGTATTTATCCGCCAGATCTGGGAATTCGGTGGCTTCGATCGCATCCGATGTGACCATCGGGCTGGCCAGCGCCATTCTGTGAGCAAGCACCACGGCTTGCGGACAGTATGGTCAGGTGGGGGTGGTGAAGATTTCCAGGTGAACAGGGGTTTGCAGGGAATCCAGGAATGCCTGGGTTTCCTGGCTGATCCCCGGTTCCTGGCGGGAGACCGAAATGATGCTATGAATAAAAGCAGAAAATTCATGCCCGGCTGGAATACCAGAAAACCGGATGCCGTTATCGATCCTGGCTCCATCAACATCTGCAAGCAAAGCGATAGATGGGGACCGTTCGATGTGATATTGCTTCGCTAGTTCTGCGTCCTTATCAATATCCACAACTCTTAAAGATAATTTATCCGAAAGTCCGCAGACTTCTTCCATTAATTCCCGCGTATCCCCGCAGTATTCGCAATCCTTTTGTGTGGTGAAAAGGAGTATCTCCACAGGGTTCACCAGGCTGGAAAAGACTTCCTGGATTTGTTTCGTTATGTTCTCATCGAGGAAATTACCCATAATTAATGATCCTTGTTCTCAATATTTGTAATTAGATGATTCTGCAGGAAAAAAGTTACCCGGATTTTATTTGACCGGTAAAATCATCCAGCTCCAGGCGCCTGAATAGTTTTTCGCGGGCGGTTTCAGGTATCTCCATGCGTGATTCTTCAGTGTGATAAAGCTCGATCGTTTTTTTGGTGGTATCCACCACGATCCTGCAATTTCTGCATTCCTTCAGGTGCGCTTCCAATTCTGAGCATAACTCAGGGCTGACCTCACCATCGATCAGGTTGGAGATTTCACTCAGAAGTTTTTGGCATTCCGTAGTTTGACCCATCGGCTTTACTCACTTTCCAAACGCTCACGATGATAAACACTCAATTCCTGACGCAGTTTCAGGCGTGCCCGAAGCAGCCTGGTTTTTACATTGGGGATACTGATCCCTAAAATTGTGGCCGTCTCTTCAATTGATAGATCCTGCAAATCGCGTAAGGCAAACACAGTCCTCAAGTTCTCGCTCAAATGCGAAATGGCAAGATCCAGTTCCTTTTTCCCTTCAGTGTTTAGCAGCTCCGCCTCCGGCTGCTCAGCCCAATCAACGATCTCGATCGCTTCATCGTCCTCACCATCCGGGGTTGCGTCTATCTCCACTGCACTGCCGAGCGGCTTTCCCCGGCGGAGGCTCATCAGCGATTCATTTACCGCAATACGGTAGATCCAGGTGGCAAGCTGCGATCTGCCTTCAAACTCCGGAAGCGCTCGGATCACTTTTATGAAAGTTTCCTGAGTAACATCCTCCGCATCCTGTTCGTTGCCGGTCATACGCCTCGCCAACCGGTAGACCGGATCCATGAAGATCTCCACCAGGGCAGCGATCTCTGCCCTATCGCCAGAACGTAATGCATCGAGCGAGAGGGTTGCTGCCTTCGTGCTGGTTTCATTCATTGGATGATCCTGGATGGAAATGGTTACAGTGAAAATGGTCAGGATAACGGCCAGTTGGGAAGCACATCAAAATCCAGGGGAGAACGGTCCCCCCGGACAAAGTGATAATAACCAGCTGTAGCGATCATCACCGCATTATCCGTGCAAAGTGAGAGAGGCGGGATGTGCACTTTGAACTCGGTTTGATTAAGGAACGCCTCGCGCAGGGCTTTGTTGGCGGATACACCCCCCGCGACAACGATCTCCTTAACCTGGTATTTTCGGGCAGCGTCCATGGTTTTGGTGAAAAGCGTATCCACAACTGCCGCCTGGAAGCTCGCCGCCAGGTCCTCGATGGGCAGGGGCTGATTCTCCTCCTCCAACTTGCGAACCACTCTCAACACGGCCGTCTTGATGCCGCTGAAGGAAAAATCCCAGGTGCCCTCCAGTTTGGCTCGTGGAAAGGTGAATGCTTTGGGGTCGCCAATGACCGAGACCTTCTGGATTGACGGTCCCCCTGGATAGGGCAGCGAGAGCAGGCGGGCTACTTTATCAAAAGCCTCACCCGCAGCGTCGTCGGTCGTTCCACCCAGACGCTTGTAGGTAAGGTGACCGGTCATCAGGTTCAGCTCTGTGTGACCACCCGAAACGAGCAGCGCCATCAGGGGGAAATTCGGCAGATCCGGAGGTTCCTGGCTGCCTTCCGGGATCGCCCAGGCTGAATAAATGTGACCTTCCAGATGATTTACCCCGATCAAAGGCAAGTTCCTGCCCAGCGCGATCCCCTTGGCAGCGTTGACCCCCACCACCAGTGACCCTGCCAGCCCAGGCCCGCGGGTGACAACCACTGCGTCGATATCACCCATCCCCAGGTGTGCCTGCGCCAAAGCCTGCTCGATCACCGGATGGATGGTGCGGATGTGCTGCCGCGAGGCGACCTCTGGAAAGACGCCCCCAAACTTGGCGTGCATCTCTGCCTGGCTGGCTACAATGTTGGAAAGGATCGCTCGACCGTTTTCCACCACCGACGCTGCAGTTTCATCACAGGAGGACTCGATTCCGAGGATCCTGGCGTTCAATGGCTTGGAAGATTTTTCACCGCTGAGGGGAAGCTGTTCGCTCATCAACCTAATTTTACCGTGTTTGAGAATTCTTGCCCTAGCTAGTAATATCAACCCATGTTCCGGATTACGTGCAGCGCACCCAGAAGGCTACCTGCAATCATCAGGATCCCAACCAGTGCCAGGAAGGCAGGGTCCACTACCAGGGTGGAATTCCAATGGAGGCAAGGGGTAAACGCCTGCTCCCCTGCGATCTGTTTCCAAGCATGCGTATATTCCAGAGAAAGGCATTGCGAATAATCACCTGATCCACGTTGGAACTCAAGCGCCAGCATCATGAACCCTGCGCCAACCAAACCCAGAATTATCCCCACTAGAAGATACAATCGAGTTTGAATCACTCCAATCTTGAATTGATCCTTTCGCTGCACTTCCCGCAGGTAGATTTGGCTTTGCCCCCAATCCCAGCCTGTTCTCTCGCATAATTTCGGAAGAAGCTGGTCTTCATCACCACGTCCCTTGCCAATTTCAGTAAGGGTGAATTCTTCCAACGCCTCCCAAGTATCACCTTCAGGTAAAACGAGCGGAGTCGGGGTATCAACTACCCTGGAGCGAAAATCATCCCTCTTCATGGATCAACTGAAATATTTAATTCGTTGCGTCTGATCCGTGGCTGCCCGGCGGGAGCGGATCAAAGTGACGATGAACCCCAGAGAGCTAAGAATAAAAGTGAGCAACCCGATCCCCCCGATGATGATCAGGATGCTTTGGTATCCGCCATTTACCAGATCTTTGAAGAAATCGGTGGCTGCGAGGGCGTAACATTGGGAGATCGTTTCCGTACCCATCAACTTCTGCATCTCAGGGGAGAGAGTGATCTCCAGACAGCTATTGATCTTGGAAGCTTCCACCCCGCGATCCAGGCTTGCCAGGAAGACTACCAACCCCAGAAGCGCTAAAAACACATAAAAAATGAGGAAAAACCGCGAGCTATGGGACAGGAGTTCACTGGCGTATTTTTCCCGTACGGAAGCGATAAAGATCTGGCTGGTCGCCCAGTTCCAGTTGCCCTTCTGGCAGAGGTCCCAGGTCAGCTCGTCTTCCGACTTGCGGCGCTTCTTGATCTCCTCGAGCACGTACCGCTCAAGTTCGAGCCTTTCCTGGTCGCTTTGAAAGGAAGGGGGTTCTGCCTTCATTTTTTTCTAGCGGGGATCACCAGATCCAGCGGATAGGGCGCGAGGATCTCGAAAGTCCCGTCCGCCTTTGCCAGAACCGAGTCCTCCAGGCGCACCCCCATGCCGTCCTCCGGGTAATACAGACCAGGTTCGATGGTGAAAACGCTCCCCGGCATCAACCGGTCGGTCTCCGATGCAGTCGAGCCGCTCCAGGGCTTCTCGTGGATGCGCAGTCCGATGCCGTGCCCCACGCTATGGACATACCCTTTCTCCGTGGCAGGTTCTTCGCGGATGGTGGGATGTCCCTGTTTTTGAAAAATGTCGCAGGTGAGCGCCTGGCTTTCCGCAAAGTGGGCCCTTCCGCGTAGAGCTGCCATCACCTGCTGATATGCAGAGCGGACGTCATAATATAGCTTCAGGGCAGAATCAGTCGCATAACCGATGCACCAGGTACGGGTGAAGTCATAAAAATATCCGCCGCCAGCTTCGCAGGGGAAGATATCGAAAACAATTGTTTCACCCGTTTTTAGGATGTCTTCCGGGGCGCCGGCGGAGTGCGGTACGCCAGCATCCCGGCCGATGGCGAAAATGGTGGCTTCCGGATTCTCAGCCCCGCGTTCCGCCAGCCACAAATCGATCTTGCGTTTCACATCCCGGATACGCAAAGCGTCCCCGTTCTTTTTATAAAGGATGCCTTTTTTTACCTTGCGGCTGGAGAGATAATCCGCAGTTTCCGCCACCACCTCGGTGGTGATGCGGCCCATGCGGCGAATGCGCTCGACCTCATCCTCCTCTTTGGTCATCATGGCCTGCATCAGCAGCTCATCCTGTGGGAACCCGACGATGGAAAACCCAGGCATCTCCTTTTGCAGAGCGGAGAAAAGCGACCAGCCACCACCCAGATCCGTTTGCCCGTAAAGAGCGAGGCTGCCTTTTGTGATGCCGGCATCCGTCAGCATCTTTTTCAGGCGCAGCGCAGCGGATCGGGCAGCGTTCCCGCCAGCTTCCTGCAGATATTGAGCGACAGGATAATCATTGAAGCTCCTGAGGGCCAACCCGGTGAGGGCAGCTTCATCCCGTTCCATGGGAGGATGGATGAGTAGCGGAGCCTTTGCCCGTTTTTTAAAAAGGAAAGCGTTGGTGATGTGAGCCAGTCCGGTGAAATAGACCATCGAGGCATTGTGCTGGGTGGGTCCGGTGACCAGCAGAGCATCGATCTTCTGTTTTTTCATCAAGGCATCCAAGTCGCTTCTCATATCGTCCCTCCATATTTCATTTTACCGAATCCATTTCCACCTTGCAGGATTGGAAATTTCATATTAGATGAGCAGGATCTGCCTTAACCCTTCCAGAAGGGTCTTATCCTCTCCGGACAGGATCGTGCGTGGATCGCAAAGGATGCGATTCTGTTCCACCCTGGCGATGATGGGGGTTTTTTGTTGCCTGAGTTGCGCGAGTGCTTTTTGGGGAGATCGAACCGGAAGCGCCAGCAAGAATGTAGGCAATGTCTCCCCCGGCAGGCTGCCGCCGCCTATTGTGGAGGCTCCTTCAATCACCTCGCCTTTCCCCAGAGCCTCGCGCCAGGTGATCGCAATAAATTTCAATTCATCAGGATTCCGCGCGATCATCCCCCAAACCGGGATATCCAGCGCACAATCCCGCAAATACAGATCGAGAGTCTCGCAAAGCGACAGCAAGCAAAGTTTATCAATGCGCACTGCCCTTGCCAGGGGATGCTTTTTGATCCTCGCGATCAGATCCGCGCGTCCCAGGATGATCCCCGCCTGCGGTCCGCCAAGAAGCTTATCGCCAGAAAAACAGACCAGGTCGGCGCCCGCTTTCAGGGATTCCTGCACCATTGGTTCGTGTGCCAATCCAAATTGAGCAGTATCCAACAACGCTCCGGACCCCAGGTCATCGATAAATAAAGCACCATGCTTGTGGGCGATATCCGCCAGCTCCGCCAGGTTCGGCTCGCTCACGAATCCGGTCATCCGGTAATTCGATGGGTGCGCCCGCAGGATTGCACCAATTCCCTCGTCTGCGGCGGTTTCGTAATCTTCTGTATGTACGCGGTTGGTGGTGCCGATCTCCACCATCTTCGCCCCGGATTGCGCGAGCACATCCGGAATGCGGAAGCCACCACCGATCTCCACCAGTTGAGAACGTGAGATGATCACCCTTTTTCTTTTACAAAGGGCAGTTAGAGCCAGAAGAATCGCAGCCGCGTTGTTATTGACCACGAACCCTGCCTCGGCACCTGTCAACCGGGTGAGATATCTTTGTGCATGATCAGAACGGGTACCCCTCTCCCCCTCATCCAGGTCAAATTCGAGTGAATCATATCCCCGGAGCCCGCCAAAACCTTCGGAAAGAGGCGCTCTGCCCAGGTTGGTATGCAGGATCACGCCGGTGGCGTTGATAACACGCTGAAGCGTGGGGTGAGTCCAATCCTTAAGTAGAGTATTCACGCTTTCAAGGATTTCCGCATCCGTCCAGGTATCATTTCTTTCCAGTTTTCCGGTGCGAATAGAATTTAACGTCTCCCTGATCGCATCCAGGGTTAACGGGCGTCCGAATTCTTCGATAAAATCAGAAGCCTCCTTCTGACGAAGGAGGAGATCTACAGAAGGAAGGTCTCGAAAATTACTCATCGCTGGGTTTGGGGGGTTGGAACTGGCTGCGTTCCCGCATGCGCAGCAGGAATTCGATCACGATCAACCCGATGGCAATGAAAACCGCCCGTGCGGTATCCAGGGCGCGGGCAAGCTGCAGCCACACCAGCAGGTCGGCATATACGCCCACCCAGATCGCCTGCCGCAGCAGGATACCGGTATCCACCTGGGGTTCGCTCGGAAAGCGGCGGTGCAAAAAATGAATAAGTGGCAGCGAAACCCCGATGGCAAGCAGGGTTACAAAAAAGAAGAACAACCAGCGCGGTCCCAGAGTGGGCAGGGTGGCAAAGATGAGGAACAGCAAGCCAATAAACCCGCTGCCAGCCAGAATTCCGCTGAGGATGAAAACTGATTTTACGGTCGGAAATTTTTTCAAAAGTGCATTCCTGTATGATTAATATTTTATCCCCATTTCCAGCAGGATTCATACCAGGTTCCTTTATGGTAAAATGGAAATCGAACTGGTTTTCACTCATCCAGAGAGGCGGAGGGACCGGCCCTGCGAAGCCTCGGCAACCGCGAAAAAGCTGGTGCCAAATCCGGCAGAGTCCGCAAACGCGGAAATTCTGGAAGATGAGGCAGGCTGAAAGTATCCTACCCTCTCCATCCAGAGAGGATTTTTCTTATCATTACCGGGTTGTGACCGGCAGGAGTTGCTCATGGTACGAAAATACACCAACCGCAGTTACTTGGATGCTCTGAAGGAGCGGGTGCTGATCTTTGATGGCGCCATGGGCACCAACTTGCAGAAAATGAACCTGACCGCCAAAGAATTCGGCGGAGAAAAGACCGTCGGTTGCAACGATTACCTGGTGCTGAGCTATCCACAGGCTCCCCTCTCTGTTCACCGCTCCTTTTTGGAAGCCGGCGTGGATGTGATCGAGACCTGCACCTTCCGCTCCAACCGCATCACACTGGCTGAATATTCGCTGGGGGATAAAGTACTTGAAATAAACCGATCTGCAGCCGTGCTTGCCCGGAATGCCGCCAATGAGTTCTCCACACCCGATCATCCCCGCTTTGTTGCCGGATCCATCGGACCTTCCGGCAAACTACCTTCCATGAACGATCCCGAGCTTTCCAATATATCAGTTGATGAACTTACGGACGTGTTCCGCGAGCAGGCTGCCGGATTGATCGCGGGCGGTGTGGATCTGCTGCTCATTGAGACTTCGCAGGATATCCTCGAGGTCAGGGCAGCCATCCGCGGCATCCAGCAAGCTTTCGAAGAAACTGGAGTGTACCTGCCCATCCAGGCGCAGGTGACCCTGGATACGACCGGTCGTATGCTGCTGGGCACAGATATTTCCGCGGTCCTGGCCATCCTGGAGGGGCTGCCCATTGATGTGATCGGGTTGAACTGCTCCACCGGACCCGAGCATATGCGCGGGCCCATCCAAACGCTCGGCGCCCAATCTCCCCTTCCGGTTTCCTGCATCCCCAACGCGGGATTACCGCTCAATGTGGATGGCGAGGCGGTATACCCGCTCACGCCGGAGGATTTCGCATCCTCCATGGGTGAATTTGTTGAAAAGTACCGCGTGAACGTGGTTGGGGGCTGCTGTGGTACCACTCCCGAGCATCTCCGCATGCTGGTCGAACGAATCCACGGGCATGCCAACCTGCCGCGCCCTGTTTTTCAATCCGCGCTGCTCGCCTCCAGCATCCAGGCCCAGCCCATGCAGCAGGAACCGCGTCCGTTCCTGATCGGTGAGCGCCTGAATACCCAGGGAAGCACCAAGTTCAAGCAGATCATCCTGGATCAGAATTTCGACGCGATCCTCTCCATCGCCCGCCAGCAGGTCAATAATGGCGCGCACGGGTTGGACTTGTGCGTGGCACTTACCGAGCGCTCCGATGAAGCAGAATCCATCCAAAAAGCGATCAAAGTCCTCGCCCCGGTGATGCGAATTCCACTCGTGATCGACAGCACGGAGCCGGAGGTAATGGAGGTCGCCCTCAAGAACTATCCCGGGCGCTGCTTGCTGAACTCCATCCATTTGGAGGGCGGCGAAACCAAAGCGGGAAAGATCCTGGCTCTCGCCAAAAAATACAATGCGGCGGTGATCGCCCTGACCATTGACGAAACCGGCATGGCCAAGACCGCTGAGCGCAAGCTGGAGATCGCCCGGCGGATCCATCAACTGGCAGTGGAAAAATATGGTCTCCGCCCCCAGGACCTCGTGTTTGATGCACTCACCTTCACCCTGGCCACCGGCGACGCCGAATACTCTCGCTCGGCACTGGACACCTTTGAGGGTATCCGTCTGATCAAATCCGCCCTGCCAGGCGTGCTCACCTCGCTTGGCGTCAGTAATGTCTCCTTCGGGTTGGATCCCCGCGCACGGGGTGTCCTGAACAGCCTGATGCTCTATCATTCGGTGCAAGCTGGGCTGGATATGGCCATCGTGAATCCTGCCCAAATAAAACCATATTCCGATCTCTCGGATGAAGAACGCGACCTGGGAGAAGCCCTGCTCTTCAACCGCGATCCGGAAGCACTACAGAAACTGATCAATCATTTCCAGGCTCTGCCGGAAGGCTCCAGCAACGCCGAGCAGCAGCAATCCGAGCTGGCAGGCATGAACCCGCGCGAGCGGCTGCACTTCAAGATCCTGCACCGGATCAAGGAAGGGGTTGAAGCTGATATCGACGAGATCGTCACCCCCATTGAACCATCCGCGCGGCATGCCGCTGCCATCGAGGTGCTCAACACAGTCCTGCTGCCTGCCATGAAAGAAGTGGGCGACCGTTTCGGGGCTGGCGAGCTGATCCTGCCCTTCGTATTGCAATCCGCCGAGGTGATGAAAACCTCAGTCACCCACCTGGAACAATACCTGGAGAAGAAAGAGGGTGCTTCCAAAGGCAGGGTTGTGTTGGCCACTGTTTATGGCGACGTGCACGATATCGGCAAGAACCTGGTCAAGACGATCCTTTCAAACAATGGCTACGAGGTGATCGACCTGGGCAAGCAGGTGCCCGCAGAATTGATCATTTCGAAGGCTGTCGAGGTCAACGCGGATGCCATCGGGCTGAGCGCGCTGCTCGTCAGCACCAGCCGGCAGATGCCCGCCATCGTCAATGAGCTGGCGATTCGCAATCTCAATTTTCCAGTGTTGATCGGCGGCGCTGCCATCAACCGCCGCTTCGGCCGCCGCATCCTGCAGGTGGAGGATGGCGGTTTCTATTCCGGCGGCGTCTTTTATTGCAAGGATGCCTTCGAAGGCTTGGGCACCATGGAAAGGCTCACAAATTCAGAGGAAAAGCCAAAACTCCTGGAGGAGAACCTGGCCGAATCCCGCCAGGAATTGCAGCGGGAGACTTCACACAAAATCAAGGAAGCCCCTGCTCTCATCCGCTCGGCTACCCCACGCGCCGCATTCATCCCCCATCCGCCGGTTTGGGGACCTCGGGTTGTACACAAGATGCCGCTCGAGGAGGTTTTCGAGCACATTTCCATCAAGGAGCTTTACCGGCTCTCCTGGGGCGCGAAGAACGCCCACGGCGATGCCTGGACGAGAATGGAGGAGAAATTCAACCTTCGCCTGGTGGAAATGAAAGCCGATGCCCGCCGAACCGGTTGGATCCGTCCCCAGGGCGTGTATGGTTACTTCCCCTGCCAGGCGGAGGGCGACGACCTGGTGCTCTTCGATCCCGGCAGTCTGGCTACCTCAAATAAGTTGGAGATGAACCGCTTTTCCTTCCCTCGTCAGGCAGAGCAGGAACACCTCTGCCTCGCGGATTACTTCCTCCCGCTGGGATCGCCTGAGATGGATGTGGTCGCTCTCCAGGTGGTTACCGTTGGCAAAGAAGCCACCCAACGGGTGGATGAATTGAACACCAAAGGTGAGATCACTGAGGCTTATTTTGCCCACGGGCTGGCGGTGCAAATGGCGGAAGCATCCGCCAATTATCTGCACGCCCACATCCGACGCGAGCTTGGATTGGAAGCGGAACAGGGCAAGCGCTATTCCTGGGGCTACCCTGCCATACCGGAGCTTTCCGATCACCAGAAGGTGTTCGACCTTCTGCCGGTTGAGAATGAACTTGGTATGCGCCTTACCAGCGCCTACCAGCTCATCCCCGAGCAATCCACAGCCGCGATCATCGTCCACCACCCGGCCGCCAGCTACTACAATGTGGCGATCGGTCGTCAGGATGCATAGACTCATACAGGTACGAAATGACCGTCTCCTATTCGTTTCTCAGTGATCTGGATGCCTCCCCCCGCCCGTTTTTATCCGATGGCGCCATGGGTACTGTACTTCACCAACGCGGGCAGGGTTTTGAGCACTGTTTTGATCTGCTAAATCTGACCCAACCCAGCCTGGTGGCTGAGATCCACCACGAATATATTGATGCCGGTGCGCAGATAATCCAGACCAACACCTTCGGCGCCAACCGCTTCAAATTGGCCAGGCATGAGCTGGACGCAAAACTGACCGAGATCAACTTTGCTGGTGTGGAGCTTGCCCGCAGAGTGGTGCTGGCCTCATTTAAAAATATTTTTATTGCCGGGGACGTGGGTCCGCTTGGCGTGCGTCTGGCACCCTTCGGACGGGTTCAGCCTGAGGAAGCCCGAAACGCCTTCCGCGAGCAAATCTCCGCCCTGGTGACTGCCGGGATCGACCTGCTCGTCATTGAGACCATGACCGACCTATACGAAGTTCGCGAGGCGATCCTGGCAGCGCGCGAGGTGGATGCCCGGCTGCCCATCCTGGCATCCATGACCTTTACCCGCGATGACCGCACCCTGCTGGGCGATAGCCCGGAAAAGGTGGCTGCCAAGATGAAAGAAGCTGGCGCAGATATCATCGGGGTCAATTGCTCCGGTGGGCCAGACCAGATCCTGCGTATTTTAAAGATCCTTCGCCAGGAGGTACCTGGAGGGCGTTTCTCTGCCATGCCCAACGCCGGTTGGCCGGAGCAGGTTAGCGGACGCATTTTCTACCCCGCCACGCCTGAATATTTCGGCGACTATGCCGTTTCCCTGTGGCAGGCTGGGGCGCGCGTTATCGGCGGCTGCTGCGGCACAACCCCTGGGCACATCTCCCAGATGCGCAGCGCGGTGGATACAACCCCCGCTGAAACGATCGTTATTCAGTCCTTCCCGGTCAGAAGCGAATCAGCAGAACCCTGCGAAAACTGCGAGCAGCCCACTCAACTGGCCCAAAAGCTGACATCGGGGAAGTTCGTCTTCGCGGTGGAGATGGATCCTCCCCGTGGACTGGCTACCCAGAAATTGCTGGCAGGCGCCAGTCTGCTGGCCGAATCCGGCGCAGATGTGATCGATGTTGCTGACAGCCCCATGGCGCGCATGCGTATGAGCCCCTGGGCGGTGTGTTCCCTGATCCAGAATACGGTCGGGGTGGAAACTGTGCTGCACTTCCCCACCCGTGGGCGCAACCTGCTGCGCGTGCAGGGTGATCTACTCGCGGCACATGCCATCGGTGTACGCAATATCTTCGTCATCATGGGCGATCCTACGGCTATTGGTGATTATCCCAACGCTGCGGATAACTTCGACCTCGTCCCCTCCGGACTGATCCGTCTGATCAAAGAGGGTTTCAATGCCGGGCTGGATCACTCCGGCAGCGATATCGGCCAGCCGACCTCATTTTTTGTGGGTTGCGCTCTGAACCTCCACCCTGCCAACCCCAAACAGGAAGCCCGCAACCTTCATCGCAAACTGGAAGCCGGTTCTGATTTCATCCTGACCCAGCCCGTGTACGATGCTGCGCCCGCGTTTGAATTTCTGAAGATCTACGAAAGCGAATATGGGCTGCTGACCACACCGTTGCTGCTGGGGGTGTTGCCGCTGTATAACTACCGTCACGCAAATTTCCTGCACCAGGAGGTTCCCGGTGTGCAGATCCCAATGGAGATTCTTAAAAGATTGGAATCCGATGGGGAAAAGGCTGCGGAAACTGGTGCAGAGATTGCATCTGCCCTTATCACGGAGCTTCGACCCCGCGTGCAGGGAGTGTATTTGATGCCAGCCTTTAACCGCTATGACGTGGCTGCGGGGATCATCGAGACCAGTAAATGAGCCAACCCGGCGCTTGTGTAAAATCCGCGGAATGGCTAGAATACTAAAGGTCGACGCGATTTACTTTCTCTTTGGAAAATTGGGGTGACCGAAAAAATGCTTCTCACCATCGATATCGGCAACACCAACCTCACCCTGGGGCTATACCCGGACAAACAGCTAGGGGCGCACTGGCGCCTGGCGACCGACCACGAGCGCATGCCCGATGAATACGGCTTGCAGCTCCTGGGGCTTCTCCAAAACGCGGATTGTCCCGCTTCCAGGCTGGAGGGTATCGCTCTGGCGACAGTTGTACCCATTGTCGGCAGCCGCATCCAGCAGGCCTGCCGGGATTACCTTAATATTGATCCGTTGGTCGTCGATCAGTCCACCCATACCGGTTTGACGATTCTGTATGATGACCCCGCAACCGTCGGCGCGGACCGCATCGTGGATGCCGTCGCCGCCCGCGCGCTCTTTGGCTGCCCGGCATGCATCGTCGATTTCGGGACTGCAACTACCTTTGACGCTTTGAATGCCAAAGGGGATTATCTCGGCGGTGCAATCACCCCCGGCATCGGCATTGCCGCTGATGCTCTTGTTCAGCGCACTGCCATGCTGCCTCGGGTGAACCTGGAGCGCCCCCCCAGCGTGATCGGGCGGAACACCGTCCATGCCATGCAATCTGGTCTGCTGTTTGGCTACATCGCCCTCGTGGAAGGTATGGTCGCCAGATTTCGGCGCGAACTCGGGAATGAAATGCGGGTGATCGGAACGGGAGGCCTGGTGGATATCATCGCCGCAGAGACCAAAGTCATCGACCACATTGCCCCCTGGCTCACCCTCGACGGTCTGCGTATGATCTGGGAGATGAATCGGAAATGAGCAATCCTTTTGAAAATCAACGCATTTTACTGGGGGTAACCGGCTCCATCGCCTGTTATAAAGCCTGTGATCTTGCATCGCGATTGAAACAAGCCGGCGCGTTTGTGGATGTTATCCTTACCGGCGGGGCGACCAAATTCGTCTCCCCGCTTTCGTTCCAATCCGTGACCGGTCGCAAAGCCTACACCGATGAGGACCTTTGGGGCGGCGAGGGGCATGTGCTGCATGTCAGCCTCGGACAATCCGCGGAGCTTGTGCTGATCGCGCCGGCTACTGCCAACACAATCGCCAAGCTGGCTTACGGAATCGCCGACAATTTACTCACCGATTCGGTGCTGGTTTCCACTTGCCCGCTGGTCATCTCGCCAGCCATGGAATCCCACATGTTCGCGCACCCCGCCACTCAGGAGAATTTACAGGTCCTCGCCCGCCGGGGAGCCTCCATCCTGGGACCGGCAGAGGGACACCTGGCTTCTGGGGCAATCGGGAAGGGCCGCTTTATGGAGCCCATGGATATCATGGCCGAACTGCGTTACCTGATGACCCGCAACAGTAGCTTGAAAGGCAAGAAAGTGGTCATCACCGCCGGCGGCACCCAGGAACCCATCGATCCTGTGCGCATCATCACCAATAACTCTTCCGGCAAGCAGGGATACGCTTTAGCCCAGGCTGCCCTCGATGCTGGCGCGGAAGTAACCCTCATCTCCGCCCCCAACGCTCTGGAAGTGCCCTTTGGATCAACTCAGGTCAAGGTGAGCACAGCCACCGAGATGAAGGACGCGGTACTGAAGTACTCAGAAGGTGCGGATGCACTGATCATGGCTGCAGCGGTCGCGGATTTTCGTCCCGTGCATGCCGAAGCCCAGAAGATCAAAAAGGGCGGCGGCATACCTGAGATCAAGCTGGAACCCACCGAGGATATCCTCAAACTGGTTGCCAAACAAAAAACAAAAAGCGGCTACCCGCTCCTCACGGTTGGGTTCGCGGCGGAAAGCCAGGATCTGATCGAGAACGCCCGTGAAAAACTGGCTTCCAAGAGCCTGGACCTGATCGTTGCCAACGATATCACCCGCTCCGACGCCGGCTTCGAGGTGGATACCAACGCCATCACATTGATCGATAAAAAAGGCCGGGCTCAGAGCCTGCCAACCCTCACCAAGACCGAAGTGGCTGAAAAGATCATGGACTTCGTGATCCACAATCTCCGTATGTAAAAGAAAACAACATGACATCCCGATCGAAGCGCATCCTCGTTATCTCCGATATCCATGGCAACCTCCCCGCGCTGCAGTCCGTTCTTCAGGACGCAGGAGAAGTGGATGCCGTCTGGTGCCTGGGGGATCTTGTGGGTTACGGACCCTACCCCAATGAGTGCATTGATCTGATTCGCGAGCAGTCGGACCTGCTCTGCGTGCTGGGCAACCATGATGCCGGCATGCTCGGACGAATCAGCCTGGGGATGTTCAATCACGATGCCCAGGTATCCCTCAAATGGGTCAAGACGGTCATCACCGAATCGAACTGGGAATACCTGCGCCAGGTGCCTGAGGTTGTCAAGGACGAGAAGGTCACGCTGGTACACGGCAGCCCGCGCAACGCCATATGGGAATATATCCTCGACCCTGGAATCGCCCGCGATAATTTCGCCAGCTTCGATACCCACCTGGCCATGGTGGGGCACACGCACCTGCCCATCGCTTACCTCTATTTTGAGGATTTAAACGAAACCGAGTGGACGCTGGGGAAACTGGGCAAGCCTATGAAGCTGGAGCGCCGCGCCATCCTGAATCCCGGCAGTGTGGGCCAACCGCGGGATCATGACCCGCGCGCTGCTTATGGTATTTTCTACCCCCGCCGGATGACCTGGGAATTCCACCGGGTGCAGTATGATATTGAAAAAGTGCAGTCAGCTATCCATGCAAACGGTCTACCCTCCAGGCATGCCTCACGCCTGACAGAAGGCTGGTAGCGCTGGAACTAAATTCCTCTTGTCTTCGTCTTATGGGTGGAATGTAAATTCAAGGAACATGGAGGAGAAAATGAAAAGAATATCGATCGTATTGATTGTAGTCGTCGCCCTGGTTCTGGCAGCGTGTGCACCTGCCGCCAGCATGGTGGGCTCCAGCCGCGAACAATCGCTGCAGCCCATGACAGAAGCATTGGTGGATAAGGGAGTCAGCCAGACCGGTGGGATCGGCAACGCCGCCCCAGCCGCCTCCGATGCAATGACCAGCCCAGTCATGGAAGCCCCGGCAAGCCCGGCGGCGGGTTCCCCTGCAGCCGCGGAGCAGCTCATCGTCAAGAACGCCAACCTGTCGATGATCGTGCCGAATTCAGCGCTGGCAATGCAGCAGGTGACCGATCTGGCCAAGCAGATGAAAGGCTGGGTGGTCTCCTCCTACCTGTATAAATCCACAGGGGAAGATGGTCAGACCTATTCCGACGCGAACATCACCATACGGGTTCCAGTGGACAAATTGGAAGAGACCCTCGTAAAGATCCGCGGTCTGGTGAAAGATCCCAAAGTGGATATAACCTCCGAGAACGTCACTGGCGAGGATGTGACGGCTCAGGTTGTGGATCTTGAATCCCGCCTGCGCAATTACGAGAAAGTTGTCGTCAAGCTCAACCAGTTGATGGATGAAGCCACCAAGACAGAAGACGCCCTCAACGTGTTCAACCAGCTTGTCTACTACCAGGAGCAGATCGAGATCCTGAAAGGCCAGATCAAGTATTACCGCGAGACAGCTGCCATGTCCGCCATAACCCTCAACCTCACCGAGCGACCCGCGGTTGTACCTGTCACCATCGCCGGCTGGCAGCCGGGTGGTGTGGCGCTGGATGCCATCCGGGCGCTGGTGACCTTCCTGAAAGGCCTGGCGAATGCGTTGATCTGGGTGGGCTTGTGCATCCTGCCGGTGCT
>Ga0208980_10000317_pt1 | contig 26334 bp, 20 predicted proteins | sample WetSurMetagenome_3_FD_187993 | JGI IMG/M metagenome (GOLD analysis project Ga0208980, IMG submission 187993) | Wetland microbial communities from Twitchell Island in the Sacramento Delta, sample from surface sediment Aug2011 Site A1 Bulk (version 2) | ecosystem: Environmental > Aquatic > Marine... | reverse complement strand
CAAATCAATATTGGCAGGGTCTATGGGAATAACAAGACCATCAGGATCGTGGAAATGTTTATTCAGAAAATAGAGGATCATATTCCTGGCTTTCTGATTGAAATGCGGATACATTGTCACCTTTCCAAACAGATATTTAAGATGATGATTATCAATGATAATTGCACCTAGTCCGTCCCAAAGATTATCAAGGGCAAAAAGACTTTTCCTTCCCATTGAACGCGACTGATAGTCGGGATGAACAAATGACCGGCCAAGTTCCATAAGATGAGGATAATACTTGGTCATAAATCTATCAGAGAAATGGAAATATGATGAAGAGGCAAGCCTGGTAATATCACAGTTTGTGCAGCCTTTTTCAGGGAAATAGAAACGATAACCACCAATAATCTCTTTGTTTTCCGGATCCCATACTATTAATTGCTTCTGAGGATCAATTTTAGCAGTATCAAACTCATCAATATCTATCTCTTTACCAGTACCTCCTCCGGCATGCCGGAAGGTAATCTCCCTCACACGCCCTGTTTCGTGCATCAGAGCAGGAGAATTATTATTGTCGAAGAGATAAACTTCATTGTTCCCATTGTTAGTCTTTCGAAGAAGCTTATCAGGGGTCAATTCAGCAATTATCTGATCCTTAGGCAGCTGGTTAACAACAGGTATCATTGAATATTAATAAGTTGAAGCGAAACATCCTGGTATAAGATTCGAAAAATCAGATGCAATTTAATCTTTTTTTTTATTTTTAAGTTAAACTATGGAAACTGTTTCGAGTTCATAAGATTTTGATTTGACCCATTCTGCCCACTCAGGTGCAGATCTTGATTTATCAAATGTCTCCCATGGAATTTTTTTTCCAAAAACAAGCCTTATTTCCTTGTCCTTCTGTCTGAACATCTCATCGGCAAGGTAGAGCATCTCAATATTGGCTTTTATTCCAAGGAGTTTTCTTATGTTGGAAAAATTATAAAAGAAATCTGAATTTCTGCCTGAAAAATATGCAGGTACTATATCTCTCTTGTGCTGTACTGCCTTGGATATGAAACTTTTATGCCATTGCAAATCCTTAATGATGCCTCCCCTCTTTCTTGAACAAAGTCCTGCAGGAAAATATAGGATCTGACTGTCTGATGCATATGCCTCTTCAATCCGTCTTGCGGCATCCTTCCCCTGAGCTCCGTGTTTATTTACAGGAAGAAAAATTCCTGACAGGTTTTCAATATTCGTGAGGATATCGTTTACTGGGAACTTAATATCCGGAAATCGTTTCGATAACTCATAAATAAAAACAAGGCCGTCAAGTCCGCCCAAAGGATGGTTTGATACAAAAATGTACCTTCCTGTTCCGGGGATATTTTCAGTACCGGAAACCTTGTACTTAATTTCAAAATGAGTGAGCCCGGCTGCAATCAGTTCGGAGTCTTTCAGATGACCATAGATCTTCAGGAAATAGTTTAACTCATCCTGGTGTACAATTCTTTTCAGATAATTTACAATGAACCGTGGGATAGCCTTTGCAATTGAAGGACTTTTCGAACGGAGGATTCTTTCGACGTCAATTATACCTGGTTCCGGTTTTTCAGGTGAAATATTCATTACTCCTACTATTATGTAATGAGAAGAAGGTTCAAATTTATCAAAAATTATTGAGGCAAACTATGTCGCTATCATCGGATAATTCAGCCTTCCTGAGCCACATGAACTCACCCACCAGCCCCCTCTCTGCTCTGCAAAGAGGGGAGTAATGCATTGATTATTAATTATTTCCCCCTCTTTACGAAGTAGAGAGGGGGATTTAAGGGGTGAGTACATTGGGATTTTAGGAATATGTTTATCAGCCGGAAAGTCTTTGCAGAATTGATAGACGATGATTATGGAGTAAAATTTTACGTGCAAAAAGTTATTAACACTTTTAGAAAAAAGTGGAGCAAAGTGGAGCAAAGTGGATATTTTTTACTTATTTTAGCCTTTTATTCAAAAAACGAGTATGGCCACATTTATAGGTGATTACACGTGCAAAGCGGATGTCAAGGGAAGGATAATACTTCCTGCAGCATTCAAAAAGCAGATGCCTGCCGGTGCACAGGATCATTTTGTGGTGCGAAAAGATATTTTCGAAAATTGTCTCGTGCTTTATTCCATCGAAGACTGGAACAGGCAGCTCGACAAGATAAGGAAGCGGATAAATCCCTATAACCGTGAGCACAATATGTTCCTGCGGAACTTCTTTAAAGGGACAGCAGAACTCTCTCTCGACGCGAATAACAGGTTTCTGATTCCAAAAAGACTTATGGATCTTATAGGTGCTCAGAGGGATATTGTACTTGCAGGTCAGGATGGAAGGATTGAGATATGGGCAGCAGATATCTATGATAAGATAGACATGGCTGCTGATGACTTTGCCAACCTGGCGGAGAAACTGATGGGTAGTAGTTTAAATGAGGCTGAAGAGTAATGGTTTATCATATCCCTGCACTGCTCAATGAGAGTATTGACGGGCTGAACATCCGGCCCGACGGGATATATGTCGATGTTACATTCGGAGGAGGGGGGCATTCAATGGAGATACTTAAACGGCTTAAAACGGGAAAGCTGATAGCATTTGATCAGGATGAAGACGCCCGCCTGAATATCCCAGCAGATGAAAAGTTCCTCTTCCTTGATCAGAATTTCCGGTTCCTGAAAAACAATCTGCGCTTTAATGGCATCCGTTCTATAGATGGGCTTCTTGCTGATCTTGGTGTATCTTTCCATCAATTCGACGAGGCCGAAAGAGGATTTACCTTCAGACAGGAAGCTCCTCTTGATATGAGAATGAATAAATACAGCAGGATAACTGCTGCACACCTTCTGGAAACCCTTGATGAAAAATCCCTGGCTGATATCTTCTACAGGTTTGGGGAACTTACCAATTCAAGAAGAATTGCTAAAGAGATTGTCAATGCAAGAATTGTAAAGCCTCTGACTTCCGTAAATGATATGATTGATACTATTGGCAGTCTGGCACCATTCAGGCAGGAACATAAATTCTATGCAAAGGTATTTCAAGCTTTAAGGATTGCAGTTAATCACGAGATCGACTATCTCAAAGAGATGCTTGAACAGGCACTTGATGTTCTTAATCCTGGTGGCAGGCTCGTAGTAATAACCTATCATTCACTCGAAGACAGGATTGTGAAGAATTTCATGAAATCAGGAAATTTCGAAGGAGTCGAGAATAAGGACTTTTATGGAAATATTGAAACTCCTTTCAGAATAGTAAACAGGAAAGGCACAACGCCCGGTGATGAAGAGATTGCTCACAATAACAGAGCCAGAAGCGCAAGGCTCAGGATCGCCGAAAAGGTATGACACATGGCAGATAATATTGAAAATAGTAAAAAGAAGAGCACGACTGGAAGTTTCATGAAAGAACTCCTCAGTGGCAGTATGGTTTCCGAAAAGATAATACTTAAGAATTTCGGATATGTCTCTCTCATAACTGTGCTTCTGGCAATTTATATCGGGAACAGGTTTCATGCAGAAAAGATAACAAGAGAAACAACAAGACTTATGAGGGAGGTGAAAGACCTGAGAGCTGAAGCTCTTTCAACATCTGCTGATCTGATGTATGTGAGCCGCCAGTCAGAAGTATTCAGACTTGTCAGGGAGAAAGGGCTGAATCTTGAAGAACTGAAGTCTCCGCCTTATAAACTGTTGGTTAGTAAGAAATAGGATAATGGCAGTAAGGGATGAAATAGTATGGCGCAGCGGCATTGTATATTTTGCAATTGCCCTTCTTGCTGCGGCATTACTTACCCGCATACTTATACTGCAGTTTGTCCAGCACGGCAAATGGGCGGATATGAGTGAAAAGTTCGTCTATAAAACCGCTGAGGTTCAGGCAAACAGGGGAGATATCCTTACAAATGACGGACGACTGCTTGCAAGCTCAGTGCCATATTATACAATTTATATGGACACCCGCAGTACGGGGATGTCAGGTGCAACCTGGTCAAATGGAATAAACGGATTATCTGCTGGTCTGGCTAAGCTTGTGGGCGAGAGATCAGCATCAGGATGGAAATCGGCAATAACAGAAGCAAGGAGAAAAGGAGACCGTTATTTTCTTATTAAGCGTAAGGTGGACTATGCGACGCTTAAGCAACTCAAAGCTTTGCCCATTTTCAGGGAAGGACAGTATAAAGGAGGAATGGTGGCTCAGGTTGAGAACAGGAGGATTCTCCCGAACAATGATATGGCTTCACGTACCATCGGTTATCTGAACCTTGGTAATGAGGGTAATGAGGTAGGGGTAGAGGGAGCCTTTGATAAGGAACTCGCCGGCAAAAACGGTGTTGCTGTAAAACAACGCCTTACAGGAGGTGACTGGATTACTGTTGATGGTCCCAATAGTGTGGAATCGATGGACGGGAATGATGTTGTTACCACATTGGATATTGATTTGCAGGATGTTGCAACCACCGCTCTGCTTAAACAACTTCTTAAAAATGATGCTGATCATGGTTGTGCTGTCCTTATGGAGGTGGCAACTGGCGATATCAAAGCTATTGCAAACCTGGAACTCGGGAAAGATGGTAATTATTCTGAAACCTATAATTATGCTATCGGTGAGAGTACAGAACCAGGTTCAACCTTTAAGCTTCCTGCTCTGATGGCTGCTATTGAAGATGGCGTAATCGATACTGGCGATATTGTTGACACAGGCACAGGAAGCGTGAAATTCTATAACAAGATCATAAGGGATACAAAAGAAGGAGGGAATGGCAAAATTACAGTCAAGCAGGTTTTCGAAAAATCATCCAACGTCGGTACTTCTAAAATAATCTACGAACATTATAAGACTAATCCTAAAGAATTCGTGAACCGCCTTTATGCAATGAAGCTTAATGAGAAACTGAATATTCAGTTAAAAGGTGAGGGCACACCTCTTATAAGATATCCGGGAGATAAACTCTGGTCAGGACTTACACTCCCGATGATGTCGCATGGTTACGAGGTACAGATGACTCCCCTTCAGATACTGACCTTTTATAATGCTGTAGCAAATGACGGGCGAATGATGCGGCCTCGTTTTGTGACCGATATTCTGAGAAATGGATCAGTAATACGGAGTTATCAGCCGGAAATCATTATCAACTCGATAGCATCAAGGTCGACAATAAGAAAAGCTAAAATTATGATGGAAGGAGTTGTTCAGCACGGCACAGCTACAAACCTTAAGAATGCCAATTATAAAATTGCAGGAAAAACAGGCACCGCCCAGATAGCAAAAGATAAATATGGTTACAGACAGGATGCCAGGATATCTTATCAGGCTTCATTCGTCGGTTATTTTCCTGCAGAGAATCCACTGTATTCATGTATTGTTGTTGTAAACGCTCCATCAAATGGAGTCTATTATGGGAATGTGGTGGCAGGTACAGTATTCAAGGAGATCTCTGATAAGGTATATGCAACCAGCTTTTTCAGTGATTACAAATCTGAAAATAAAGAAGAAAAAAAGCTTAATGCCCCTGAAGCCGGAAACGGTTTCAGAGATGATATAGACGAAGTACTGGGTGACCTTAATGTCCGGTATCGTCGAACCGCTGATGATGACTGGGTAGCAACTCGCGAAAGTGGTGATACAATCAGACTGGCAAGTGTAAAGGTGGAAGAAGGAGTTGTTCCCGATGTAAGGGGAATGAGTCTCAGGGATGCTATTTACCTTCTCGAAAATTCCGGGTTGAGGGTACGGTACAATGGCAAGGGGAGGGTGTTGCGACAATCACCTGAACATGGTGCGAGATACTTTGAAGGTGCTACAGTTTCACTTGATATGAATATGTGAAATGATGAAAATTGAAGAAATATTAAAGGGAATTGATATTGTTTCTCTGACAGGAAAATCAAACATCTCTGTTAACGGTATTGAATTTGATTCACGAATTGTTACTAAGGGTTCTCTCTTTGTTGCAGTAAAGGGGTATAAGACTGATGGCCATGATTTTATTAATGCTGCTGTAAAATCGGGTGCTGTTGCTGTTATATGTGAAACTCTTCCGGAGAATCCTGATAAGAAAACCTGCTGGATAAAAACCAGTGATTCTGCAAAAGCCCTCGGAATGGCTGCTTCAAACTTCTTTAATAATCCATCAGCATCTTTAAAGCTGGTTGGAGTTACAGGTACAAATGGGAAGACGACAATTGCCACACTTCTTTACAGGATGTTCCGGCAATTAGGGTATAAATGCGGATTGTTCTCAACTGTATGCAATTATATCAATGACAAGGAACTCCCGGCAACTCATACGACTCCCGACCCTGTTCAGCTTAACAGGCTGTTATCGGAAATGGTAGCCGAAGGATGCGACTATGCTTTCATGGAGGTAAGTTCTCATTCAGCAGATCAGCAACGTATTGCAGGTTTAAAATTTGAGGGAGGCATCTTCACAAACCTGACTCACGATCACCTGGATTATCATATAACCTTTGATAACTACCTGGCAGCGAAAAAGAGATTTTTTGATTCTTTGCCGGCCGGTGCGTTCGCTCTTGTAAATACAGACGACAGGAACGGCAGAGTCATGCTGCAGAATTGCAAGGCTCGTCCTTATACGTTCTCAATCAGAGGAATGGCAGATTACAGGTGCGGAATTATAGAACAGGGTTTTGAAGGAATGGGATTAAAGATTCAGGGAGAAGAAGTATGGACAAGGTTCATTGGTGATTTTAATGCATCAAACCTGCTGGCAGTATACGCTGCATCGGAACTTCTTGGCGCTGCTAAAAAGGAGATACTGACAATACTCAGCGACCTTTATCCGGTTTCAGGCAGGCTTGAAGTGGTTAAATCACCCGGTGGAATATCTGGAATTGTCGACTATGCGCATACTCCTGATGCTCTTTTAAATGTAATTGAGACACTTAATAAGATAAGAGAGGGTGGCGTTCAGCTTATTACGGTAGTCGGAGCAGGCGGAGACAGAGACAGGACAAAACGCCCTAAAATGGCGGCAATTTCTGCTGAAGGTAGCAACAAAATAATCCTCACTTCAGACAATCCGAGAACAGAGGATCCTGAAAAAATTCTGGATGATATGGAAGCCGGCATAACACCCGACCTTAAAAGAAAAACACTCAGAATTGCTGACAGACGTGAGGCTATTAAAACAGCGGTTATGCTTGCTAATCCTGGAGATGTGATCCTGATTGCCGGGAAAGGTCATGAAACGTACCAGGAAATTATGGGAGTGAAACATCACTTTGATGACAGGGAAGAATTGAAAAATGCATTATTACTCAGGTAAAATCATATTATAGATGCTTTATTATTTATTTCAATATCTTGATAAACTGAATGTTCCCGGAGCAGGAATTTTTAATTTCATCTCTTCGAGGTCAGCTGCTGCTGTTATTACTTCACTTTTTATTTCCCTCCTGATTGGCAAGCGGATTATCAGATACCTTCAGATCAGGCAGGTTGGAGAGGTTGTAAGGGAGCTTGGCCTCGAAGGTCAGTATCAGAAAAAAGGCACTCCTTCAATGGGTGGAATAATAATTCTTGCATCTATAGTTGTTCCGACTCTTCTTTTTGCCCGACTCGATAACATCTACGTAATACTGATGCTTATAACAACCATCTGGCTCGGGTTGATAGGTTTTATGGATGACTATATAAAGATTTTTAAAAAAAACAAAGCAGGACTTGAGGGACGTTTTAAGATTGTCGGACAGATAGGACTTGGTTTTATAGTAGGTATGGTACTCTTTTTCAGCAATGATGTAATAATCAAAGAGAAAGTAAATATTTCAGATCTCACTGACAAAGAAAGGACTGAATTGATCCAGCCGGCAGCACAGAATAATGGACAGACAGAACTCGTAGTGGAGAGGAAATCGACAAAAACCACTATCCCATTCATTAAAAATAATGAATTTGACTATGCCAGACTTGTTTCTTTTATCAGCGAAGATCACAGGCAGCCATGGACATGGCTTGTTTTTGTGATCATTGTCATATTTATAGTAACTGCTGTTTCGAACGGGGCTAACCTTACTGACGGTCTAGATGGTCTGGCAACCGGAACCTCGGCAGTAATCGGAAGTGCTTTGGGCATACTTGCCTACGTTTCGAGTAATGCGATTTATGCCAATTATTTAAATATCATGTTTATACCTCATTCAGAGGAACTTGTAATTTATGCAAGTGCATTTATAGGGGCAACAATAGGATTTTTGTGGTACAACTCATACCCGGCGCAGGTCTTCATGGGCGACACAGGAAGCCTGGCTCTGGGAGGAATTATTGCAGTTTTTGCAATAATTATCAGAAAAGAGTTACTGGTGCCGATACTTTGCGGGATCTTCCTCGTTGAGAATCTATCTGTTATGATCCAGGTTACCTGGTTCAAACGAACAAAGAAGAAATATGGGGAGGGCAGGAGGGTCTTTCTTATGGCTCCCCTTCATCATCATTACCAGAAAAAAGGATACCCTGAACCAAAGATAGTTACAAGGTTCTGGATAGTTGCAATAATATTGGCTGTGGTTAGTATTGTAACGCTTAAGATCAGATAATAGAATGAAGAAGAAAATTGTGATACTGGGAGCAGGAGAGAGTGGTACGGGATCCGCTGTACTCGCACAAAAAAACGGTTTCGATGTATTCGTTTCCGATAAAGGTCAGATAAAAGACAATTACAGGGAAATTCTTGATAATCATAAAATTAAATGGGAAGAAGGCAATCATGATGATAGTATCATTCTTTCAGCAGATGAGGTTATTAAAAGCCCCGGTATTCCGGAAAATTCCCCTGTTATAATCAGACTACATGAGAAAGGAATTCCGGTTATATCCGAAATCGAATTTGCAGGAAGATATGCTGCCGGTATCAAAATCTGTATCACGGGGAGTAACGGTAAAACTACTGTTACAAACCTGATATATCATATTCTGAAAAAAGCCGGTAAGAATGTCGCTATGACCGGTAATGTAGGCAGTAGTTTCGCAATGGCAGTTGCGGAAGGTAGCTACGATTATTATGTAATTGAACTTAGCAGCTTCCAGCTCGATGGTATGTATGAATTCAGGGCTGACATCGCTGTTCTGATGAATATAACGCCCGATCATCTCGACAGGTATGGTTACAAACTTCAGAATTATGTTGATTCAAAATTCAGAATTACACAGAATCAGCAGAAATCTGATTTTTTCATTTACTGGTTTGGCGATCCTATAATCAAATCAGAGCTGGCCAAAAAACAGTTCGGAATGACTTTACTTCCATTTTCAGATGAAATAACGGAAGGCATGACTGCTTATGTCGACAATAACGAATTAGTAATTGATTACACTAATAAAACCAACCTTATGACCATTCATGAATTGGCACTTAAAGGCCGTCACAACATCTACAACTCAATGGCAGCAGCAATTGCCGGGAAAGTTCTTAATATCCGCAAGGAGGTGATCAGGGAAAGTCTAGCTGATTTTCAGGGAGTTGAGCACCGGTTGGAGCCGATAATTACGATTTGTGGAATAAACTTTATTAACGATTCAAAAGCAACAAATGTCAATTCGGCCTGGTATGCTCTTGAATGTATGGAGACTCAGGTTATATGGATTGTCGGCGGGATTGATAAAGGCAATGACTATTCAGAGCTTTTTCCTTTAGCCAGGAAGAAGGTCAAAGCAATAGTATGTCTTGGTAAGGATAACAAAAAAATTGTTGAAGCCTTTAAGGATAAGGTGGCTACAATTGTCGAAACAGCATCAATGGAAGAAGCAGTGAGGTCTTCATATTACCTGGCAAAGAAAGGTGAAACCGTGCTGTTGTCACCGGCATGTGCCAGTTTTGATCTTTTCAAGAATTATGAAGACAGGGGTCGTCAGTTTAAACAGGCAGTAAGGAATCTGTAATAAATGAGTTAAATGCAGCAGGGCTGGCTTACAAAGACATTTAAGGGTGACAGGGCTATTTGGGGTCTTGTAGCTCTGTTTATGATCTATTCACTCCTTGCTGTGTACAGCTCTTCTGTAGGTGTTGCTTTTATGAAGTATGGTGGAAATACGACATATTTTCTTAGAAGTCAGTTCTTTATGCTTGTGTTGAGTCTCGTAATTATTGTAGTTGTGCACTATCTGCCCTATAGAATATACTTTTCTATGGCAGGCCTGATTCTTATCGGATCGGTTGGATTACTCATCCTTACTTTTGCCTTCGGATCAAGGGTAAACGAAGCTACACGATGGCTTGTAATACCCGGAACAGGATTCCGCCTTCAGACCTCTGATGTTGCCAAGGTTGCACTGGTTCTCTATCTTGCACGTTCACTTGCCAAATATCAGAAGGAATTGAATAACTTCATGCTTGTAACGAAGTATTTCATTTTTCCTGTCGGTATTGTGTGTGGTCTGATTCTGCCGGAAAACCTTTCAACTGCATTGATGATTTTTGGTATCAGTATGGTAATTATGTTCATTGGCAGGGTCCCGTTGAAATTTCTTCTGGCTTATGTTGGTATGGGAGTTGCCGGGGTAGTAATGTTTGCACTGGTTCTTACTGTTGTATCAAAAGATAACAGGGTGCAGGTGTGGAAAAACAGAATAGAGCACTTTTTCTCAGGTGCCACCGATGAAGATGGTGATTATCAGTCGAACCAGGCCAAAATTGCCATTTCGACCGGAGGATTGTTTGGAAAGGCTCCTGGCCACAGTACACAACGAAACATGCTGCCACAGTCAAATTCTGATTTCATTTTTGCCATAATAATTGAGGAATACGGATTGCTGCTGGGAGCCATTCCTCTGATATTGGCGTACATGATATTGCTATTCCGGGGAATTACAATAGCGAAAAAATGTGAAACGGCATTTCCCGCTTTTCTTGTTATGGGATTAATTGTGATGATTGTCGTTCAGGCAATGCTTAATATGCTTGTTGCAGTCGGCCTATTCCCGGTTACAGGACAAACGCTTCCTATGGTCAGCTGGGGAAGGACTTCCGTACTGATGATGAGCTTCTCAATTGGAGCAATATTAAGTGTTAGCAGGGTTGTGAATGCAAGAATTAAAAATGAAGAACTTCCTGAGGAGGAAGTAACAGATGAAGGAGAAAAGATATATGAGCCTGCAAAAACATAAAAAGGTAATAATCAGCGGTGGTGGTACAGGAGGACATATCTTTCCGGCTATTTCTATTGCAAATGCTCTGAGAAAGATCGATCCTGAAGTCGAAATACTTTTTGTGGGGGCTGAAGGAAGAATGGAAATGGAGAAGATTCCGGCTGCAGGGTACAGAATTATAGGTTTGCCTGTCGCAGGTTTATACAGGAGTTTTACACTTAAAAATATCAAAGTTCTCATAAAACTTCTTAAAAGTCTCAGGATGGCGAAAAAAGTCATTGAGGAGTTTAATCCTGATGTGGTTGTAGGTGTGGGAGGATATGCCAGCGGTCCGGTATTAAGACAGGCTGGTAGGATGGGCATACCGACACTGATACAGGAACAGAACAGCTACGCTGGGGTGACCAATAAACTTCTTGCAAAGAAAGCTTCGGCAATTTGTGTTGCATACGACGGCATGGACAAGTACTTTCCTGCCGGGAAGATAATTAAAACCGGAAATCCTGTCCGCCAGAATTTTGACAACCTTAACAGGCTGGAGGATGAAGCACTTTCATTTTTCAACCTTAAAAAAGAATTTCCTGTGATACTTGTGCTTGGAGGCTCTCTTGGTGCAGGCAGCATAAATAACAGTCTTTCAGAAAACATTAATTTGCTGAGAGACTCTGATTGCCAGTGGTTATGGCAGACAGGAAAGTATTACTATGAAAATGTAAAGGCACTGGTATCTGTCTCTTTTTCTGAAAATATATCAGTGCACGGATTCATCAACAGGATGGACTATGCTTATGCAGCAGCAGATGTGATTCTGTCGAGGGCAGGAGCCGGGACCATCTCTGAACTATGCCTGGTAGGAAAGCCTGTTATCCTGGTCCCTTCTCCAAATGTTGCAGAAGACCATCAGACAAGAAATGCCCGGGCACTTTCAGACAAGGATGCGGCTGTTTTAATACCTGACGATCAGGCGATGAAATCGCTTGTAGATGAGGCAATTAAATTAATTTCCGATATTAAGAAAAGGAGGCAGCTTTCTGAAAACATACTGAAGATGGCTGACAGAGATGCTGATATCAGAATTGCAGAGGAGGTACTTAAACTTGCCTGGAAATGATTGATTTCAAAAATATAGAAGGAATTTATTTTGTCGGGATAGGGGGAATCGGCATGAGCGCCCTTGCTCTTTATTTTGCTAAAGGGGGATTTGTTGTCGCCGGATACGACAGATCTGAAAGTAAAATAACTATCTCACTTACTGAAAGCGGATGCACTGTTAATTATGTTGATGATGAAGCAATACTGCCGGAACTCTTCAGGAATGTTTCAGAAAAAAACAGGGTAATAATTGTTTATACACCTGCTATTCCATCGGAAAACAAAATAATTTCTTATTTCAGGAAGAATGATTACAGGTTGCATAAAAGGTCGGAAATACTTGGTGAGATCTCATCACATACCGATACCCTTGCTGTTGCCGGTACCCATGGAAAGACAACTGTCTCAACTATGATTGCCCATCTGCTTAAGCAGTCAGTGGTTGATTGTTCGGCGTTTCTTGGAGGGATCTCCAAAAATTATGGATCAAATCTATTATTAGGTGAAAGCAGGTACACAGTTATGGAAGCTGATGAATTCGATCGTTCCTTCCATCGTCTTTCTCCTTTAATGGCTGTTGTAACCTCTCTTGATGCAGATCATCTTGATATTTATGGAGATCGGGCTAAAATGGTTGAAGGTTATAATGTTTTCTGCGGTAAAATAAAAAAAGGAGGCAACCTCGTTGTCAATACCAAAATCAGAAAAGAGATTATAATTCCCGAAGGGGTCAGATGCTTTACCTACGGACTTGATTCAGGTTCTGATTACATGGCATCTAATATTGAACATTTGAATGATTATTACAGGTTCAATCTTAAAACACCGGATGGCATTATTGAGGATCTCCATTTTGCTTTTCCGGGAATTATAAACATTGAAAACTTTACTGCAGCAATTGCAATAGCCCTTATGTGCGGTGTAACGGAACAGGAGATCAGAAAAGCTGTCATTCTTTTCCAGGGAGTACAGCGAAGGTTCGATATACGTATAAACAGGCCGGGACTCACCTATATTGATGATTATGCTCATCATCCCGAAGAGATAAGAGCATGTATAACATCGGTAAAAGAGTATTTCAGGGGAAGAAAAATAACGGGGATCTTCCAGCCACACCTCTTTTCACGCACCCGTGACCATGCTGATGGATTTGCCGCCATACTTGACGAGCTTGACGAAACAATTCTTCTTCCGATATATCCTGCCCGTGAAAAACCTGTTGAGGGTGTTACATCAGAAATTATCCTGAAGAAGATGAAGTCAGGGAAAAAGAGTCTTTTGAAAAAAGAGGATATACCGGAGAAACTGGATATCAGCAAACTCGACGTTCTAATAACAATCGGGGCCGGCGATATTGATACACTTGTAAAACCCATTGAAGATAAGCTTAATACTGAAAGGGCAGAATGAGAAAGGTTTTAAAAATATTATTGGTAATACCCGTGCTCTATCTTATTATAGCACCGGCGCTGTTGGTTAGTTCAGCCAACTCAAAGCGCTGCAGGGGTATCTCAATTGATATTAAAGACTCTTCTGAATATCATTTTGTTACAAAGCGTCAATTATTAAATCTTGTGTACGGAAGCACTGGTAAAATAATTGGGGAACCGGTAAAAGATGTTTCTGTATCTGAGATTGAAAGCAAAATTAATGGATTGAGAGAATTGAAGGAGGCCGAGGTATACATTGCAATTGACGGAACAGTTCATGTTTATGCCAACCAGCGCGATCCGGTAATGAGAGTGATGCCCAATGGAGGAGGTGATTTTTTTATTGACGATGACGGAGTCGTTGTCAGAAAAAGGAATCTTTATACACCCCGGTTACATGTTGTTGGGGGCAATGTGAATATTAGTTCAGCAATGCTTAATGGAGTTAGCGTACTTGATACAAGTATTAAAAACTCAATACTGAAGGATATTTATTACCTGGTAGAGTATATTAATGATGATAGTTTCTGGTCGGCGCAGATTGATCAGATTTATGTTGATAATAACGATCATATAGACCTGATCCCACGTGTCGGCAACCAGGTTATCCACCTCGGTACAACAGAGAATCTTGAGGGGAAGCTCAGGAACCTGGCGGCATTCTACGATAAAGTTTTACCTGAAGTAGGGTGGAATAAATATTCAGTTATTAATCTTGAATTCAAGGATCAGATAGTTTGTAAAAAAAGATAATCAGAAATAACCATATTTAAGTTATGAACAAAAAGGAACAGTATGTAGCAGCAATCGACATCGGGACCACAAAGATTGTGGCAATTGTCGGTAAGAAAAACGAGAATGGGAAAATTGAAATTCTCGGACTTAGCAAAGCTCTTTCCAAGGGTGTAAAGAGAGGTGTTGTTCTTAATATTGAAGAGACAGTAACCGCCATCCAGACCACCGTTGATGATGTTCAGAAAAGATCTGGCATTCAATTCTCTGAGGTTTTTGTGGGGATTGCAGGTCAGCACATTAAAAGCATGAAGAACCGCGGATATATTATGCGCGATGCCTATGACGATGAAATAAAGAAAGAGGAGGTTTTCAAACTGATCGAGGACATGCATAAGATCCATATAGATATTGGAGAAGAGATTATTCATGTCATACCCCAGAATTTTATTGTTGATAATGAGACAGGAGTAAAGAGTCCTATCGGCATGTGCGGAAGAAGGCTGGAAGCCAATTTTCATATCGTGATCGGCCAGGTTGCTGCAGCAAAGAACATTGAAAAATGTATTCGCAAGGCAAACCTTACCGTAAAGGATATGATTCTAGAGCCACTTGCCTCATCCGATGCAGTTCTGACAGACGATGAGAAAGAGGCCGGAGTTGTGCTTGTTGATATCGGCGGTGGTACAACTGATGTCGCTGTATATTATGATAACATCATACGTCATACCGCTGTAATACCTTTTGGAGGAAATGTTGTCACCAAGGACATTAAGGAAGGTTGCGCAATTCTTCAGCGCCACGCAGAGCAGCTGAAGATTCAGTATGGCTCAGCACTGGGCGATATTGCCCCTGATGATAAAGTTGTATCCATACCCGGTATCAGTGGAAGAGAACCCAAAGAGATCTCATTTAAAAGCCTCGCATATATAATACAGTCGAGGATGGAAGAGATAATCGACGCTGTGAATTTTGAAATACAAAACTCAGGTTATGCTGACAAGCTTGCGGCCGGGGTTGTTATAACAGGAGGGGGAGCAATGCTAAAGCATCTGCCTCAGCTTATGAAATTCAAAACAGCAATGGATGTAAGAATAGGTCTTCCAAATGAACATCTGGCCGGAAGTGCAAAGAATGAGATCAATCAGCCTATGTATGCAACAAGTGTTGGTTTGATAATGAGGGGATTTGAATATCTTGAAACCTATAAGAAGTCATTCAATGCAGGCAGTTCAGCCGAGTTTGTCAAGCCAAAAGTTGCAGTTGCAGCTCAACATGAAGATTATGAGGAAGAGACAATCTCCCCTCCGGTTCATGAAGAGGAGAAAATACCGCTGACAGAGAAAATTAAAAGTATGCTGTCACGAATGTTCGAGGTTGAAGATCAGCCAATCAAATAGTAAATATGGTTAATTTGTAAATATATGCTGTTCATAATCTATTAAATAACTACGCTATGTCAGACGATATAATGAACTTTGATCTGCCTGTGGAGAGATCGTCGATTATTAAAGTTCTCGGAATTGGTGGTGGTGGCAACAACGCTGTTAATCACATGTTCGAAAAGGGTATCAGGGATGTGAACTTTGTTGTTTGCAATACCGACCACCAGGCCCTGACAAAGAGTCCGGTACCAATAAAAGTCCAAATCGGGGAATCTCTAACTGAAGGACGTGGCGCCGGAAGCAGACCTGAAGTCGGACGCCAGGCTGCCATAGAAAATATTGATGATGTGATGGATGCATTGTCAGGTAATACTAAAATGGTATTCATAACTACAGGTATGGGAGGAGGTACCGGCACAGGAGCTACCCCGGTTATCGCAAAAGCCTGCAAGGATGCGGGACTTCTCACAATTGCAGTTGTTACCATCCCTTTTAAATCTGAGGGGAAAGTCCGGATCCGTCAGGCAATTGACGGAGTTACGGAACTTAAGGATTATGTTGATTCACTCCTTGTAATTAATAATGAGAAACTGCGCGAGATATATGGAAATCAGCCTGTTTCAACCGCTTTTGCCAAAGCAGATGATATTCTGACTACTGCAGTAAAGGGTATCGCAGAGATCATAACAGTTACCGGATACATTAACGTCGATTTTGCCGATGTGGAGACTGTTATGAAAAACTCGGGTGTATCTATTATGGGAATGGGAAAGGCAGCGGGAGAAAACAGGGCAATAAAGGCTATCGAAAACGCACTTGCATCACCTCTGTTGAATTCCAACGATGTTACCGGGGCAAACAGCATATTAATCAATATCTCCTCCGGAACAGGAGAACATGAGATCACTATGGATGAACTGGGTGAGATAACTGATTTCATGTATGAATCAGCATCAGATGATGCATTGATAATAAGAGGATTATCGAAAGATGAAAGCCTGAAGGAGGAAATCAGTGTCACTGTAATTGCGACAGGTTTTGAATCTAACAGTATTTTCCAGCCCTATAAACGCCCAAAACCATCGAAGGTAGAGTTACTATCCCCCAAAAATGCAATTCCTGACCGGATTATACCAGAAACAGGGGAGGATGTATTTTCTGTCCATGAAAGAGGTAAAAAGTCAATAATAACAGATTTTGAGGAGGAGTCGCAGGGCGTGATCGATTTCAGCCTTGAACGGAGTGAAGATCTTAACGAAATCAGAAGCAGGAGATCTTCCGACAGCGATGAAGCCGGCGAAAAACCGGAAGCGACTCTGAGAAAGGTGAAACATATGCAGAACCTTCTTAAAAAGGAGGGTTTGTCAAATAAAACCATGAAAGAAAACATCGACACTTTTGAGGATGTGCCTGCCTATATACGAAGAAATATGGCTCTGGGAGCACCTGAAAGTGCAACTGAAAGCAAATTGTCGAAATTCACACTTACTTCCGGCGATGATGATGAACCGGTACTAAGGGAGAATAATGCATACCTGAATGATAATGTAGACTAATTTTCGGTAAACAGAATATAGAAATACCAGACCTGCTCATGAGCCTTCATCTGGCTTATAATGTTCTTTGCGAACTTTGTGGTTAATTTCTATATTTGCCGTCGATGATAAGACTCACTTCAATACTACTTCTCCTCTTCATTACTTCCGGTCTTTTCGCCCAGAAAACAGATTCTGTGAAAGCCCCGAGAATATTAAGAGAGTGGAAGCTCTCCCCCGATTACTCCGAGGAAGTTAGTATTCCGGTTGATACTGTCTTTTCATTATTCAACAGGTCGCGCATTGCAGACAGATATTCCCCGGTTAATGCAACTCTTGGTAATTATGGTCTGCCATTTTATCAGATGAACTTTTTTGACCGTGTTACTGATCCGGATAAATATCTCTACAGCACATATTATCCATTCATGTATGTCCCCGACAAAGCCTTATTCATGAATACCCAGACTCCTTTTACCGAATTGGTTTGGACATTTGCCGGACCACGTGAAACTGCAGAGCAGACATTGAGAGTAAGACATTCTCAGAATGTAAACAGATTCCTCAACTTTGGACTTATATACGATATTATTTACGGACTCGGACAATATAGTTATCAGACCTCCTATGACAGGAATTTTATATTTCATTCTTCATATACCGGGAATAAATATAAACTCTATTTTGCCGCAGGCATTAATAATGTAACAGTGAAAGAAAACGGCGGAATAACAGATATTAATCTTCTTGATCAGCCTAATACGCGGGATGTGCCTGTTAATCTGGGTGGACTGAATAAAGCATCCAGTAATATCAAGAACCGAAATCTTTTACTGGTACAGCGATACACAATTGGAGGCAGTTCAGCAGAAAAAGCGGATAGTGCAGCAAAAAAGCAACCTGTAAACTCCGGATTAAGCGGCACCTTTTCACATATCTTCGCTATAGAAAACAACAAAATGAGCTATTCTGACAGTTATCCGGGTTCCGGATTTTATGATTCCACATTCATAAGCAAAACAGTCACTTTTGATTCCCTGTCTCAAAGAAGCATTAAGAATACTCTGAGATTCGACTTTGTTACTGATGAAACAAGAAAATTCAGATTAGGAGGGGGAGTGGGTATCAGGAATGAGCTGTTCCGATACAGTCAGATTATTCCTACGCACGATACAACAACTATTTCCGATACTGCTACGTGGAAGAAAAGTAATAACTTGCTGGTAGGGAGATTATATAATAATATTGGAGATAAGTTCAGCTGGATGGCAACCGGTGAGTTGTTCCTGACGGGATACAGAGCGGGTGATTTCAACCTGAATGGAGAGATTTCCACCTCCTTTGATCTAAAGAAAGGAAGGGCATCATGGCTTATTACAGGAGGTATCATAAACAGGCAACCTTCATTCTGGGTTGATCACTGGGGCAGTAACCATTTTGAATGGAATAATAATCTCAGCAAAGAATTCAGAGTAGACCTCGGCACTGCAATTTATTACCCGGTAAGGAAAACCGAGATTAAATTCAATTATGCCATTATCAATAATTATACAGATTTCGATTCAACCGCACATCCTTCTCAGCATTCAGGAGGACTATCTGTGGCTGCCCTGACCTTCAGGAATGAACTTAAGGCATGGAAATTTCATCTGGTATCTGATGTAATAGTTCAAAAATCCAGCAATCAAACTGTTATTGATCTTCCATTAGTTTCGCTACGTGCTGCCGGGTTTTTTGAACATCTTTTCAGATTTAAATCAACTGGTGGTAAAATGAATACACAGCTGGGTGTCGACGTCAACTATAATACACTTTATTATCCTTATGCATATATGCCGGCTACTGGCAGATTTTACCGGCAACGGCAGGAAGTGGCAGGCAATTATCCATTCATTAATGCCTTTTTTAATTTTAAAGTTCAAAGAACAAGGGTCTTTATAATGGTCGATCACCTGAATTCAGGATTAATGGGTTACAATTATAGTATGATACCTTCTTATCCAATGAATGTCAGGATGTTCCGCTATGGAGTAGCGTGGACTTTCTATAATTAGAATATTTTCCGTATCTTTGCACCCATTTTAAAAAAGTAAGTGTAACCAAATACAATAACTTTGATAAAAAAGTTCATTTTCCCGTTTTTGTTTCTGATAGCAGTTTTAACTTCCTGTTCTTATTTCCATCCTTCATCAAAAAATATTATTAACAGGTATGCCTCATTTGACCTTGATTCAATCAGGAGAAGAGGAAAAATTATCGCAGTGACTGATTTTAGCTCAACAAATTATTTCATTTACAAGGGTGAGCCTATGGGATTTAATTACGAGATCCTTAAGTCTTTCTCTGACCATATTGGGATTGATCTCGAAATTGTTTCCGAGAATAATACGGACAAAGCACTTGAAATGCTAAAAACTGGTAAAGCGGATCTGCTGGCACTCGGACTTACAATTAATGAATCAGGAAAGAATGACCTGCTTTTAACTGTACCAATTGCTGAAACAAGGAAGGTTCTTGTTCAGAGGAAACCTCATAACTGGCGATCAATGACCTCTGATGCTTTGGATAAAAGAGTTGTAAGGAACCTTTCCGGACTCGTTAAAAAAACAATTTATCTGCAGAAAGGTGCAACCGGCTCGGATCAGCTTTTAACAATGACAGACAAATCGGTGGATTCAATTAAAATAATTCAGGTACCATATAATTCGGAACAACTCATAAAGCACGTTGCCGAAGGGATAATCGAATACTCGGTATGCGATGAGAATCTGGCTCTTGTAAATGCCAAATATTATCCTGATTTGGATGTGAGTATGCCATTGAGTTTGCCTCTGAATATTGCCTGGGGAGTAAGGAGCATCAATTCAGATTCCCTTCTTTATGAGCTCGATCGCTGGATTACTTCATACAGGAAAACCAGCTCATATGCTTTACTTTATGCCAAATATTTTAAGAATTCCCGTTCAAGCATAATTGTTAAAAGCGACTTATATGCACTGAATACCGGCAAAGTATCGAGATATGATGATATGATAAGAAGGTTCAGTGTTAAAATTGATTGGGACTGGCGGTTACTTGCGTCTTTGATCTGCCAGGAATCGCATTTTGACCCGAATGTCGAATCAATTGCCGGTGCATATGGTTTAATGCAGATCATGCCGGAAACGGGTCAGAATTTCGGAATAGATATAACTTCTTCCCCTGAGAATAATATGAAAGCCGGAATTCAGTATATAAAATGGCTTCATACAATTTTCGATCCTAAAATACCTGATGAAAAGGAAAGGATTAATTTTATTCTGGCAGCATATAATGCCGGTCCCGGACATGTACTTGATGCAATGAAGCTGGCTGAAAAAAATGGAATGAATCCTCTGAAATGGGATGGGAATGTGGCAGTATGGTTATTGAAAAAATCAAATCCGAAGTACTATAATGATACTGTTGTGAAAAACGGCTATTTCAGGGGTACAGAATCTGTTGCTTTTGTTTCAGAAGTACTTAACAGGTATGAACATTACAAGAACATTATTCCTGAAGAAAGAAGCAGCTCCTTCTGAGAATGGTGAGTAATTCATGAAGCATCATTGCTGTAGCTCCCCAGATAACATGTCCTTCATAATCAAAATATTTTATGTCAAGGAATTCCCCTCTTATCTCAAATGGTTTGGTTTTAATAATTGATGGATCCAGTAATTTTTTAATATCAGCATTTATAAGAAAAACAACCTCCTCTGGCTTGTGATTAAAAGCCGGTTTTTCTTTTATCCAGCCAACAACAGGAGTGACTATCATATTGCTTACCGGAATAAACAACGGAGTAAGTGTACCAATGACACTTATCCCCTCCTGATCAACACCGGTCTCTTCATGTGCTTCCCTAATTGCCGTTTGAATTACATTTTCATCTGATGGCTCTTGCTTCCCTCCGGGAAAGCTTATCTGTCCGCCATGAACCCCAACATAATCATGACGTTGCATGAAAACTGTATGAACCGATCCATTATCAGGATATAGCAAAATAAGTACTGCAGCTATCCTGGCATCCTTTCCGGGTTCCCGCGGAAAATTTCTTACCATACGGTCAGAGGAGGCCATTTGCCATTGGACCTCTGTGCCGGGAAGTCCTTTTAGTATCTCCTTCTTTAATAAATCAGCAAATACTCTCATTCGTATCTTAATGCTTCAACTGGATTTCTTGTAGCTGCTTTCCAGGATTGCCAGCTTACAGTAATTAATGCAATAAAGATAGCTGATATGCCTGCAGTTGCAAAAATCCACCAGCTTAATTCAGTTTTATAGGCGAACCTGTTTTGCCATTCAAGGATAATGTATATTGAAGCCGGGATTGAAATCACAAGAGCTATGAGAACCCATTTTACAAAGGCCATATTCAGCATATACAAAATGCTTCCGATTGATGCACCATTTACCTTTCTTATACCTATCTCCTTTGTTTTCTTTGAAATACTTATAAGAGCGATACCAAAAAGTCCCATTATTGAAAGGACCGTAGCCAGGAGTGAAAAAGCACCGATTATTTTCCCCTGATTCTTCTCGTTTCCGTAAAAACTGCTTATCTGATCAGTAAGATATGTCACCTCAAAGATCTCATTTGGGGAAATCTGGGTATATAATTCTTTTAATTGTTTAATAACAGACTTATCATTAATTCCATCGGTCTTAATTGCGAGAAGACTCATCCTGGCCGGATTTTGTTGAAGAATTACCATAGGCTGGATAAGGGTATGCAGCGAGTGGGCATGAAAGTCCTTTACTATTCCCTTTACATTGAAACCAAGATACAAATCGCCTGCCTTAACTTTATATTTAAGAGCACTGGATTCATTAAACAGAACCTCAATTCGGTCAGTTTTAAATTTGTCAAAAGGCTCACCATCGATTACCTCAATACCAAGCATTTCTGTCATGCCTTCTCCCATAATAAGACCGTCGAACCTGACTTTTTCACCATCAGGTGTTGCCAGGTTTATCGGCAGATAAGCACCTAACGGAGGAATGAATGAAGAGCCTGCGACACTTACCACGCCTGGAATTTTTCTCATCTCATCACAGATGGCTGTAAAACTGTTCTTTAAATCTGTAGTGTTGAGATCACTGATTATTATATTATTCGGATTAATACCCTTAAAGTTTGTAAGTGAGTATCTTATTTGTTTTGAAACAGTTATTACACATACAACCAGGATAATATAAATACTGAAATGAAATACCAGAAATGAGTAATCCCATTTTCCGGAACGTTTCTGAACGGATGATCTCCCTGACAGTAACAGGAGTGAAGAGATCCGCGATATATTGAATCCAATGAACAAACCGGAAATTGTTCCTGTCAGGAATAGGACTAACAGCAACAATAGCCACATTACAGGATTAGAAAATATTTCCACGTTCAATGATTTTTCAAGAGTCCTGTTAATAAATAGCATCCCTGAATTTATAACAAAAGCTGCAGGTATAAGACTGAGAAGAGTAATAAGGTTCGATTCAAGTATTATCTGGTTACGGAGGATTTTCCTGGATGCTCCGAATACTTTACGGGTTCCTAGTTCATGAAGACGGTTCGACATTCCTGCCCTTGTAAGGAAGATATAATTGGTAATTGAGATCAATAAGATAAGTAAAGATATTGCCTCATAATATTTGAGCTCATTTGGGTTTCCTCTTCTGATGAAAGTACTGGCACCGGAAGTACCTGATCTTAAGTAGATATCAGTTACTGGTTGAAGAGTGTATTTGAGATCTTTTGTCTTTTCATTCCTGAACAGGACCTTATACTTATCCATTTTAGCTGATAATGCTTCCTTATCTGCGTTTTTATCGAGAACTACATAAGAAATAAAACTTCCGCTTTCCCAGTTTAATGCCGATCGGTTATCACTTCCATAAGCACCTAATGTCCGTTGGAATTGCCTGAACATTTTCTCAGACAGTTTAATATCAGCTATGAACTGTGGATAAAGAGTTGAGGTTGAAGGGAGATCCCTATAAATCCCGCTTATGGAAAGGTCAATAAATTCATCATTTAATTTTACAGATAATATCGCTCCCAAAGGAGAACGTTTTCCGAAATATTTGAAAGCTGTTTTCTCTGAAATTGTGATTTCAGAAACTGAGTTTGCAGGTGTTCCGGCTATTAACCTTATCCCTAATATTTTGTACACGGATGGATCGGCAAATCCGAAATTTTTATCCTTTACAAGTTTGTTTTCTAAATCCCTGAGCTGAAAATCATTTGCCTGGTAAAACCTGAAATAATCCTTTACCTCAGGAAATTCATTCTTCATCTCTTCAGCCAGGGGATATTGCGTAGAACTTGATTCTCCGAACATTATTCTATAAACATTTTGGTGATCAGGGATGAACCTGTCAAATGATGTTTCGTGAAGTATCAGGGCCAGAAGAACAATTATACAACCCAGTCCGATGCCTAATCCCAGTATACTTATTATTGACTGGACTTTGTTTCTCCTAATATTTCTGATAGCCGTTTTAAAATCTAAAGCTGACATAGTATTTAAATTTTAGTATTTTACGTGTTGTTATTCAGTACATCAAATGTATAACGAATAATTTAGTCAAACAACTATTCTGTTAATTGAAGACTGCAGTTTGTAAAATCCTTTATATTATCAACCCCCTAAATGGAGTGTAGAGACATAGGACGTAAATTACTCATAATGTAGAGCTTCGGCAGGATTCTTCGTTGCAGCTTTCCAGCTTTGCCAGCTCACGGTAAGTAATGCTATACCAAGGGCAAACAAACCCGCAAGGGCAAATATCCACCAGCTGAGTTCAGTCCTGTAAGCAAAATTCTGCAACCATTTCTGCATAACATAATATGAAACTGGTAATGCAATAATAAATGCTATAACAACCCACCATGTAAAGTTCCTGTTAAGCATAATCATAATTTCTCCAACCCTTGCACCATTTATTTTCCGGAGACCTATCTCCTTTCTTTTCTGGTTAAGATAGAATACAATAAGTCCATATAATCCAAGGCATGCTATTGTAATTGAAAGGATTGTGAGTGATGTATAAAACTTGCCAAACCTGGTCTCTGACTGGTACTGCCTGAAGAAAAATTCATCAGCAAAGAAATAGTCCATGGGATCCGAAGGATAGTGAATTGCCCAGATGCCTTTTAGCTCTTCTAGGGCTTTGGATAAATCGCTGGTATTAATCCTGACTGAGTAAAAACCGAATTCAAACGGATGCCCGTTATTATAAATCATGGGATAAATTGGTTTTTGCAGTCCTTCGTTATGAAAATTTGCAAGCACGCCAATTACTTCGATGGGTACAGTGTCCCTGTTGGCCCGGTATATATTTTTACCGATCGCATCTTCCGGGCTGCTGAATCCTAATTCTTTTATGCTGCTTTCGTTTAACATCACCTTGCGTCTGTTGTCTGTAATTTTCGAAGAAAAATTTCTTCCGGCGAGAAGTTTTAATCCGAAAGTCTCAATTAGTCCGTCATCCCCGTTGTTTTCAAAGAACCTGGTATTAGGGTGAATTCCGGCATCAGGCCGCACATATTCAGTGAAGCCATATCGTGGAGCCTGGCCTGGCGTAAATATATTAGCAGTTGCAGATTTGAAGATAGGCTCCTGAAGCAGATCTCTTCTGAATGATAAAAACTTTGTACGTTTGGCTGTATCAGTGTTAAGTGAAGCAGGTGCATTTATAGTAATAACCTGTTCCAGGCTTATTCCCATTTCTGCCCTCTTCATGAACAGGATTTGTTTATAAACTACGAGGGTTGTGCTTATGAAGATAATTGAAAGTGCCATCTGTGCAATTACCATCCCCTTCTGAAAACTACTTTTCTGCTTTACCTGTTTCCCACTAAAAGGATTGAGTCCGGCAAGTGTCATGGTATTATAGATACTTGAAAAGATTATTCCTAAAAGTGTAATCGCAGACAAGGACAAAATGACATATTTTATCGGAAATACCGCCTGTGATAATGGTATTTGAAAGTAACTTGCAAATACATTAAGAAAAACGCGATATAATATGGCCGATATCAAAACAGCCATAAAATTAAGCATCACTGTCTCAATAAAAGATTGAAGCCAGATGTGAAATCCAGTGGCTCCGATCAATTTTCGCATGCCTATTTCATCTGCCCGTTTGGCAGCCAAAGCAGTTGACAGGTTCACATAATTTATCCATGCAATGATGATGGTTAAGATGGCAATGATTAAAAGGATAAACAGAGATTTCTGGTTTGTTCGTGCCCCCATTTCGCCCTCAAGTCCCCGGATATAATGCAAATCAGATAAGGGCTGGAGAAATACTGTTGCAGTCCTCTGGGTTAATCTCCGGGTTGTATTAGTATTAATAAGATCAACTTTTTGTTAAACAGAAGTTCATTTAGTGAAGGGTCAATAAAACTTATGGAAGACCCTATGGCGAATCCTTTTACGGAGAGTATAACTTTTCTTAATGGCTCCTACATCGTTCTTCCTTGGAATTTAGAGGAGTCCACCTTTGTATTTCGCCAATTAATAAAGGCGCTATTCAATTTTACCGATCCATTTCCAAATTCTGAGTTCATAAAACAAGCCAAAATGCTAATCTTGGCATGTCTTTTGCTGAGCAATGAAATAGCCTTACGTGCGGGACTCAAGAGAGACATGGCCCCAATTTCTAAAAATGAAAAAATATATATTCCTGATAGAAAAACTGTTTCTAAATTAAAAACTGCTGTCTCCTTTAGTTTGTCTGAATTGGAAACCATTTTAGCTAAGCATGGAATTGAACGATCTATTTTAGATAGGTTGACAATTGTGCCTGGATCTTTTTCTGGTTCAAAATATCAAATTGATAAAAATAATCTATTAGCTAAACCTATTGTAAAATTCAAAAATAAGATAGTTATATCTATTCCGGGAATGCTTCTTCCTGCAACTAGAAATGAAATAATTCTACTTGCCAAGGAATACGGTTTAGATGAGAAATTGGCAATTCGCTATAATCTAGCCATATGGGGGAGTGTGATCGAATCTCTCGGATATTTA
>Ga0208980_10000316_pt1 | contig 26397 bp, 20 predicted proteins | sample WetSurMetagenome_3_FD_187993 | JGI IMG/M metagenome (GOLD analysis project Ga0208980, IMG submission 187993) | Wetland microbial communities from Twitchell Island in the Sacramento Delta, sample from surface sediment Aug2011 Site A1 Bulk (version 2) | ecosystem: Environmental > Aquatic > Marine... | reverse complement strand
TTCGTCATTTGATCACAATTTAACAGCATTTCCACTGACTGGCAGTCATATTGAAAGTGATTGTTCTTCTTGTCATGCTTCAGGTTATTCTGGAACACCAACCGATTGTTTTGCATGCCACGAGGATGATTTCAATTCAGCACAAGATCCAAATCACATTCAATCGAACTTTCCAAATACTTGTGCAGTATGTCATAATACAACAGCCTGGAAGCCAGCATCATTTGATCATAATCTTACACTGTTTCCATTAACAGGAAAACATATTACTACAGATTGCCAGGAATGTCATTCAACTGGATATACTGGTACTCCTACTGATTGTTATGCCTGCCATCAGCAGGATTATGAATTGGTACAGGATCCTAATCACGTCCTTAAAGGTTATTCAACAGATTGCACTCAGTGTCACACAACTAATGGTTGGGAAGATTTGGTAAACTTCAATCATAACATTACTCAATTCCCGTTAACCGGTGCACACGTCACAACAGATTGTAACAGCTGTCATGAACAAGGATTTACTAACACACCAACAGATTGTTATCTCTGTCATACAGAAGATTATAATAATTCTACAAATCCAAATCATACCGCTGCCGGTTTTCCAACTACTTGCGTTGATTGTCATACTACTACTGCGTGGGTTCCATCAACATTTGATCATGATGGACAATATTTCCCAATTTATACAGGAGAGCATGCAGGTGAATGGACATTGTGCGCAGATTGTCATCAAGTACCAAATAATTTTGCTGTTTTTACTTGCATAAGCTGCCACGAACATAATCAACAGGATATGAACGATGCACACCAGGGTGTCCAAGGTTACATTTATGAGAGTGGGGCTTGTCTTTCGTGTCATCCGGATGGTAGTAAAGGAAATGCCTTTAACCATGCTAATTCAAATTTTCCATTAACGGGTGCACATATCACCGTAGATTGTCAGCAATGTCATCAGAATGGATATCCTGGAACTCCAACAGAGTGTTTTGCTTGCCATCAGACTAATTACAATAATTCAACAAATCCAAGTCATACAGCTTTGCAACTTCCGACTGATTGTGCATCTTGCCATACAACAGATCCTGATTGGCAGCCAGCACTATTTCCTATTCACAATCAATTCTTTGAATTACTTGGTGCGCATTTAAATATTACAAATTGCGATGATTGTCATAATGGTAATTATTCTAATTTACCTGGCCAATGCGTTGATTGCCATTTGGATGATTATAATAATGCAACAAATCCAAATCACCAGGTATCTGGATTCCCAACGACTTGTAATGATTGTCATACTTCAAATGCGTGGACTCCGGCAACTTTTGATCATAACTTTTATCCCATTTCTAGTCAGCACAATACTGTAACTTGTGCTGAATGTCATTCACAGCCAAATTTTCAACCTCAGTGTTTAAGCTGTCACTTAGATGATTTTAATGAAGGACACGATCCGGGTGATCCAACTGATTGCTGGGCCTGTCACAGTACATCCAATTGGGATTCAAACTTTGACCATAACAATACGAACTTTCCTTTAACCGGTGCTCATCTTGCAATTAGTTGTCAAGACTGTCATTCAGGTGGTTATCAGGGAACTCCGACTGAATGCTTTGCCTGTCATCAGACTAATTACAACAATACAACAAACCCTGATCACGAAGCTTTGATGCTTCCAACGTCTTGTGAAACATGTCATACAACAAATGCTAACTGGCAGCCTGCAACATTCCCGATTCACAACCAGTTCTTCGAGTTACTCGGCGCTCACTTAAATATCACAAACTGCGATGACTGCCATAGTGGTAACTACAATAACACTCCAAACACTTGCATAGCTTGTCATCAGAATGATTATAACGCAACGATAGATCCTCCGCATCAAATACTAAGTTTTTCTTTTGATTGTCTTACTTGTCATAATATGAACGGATGGATACCAGCTAACTTTAATCATACTTTTTATCCAACAGGAAATAATCACAATAATGTGAACTGTAATCAATGTCACTCAGAGACAAATTATCAGCCTCAATGTTTAAGCTGTCACTTAGACGATTTTAATGAAGGACACGATCCTGGTGACCCGACTGATTGCTGGACTTGTCACAGTACTTCTAATTGGGATTCGAACTTTGACCATAACAATACGAACTTTCCTTTAACCGGCGCTCATCTTGCAATTAGCTGTCAGGATTGTCACTCAGGCGGTTATCAGGGAACTCCAACTGAATGCTTTGCCTGTCATCAGACCATTTACAATAATACAACAAACCCTGATCACGAGGCTTTGATGCTTCCAACGACTTGTGAAACCTGCCATACAACAAACGCTAACTGGCAGCCAGCAATATTTCCGATTCACAATCAATTCTTTCAATTGCTTGGAGCTCACGCTAATATTACTAATTGCGATGACTGCCATAGTGGTAACTACAATAACACTCCAAACACTTGCATTGCTTGTCATCAGAATGATTTTAACGGAACGACAGATCCTCCACATCAGATATTAAATTTCTCTTTTGACTGTCTTACCTGTCATAATATGAACGGATGGATACCAGCTAACTTCAATCATAACTTTTATCCGATTTCAAATGATCACAATAATGTAAACTGTAATCAATGTCATTCGGAGTCAAATTATCAGCCTCAATGCCTTAGTTGTCATATGGAGGACTTTTTAGATGAACATGATCCCGGTGATCCAACGGATTGCTGGAGATGTCACAGTACTTCGGACTGGGGTGATTCGCCTACTCTGAAACCATTACAACGGCTGGATTGATTGCTATGAAATCATTAGTAATAATATTGCTTTTAGTTTCCTGCCCTGTTCTTTTTGGGCAAGCACAGAATGTTAAAGTTGTTGAAGGTTCAATCAGCTACATTTCCTCACAAAATATTTACGTAAAATTTAATAGTACTGAAGGAATTGAAACAGATGATACGCTTTTCATTAAAGATAAAAGTAAATTCATCCCCGCTGTTAAAGTTGATCACAAATCTTCGACATCCTGTTCGGGAACTTCTATCATTACAAAAAAATTAGAGCTCAATACTATCCTTTATGCGTTTGTGACTATTGATGATGGAGAAGCTGAGTCAGATTCCATTCAAGCGACTACTATTGCGCCTGTTGTAATAACAACTACAACAACTGCCACTGATATTGTCACAACAACTTCTCTCGAACCAATTCCAACTTTATCTGGAAAAATCTCCATTCAATCATATTCTAATTTTACGAACAATCAGACAAGCTATGATTATCAACGATGGCGATACACTTTTCAGTTGAATGCTAACCGAATAGCCAGCTCTGGATTTTCTTATTCACAATATATCAGCTTTGCTTATCGTGCAGATGATTGGAAGGCTCTTTCCTCAGATCCACTTCAAGCTCTGAGAGTGTATGATTTAGCTGTGAAATATAATTTTAATGAACGTACGCTGCTTTGGTTTGGAAGACACTTGAATAATAAAATCTCCAACATTAGTTCAATCGACGGATTGCAATTTGAAACTGGAGTTAATGAATGGTCATTCGGTGCTGCAGTTGGTTCAAGACCTGACTTCAACAATATGGAATTCAATTCTGAATTATTCGAATATGGAGTATATGTCAACCGTGCTGATTTGTTTGCTTATGGTGATATGCAGAATACATTAGGTTATTTTGAACAGACAAATGATTTTAAGACCGATAGGAGATTCCTTTATTATCAACACTCTAATTCAGCAATTCAAAATACCAGAATATTTCTCTCGACCGAAGTGGATCTCTTCAAGAAAGAGATGGGTGAAAATAAAACAGACTTTTCTCTCACCAGTTTATTCACCTCAGTAAATATTCGTCCAAGTGATTTGTTCTCCATAATGTTCTCTTATGATGCCAGGAAGAATGTAATTTATTATGAAACATTTAAAACAACTCTGGACAGTATAATCGAAAATGAAACCAGACAAGGATTCAGAACCAGGTTAACTTTAAAACCAGTAAGGAATTTATTTTTTGGTGCGGACTATGGTTACAGATTCCGCAAAGGTGATTTGAAACCATCGAACAACTACGGTGGCTACGTCACTTATTCACAAATACCCGGAATTGAAACGAGTGCAACTGTTTCATTCAACAGGTTAAGCAGCAGTTACACTGAAGGTGATATCTGGTCCGCAACTCTGAGCAGACCTATTGTTTATGGTTTTGATATGATGCTTGGTTACAGGTTCACTAACTATAAGTTTAGATCTGGTATTGAAGAACTAAAACAGAATTCAGTTTCAATAAATGTGAACACATACCTGCTAAAACCAGTTCTTCTGAATTTCACATACGAAGGAGTTTTTGAGAATGAGCGAACTTCAGGAAGATTGCTGGTTAACCTCACTTACCGATTTTGATTATTCAGTTTAACAAATTAAGTTAAGTCAGTTCTTTCAAATGTTTATGGTGTTCCCATCCCGATTTATCGGGATAAGGGAAATTATAGGGAAGTCCGGTGCGATAAATTGTCATTACGATCCCGACTTTAGTCGGTAGAACTAATTTCAAATTAGATTGCTTCGTCATACTTCGACAAGCTCAGTATGACTCGCAATGACATTGGTAATATCAATTCCGGCGCTGTCGCGCAACTGTGAACCCGCCTTTCGCGGAAAAGCCAGGAGACCTGCCGTAAGTGTAACTTAATCAACCTTCGCGAGAAGAGGTTAGTTTAACGATCTTCTTAGTTTCATCAATCGTTTACTTTCAACTTTTAACCCGCGAAGTTACTTTTCATTATTTAACGGAGTAACTTCTATGGTAAAATTAAATTTCGTCATTCTATTTGCGGTCTTTCTTTATAATGGATTTTCATTTCCACAAACTGATCTTATTCAAAAAAGTGATTCTTCCGGAATATATAAACTGACCGATGTTGTAATATCTGCAACCCGAACTCCCTCAAACACTCTTGAACTTGCAAACTCGATTTCTACTATAGACTCATCAGAAATAGCAAATAAAAATTCTTTTCACACTTTTGATATATTGAAGAATGAATACGGACTCAGTTTTTCCCAACAAGGGACAAAAGGATCAGTGTCAAACGTTTATATAAGAGGTGCAAATTCTTCTCATACACTTGTGCTGATAGACGGAGTCGAAGTAAATCTCCCAAGCGATCCATCAAATTTCTATAATTTTTTCAGCTTACCATCTGAAAACATTAAAAGTATTGAAGTACTGCGCGGACCACAGAGTACACTTTACGGTTCAAATGCACTCGCTGGTGTTATAAACATTATAAGCACACAAGGTACAGCAAAACCTGTTTCATATATCAGCATCGAAGGAGGAAGTTATAACACTTATAAAGGAACAATTTCTTCACTGGGAAAATTTGGTAAGTTCAATTATTCGGCTGGATTGAGCAGAATAAAAAGTGATGGCTACTCTTCAGCTTCAGAGAAATATGGTAATACAGAGAAAGATCAATATCAGCTTGATAATATTAATTCGATTCTTGGTTATGAATTTTCAGATAATTTTAAATCTGATCTTGTAGTTCGATTTAACAAATCAAAAACTGATCTCGATCAATCGTTGGGTTCACCTGAATACTGGGACGATCCTACATATATTTTCGATCAGGAGGAATTTTTCATTCGTGCGCAAGGAAAGCTGAATTTATCTGACAATAAATGGAATCAAAAATTTGGTATTTCATATTATAGTAATATCAGAGAGTATTCCTTCGATACTTCGGCAGCAAGTGCTTATAATTCGTGGAGTAATTACAATGGCAAAAAGTATAAAGCAGACTGGCAGAATGATTTTCAGTATTTCAATAATAATATCATTACTGCTGGAATCGAATTTGAAATTGAGGAAACAGCTTCAGAATATTATCTGACCTCCAGCCTTCATCCTCCCGATTATGCGAGTATAATTCCAAAGGTTAATGTGAATACAATCGGCTTTTTCTTGCAAGATCAATTTAAAGTTGGAGAAAATTTCTTCGGAACAATTGGTGCTAGACTAGATAATAATAGTCAGTTTGGGAATGCATTTACATATCGCATTGCACCTGCATATATGTTTTGGGAAACCGGAACAAAATTAAAAGCAACCTTAGGGACAGGATTTAAAGCGCCTTCGCTATTTTATCTTTATGATCCATTGTATGGCAATCCGGATCTTGAACCTGAAAAAAGTCTGGGTTGGGATGCAGGAATCGAGCAATATTTCTGGGGTGAGGGATTATCGATTGGGGCAAATTATTTTTTCAATGAGTTTGAAGATATGTTTGGATTCGATCCCATTACGTTCAAGACTATAAATATTAACGAGGCACAAACCAATGGAGTAGAAGTTTTTACAAAAGTATCTTTGTTTTACTTACTTGAAATTAAAGCGAACTACACCTATACGAACGCTCTGAATAAAAGTGAGAATACATCGGACTATAATAAAAAACTTGTAAGAATACCTGAACATAAAGCCGGATTATTTTTCAATTTTTCTTTCACTCAATCCACAAATGCCAACATTGAACTTATTTATGTTGGAGAACGTGAGGAACCGGATTTTATAAATTATCCATCCAAAATAATTGTACCTGATTATTTTTTGATAAACCTTGCCGCACATTATGATCTGTTTTCATTTTTAAGATTACAGGGCAGGATCGAAAATCTCCTCGATAAACAATACGAAGAAATTTACGGCTACGGCACAGCAGGATTTTCTGTTTATGGCGGGATAAGCCTGAGAATAGAATAATTTGAAGGATATAAAAAATCTATTCGCTAAATGCGGATTGACATTTGACATTAATAAACTTTATCTTTGAACAATTATAAACTGAAAATATTTTCGAAAAATTTTTAGAAAGGAATAAAATATGAGCAAAATAACTCCAAAATTCTGGATACTTACGTTAATGATTTTTGGTGCTGCATTTGTGAGGTTAATTCCTCATCCTCCGAACTTTGCACCAATAGCTGCAATGGCTTTATTTGGCGGTGCATATTTCAATAAGAAATGGGCTGCGTTTCTCGTTCCACTCTCAGCAATGTTCGTTACAGATATAATTCTTGGTTTCCACGAAACCGTGTGGGCAGTCTTTCTAAGTTTTGCATTGATAGTTGTAATTGGAATGACAATGTTGAAAACAAAAAAAGTTAGCAACATATTCTTCGCTTCTGTAATTTCTTCTGTCAGCTTTTTCATAATTACTAACTTTGGCATCTGGTTGTCTACGAATTACTATCCAAAGACGGGTGCAGGATTATCTGCTTGCTACACAGCAGCAATTCCATTTTTTCATCAAACATTATTGAGTGATTTGTTTTTTACTGGGATATTGTTTGGCGCCTATCACCTGATTAAACAAAAATATCCAATACTTGTTGGGTCACGAGCTTAAAATTTCAGGCGGCAAATAGCCGCCTTTCTTTTTTGAAATGATAATGAAACTCAAACCACTCCTCATTGATCTTGATGGTGTCCTAAAACTTGGCAACTCCCCTGCCCCTGATGTAAACGAGTTTTTTAATTTCATTAATGAAAATAAAATCCCTGCCTGTATACTTAGCAATTCTACTTTAAGAACTGGAGAAATGGTCAAAGAATTTTTTACGTCTCAAAAAATTGAGCTAAAAATTCCAGTAATCACCTCTTTCGATGCCACATTGGCTTATGTTAATAAGAATTATAAAAAAGTACAGGTTTATTGCCGTGACTATTTAATTCATCACTTTGATGGAATTATTGATGAAGCGGACCCGGAAGCAATTGTAGTCGGAGATATTGAGGATAGATGGAATTATCAAATTGTCAATGATCTTTTTAGAAAAGTGTTAGCTGGTGCAGATCTTGTTGCTATGCATAAAAACAAATTCTGGAATCCAGAAGGTGAATTATTAATCGATGCTGGTGCATTTATAACTGGAATAGAATACGCCTCTGGAAAAGAAGCTATTCTGATTGGTAAACCATCACCACTATATTTCATAGCCGCACTTGAAAGTATTAATTCTAATTTTGAAGACGGATTCATTATGATTGGTGATGATATTGAAAATGATATTAAAGCTGCTCAGGATATTGGAGGAAAAGGTATTCTCATCTATACTGGTAAAACAAAATTCCCACTTGATGAGAACATCAACATAAAACCGAATTCTGAAGCTCACTCATTCAGAAATGTTATTGAAATTCTCGGGAAAGAAGTTTAACAGATTTCATATCATTCCTTCTACCCAATGCATACTTGACTATTCTTTTTAAAGCCTGAGCATAAGTTAATCCTGAGTGTTCGGCTGACCTCATAAATCCCGCACCTTCAGTTATATCAGGATTCGGGTTTACCTCAAGTACGTAAACTTTGTTATCTTTTGAAAGCCTTAAATCGACTCTTGCATAATCCCTGCATCCCATCACTTTAAATGCTTTAAATGCTACTTCTTTGGCTCTCTTCTCAATGCTCTGAGAAAGTGGAGCCGGACAGATAGGAATTGTCTTGTGGTAAGATTCGTGATTGGGATCCCATTTAGCCTGATAGCTTACAATATTATGCAGGTGATCTGGCATAGTAGAAAAATCAATTTCGCTTATTGGCAGAACACGTAACCTTTTATCACCCATTATGGCGACATTCAGTTCCCTGCCCTCAATGAATTCTTCAACAAGTGCGGGTTGGTTGAATTGTTTAAGGACGTGTTCGACCCTCTTCTTTAACTGCTTGCTGTTGTTGACAATTGATTCATTTTCAATCCCGACACTCGCATCTTCAAATGCTGGTTTTATCATTAAGGGATAATTTAGCTTATGCGGATATCTTGCTGTTTTGGCATATACGATAAAAAATTGTGGAATTCTAATACCTGCCGAACTTAACAGTCTTTTTGCAAGAATCTTATTCTGGCAATTGGCTAAACCCATTGAAGGAGCGCCTGTATAAGGTATTTCCATTAACTCAAATAAACTCACAATGTTCATCTCTAACCTTGGATTATCCTTATAAATTTCAACAAAATTAAATATTACATCCGGCTTCACTTCTTTCAAATTTTTAAGCATCAACACCAGATTATCCTTGATATTAAGTGTATAAGCATTAAAGCCAACAGTTACTAGCTTTTTGGCAATATAATCATACTCTTCCATAGGAGTTGTCTTATCAACCTCAAAATAGGTCTTGAATTGAAGATTCTTGACCTCTGTGTCGGAGGATTTCTTATACATTTCTGGTTGGGACTCGTTATAAACAATGGCAACTTTAATTTTTGGTCTTCTCATGTCTCAAATTTAAAGATATTTTTTTTGTTATTGAATATTTAATGATGACTAATTCAATTCGATTAATTACATTTACGCCCTAAATATTTCAAAGCATGAGTTTTTATCCTCAACCAAATAAATACCAATGTGGACCATTTGCATTAAAGTATGCTCTTGTGATGCTTGGAGTTTTTACTAGCGAAAAATCAGTTGCCCGAAAGGCTGGCAGTTCCTGGTGGCATGGAACCGATGAAATTGGATTGGAAAAAGCAGCAAAATTTTATGACTGCAGATTTAAATATTTCCGTCGTGAAGTTGGTGACGATGCCATCAAAGTTTTAATACAACATCTCAAGAGAGGATTCCCCTGTATACTAAGTGTTGACAAATGGGGGCATTGGTTAACCGTAATAAACTTTCAGCAGGGAAAATTTATTCTGATTGATAGTTCTAAAGATAAAGTTATAAATATTTATTCAGCGAAACAGCTTGTTAGCAGATGGAAATATATTGACCCCGATGATAAATTTAAAAGCTTTGACGGTTATGCATTAATTCCAAATTTCAAACCGAGAACAAGAGCCATATTCACACTCGCCAAAGCAAGATTCGTTATGCAAAAGAAAAATAATGACTTGGCTAAGCACTGGGACACTTATTTTAATGATCTGATTGCAATTTGTAAACCGCGGACAGCAACTTCAATCCATACAATTTCCTTCGGAGAGTTTTTACGAAGATATGAAAAGATGACTATTCAGGAAGTTGTTTATTGGCATGGTATACCTTCCTACAACGAATTAAGAAAGATAGTTGATAAGATGAAGTTCATTGCCGATGTTTATAATCTTATCATCTATATTGATGAACATAAAAAGGCGTTGGTAGATATCACAAGTTTATTAATGATGCACGCCTGTGGTAAGTATGGGATGGAAAAAATTTACGTTTAAATATGAGATGAATAATGAGTGAAATCAAACGATTCAGCAAGCTACTTAAACCTGAACAGACTGCATTATTGATTATAGATATACAGGAAAGGATTATCCCTGTGATAAATAACTATCAGATGCTTGTTGATAATACTATAAAGCTTATTAAAGGTTTTAAGATATTAGGTTTACCAATTTACTTTACTGAACAGTATCCAAAAGGACTGGGTCCGACCACTCGTTTAATAACAGAAGAGCTTGGGGAGTTAAAACCATTCGATAAAATGTCATTCAGTTGTTCTGGTGCCGGAGAGTTATTCGATGAATTGAAAAAGAAAAATATTTCACAGATTGTTATCTGCGGAATTGAAGCACATGTGTGCGTTCAACAGACGGTTTTAGATCTTATTGAAAATAAATTTCAAGTTAATCTCGCTGCTGATGCTGTTTCTTCTCGTAAAGTAATGGATTATCGAACAGCATTAGAACGAATGCGAAATCACGGTGCTGAAATTACTTCAACTGAATCAATCCTATTTGAGCTGCTAAATGTTTGCGGAACGCCTCAGTTTAAAGAAATCTCAAAATTAGTCAAGTAGTCACTTGCAGATCCAATTCTCATTGCTCGACTAGTTTCAGCATTTAACTCTATCACCTTTTGAGTCATATCCTATTTTGGAACAGCAAAAAAAAATTGCTATTCAGCTATTATTCCTTTCTACACAATGTAATTTTTACAAAAGCGAGCAGTTAAAAAAATGTACAAGCCATACCTTAAAGAAGGTGTAGTGGCATAAGGCTTGCCATACTAGTAACGTGAAAAATTATTTACAGTTTTAGAATTTTTTTTAACATACTTGGCAAACCCAACACAAAATACTCATCCTATTATTGAAGAAACTCTTAAGAATTTTTTAGATAAAGCTGAAAAGAAAGATTTTTTGAAGATTTTAGCTGGAGAAATTAAACCTGAATCCGTCATTAAAGACGCCAGGATTGAAGATCAGATAAATTTTGAAATCGTTTCGGGACCGCAAATACGCTATCAGACAGATCTTCTAATAACTTTCGCTGAATCAAGATTTAATACCGAACAATTGATTGAATTTCTCGTCTATCTTGGGCAGCTTACTATCACATCTGGTGAAAATCAAATCGCAATTGAAATTTATGAGAGAATTGTAAATCTATGTGAAGGAAAACGTGGGACAGCAGATATAGTAGCAAATGCTTTTCGTTCGATTGGAGAAATATATAGCCGACAGGCACAGTGGGAATTGAGTGTTACCTACATTGATAATGCTGTAAAAATTTTCCAGGAACAAAATGATATAAAGGGAAATATTCATTGTCAGAATCTCTTTGGAACAATTCAAGGCGATCAAGGTAATCTTGAAAAAGCAAAAGAGCATTTTGAAAACGCATTAACAGCGCTCGAAAAGATTAAAGATATTGCGCTGGTCGGAAAAATCGAAATAAATCTTGCAATCATAAATAGTATGCAAAGCAATTATAATGAAGCTATTTCCTATTTGAAAAGAGCTCTGCTTAATTTTGAAAAGCTGGGAGATCTAAAACGAATTTCGGAAGTAAAGCATAACCTTGGAGTAGTCTACACTAAAAAGAAAGAATATTCAGCAGCAATAAGCGAATTTGATTATAGTATTGAAGCATCGATTCGGTCCAATTATTTACAGAATCTCGGTATTACCTATGTCAGCAAGGCATATGTATATACTCACTTAAAAGATTTCGAACTTGCTGAAGCCTTTTCAAACAAGGCAATGGAGATTGCACATAAAGTGAATGATAAATTATCCATTGCTGAAGTATATAGAGTAAAGGGAATGATCAGCAGAAGCCGGAAGCAATATGAAGTTTCAGAAAATTCACTTCTTACCAGTTACAGACTAAACAAAGAACTTGGTAATCAGCTTAATCTTGCAGAGACTGCACAGGAACTGGGAATTCTATATAAGCTAAAACGGAATGAGGAGAAGAGTAATCAATATTTTACCGAGGCATTAAGTTACTTTAGAAAAATTAATGCCGTTACTGATATCCAGGAAGTAGAGAAATTAATTAATAATTAAACGATACTGAACTTTTTAAAATCTTACCGTACAACCGTTATGAAACATCTTCCTTCTTTAGTATACCTTCATTAATTAGTTCTCGAATGATAAGTTCAGTCATTTCACTCTTAAACTCAAATTCATACTTTATATCCATAACATAAGCCTTGAGCCTCATCTTTAAGTAGGATCTTCTCTCTCTTACCTCATTAAAGAATAATACACTAATTGGTTTATTTAAGTACACATATTTTGAAATCCTCGCTACCTCAAGAGCTATTTCTCTGACTGCAACAGTATCTATATCAATTGGCAAGAAAACTTCCGCAACAACCTGACAATTTGGTTCCCCGGAATTTGAATTCGCCACGGGTTGATTCATTATATCCGAATTAGGAATATTCACTACCGAATCATTGTCGGTAACAATTCGCGTAAATCTCAAACCGATAGCTATTACCTCACCATAATAATCTCCAACTTTTATTTTATCACCAACTCTGAAAGGTTGATCAATAAGGATCATTATGCCACCGAAAATGTTCTTTAGTATATCTTGCGACGCTAACCCAATTGCAATGCCAACAAATACAGATATGCCAATGAAAATATCTGAGGGTTTTTGTATTAAAAATGTTAAGATGCAATAAATAATGATTGACCATCCTAAAAGTTTAATGATGGGTACTAAACCTTTAAAAGGAATTCTTCTTTGTGGATTTCTTTTATCAAAAAATATTAGGATTCTGGTTATCAATTTTATTAAGTAAAAGCCAACCAATAGTATTATAAGAGTCGCTAAAATTTTTTCAATATCCGATAAATCCATGAGGCTATCGATTCCTACTTCATCATTAATATTGATATTCAATTTTTGTTTTTCATCATTCTTCTTCAGTGTTATGTTCTGATCGCTTTTAATTTCATTAACCACAGAATTAGTGGCCTGTTGTGCAAAAACAAAATTATTTTCAATTAAGAATAAAAATGCAATGAGATAGGGGGTTATTCGATATATGAATGATAATGACTTCATCGCTAAATATTATATAAGATTGTGTGTTTTTAAAATTTCTATAACTTGTCTGTAAAGTAATGGATTTATGAAAAACATTTCATCATTTTTCACAAGGACGCCTTCATCGTATAGAATTTGTACCAGTTGGCTTGTATCATCGAAGGAATAGTTTACTGTTTTAGCTATATCTGAAATTCTCAGACTATCGTGGAGAACAAGGGAGTGCAATACAAATATTTTCTCTTTTGAAAGAGAATTTAAGATTGTATTTGAAATTTCAAAATCTGAATTAATATACACTTTCCTTTCCTTAATCTCCCTGATGGATCCAAGCCAATATAATAGTGCTAAACTAACATTACTTCGAACAAATTTGTTTAGTAAGTTGAAAAATTCTTTCTCTAATAAATTTTGTTTCTGTTCAAATGAGGTCACATTAAAATCTTTTTTTCTTAATAGCTTCTTATCAGAGACATATTCCAGATTATACCCACTTATGGAATTACGTATTTTAACTAGGTCCGCTATCTGCTCGTTGTTAAACTGGCTCAGAAAAATATGATAGCCGAAAACTTCATTTATTCTTATCGTTTTATTCAGAAATTTATTTGCATATAATGAAGTAGAAGTAATCCAGAAAATATTTTTACTGGTCTTTGAAATGATATCAGTCAGCACTTTTAAGCAGTCAAATCCCTTCACATCTCTTAAATACAAATACTGTAAATTTTCAATAACTACAATCTGCCTGTTCTCTTCCCTATTCAAATAGTTAACAAGTTCGTCAAACATAGAAAATTTTTCAGGTAAAAACATCTTTCCAAGAATCAGAAGCAATTCCTCCTTATTAAAGACTGATTTCTTAATGTCCAGCCATTTGATTTTGTTCTTATCTTCTAGCTTTTTAAGGCAGATATTCAAAAACGTAGTTATACCATTTCCCTTTTCAGCAGAAATAATAACAGGTGCGTAACCTCCGTTCAGCCAGCTGGTATAAGCCAGTTGCATCTGATTTTCTTCAATTTCCCTGTGAATGTATAGCCTGTCACTTTCTAAAGGTGATAGCTGGAATAATCTCCGATACATGTAAGGTAGTTTTTCAAATGCACTATTGATCCCGGATACAAAATCATAAATCTCAGATGTTATTGAATATTCAGATCCTGTAAGCACTGCCTGTTTTTTTGATTCGGTAATTGTCTTGATCGCTTTTAAAGAATAATCTTTTGTTCTTTCATTCACTGGAATAAAATTCTTGAAGAAAGAATAAAACCTGTCTGTGGATTCTTTTGTTTTAGCTTTGGCTTTCACTTTAGTCAACTGGAGTCTGATTTCATTTACATTCGAACTTTGGATTAAAGTAAACATTTCATGATTGTATTTAGAAATTGCACTCTTCAGATTTTCAAGGATATTATTGCATACTTTATTGAAAGATATAATTAGTTGTTCTTGCTTGTCACTGCTTAATTTTATTCCTTCAAATGCTACTTCTTTTATTTCAAATTCGGATAGATTCTCTTTATTTGCAGCTGAGATTGCTGATTCAAGTCCAAAGTCCGCCATATTGCCCAGATGGATAAGTTCTGACTGAATAGACTTCAATTCAATCGTACTATTTTTTTTAATTTTTTCTAATGACGATAGAAATTTTGGAATGATATTAAATGATACAAATTCTCTTGGATAGATTTTATCCATTTCGAATGATTTAGTTCTACTTTCATAAGATGTGGTTTTAACAAATATCCGCATCTCCTTAATTGATGCTATCTGTTTTTTAATTTCAAGCACTACTTCCTCTATCATCTCCGGTATTCTTAAATCAGAGATTGAATTAATTAAATTTGGCAATGCTGATGTGAGTAGAATTTTTTGTAAGGTTTCTCGTGAAAAAGCAATCAGTCGTTGCAATTCCTGCAGATCGGATGTTGGTTTCTGAAGCTGTTCACTAACAGAATGGAGTGCTCTTGAAATATCATTGAATTGTGGATATATCTGTATTTTGCTTTTGACTGAAAGTGATTTTTCAAATTTTAAATAAACATCCATTGCAGAATAGCGTGTTGAATAAAGGTCATTGTTAAGCTGCCAATCTTCACCAAGAGCGCAAAGAGTATTATTCCACTCCCGTATTATTTTGTTAAATTCAGTTTTTACTGCTTTAAGATTCTTGATTATTCTCTTATTATAGAATCTGGATTTACTGAGCTCAATTGTGCCAACTTTTCTATAATTACTATGGAATTCTTCAATACATTCTTGAATTGCTGTTGATGTTCTTCTTTTTAAATCTTCTTTTAATAATTCTAATTCTGCTACTATTGTCTCCGAATTCTCAACGGAATTTATCACCATTTCTGAAGTGCTGCTTTTTATAAAATTTAGAATATATGTTTCATCGTATCTTTCATCGTATTTCCAGAAAGCAATTGATTTCATACTTAGAATTTTGAAAACATCATGATAAATCGAAGATAGATTTTTGAGAAGTTTATTCCGAAGAAAATAATATCCGACATTTCTTAAAGGTATCTTTTGATTCCAAAATTTAGACTTAATAGGTTTTCTTTTAACTTTAATAAGGATAGAATTAATAAATTTTAGTAGTAATTGCTGCGATTTGTACGAAGTGATTTTAATTTTTTTTGCTGCCCGTGTAAAATTTGTATCGTCGTCTAAATATTTAAATCTTGATTCAGGTTGTTCAACCACAATTAATTGTTCCAATGGCAATAATAAATTATCCAGTTGTTCTGCTAAACCAGAGAATAGGTTATCGAAGCTTAAAGATTCATTCTTTTGATAATGATTGCCAACTTGAAGATTGATACTATCGCATATCTTTTTAGCATTTTCTGTATTGAGTATCAACATTGTTTCCTCATAATCGGGAAAGGCTTCCCTGAGATCTGATAGTGTATTGAAGAAGTGGATAAATGTATCAATCCTTTCAGCTAAAACAGTCTCAAACTTCTGCTGTACAGCAGATTCAATTTTATGTTTTATATCATCAGATAAGTATTCCATTGAAATAAATTAACTTAATCAATCAAAACTTCCGATAAAAAAAAACCTGCCCAAAGTTGAGCAGGTGTAAGAACAAAATCTTTTTTCTAATAAGAAAATCCACTCATCATACCGAAGCCAAAAATAGCGGTTACAATCCCCATTATTATCAGCGTCAATATCCAGAATAATATCCAGAATATTATTGCGAAAACAAGAATTGAGATAATTAAATAAACTACTTTTTTATCCTCTGGAGTCTGTTTTATAGGACCAAAACCCAAATACATAAGATAAATACCATAAATTGAACCGGCAGCGTAGAGCAACCATCCAAGAACGGGAATGAAGTTTAATATTCCTAGCAAAAAAGAAGGAGTGAATGAATAGACGACCAACTGGAGACTTCTGCCAAAATTTTTCTGCGAACTAAAGCTCGTGGCGAAAGCATCGATGATAAAAGCTGAGAGTAAAACTACAAGGAATAAAGTAACAAAGTAAATAATCGCCATTCCAATACCAGTTGCAAGTGCAAAACCAAAGCTGAACTGCATGAAAATCAGACTGCCAAGTAAGGCAGCGATTGCCGGAATCAATGCAAGAGGCAGAAGATATGAGAAGAGAATCTGCTGAGTATTTGGTTCCTCCCTGGCAATAACTTCCCATTCAGTTTTGGGAGTTACAATGATGTTTTTTGCCCGTTCCACAAGGTTCATAAGCTGCTCCTTTTTATGTTGATGATATGAAAGAGATTAATTTTTCATTCAGAAATTGGATTGACATCTTTCATTGATTCAAGCTTGCTGATATCTATTTGATCAGCAGCAGATTCAATTACTGACATCGGAACATTATTACCATTTACGGTAAGCATGAATCTGCTTGATACCAGGACTTCGATGCTACCATACTGATCTTGATTATTATATTTTTTAAAAGCTTTGTGCCCTTTGTACATGGTTGTTTTTTCATAACCATTTTCCGTCTCTTTATCAATATCTACCATAGCCCAGCCCCACGCTGCCATTCCTGCAACTCCTGTTGCGCCACTTAAATCAGTAATTTCAATATCAACACTTTGGGAATAATCCTCATTGTTATAATCTGCTTCTGCTTTGGAAATAGTGAATCCAATAGCACCACTTTTTTCACCTTCAGCATTAGTTCTCTTTAAGTCACCCAGGGATTCTGGAAGCAAGGCTTTTAATTCTCTGAAATCTATAACCTCATATTTTTTCCCTTCTTCCATATTCTTCTGAGCTTCTTTCATGTTATCAACGTAATTATCCAGATCTTCAATGCCAGTTTTTTCTTCAGAATTTTGTTTTTCGTCGGGTTGATCATTCCCTTTTCCACAACCAAAAAGGAAAAATATTAAGGACAGTAAAAGGATGGAAATAACTTTACTCATTGCTTTGCCTCCTATATAATAAAATTATTGTCAGCTTAAAACCTTTTTGCCCTCATTCTCAATGGCAGGATAATTTGATTTCAATAACTGTAAAATCCATTCCGCTTTAAGCCTATTATAACTTAGGTAAAATAGTCATTCAAATCAATAGTCAGAAAATTTTTAGATGTAATACATATGTGAATTCTTCAGATGATAATATCATTCTGGAATAAATTAGAGTTTGTTATTCATCATAGTGAGTACGTGGATTCGGTAATTATAAAGTTCATCACTTTTGGTTTTCATTAAAGTGAGGGTTTAATAGCTGTTACAACGAGATCTTTAGATTGCTTCAAGTTAAATGATGATAATTCAAAATTTGAATAGTATTGAAATGTATTAAATCCTGCTTTCTCCAAACCTGATTTAAAATTTTCCAGTGTATGGGGATAAATCTTAGTTGATATAAGTTTGTATTGTGCAAGATCTGTTTTACTGAAAGTTAAAATATTAAAAAGAATATACTCATCAAGAAAATCATAAAAGCGAATGAAGTAATTATCCTTTCCCTCTCTAATATTTACAATTCTCTGGTTTTCCGAAATTAGCTTTTCGTAGTTCAAAACCTGAATGAGAAGTTGACCTTTTGGTTTGAGAAGATCTTGACACGTGTTTATTGAATCAATGAATTTATCTATTGAAATATTCGCAAAAGTATTTCCTAATGAAACAACCAAATCAAATTGATTATTAAATTTGTCTGGAATATTATCTGCAGAGTAATTATGTAACTCTATTTTAGTATTCATTCTTGCTGCATTTGCCTCTGCAATTTTCAGCATCTCTCTGGAGTGATCAAACGCAGTCACTTTCAATCCCGATAAGGTAAGAGCAATTGAATCTACTCCGCTGCCGCAACCGATATCAGCGGCAGATTTCATTTCTGAAGTAAGAAAACTCTTCAATAGTTTTTTCTTTTTTGCAACTGCATTTTCAAATGATATCATATCATCATAATCAGAAGCAAGTTCATCATAAAATGCTTTATTGGACAGGATATTTTTCATTATTCAAAAATCGCTTTCGGGTTCTCAGATATATTTTTATTTTTGCAGTAATAATTGTTAATAATTCATTTATAAATACAAAGAAATTTAAGGAAGTTACTATGCCGAATCCACTTATTTCACACATCGAGATTCCATCAACAGATGTCAATCGTTCGTCTGATTTTTTCAAAAAAGTTTTTGATTGGGATTTTAAACCATTTGGAAATGGTTATTTACTTTACAACAATCACCAGGGAATTATGGCAGGAATAAGAAAAGTTGAGTCAGTTGCAAAAGGCGACAGCACTGTTTTCCACGTAACAGTTAACCAACTTGATCAGGTAATGGAAAAAGCTAAAAATGCTGGAGGACATATTAAAGTTGGTAAGACAACAATTCCTGCTATGGGATGGTATGCTGTAATTCTTGACTCTGAAGGTAACAGCATTGGCTTGTATCAGAAAAGTTAAAGCTTTTTATTTCTTCACAGATGATTTGATATCACAAACCCAGTTCCTAATGACGCAGATAACCAAATAGACTGGGTTTGTTTTATAATAAAAGTTATTAACACTCAACAATTCGATAAGTGTGATTAATCGGCATTGCTTTCTTTAACATTGCAGAAACACCGCAATAAGTTTCAGTAGAAAGTTCAATTGCTCTTTCCACATCACTCGGTTTTATTTCTTTTCCAGTAAAAACATATTCCAAATCTATTTTTGCAAATACCTTTGGGTGTTCTTCGGTTTGTTCTGCCGTGATGTTAATCTCAAAATCAATTAGCTTTACTCTCTTTTTTAGAAGTATACTTACTACGTCACTTCCGGTGCAACCTGCTAATGCTATCAACACTAATTCCTTTGGTCTGATTCCAGCGTTATTTCCACCTAGACTTTCAGGACCATCCATTGTAATCCAGTGATTTGACTCCCCTTTTGCTGCGAGTGTAAGCCCTTTAACTTGTTTAAGGTAAACTTTTTTTGTTTCCATATTTCCCTTTTTTGAATATTTGTTTGAATTTACAGAAGTGTGATGATTTGATTGAGAATTAGATTCAAAATCAGAATTGTTTAGTTAATATTCTTTGTAGAGATAAAGATCCAATCTGGAACTTTCCACAATTACATATTGTTATTTTAATACATATAGATAAGAATGTCAGGTTTCCCTCCTACTAAATAACCCCCTATGTGGATGATGAAGAGACCCCGGAGTGATGAACCGGGGTTTTTTATTCTCCTTTTGCCAAATAATAACGTTATAAAGAATTCTTAATCATCATTCCTGAACTCATTTTGTTTTTTTTGTATAATTCATATTGAAAGAGAATTCAGGGAACTTTTTAGGTAACCGGGTAATGTTATATATCATTGTACTAATTGATAATCGATCAATCCAGGACGACATTGGCCATCCAAAGTGAACATTAATCTTTTTAATACTGCCCAACTCGTAACGAACAATTTCAAGCACTAATAAGATCATATTATAAAGTGATGTCCTTGGCTGCATAGCGATCCAAAAATGATTTGGAAATTCCACAACTGGTTTTTCGAGCCGCGGTGAATAAAAGGTTATATAGACGGAGTTCCGTTTATCTTCAATAAGCTCAGATTCTTTAGGTCTCCTGAATACAAGATTAATTTCTTCAGATTCCATTTCTATTAAAGCGAATACGATATCCATAGGATTATTTGTCTTCCCTCTGGAAGCAATTTCTGGTGAGCGGGTTTTAGAAATTCGGTATCCGAGATAAGAAAAAATTACGGTAATGACAAACCATAGAACTGTTCCATATGGTCTATGAATTACTATATAAATAAAAGTACTGAGCAATACTATAAAAAGAATAAGCGTTCCCGTACGCGAAGTATAATATTTAGAAATTTCTTTTTTACCTCTCTGGTATCTGTATTTTAATAATGCCCCTGTATTAATAACAAAGCTTGCTACTAATCCGACAGCATACATTTCGGCAAGCACTGCCTGGCTTCCTGCAGTTATTAAGAGTATTGAAAAGTAAAAGACAGCATTAATGAGATGGATTTTATATAGAGACTGCCTCTTATTCTCGGTAATAAGCCAGATGAAATTATATCGCTCTGCTATTTTCTCTATCAGTTCAGCGGAAGCTACCATTGCCGTGTTTACTGCCATTATCAATGTAATGGTAGCCAGTGCACTGACTGCATATCCAAACAACTTGCCGTTAACGTTTGCAGCGAAAAATGGAATCAGATCTGATTCGCGATTATTTAAGTCAATGCCACCTGAAGAAAGAGCCAGTAAAGCGATAAGGGGAGTAACGATCCCAACACTTAAAGCAAGAAAGAGATAAGCTTTTTTTATTACCTTCCAATTTTGTACAAGTGATGCTGTTTGAAGCACAGATTCGACACCAGAATAAGCCAGGATACAGCTTCCGATTCCTGCTATCATTAATGAATAAGAGCTGAAAATGTTTCCGGTTGTAAAATCACCTACAAAAAAATTGAATCCATCGCTAAGATTAGTAACTGCAGCGTCATTAAAACTAAAGAAGCCGCCGATAATTAAGTTTACCAGTATGAAAGCAGCTATTACAAAAATAAAAAATGTAAACCGTGCATTTTCTTTTATCCCCAAAATGTTTAATGAAGTAATGAAGCCGATCACCGTAAACATAAGCAGGTAATTAACAACAGGCCCAGTACCGAGAAATGCCGTTCCATTATTTATGGCACTCACAGTTGAAATTGTTGCAGTTAGTACATAGTCAACAAGTATGGAGGCAATTGCAATAAAGGATAGACTTGGTCCAAATGCTAAGTAAGAAAATGAATAAACACCTCCACCCCTCATTCCTGCTTTTTCAAGAATTTCTGAAATCTCAACTAATCGCGAAGACAGGAAACGTATTAGTATTGAGGTCAGTGCGATGTAGAATATCGCTTTTAAACCGATAAACCTGTAAGCTTCAAATGGTGCATAATAGATAGAAGTTAGTTCGTCCATCAAAGTAATAATACCGATAGCAAACCAGGTAAGCAGCCATTTACCTCCACTGAAGAAACTCAGAAAATCTTTTTTGCGGATAACTAAAAAAAAGAGCAGAACCAGTAAAACATTTACGAGGACCAATACATATGTTTCCATCGAGAAGTTTATCCTCTACATCGTTTATTTTGAAAGTAAAATTACAAAATTGAAATTATGAATGGAATAGTATTATTAAATATTTTGATCATTTCACATAGAATTAAATTTTAAAACAAAATAACTTAGAATTAATTGCAAAGTCTATGATGCCTTTATGAAAATAAATGCTTATGTATCAACTAGAAATTTTTACAAAACATTAAGCTTGGGATGTATTACTCCTTTTTCATATTAGTTTTGCAGTTAGTTGACTGGTGATTTCCTTGATCAGATTCCATGAATCAATAATGTGCCTTCTCTCCTGCCTGATGCTGCCAATAGTTAATCTTATAACAAACTTTCCATTCAGCTTTGTGTGAGATAAAAATATTTTTCCCAACGCATTTATACTTTCCAGTAATTTTTCGTTCAGCTTACTGAGTTCATCATCTGATCCATTTCCAGGATTAAATCTGAAACAAACAGTTGAGAAAGGAACCGGTGCCATTCGTTCAAAATCTTTTTCATTATCAATCCATTTTGCAAATTCCTTAGCAAGTTTTATGTGATCTCTTATTCTTTCAGCTAATCCTTCCACTCCAAAATATCGTATAATAAACCAAAGTTTAAGAGAACGAAATCTTCTTCCAAGCTGAAGGCCATAATCCATTAAGTTTTCTACTTCAGCGTCCACTTTTGTTTTCAGATATTCAGGAACAAGGCTGAATGCTTGTTTTAGTAATTCCGGCTTGCGTGTGAAGTAAACACTTAAATCCATTGGCGTAAACATCCATTTGTGCGGATTGATAACGATTGAGTCCGCTCTTTCCCACCCTTTTGTGATCCACTTCATTTCGGGAATCATCGCAGTGACTCCAGCATAAGCCGCATCAATATGAAGCCAAAGATTATGCTTCTCACAAATAGTAGCTATATCTTCAACAGGATCAATGCTGGTTGTAGATGTAGTACCAACTGTAGCAACCACACAGAATGGTTTCCATCCATTCTTAATATCCTCGAAAATTGCTTCATCAAGTTTATCGGGAATCATTTCGAACTTATCATTCACCGGAATCTTTTTTATTCCTTCCAAGCCTACTCCAAGAGTTAGTGCTCCCTTTTCAATTGATGAGTGAGCGTGTTCTGAACAATACATCCGAAGTCTTGGGATCTCATTTCTTCCTGCCATACCTTTTTCTCTGATTCCGAGATTAAGCTGTTCACGTGCAGATGCAATTGCATGCATTGAACTAGTAGAAGCAGTATCATAAATAATTCCCCAATAATTTTCCGGCAGTCCAACCATCTGTCTGAACCAGTTCATCATAGCTTTTTCGTGTTCAGTAAAAGCAGGAGATGTTTTCCACAACATTCCGTTTATTCCAAGTCCAGCTGTCAAAATTTCTGCTAAAATTCCCGGTCCGCTCGAGGTCGAGTTAAAGTACGCCATAAACCCGGGATGATTCCAATGGGTTATTCCTTCCATCAAAATTTTGTCAACATCTCTCAGGACATTTTCAATTCCTTCTCCATTCTTTGGGGGTGAAGATGGAATCCTTTTCAGGATATCACCAGGATTGACCTGAGAAAGAGGAGGATACTTTTCTATGTTTTCTAAATAATCAGCAATCCAGTCAACAAGCTGGTGGCCGCTCTTTCTGAATTCGTCTATTGGCATATCTGACATAATATTTCCTATTCGTGTTTAATTAGTGAATTCGTGGCAATAAAATTTAGCCACGAATGCACGAATAAATTTATCCGAAAAATAAGAAATGAATTTGTCTTTATTCACTCGGAAGAATTTGATAAGTTTAATTAATAGATTTGCAATCACTCTTCAGTTAATTAATTATGAAAACACGTAATTTATTTTTAACAACAATTATTATAATCCTCGCAATTTCCTGCACAGAGAAACTGCCGCTCGATAAAGATTTAACAAAAAAAAGTTACAATCTTATAGACCAGAATGGGAAGGAAGTCGTATTTCCTGAGATAATCAGAGGAAGCATTACTGTGATGGGTTTTATATACACACATTGTCCCGACATCTGTCCGATGACAACTCATAATATGTATTTAACTCAAAAGGAATTGAAAAAAGCTGACATAAATGATGTAAAATTCGTAGCACTGAGTTTTGATCCTGACAGAGACTCACCCGAAGTTCTGAAAAAGTTTGCAGAAGTAAGAGAACTTGATTTCAAAACCTGGACTCTGCTGACTGGTGAGAAAAGCACTGTGAACGACTTAATGAAAAGGTTTGACGTAAAAGCAATAAAGACGGATGAAAGTATTGACGAAGATGGAAATTCAGAATATTCAATGATGCATACAGACAGGATTTCGCTAATTGATAAAAACGGCAGACTGCGAAAAAATTATAAAGGCAGCACTCTTAATATTGAAGAATTAGTAAACGACATTAAAACATTAAAGGATTAAACTATGAGCATTCTATTTGCAATTTTGTTCGTTCTCTTCCCACCTGAAGATAAAATAAAAATAAAAGATCCGTGGATGAGACCTTCATCAGAAAAAATGGCAACAGCTCTTTACTTTGTAATTGAGAACAAAACTGAAACTGCAGATACACTTTTTCAAGTAGATTCAGATTTGGCAGAAAAAGTTGAAATCCACGAAACTTACTCAGATGGCGAGATGATGGGAATGCGTAAAGTGAATTTTATTATCATCAAAGGAAGCAGTTCATTTGAACTCAAACCCGGTGCACATCACATTATGCTGATGAAGCTGAAAAAAGATATTAAAGATGGTGATGAAGGAGAATTCGTTCTTCATTTCAAGCAGGCTGGTGAAATAAAAATCACAGCAACCGCTAAGAAGCAAAATTAATCTCTTGTAGAGATTTTGAAGTCCTTCTCCTTGATTGTCATTCCCACGTAAGTGGGAATCCATTTTCTTTATTTCGATATCATCTATCTGGATTCCCGTTTGCACGGTAATGACATTACAAATAAAATCTGTTGTCGACTACTTTTCGAAAAATTCTTCCCCAAATCTCTTCCAGCTTATATCATCCAGCTTTTCCATCTCACCCACAAATATTGCACCTTCAGGTTCAAGTTCCGCTTGTTTACTGGTCATGGTTTTCTTCTTCAAAGCCTGAAGTCTTTCAATATTTTCCTGATAAAATGACACCGCAGATTTACCAATTTTCAGAGAAGTAATTTCAGAATCCAATTCATCGGCATCAATTTCGCAAACATAATTTTTTTCATAAGGTGAAATTTCAAGAGAATCAAGCTCGTTATTTATGAATTTGTTTACTTCCTTGACTTTACCGCTAACAGGAGATTTAAATGAAATGGTTCTCTGTCCCTGCTTTATGTTGAATAAAGACTGGCCTTTTTTTACAACCATTCCAAGGTTTGGCAATCCGATAGTATCAATTTTCCCAATAATCTTTTTCGCAAAATCATCTATCCCAACTCTTACAGATCCTTCTTCACTCACACTTGCCCAGCAATGTCCATCAGAAATAAATACACCACCAGGAATCTGGAATTCAGGAGCTTTCGTTCCTGCTACTTCTTTCATATGAGTGATGTGAACTTTTGGTTTAAGTGTTTTGCTAATTCTATCTTCCCGTTTGATGAGTAACTTTTTAACAAACTCAAGTAGTTCATCTTCTGTAAATGGCTTTTGAACATAATCCATCGCACCGAACTTCATACAATCAACAGCAGTTTCAACTGTTGCAAAACCTGTAATGATCACAACGTCAATATCAGGGCGAAGATGTTTGACTGATTTTGTTACTTCAAGTCCATCCATTTCGGGCATCTTAAGATCCGTAAATACAAAATCGTATGAATGAGTTTGTATAAGTCCAAGGGCTTCTTTTCCATTCTCAACAGTATCTACACAGTATCCGTCGAGAACTAAAATTCGTCTGAAGCTATCTAGGATCACCGACTCATCATCAACACAAAGAATTCTGGCTTTAGGATTTTCAACCTCTGCTCGTTTCAGAGTTTTCGCTTCCCTGCTGTAATCAAGATTGAGACTTACCTTAAGCGCTTGTTCCCTTTCCTGAAGAACTTTCTTTTCTTTTACCTGCTTTGCAATATATCTGATTGTAATATCAGCTATTATGAAAATTATTACGGCTAAAACAAATAGTGCCATGGTTACTCCCTGTTATAATTTCGTAAAATATTTTTTTCTACTGCTCAAATATAAACTCCTACATCCTGTCAGATGCAAACGGCACAAGATAATTCGAATCATACTCCATATTTGACGGAATTACTTTGTAAATCCAACCTTCAAAATATGGATCCTTTTCAAGCAAGTTTATATTGTTAATTATTTTTTCATTTCGTTCGATAATTCTTCCGCTGACCGGTGAAAGCAATCTGTGAGTAAGCTCATCACTCGTCAAAAGATTTGCACAGGTATCTCCCTGGATAATCTCTTCATCGTTATCCATTAATTCTATCTTGACTAATTTTTCAATTGTTTCAAGAAATAAATCTGTTGCACCAATGA
>Ga0208980_10000315_pt1 | contig 26404 bp, 31 predicted proteins | sample WetSurMetagenome_3_FD_187993 | JGI IMG/M metagenome (GOLD analysis project Ga0208980, IMG submission 187993) | Wetland microbial communities from Twitchell Island in the Sacramento Delta, sample from surface sediment Aug2011 Site A1 Bulk (version 2) | ecosystem: Environmental > Aquatic > Marine... | reverse complement strand
CCACCTCGATATCCTCGGAAAGGCCCGGCGGCAGAAGGCCGGGCTCGTCGTCTTCCCCGAGCTCGGGCTGACGGGCTATACCCTGAAGGACCTGGCGGAGGAAGTGGCGCTCGACCCGGCCTCCGACCCGCTCTTCCGCAGGCTCGTCGCCGGCACGAAGGGCCTCGCGGCCGTCGTCGGATTCGTCGAGGAAAGCCCCGCCGACAGGGGCCTGTTCTATAATGCCGCCGCTTTCATCGCCGACGGCCGGCTCGTCCACGTTCATCGCAAGGTCTTCCTGCCGACGGGCGGGCTCTTCGAGGAGGCCAAGTTCTTCGCCCAGGGGCGCGACTTCCGGACGTTCCAGGCGCCCTTCGGCCGGGCCGGCCTGCTCATCTGCCGCGACTTTCTCCAATTCGGATCGAGCTACGTCCATTACGCGGCCGGGGCCGACCTGATCATCTGCATCTCGGCCGCGCCGGGACGCGGCGTCGGCGGCGGCGATGCCTTCGAAACGAGCCGGATGTGGGAGCTCATGGGCGAGGCCGTCTCCTACTTCTCGACGGCGTTCGTCCTCTACGCCAACCGCGTCGGCTGCGAGGACGGCGTGACCTTCGCCGGCGGGTCGTTCGTCTTCGCCCCCGGCGGGCGTCTCGTGGCCCGGGCCTCCCCGGTCGACCCCGAGCTCCTGGTCTGCTCCATCGACCTGGCCGCCGTCCGGGAGGCCCGCCGGCGCTGGCTCTTCAAGCGGGACGAAAAGCCGGAAGCCGTCTGGAGGTCCCTTGAAAGGATCGTCCGTGGCGCCGAAGATTAACGCGCCTTTCGTCGAAAAGGTCCTGGTCGCCTTCATCCGGGACGAGCTCGGCCGGTGCGGCTGCGGCAAGGCTCTCCTGGGCCTCTCGGGCGGGCTCGATTCGGCCGTCTGCGCGACGCTGGCCGCCCGAGCCCTCGGCCCGCGGCACGTGCTGGGACTGATCATGCCCTACGGGACGGCCTTCCCCCAGGACGTCCGAGACGCGAAAGCGCTGGCCAAGCGCCTGGGCATCCGTCACGAGACGGTGGACATCGCTCCGCAGATCGACCTCTATTTCGCCGCCCACCCGACGGCGAACCGGCTGCAAAGAGGCAACAAAATGGCCCGGGAGCGGATGTCGGTCCTCTACGATTATTCCGTCCGCGAGGGCGGGTTTGTCCTGGGGACGAGCAACAAGACCGAGCTTCTTGTGGGATACGGCACGGTCTACGGCGACCTGGCCTGCGCCATCAATCCCATGGGCGATCTGTACAAGACCCAGGTCCGCCAGCTCGCCGTTCATCTCGGCGTCCCGGCCGCGATCCGGCGCAAGGCCCCGACGGCCGGCCTCTGGCCGGGCCAGACCGACGAAGGCGAGCTCGGCCTCGCCTACGAAGAGCTCGACCGGATCCTCTATGGCCTCGTCGAGGGCCGCAAGACCCGGCGGCAGGTGATCGCGGCCGGCCACGACGCGGCCGCGGTCGGTCGCGTCCTGCGGATGATCAAGGTTTCCGATTTCAAGCGCACGCTGCCCCCCATCGCCAAGCTCACGACCCGCACCGTCGGTCACGATTTCCTCTATCCCCGCGACCGGGAGATCTAGCCCGTGGCCGGCCGCCTCTATGTCGTCGGCACGCCGATCGGAAACCTCGAGGACATCACCTTCCGGGCCGTCCGCGTCCTCGGCGAGGTCGCGGCCATCGCCTGCGAGGACACTCGGCAGACGGTCAAGATCCTGAACCGGTTCGGTCTCAAGAAGCCCCTCATCAGCTATTTCCATCCCCGCGAAGGGCAGCGCATCCCGGAGATCCTCCGGCTGCTCAAGGAAGGGAAGGACGTCGCTCTCGTTTCGGACGCGGGCACACCCGGGATCTCCGACCCCGGCTTTCCCCTTATCCGGGAGGCCCTCAAGGAGGGTGTCGCCATCGTCCCCGTGCCCGGACCCGCGGCCGTAACGACGGCCCTGTCCGCAGCGGGCTTGCCAACCCACCATTTCCTCTTTCTCGGTTTCCCGCCCCCGAAAGCGACGGGCCTGCGCAAGCTCCTTGCGTCGCGGGCCGATGAGGAAGCGACCCTGGTCTTCTACCTTCCGACCCGGCGGATCCCGGAGTTCCTGGATGCGGTCCGCGACGTGCTCGGGGATAGGCGTTGCGTCGTCGCCCGGGAGCTGACCAAGGTTCATGAGGAGTTCCTCCGGGGTACGGTGACCGAGCTCGCCGCCGTCGCCGGCTCACGGGCCCTCAAGGGTGAAGCGACCGTTCTCGTCGAAGGCTCGCGCTAGATCCGTCTGCCGGGAGTGGGCGGAGGATATCCAGACTTGACAACTGACTGCTAAGATATTATATTAATATCTCGCTAAGATATGTTGACCGGAGGTAATTTATGGCTATCATCAGATGGGATCCCTACAGGGATATGATCACTCTGAGGGATAGGATGAACAGGCTCTTCGAAGACATGAGCACCCCGAAGGGCGAGGAAAAGGACCTGATGCCCGGCGCGTGGGCTCCCTCGGTCGACATCTACGAGACCGAGAACGAGGTCGTCCTGGCCGCCGAAATACCCGGCGTCGACGAGAAGGACGTCGAGATCAAGGTCGAGGACAACAACCTGACGCTCCGCGGCGAACGGAAGTTCGAGAAGGAGACCAAGGAGGAGAACTACCACCGGATCGAGCGGTCCTACGGCTCGTTCTTCCGCTCCTTCGCTCTGCCCAGCTACATCGACCAAGACCGGATCGAAGCCGAGCACGAGAACGGCGTCCTCAAGATCAAGATGCCCAAGCGGGCTGAGCTCAAGCCCCGCAAGGTCAAGATCCTTACGCCCGTCCAGGCTCAGGCCGAGAAGCCCAAGAAGTAATTTTGACCGACCCCTGACCAAGGCGGCTCCCTCGGGAGCCGCCTTTTTTTATGCCCGCGCCAGCGTCACGGCCCGGACCTCTCGGGCCCCCGCCTCCATCAGGACTCGCGCGCACTCGCGCAGGGTGGCTCCGGTCGTGGTCACGTCGTCGATCAGGACGAGGGTCCGGCCCCGGACTCGGTCCGGCCGCCGCACGGCATAGGCCCGAACGACGTTCCGCTCGCGGTCCGCGGCCCGCAGGCCGGCCTGCGGCGGCGCGTTCCGGACTTTGACCAGGCACCCGTCGAGGACGCGGAGCCCCCGCAGCCGGGCCAAGTCCCGGGCCAGCAGCCGGGCTTGGTTGAAGCCCCGATCCCTCCGACGCGAGGGATGGAGGGGGACGGGCACGAGAAGGTCCGCCCCCGCCCACAGCCCCGTGTCAGGCCCGACGACCGCGTCCGCGAACCGGGCCAAGGGCCGGCTGAGGGGAGCGTACTTCCGGTACTTGAAGAGCAGGATGACCTCCTTGAGCGTTCCGCCGTAAAGGCCGCAGGACCGGTGGCGGGTGAAGGCCGGGGGCTCACTCAGGCAGCGCGCGCAGGGATGGTCCTCCCCCCCGTCCTGGCGGATCCGGCCGCACCGGGGACAGATCGGCCCCTCGTACGCGGCCAGCTTGGACAGGCAGGCGCCGCAGACGACCCTCTCGCCCGGGTCTTCGAGGGGCGCCCGGCAAAGGCGGCAGAAGGACGGAAAAACAAGAAGCTCGACGAGCCGGGCCAGTCTGGCGCCGGCGGCCCGCGGAGAAAAGGTCACTGGGCTCTGAGCTCTTCCTCGGCCTTTTCCTGGCAGTTGATGCACATGGACGTCCACGGAATGGCGTGCAGCCGCTTGCCGCTGATCTCCTTCTGGCAGACCTGGCAGACGCCGAACTCGCCGTGTTCGAGCCGCTTGAGGGCCTCGTCGATCTGGAGGAGCTGCTCCCGCTCGCCGTCGGACAGGCTGAGAAGGAATTCCTTGGTATAGGAGGTTTCGGCCTTGTCGACCAGGTCCTGGGCGACGTTGGACTCCATCTCCTTGCTCTCGGTGATGGTGTTGGTGAGCTTACGGATGATGCTCTCCTTCTTCGCGGCGAGCAGCTTCCGGAATTCGTCCCTGTCTTTCTTGTTCATCTTGCGCTGCATCGGACAATCCCTTCATTTGGCGTAGTGCCGGCCCCCGACGATGGTCAGGGCCCGGTAGACCTGTTCGAGCAGGACGACGCGGGCGAGCTCGTGCGAGAACGTCAGACGCGACAGCGACATCGTCAGGTCCGCCCTTCCCGCGATCCGGTCCGCGAGCCCGAGGAACCCGCCCACGACGAAGGCCAGCGGCGTTCCCGACTCTCTTTCGCGCCCCCGGAGGAAGCGGGCGAACTCATCGGACGTCATCTCCTTCCCGTGATCGCCGAGACAGATCACGTAAGCGCCGTCAAGATGCTTTTCGAGCCCGCGCGCCTCGAGGTCCTTGATCTTTTCGGCCTGCTTCTCCTCCAGCCCGCGAGCCTCGCGCGTCGCGATGATCTCGACCGCCGCGAGGGACCTGATGCGCGCCTCGTAAAAGCCCTGCAACCCCCTGAATTCGGGGCTCTTCGTCTTGCCGGGCCAGAGGAATTTCAGGCGCATGGCCGAAAACGCCCTAACACAATAGCGATTCGATACCGGCTTGTCAACCCCTTGAGCGAGGTCTCCGCGGTGAGCGCCGCCGGGGCTCTTCAGAAGTCCAGGCGAGGGGCGTCGCCCCAGAGGTTCTCGAGGGCAAAATGCTCCCGCGCGGCCCGCGAGAAGACGTGAACGACGATCGATCCGTAGTCGACCAGGACCCAATCGGCCGAGTCGCGGCCCTCGACGCTGATCGGCCGGAGGCCGGCCGGCTTGAGCTCCGCCACGACGCCCTCGGCGATGGCCGTGATCTGGCGGGTCGAGTTCCCATGGGCGATGACGAAGAAGTCGGTGAACGAGGTGAGCTCGCGGAGGTCGAGGACGCAGAGGTCTTCGGCCTTGCGGGCCAGACCGGCTTCGACGGCCGTGCGGACGGCGGCGGGGAGAGTCCTCTTGGTGAACCGTTTGTTCTTCTCTTCTGCCATGGCTCCTATCGTCCTCGGTAGAGTTGATGTTCGCGGATGTAGGCGGCGACGCCCCGGGGCACCAGGCCTTCGAGGGTGCGGCCGCGCCGGGCCCGGTCTCGGACGGCCGTCGACGACACGTCCAGAGCCCTGATGCCGGTGAGCATGACGCGGCAGCGCGGGGGCGCGGCGCCGGTAAGGTCCCCGGCCTCTTCGAGGGTCCCGATCGATCTCCGGAGGCGGCCGCCAAGGACGCCCCGGGCCTGATCGAGATCGAAGCCCGGCCGTCCGGTCACGATGAAGAAGCATTCCGCCAGGATCTTCTCGTACTCGTGCCAGGTCCCGATGTCCAGAAAGGCGTCGATCCCGACGATGAAGAACATCCGGGCCTCGGGCCGGAGGCGGCGGACCCGGCGCAGGGTCCGGATGGAATACGACTTGCCGCGCGCCTCCACCTCGATCGGCGAGGCCTCGAAGCCGGCCCTCCGCCGGCAGGCGATCTCGACCATGCGGAGACGGTCGGCCGCCGGCGCGCCTCCCCCCGTCGCTTTATGGGGCGGCCGGTACGAGGGGATGAAGAGGATGCGGTCGAGCCGGGTCCGGCGGCGGATCTCGGCCGCCGCGCGCAGGTGGCCGAGATGGATCGGATCGAACGTCCCGCCGAAGAGGCCGATGGTCTCCATCAGGCGGCCTTGTCCCCGTCCTTCTCGGCGAGGTCCCCGAGCGCCCGGGCCACGGCCTCGACAAGCGGCCGAAGCCCTTCCCGCTTGAGCGCCGAGACGGCGAAGACCGGGATCTTCCTGCGGGCGGCCAGACGCTTCAGGCGGACGAGCCGGGACTTGTCGTCGCCGAGGAGATCGACCTTGTTGGCCGCCAGGATCTGGGGCCGGGCGGCGACCTCCGGCGAGAAGGCCTCGAGCTCCTGCATGATGACTTCGTAATCCTCGAGCGGGTCGCGGCCCGAGTACGGCGACACATCGATGACATGGACGAGCAGCTTCGTCCGCTCGATGTGGCGCAGGAAGCGGATGCCCAGCCCCTGGCCGAGGTGGGCGCCTTCGATGAGCCCGGGGATGTCGGCGACGACAAAGGAGCGGTATTCGCCGATGTCGACGACGCCGAGGTTGGGCGCCAGGGTCGTGAAGGGATAGTCGGCGATGAGCGGGCGGGCCGCCGAGATCTGCGAGATGAGCGTCGATTTCCCGGCGTTGGGAAAGCCGACCAGGCCGACGTCGGCGATGAGCTTGAGCTCCAGGGTGAGCTGCTTCTCCTCGCCGGGGCGGCCGGGCTGCGACTCTCGGGGCGTCTGGTGGGTCGCGGTCGCGTAGGACGCGTTGCCGCGTCCGCCGCGTCCGCCCCTGGCCGCGACGAAAGTCTGGCCGTGCACGGCCAGGTCGGCCAGCACGGCGCCGCCGTCCGCCTCCTTGACCACGGTTCCGACCGGGACGCTAAGGCTGACCTCGAGACCGCGTTTCCCGGTCCGGTTGCCGCCCTCCCCCGGGCCGCCGTTCTTGGCCTTGATGATCGGGTAGAATCGGAAATAAGCGAGGGAACTGATGTTTTCGTCGGCGGCGAAGGCGATGCTGCCTCCGTTCCCGCCGTGGCCGCCGTCCGGGCCGCCCTTCGGGACCCGGGCCTCGCGGCGGAAGCTGACGCAGCCGTCCCCGCCCTTTCCGGCCTTCAGCGTGACGGTGACCTGGTCAACGAACAAGGGCGGTGCGGACCTTCCTCAGGCGGGCAGGACGGAGACGACCTTCCCCTTGCGGCCCTTTTCGGCGAACTTGACCGTTCCCGTGACCATGGCAAAGAGGGTGTCGTCCTGGCCCCGGCCGACATTAAGGCCGGGCTTGATGGGTGTCCCCCGCTGACGAACGATGATGGACCCGGCATGGATATGCTGGCCGCCATGGCGCTTGACGCCGAGTCTCTTACCCGAACTGTCGCGTCCGTTCTTTCCGGCTCCGCCGGCCTTCTTATGGGCCATGGCTAACTCCTTATTTCGCTTTCTTTGTCTTGGCCGGGGCCGGCTTCTTTTCGGCCGTCGGTTTGGCGGCGGGCTTCTTGGCCAGCTTGGCCTTGGCAACCGCCTTGGCGGGCTTTTCGGCCGCCGGGGCCGGGGCGACCGCCTTGGGCTTGGGCGCCGGGGCGGGCTTCTCGACCGGGGCCAGCTTCTCCTCGGCCAGGTCCTCGGCCGTGATCCGGGTCCTGTCCGCGGTGATGCGGGTGATCCGGACCTTGGTCAGCTGCTGCCTGTGCCCGCGGGTCCGCCGGTACTGTTTCCTTCTCTTCTTCTTGAAGACGAGGACTTTCTCGTCCTTGAAATTCTCGAGAACGAGGCCCAGGACCATGGCGTTGTCCAGGACCGGGGCGCCGACTTGGACCGTCTCGCCGTCCTCGATGAGGAGGACGCGGTCGAAATGGGCCTTCCGCCCGGGTTCGAGGTCCAGCTTCTCGACGGCCAGAACGTCGCCTTCGGTGACGCGGTACTGCTTGCCGCCCGTCAGGATCACTGCGTACATGGGAACCTACCTATCCGTCAGGATAAAAAAGTTGGACGTTAAATTTATCATAGGGGGCGCCTGATGTCAAATGACGGGCCCGGGGAGCGCAGCGGACCGGGCCAGTGGGATTCGGGGCCAGGGGCATGGCGGCCTTGACAGGCGAAGGCCGTTTCTCTACGCTTATCTTCTCTTCTTGCTTCTCGGGCGGTTAGCTCAGCGGTAGAGCATCGGTTTTACAAGCCGGGGGTCGCAGGTTCGAACCCTGCACCGCCCATCGCGCAGCGAGCGAAGCGAGCGGAGAGGCAGAAACCCAGCGGAGATACCCATAGCTGGGTTTCTGCGAGATATCTTAGTAGAGCGTCTTGGGCTTTGCGGCGGAGCGACTCGGAGCCTGGTTTCTGCGAAATATCTTAGTCAAGGTGTTCTCTTGGACTTGAGCGAAGCGAGCGGAGAGGCAAAAGTCCCCCGGAGCGACCCGAAGGGGGACTTCTGAGAAATTTCTTAATAAGGCGCCATATGAATTTTCCGGACCCGAGAGAAGGTAGCGCCCCCGACGGGATTCGAACCCGTGTTGCTGCCTTGAAAGGGCGGTGTCCTGGGCCTCTAGACGACAGGGGCGGACGAACATGAGCCGTGCTGGATTCGAACCAGCGACACCCGGCTTAAAAGGCCGGTGCTCTACCGCTGAGCTAACGGCCCGGAAAAGGCAATATTATAGGGACTTGCGAGAAAGAGTCAACTTCGCCAAATAGAGCCCGGGCCCCTCAGGAGAGGGGCTCGAACTTGATGATCTTCCACTGGCCGCGGTGAGGGATATTGTTGACCTCGTCCTTGAGCTGATACATCCTCATCGCCAGCCGGTAGTTCTTGGTTACCCCGGACCTGGTCGTGATCGACACTTCGACATCCTTGGAGTGGACCTCGCCGGTGAGCTCGCGGACCGTCGGAAGCTCGCGGGCGCCGAGGGAGAACATCGTGATCCCCTCTTCCTCGGCCGCGGCGGCCTTGGCGGCGTTATACGCCTTCTTGAACTCCTGCATCTTGCCGTTCTCGATGTCGTACTTGGCCTGGAGCTCCTCGACCTTCTTCTTGGCGGCGGCCTTCCCCCCGGCCGAGCGCGACGTGTCCATCTCGTACTGGGCGTCCTTGAGGGCCGTGTCGGCGTCGATGGTCGGTCCGATCTGGGCGTCCTGGAGCTTCTTGGCCTCGATCTCGGCCTTGTTCAGGGCCGGCAGGCTGGCCGGCACGATCGTCTCCTCGCCGATCTTGACAATGGACCAGGAGCCGAGCTCGGGCTGGAAGGGATCCATGGCCATGCTGGACATGGTGTCATTGTCGTTCAGCGTGACCGCGTTGAAGTACCTCTTTAAAAGGCCCTGCTCGGGTTTCGGCGAGCAGGCAGGGATGGCGAAGAACGCGACCAGAAGACCGATCACGATCATTGTCCTGTTACGCATCGTACCTCCTTCCTCAATTGTTCCGACACTTCTCTGCGTGAATCATAACTTCATTCCAGAGTAAAAATCAAGCCCTTTTCTGACGCCCGCCCGGCCATATTCTATTGACAAGCCGTTTGTGCTACACTTGCTCGCTTGAAAACCTTGTATGGGGTTTGACCATGCCAGAAAAAGATATCGTCCTCAAGCATCCCAAGGACCCCTCGGCCCTCCTCGACGTCATCCGCGACGTTCAGGCCCGGTCCGGGCGGGTCTCCGACGCGGCCGTCGGCCGCATCGCCGCGCACCTCAAGCTCTCGGAAGCGGAGGTCCGCGGGGCGGTCACCTTCTATCATTTCTTCTCCCTGGACCCGCGCGGCGCATCCACAGTCTACCTCAACGACTCCATCACCTCGAGAATGAAGGGACGCCAGGCCGTCGCCGGGGTGTTCGAAGAGGAGGCCGGCTGCCGGTTCGGGGAGGTCTCCCCGGACGGATCGATCGGGCTCTTCCCGACCTCCTGCATCGGGATGAGCGACCAGGAGCCGTCGGCCGTCATCGACGGCGTCATCTTCACGAACCTGACGCCCCTCAAGGTTCGCCATCTCGTTCGCGCCCTCCGGGCGGGAAGGCCCGCCCAGGACCTCGTGGGCGAGTACGGCGACGGGGCCAACCAATCGGACCTCGTCCGGGCCATGGTCGTCAACAATATCCGGCGGCGGGGGCCGGTCCTCTTCGGACCCCACCAGCTCGGCGAGGCGGTCCGGAAGGCCGTCTCGATGACGCCCGAGGCCGTCATCGAGGAGATCAAGCGGGCCCGGCTGCTCGGCCGGGGCGGCGCCGGCTTCCCGACGGGCCTCAAGTGGGACTTCTGCCGGCGGGAACAGCAAGCGCCGCACTATGTCGTCTGCAACGCCGACGAGGGGGAGCCCGGGACGTTCAAGGACCGCGTGGTCCTCACGGAGCTGCCCGATCTCGTGTTCGAGGGGATGGCCGTCGCCGGGTACGCCGTCGGCGCGGAGGAGGGGGTCCTCTACCTCCGGGCGGAGTACGCGTATCTCCGGCCGCACCTCGAAGCCGTCCTGGCCGGCCTCCGCCGGGCGAACTTCCTCGGCCGGAACATCGCCGGATCCCCGACCTTCCACTTCGACATCACCATCAAGCTCGGCGCCGGAGCGTACGTCTGCGGCGAGGAATCCGCCCTGCTGGAATCCGCCGAGGGGAAGCGGGGGGAGCCGCGGAACCGACCGCCGTTCCCCGTCCAGATCGGCTATCGCGACCGGCCCACCACGGTCAACAACGTTGAGACCCTCTGCACCGCGGCCCGGATCCTCGTCCACGGCGCGGCCTGGTTCTGCTCGATGGGCACGCCGAAGTCCTCCGGTACGAAGCTTCTCAGCGTCTCCGGGGACTGTGAGCGGCCCGGCGTCTACGAGCTCGAGTTCGGCCTGACCGTCGACGAGCTCCTGGACATGGCCGGGGCCAAGGACGCCTTCGCGGTCCAGGTCGGCGGGGCCTCCGGCACCATGATCGGCCGCCGCGATTTCGGCCGCCGGATCTCCTTCGAGGACCTGCCGACGGGCGGCTCGATCATGATCTTCGGGCCGTGGCGCGACCTGCTCGAGATCGCCGCCGGATTCATGGATTTCTTCATCGAGGAATCCTGCGGCTGGTGCACCCCCTGCCGGGTCGGCAACGTCCTGCTGAAGAAGAAGCTCGAGAAGGTCCTCTCCGGCCGCGGGACACGGCAGGATCTGGCCGAGCTCGAGTCCTGGGGAAAGCTGGTCAAGACCATGAGCCGCTGCGGGCTCGGCCAGACGTCCCCCCATCCCATCCTATCGACCCTGCAGAACTTCCGGGAGCTCTACGACGCGATCATCGACCAGAACAAGGAGCACGTCCCGGAGTTCGATCTGACCGAGGCGACCCTCGAGTCCGCCCGCCTGACCCACCGTCGGCCGATCCTGGGGGAGACTGCCCATGAATGAGATCACTTTCAGCATCGACGGCAAGGCCTGCAAGGCCCGGCCCGGCCAGACGATCGTTGAAGCGGCCAAGTCCAACGGCGTCTACATCCCCACCCTGTGCCATTTCGAGGGCCTCCGCCCCGTGGGGAGCTGCCGCATCTGCACTGTCCGCTCCGGCGGACGCTACATGGCCGCTTGCACCCAGGTCATCCTCGAAGGCATGGCCATCGAGAACGCGGTCCCGGACCTGGAGGACCTGCGGCGGGCCATCATCGAGATGCTGTTCGTGTCCGGCAACCATTTCTGCCCGGCCTGCGAGAAAAGCGGGAACTGCGAGCTCCAGGCCCTGGCCTACCGCTGCCAGATGCTGGCGCCCCGGTTCCCCTACCTCTGGCCGGTCCGGACCATCGACGCCCAGGCGCCCCGTCTCATGTTGGACCGGAACCGCTGCGTGCGCTGCCTCCGCTGCGTCCGGGGGATCCTGAACAAGGACGGGAAGAAGGTCTTTGCGGCCGGGCTGCGGAGTTACGAGGCCACGATCGAGGTCGACCGGACGCTGGCCGCGGACCTCGCCGAGGAGGACGCCCGGCGGGCCGCGGACAACTGCCCCGTAGGCGCCATCCTGTTGAAGGGGAAGGGCTTCGCCCAGCCCATCGGGACGCGCCGCTTCGACCACGCGCCCATCGGCAGCGACGTCAAGAAAGAGGCCGGGAGGTAGGCCATGAGCAAGCCCGTCATCGCCACCGCGTCCCTGGCTGGCTGCTTCGGCTGCCACATGTCCCTGCTCGACATCGACGAGCGGATCCTCCAGCTCGTCGAGCTCGTCGAGTTCAACAAGTCGCCGATCGACGACATCAAGACGTTCACCAAGCCCGTCGACGTCGGGCTCATCGAGGGCGGCTGCTGCAACTCCGAGAACGTCGAGGTCCTGCGCTCGTTCCGCAAGAACTGCAAGGTCCTCGTCGCGGTCGGCGAGTGCGCCATCATGGGCGGCCTGCCGGCCCTGCGCAATTCCATTCCCCTCCAGGAGTGCCTGGAGGAGGCCTACGTGAACTCGCCGACGGCGGCCCCCGAGGACCGGTTCATCCCCAACGACGAGGAGCTGCCGATCATTCTGGACAAGGTCTATCCCCTGCACGAGATCGTCAAGATCGATCACTTTCTGCCGGGGTGCCCGCCCTCCGCCGATTTCATCTGGGAGGCCTTGACCGCCCTTGTCGAGGGCCGGCCACTCAACCTGACCTACGACATGATCAAGTTCGACTGAAAAGGGAACGCCCATGGGTCAAAAGATCACGATCGAGCCCGTCACCCGGGTCGAAGGCCACGGCAAGGTCACCATCCGGCTGGACGACGCCGGCAAGGTGACCCAGTCCCGTTTCCACATCGTCGAGTTCCGCGGATTCGAGCGGTTCGTCCAGGGCCGTCCCTACTGGGAGGCCCCCGTCCTGGTCCAACGGCTCTGCGGCATCTGCCCCGTCAGCCATCATCTGGCGGCGGCCAAGGCCATGGACGTCATCGTCGGCGTCGGACCGGGCAAGCTGACCGCGACCGCCGAGAAGATGCGGCGCCTGATGCACTACGGCCAGATCCTCCAGTCCCACGCCCTGCACTTCTTCCACCTCTGCGCGCCCGACTTCCTCCTGGGCATGGACGCCGATCCGGCCGTACGCAACGTCATCGGCCTCATCGCCCTCGACAAAGACCTGGCCACCCAGGCTGTCCTCCTGCGCAAGTTCGGTCAGGAGATCATCCTGGCGACGGCCGGCAAGAAGATCCACGGCACGGGCGCCATTCCGGGAGGGATCAACAAGAACCTCAGCCCCGAGGAGCGGGACCGCTTCCTCAAGGGCCCCGAACCGCTGACGATCGACCGCATGATCGAGTGGTCCGCGGCGGCCATCGCGCTCTTCCGGGACTACCACGCCAAGAACAAGGACCTCGTCGACGGGTTCGCCAAGTTCCCGTCGAACCACCTCAGCCTCGTCCGCAAGGACGGGGCCCTCGATTTCTACCACGGCGTCCTCCGGGCCGTCGACGCCGAGGGCCGCAAGGTCCTCAACGACGTCGATTACCAGGATTATCTTGAACACATCGGCGAGGAGACCCGGTCCTGGAGCTACATGAAGTTCCCCTACCTGCGCGCCCTGGGCAAGGCCGACGGCTGGTACCGGGTCGGCCCGCTGGCCCGGCTCAACACCTGCGATTACATTCCGTCGCCCCTGGCCCAAAAGGAGTTCGAGACGTACAAGGCCTATACCGACGGCAAGCCCAACAACATGTCGCTCCACACGCACTGGGCCCGGCTCATCGAGCTCCTGCACTCGGCCGAGGTCATCAAGGAGCTCCTGCTCGACAAGGACCTCCAGGGCACGAAGCTCGTCAGGTCGGGCAAGCGCGTCCCGGATGGCGTCGGGCTGGTCGAAGCCCCGCGGGGCACCCTCTTCCACCATTACCGCGTCGACGAAAACGACCAGATCACCATGGCCAATCTCATCGTTTCGACGACGAACAACAACGAGCCCATGAACCGGGCCGTCAACTGGGTCGCGATGAACGTCCTCTCTGAAAAGCCCGAGATCACGGAGGGCATGCTCAACCGCGTCGAGGTGGCCATCCGGGCCTACGATCCGTGCCTGAGCTGCGCCACTCACGCCCTGGGCCGGATGCCCCTGGAGGTCTCCCTCGTCGGGCCGGACGGCCGGACCCTCCAAAGGAAGGTCCGCTGATCCCGCGTCGAACGAAGGCTCGCCGAGCGCTGGTCCTCGGGATCGGCAATCCCGGCCGCCGGGACGACGGCCTGGGGGCCGCCGCCGCCGAGCGTCTCAAGGACAGCCGGCTCCGGGGCGTCGCGTGCGACGCCAATTATCAGCTCAACATCGAGGACGCCGTGGCCTGTGCCGGACACGACATCGTCGTCTTCGTCGACGCCGCCCGAGGCCTGCGCCGGCCGTTCACCTTCAAGAAGATCGAGCCCAACGCCGACCTGCCGGCCATGAGCCACGCGCTCGGGCCGGCCGCCGTTCTGGCCGTCGCCGAGGCCCTCTACGGGAAGAGGCCCGACGCCTGGATCCTGGCCATTCGCGGCCACCGCTGGACGATCGGCGAAGGGCTTTCCGCCAAGGCCGGGAACAACCTCGACCTGGCTCTCGAGTTCTTGATCAGCTTTCTCAAAGGGACCCGCCCATGACCCTCAAGACGCTCTCCGTCACCCGGGACCTCCTGGCCACGAACAAGCAGGCCGCCGGGGCCATCCGGCAGGAGCTCAGGGCCCGCGGCATCCTCGGCATCAATCTCCTGAGCTCGCCCGGGTCTGGCAAGACGACCCTTCTCGAAGCCCTGGCCGACCGCTTTCGCGGCCGGTTCCGCATGGCCGTCATCGAGGGCGACATCGAAACCGAGAGGGACGCCGAGCGGATCCGGGCCAAGGGGGTCCCGGCCTGGCAGATCACGACGGGCGGGGCCTGCCACCTCGAAGCCCGCATGATCGGCCGGGTCCTCGGCGACGTCCCCGCGGCGATCGACTTCCTGTTCATCGAGAACGTCGGCAACCTCGTCTGCCCGGCGTCCTTCGACCTCGGCGAGGACCTCCGGTTCGTCCTGCTCTCGTCGCCGGAAGGGGACGACAAGCCGGCGAAATACCCGCAGGCCTTCCTTTCGGCCGACGGCCTCATCCTGACCAAGGCGGACCTCGTGCCCTATCTGCCGTTCGACCCCGCCCGGGCGGCCGCGGAGGCCCTGTCCATCAAGCCCGGTCTCAGGGTCTTTACCGTCTCCGCGATCCGCGGCGACGGCCTCGACGCGCTGGACGCCTACCTCGTCGAGACCCTCGAGCGCCTGAGGTCCGGCCGTGCATGAGCTGTCGCTCATCGCCTCCGTCTTCGACGTCCTCGAAGAGAAGGCCCGCGAGCACGGCGCCATCCGAGTCGCCGGGGTCGTGCTCAAGGTCGGGGTCCTGTCGGGGGTCGTCCCCGACCTTCTCACCTCGGCGTTCGACATCTATAAGAAGGGGACGCTGGCCGAGACGGCCCGCCTGGCGATCGTCGCTGTCCCGGTCAAGCTCCGTTGCCCCGACTGCGGCGGGGAGGCCGTCCGCGAGGATATGGAATTCTCCTGCGCGGCCTGCGGATCGCGGCGCGTCGAGATCGTCGAGGGCCGCGATCTTTTCGTCGAAACCATCGATCTCGAAACTTGACGGCCAGGCCTTGACAACCGCAAATTCGTTCTGTTATAAATGCCCTCTTGTCATTAGGTCTGAATGTCTCCGGGCATTGCCTTTAGGAGAATTTTATTTTTATAGACCATAATCGCCTGCCCGCGGGGCTGGCAGCCGGTCGAGAGTTGTCTGCCGCCTCCACGCACCCCGTCCGCCGGCGCCCGACCGCGAACGAAATCCTCGTACCGGAGGGATCATTTGGACACCGATAAAGCCAAGGTCCAGTCCATCATCGACAAGCACCAGGGACTCCAGAAGAACCTCATCGCCATCCTCCTCGACGTCCAGGAGTGCTTCAACTATCTCCCCCCGGACGCCCTGCGCCACGTCGCCAAGGCCCTGGGCATGCCCCTCATCGACGTCATCGGGGTGGCCACCTTCTACCGGGCCTTCAGCCTGAAGCCGCGGGGCAAGCACACGTGCCTCGTCTGCCTGGGCACGGCCTGCCACGTCCGTGGCGGCCCGAAGATCATGGAGGAGCTCGAGCGCCAGCTCGACATTCCCGCCGGCGAGACGACGAAGGACGGGCAGTTCACCCTGGAGACGGTGGCCTGCCTCGGATGCTGCGCCATCGGGCCGGTCGTCGTCGTCGACGGCGAATACCATGGCCACGCCACCATCCGGAAGATCGGGCCGATCCTCGGCAAATACCAGAAGCCGGCAGCGTCATGACGCGAAGGGAGGACCTGTGATGCCCGCAAAGAAGAAGCTCAGCATCCAAGACCTGGCGAAGATCCGGGAGAAGACCAAATCCCTGATGACCATCCGGGAGAGCGAGGGGCGGGCCCGCGTGACGGTCCACATGGGGACCTGCGGCATCGCCGCCGGCGCCCGGGACATCATGGACGCCCTCCTCGGCGAGATCGGAAAAGCCAATATCCAGGACGTCATCGTCACGACCTCCGGCTGCGCCGGCCTGTGCAACGCCGAGCCGATGATGACCGTCGAGGTCAAGAACCAACCGCCCGTGAAATACGGCCACCTGACCCCGGACAAGCTGCGGAAGATCTTCGTCCAGCACATCCTGGGCGGTCAGATGGTGGCGGACCTCGTGCTGGCCGTGGGAAGCGAAACCGTGTACTGAGAGGGACGCGTGAAACAATACCGAGCTCACTTATTGGTCTGCGCCGGCACCGGCTGCGTCTCCTGCGGATCGTTCAAGATCAAGGAGGCCCTGGAGAAAGAGATCAAGAAACGGAACCTCCAGGACGAGATCCAGGTCGTGGCCACGGGGTGCAACGGCTTCTGCGAACGGGGGCCGATCGTCCTGGTCCAGCCGGACGGCATCTTCTACCAGCTGCTCCAGGTGGAGGACGTGCCCCATCTCGTCGAGGAGCACCTCCTCAAGGGCCGGCCGGTCAAGAAGCTGATGTACGTCCCGCCCGCCGAGAAGCAGCCCGTGCCCAAGATGAAGGACATCGAGTTCTTCAAGCACCAGCGGCTCATCGTCCTGCGCAACCGGGGCCGGATCGACCCCGAAAAGATCGAGGAGTACATCGCTTTCGACGGCTACGAGGCCCTGGCCAAGGCCCTGTCGGAGATGGCGCCCCAGGCGATCATCGACGAGATCCTCTTCTCGGGCCTGCGCGGCCGCGGCGGCGCCGGCTTCCCCACCGGCAAGAAGTGGGCGGCCTGCGCCAAGGAAAAACGGTCCCCGAAATACCTGATCTGCAACGGCGACGAGGGCGACCCCGGCGCCTTCATGGACCGCTCCGTCCTCGAAGCCGACCCCCACGCCGTCCTCGAGGGCATGATCATCGGGGCCAAGGCCATCGGGGCTTCCAAGGGGTTCGTCTACATCCGGCACGAATACCCGCTGGCCCTGAAACGGATGGCGATCGCCATCGAACAGGCCCGGGAGAACGGCCTCCTCGGCCAGGACATCCTCGGCACGGGGTTCGACTTCGATCTCGAGATCGTCCAGGGCGCCGGCGCGTTCGTCTCCGGCGAGGAGTCGGCCCTGATCGCCTCGGTCGAAGGCCGCATCGCCATGCCCCGGCAGCGCCCGCCCTACCCGGCCCAGAGGGGCCTCTGGGGACAGCCGACGGTCATCAACAACGTCGAGACCTGGGCGACCGTCCCCAACATCATCCGCCGCGGCGCGGATTGGTTCCAGGGACTGGGGACCGAGACGAGCAAGGGGACCAAGATCTTCGCGCTCGTCGGCAAGATCGCCAACACCGGCCTGGTCGAGGTCCCCATGGGGATCAGCCTGCGGGAGATCGTCTACGGGATCGGCGGCGGCATCCCCGACAAGCGGGATTTCAAGGCCGTCCAGATCGGCGGCCCGTCGGGCGGCTGCCTCCCGGCCAAGCTGCTCGACCTGCCCGTCGACTACGAGAGCCTGACCGCCGCCGGGGCCATGATGGGCTCGGGCGGCATGATCGTCATGGACGACAAGACCTGCATGGTCGACGTCGCCAAGTACTTCCTCAACTTCCTCCAGGACGAGTCGTGCGGCAAGTGCGTGTCCTGCCGGGAGGGGACCCAGAGGATGTACGAGATCGTCAAGGCCATCACCGAGGGCCAGGGCAAGGAGAGCGACCTCGCCCTTCTCGAGGAGCTGGCCACGATCACCAAGGACGCCTCGATGTGCGGCCTGGGCCAGACGGCGGGCAATCCCGTCCTGACGACGTTGCGCTACTTCCGCCACGAGTACGAGGCTCACATCCTCGACAAGAGGTGCCCGGCCGGCGTCTGCAAAAAGCTCATTCGCTATGTCGTCCTGGCCGAAAAATGCACCGGCTGCCAGGCCTGCAAGAAGGCCTGCCCGAAGGAGTGCATCAAGGGCACGCTCAAGGATGTCCATCTCATCGATCAGTCGAATTGCATCAAGTGCGGCGCCTGCAAGGAGGCCTGCAAGTTCGAGGCCATCGAAGAGCAGCGCGAAGAAGCCATCCAGATCATCTGAGAGGGAACATGATCACCTTTCGCATGAACGGTTTGGAGGTCAAGGCCGAGGAGGGGTCGACCATCCTCGACACGGCCAAGTTCTACGGCCTCGAGATCCCGACCCTCTGCCACAACGACGGGCTGACGCCCTTCGGCGGCTGCCGGCTCTGCGTCGTCGAGATCGGCGAGGGCCTGAGGAGCAAGCTCGTCTCGTCCTGCACCTATCTCGCCGAGGAGGGGCTCGTCGTCCGGACGGACTCGAACAGGGTCTGGGCGTCCCGGCGGATGATGATCGAGCTGATGCTGGCCATGGCCCCGGGGTCCAAGGTCCTCCAGGACCTGGCCTCCCAGTTCGGCGTCACCAAGGTCCGCTTCACGCCCCGCAACGGCGAGTGCGTGCTCTGCGGCCTCTGCACCCGCATCTGCGCCGAGCAGATGGACGCCGCGGCCATCGGCTTCCAGCAGCGGGGCCACAAGCGGAAGATCTCGACGCCCTTCGACATGCGCTCGGAGGTCTGCCGGCTGTGCGGGGCCTGCATGTACATCTGCCCCGCCTGCCAGCTCCGCTGCCAGGGCCCGCAAGCGGACACGGCCCTGTGCAACGCCTGCCTGACCATGGAGCCGAGCTGCCTGGACCAGTACGACGATCTTCAGTGTTGGATGTACGACGCGGGTCGCTGCGGCACCTGCGTTCAGGAAAAGAAGTCTTAAGGACATCGAGGAGGTAATATCATGCCGAGTCTGACCAAACTCAACAGAAGCGCCGCCACCCTGACCAAGAACAGGACGGAGGGGTCCGTCAGTCCCTTCAGCGGCATGTGCGTGACCTGCGTCGACGGCTGCATCGGGATGTGCGAGATCGGGAAATCCGCCTACCGGGGCGCCGAGGTCCTGTACCCGCAGCCCTTCGGCATCATCACGGCCGGCTGCGAGAAGGACTATCCGGTCGACCTGTCCCACTTCAGCATCATGGGGACCGCCAAGGGCGCCTGGGGCGTGCCGGCCGACAGCGACAAGGCCACTTTCGAGAAGGTCTCGATCGAGACCAAGATCGGCGTCAAGAAGGACCTGAAGCTCAAGGTGCCCTTCATTATCGCCGGCATGGGCTCGACCAACGTGGCCCGGCAGAACTGGGCCGGGCTGGGCGGCGGGGCGGCCATCTCCGGGGCCATCCTGACGATCGGCGAGAACGTCTGCGGCATGGACGACGAGACCGAGCTCAAGAACGGCCGCGTCGTCAGGTCGCCGGACATGGAGTTCCGCATCAAGTCCTTCCGCGACTGGCAGGACGGCTACGGCGACGTCGTCGTCCAGGCCAACGTCGAGGACACCCGCCTCGGCACCCAGGAATACGCCATCGAGAAGCTGGGCATCGAGACCGTCGAGCTCAAGTGGGGCCAGGGGGCCAAGGACATCGGCGGCGAGGTCAAGATCAAGTCGGTCAAGAAGGCCCAGGCCCTCAAGAAGAAGGGCTACATCGTTCTGCCCGACCCCGAGGACCCGAACGTCATCGCCGCGTTCGAGAAGGGCAGCTTCAAGGAGTTCGAGCGCCACTCCCGCCTCGGCATGGTCGAGGAAGAGTCGTTCATGGCCCGCGTTGAAGAGCTGCGCAAGCTCGGGGCCAAGCGCGTTTTCCTGAAGACGGGCGCCTACCGGCCGGCCGACCTGGCCCGGGCGGTCAAGTACGCCTCCAAGGCCAAGCTCGACCTCCTGACCGTCGACGGCGCCGGCGGCGGCACCGGCATGAGCCCCTGGCGGATGATGAACGAGTGGGGCATCCCGACCGTCGAGATCTGGTCGCTGACCTGGATGTACGCCGACCAGCTCCGCAGGCAAGGCGACTTCGTGCCCGACCTGGCCTTCGCCGGCGGCATCACCTTCGAGGACCAGATCTTCAAGGCCCTGGCCCTCGGCGCCCCCTACGTCAAGGCCGTCGGCATGGCCCGCTCGCCTCTGGCCGCGGCCATGGTCGGCAAGACCATCGGCGGCCGCATCAACGACGGCCAGATCCCGGTCTACGTCGAGCGCTTCGGCAACAGCAAGGACGAGATCTTCGTCACCGCGCCCGAGCTGCGGCGGCGGTTCGGGGCCAAGTTCGACGAGCTCCCGGCCGGGGCCATCGGCGTCTACACCTACTTCAAGCGGCTGAGCCAGGGCCTGCGCCAGATGATGGCCGGCGAACGCAAGTTCGCCCTGGACTACGTCACCCGCGACGACATCGCCTCGCTGACCAAGGAAGCGACCGACATCAGCGGCATTCCGTTCATCACGGACGTCGACAAGGACGAGGTCCAGAAGATCCTCAAGGCCAAGTAAGACAGATCGGCTAACGTATTGCCTCCCGCTGGGGGGACGAGCCTCCGCTCGTCCCCCCGGTTTTTTGCCTCCCCACAAGAAATTTCCCAGGATCGCAACTCCGAGCCGCTCCCCCGGCTTTTTTTTGTCCGTCCTTCCCTATATAATGAAGGCGCCCTTCGGACGTCATGTCGGCGGGAGGTCCCGATGATCGTGCTCAAGGACGTTCTGGCCCTTCTCGAAGGCGAGCTTCTCACGCCATTCCCGTCCCCCGAAGCCGCCTTCCGCAAGGTCTTCGCCTCCGACCTCATGAGCGACGTCCTGACCGCCGCGGAGCCCGGGTCGCTCCTCCTGACGGGCCTGGCGAACGGGCACGTTGTCTGCACGTGCTCGGTGGCCGACCTCGCCGGCGTCGTCTTCATTCAGGGCAAGCGCCCGGCGCCGGAGGTCATCAATGACGCTCTGGCCAAGAACTTGCCCCTCATCGTCACCAAGATGACCATGTTCGAGGCCTGCGCCCGGATGGCCGGCCGGCTCGAGGACGGAGGCCATGCCCGCCCCTGAGGCCGTTTTCCGCCAGGATTTCTCCGTCAAGGGCGGGGATTTCGCCAAGGCCGGGACCGTGGCCTGCCGGATCAAGGAGCTGCTGAAAGACCTCGGCCTCGACGCCGCGACCGTCCGCCGGGCGGCCATCGCGGCTTATGAGGCCGAGATGAACGTCATCATGTATGCCTGGGAGGCGCGGGTGGACCTGGCCGTCTCCCCGGACGAGGTCCACATCACCGTCGACGACCGCGGCCCGGGCATCTCCGACGTCGAGCTGGCCATGACCGAAGGGTATTCGACCGCGACGCCGGAAATGCGGGAGCTCGGGTTCGGCGCGGGCATGGGCCTGCCGAACATCAAGAAGAACTCCGACATCCTCCACATCGACTCGCGGACGGGGAAAGGGACCCGGCTGAAGATCGTCATCCGCAGGAACGGACACGGAGCGTCATGAACGGCAAGAACTTCCACGCCATCCACATCACGAAAGACAAGTGCATCGGCTGCGTCCATTGCCTGGGCGCCTGCCCGACCCGGGCCATTCGGGTCCGGGACGGACGGGCCGTGATCAGCGACGATCTGTGCATCGACTGCGGCGAATGCATCCGCGTCTGTCCGCACGACGCCGTTCATTCCCACACCACGTCGTTCGCCGCCCTGGACGCCTTCGAGTACAAAGTGGCCATCCCCTCGACGGTCCTGTACGGGCAGTTCGGGGGGACGGTCCTGCCCACCGAGATCCTCTCCGCCCTGCGCCGCATCGGCTTCGACGAGGTCTACGACCTCAGCTCGATCTGCGAGCTCAACTGCGCCGCGACCGAGGAGTACCTCAACGAGCATCCGCGGCCCCGGCCGTTCATCACCTCGACCTGCCCGGTCGTCGTCCGGATCATCCAGCGCCGCTACCCGAGCCTCTGCGGCCAGATCCTGCCGATCGAGCCGCCGCGGGAGATCGCGGCCAAGATCCTGCGGACCATTCTGCCCAAGGCCCTGGGCATCCCGCCCGAGAGGATCGGCATCATCCACCTGACCCCCTGCCCGGCCAAGATGGTCTCCATCAACAGCCCGGCCACGCTCAACAAATCCTACCTCGACGGGGCCATCTCCATCCGGGACATCTTCCCCCAGATCATCAGCGCCCTGCGCAAGAGCGAGGAGGACGCCCTCATGCGCCACCTCTTTCCGGAGACCCAGTTCAGCGGCATCGGCATGGGCTGGTCCCTCTCGGGGGGGGAGACGCGGGGGCTCAAGAACCACAGGGCCGTGGCCGTGTCGGGCGTCGTCGACACCATGCGGGTCCTCGACCAGGTCGAGTCCGGGCTCCTCCAGGACATCGACGTCCTCGAGTGCACGGTCTGCCCGGACGGCTGCGTCGGGGGGCCGCTCGAGGTCGAGAACAGGTTCCTGGCCAAGAGCCGGATCCTGCAGCTCGTCTCCGCGGCCGGCGAGCGGGCGGTCGTCGATCCCAGGGACGTCAGCCGTCTCTACCACAGGAACTTCCTGTCCTTCGACCATCCCGCGACGCCGGTCGAATCGCGGCCCCTCGACCATGACCCGACCAAAGCCATACGCAAGGCGGCGCGGCGCGACCGGATCTTCGCCGGGCTGCCCAAGAAGGATTGCGGCGTTTGCGGCGCCCCCGACTGCCGGACCCTGGCTGACGATATCGTCCGCGGCCAAGCCCGTCTCGCAGATTGCCCGTTCGTCGAGCCGATGGGAAAGAAAAAGGAGAAGCGATGACCCTCAGCGACTTGGTCCCCCGCCTCGATCTCAAGGTCTTCACGCCCGGGTCCGGCCTCGACAAGCCCGTCCTCGGCGGCTACGCGAGCGACCTGCTGTCGGACGTCATCGGCCGCAGCCGCAAGGGCGACCTCTGGGTGACCATGCAGGTCCACCCGAACATCGTGGCCGTCGCCGTCCTCAAGGACCTGGCCGGGATCGTCCTCGTCAACGGCCGGGAGCCGGCCCCGGAGACCCTGGAGCAGGCCGCCCGCGAGAAGGTGCCCCTGCTCGGCGCCCGGACCGGCACCTTCGAGATCGCCGGCCGGCTCTACGAGATGGGGCTCAAGGGGAGTTGATGGCCCTCCGGCGGCTCCGGGCCGACCTCCACATCCACACCTGCCTCTCCCCGTGCGGCGAGCTGTCGATGTCGCCGCGGGCCGTCGTCGAGCGGGCCCGGGCGGCCGGGCTCGATCTCATCGCCGTCACCGACCACAACACGACCGAGAACGCCGGGGCCGTGATCGAGGCCGCGGCCGGCACGGGCCTGACTGTGCTCCCCGGCATCGAGATGACGACGGCCGAGGAGGTCCATCTGCTCGGCCTGTTCGAGGCCGGCGCGGACCTTGGACCGTTCCAGGCGGAGGTCTACCGGAACCTGCCGGACCTCCCGGCGAAGATGAAGTTCGTCGACGACCAGGTCCTCGTGGACGCGGCGGACGACGTCACCGGGTTCTGCCCGCGCTGCCTGTTCGGGGCCACGCTCTTCTCCGTCCAGGAGGCGGTTCGGCTCATCCACGGCCAGGGCGGCCTGGCGATCGCCTGTCACATCGACCGGGATTCGTTCAGCCTCATCTCCCAGCTCGGCTTCATCCCGCCCGGGCTGGGCCTCGAGGCCGTCGAGGTCTCGCCCCGGATGAGCGCCGCCGAGGCCCGGGCGGCTTACGGGCCGTTCGACGCGCTGCCCGTCGTCCGCTTCTCCGACGCCCACAAGCCGGAGGAGATCGGGACCGCGACGACGGAATTCCTCGTCGATGGGCCCGGCCTCGGAGAGATCCGCCGGGCCCTGGCGGGCGAGGCCGGCCGGCGGGTGTTCGCGCCATGATGGAGGATCTTTCGCTCCACGTCCTCGACATCGTCGAGAACGCTGTCACGGCGGGGGCGACGCGCGTGCGCATCGCGGTCAACGAGAACGCGGCCCGCGATCTCCTGACCCTTCGGGTGACCGACAACGGCCGGGGCATGTCGGCCCGGGAACAGTCGCGGGCCCTCGATCCGTTCTTCACGACCGGGCGGAAGCGGACCGGGCTCGGCCTGCCGCTGCTGGCCCATACCGCCGAGATCTGCGGCGGCCGGCTGACCGTCGTGTCCGCGCCGGGCCGGGGGACGGCCGTCGCCGCCCGGCTCCCGCTCTCCCACGTCGACAGGCCCCCGCTGACCAAGATGGCCGAAACGCTCATGACCCTGTTCTTCGGTCATCCGGAGACCGATTTCCATTATCGCCACACCCGTAACGGCACTGTATTCATCTGTTTACGGACTGGGCGGAAAGGCGGTGGGACGGCGCCGCTCGAGATCGTCGCGCTGCGGGAGAGGCTGCGGAAGGGCTTGGGCCGGATCGGGGCGTCCTGACGGCCTTCAAGGCCGGCGGGCGGCAATCTTCTTTTCGAGACTCTCGAGCTCGGCCCGGGCCTTGGCCACGTTGGCCTCGGTCTCGCCGGACGAGTTCCGCAGGTACATCCGCAACGCCTCCGCCGCTTCCCGGAAGTCCCCGCGCTTTTCGTAAGCCACGGCCAGGTTGAAGAAGCCGACGGGCGTCGGCCGGATGGCCAGGGCCTGGCGCAGGAGCTCGATGGCCCGGTCGTATTGGCCGAGATAGGAATGGGCGATGCCGGCGAATTGGTAGAAGGCCTGCTCTTCGGGAAAATCGGCGATCAGCCGCTCGTAGACGACGATCGCCTCCTCGAGCGCGCCGGTGGAGGCCAGGTTCCCGGCGTAGCTCATCCGCAGGTGGCGGCTCTCCGGCTCGACGGCCAGGGCCCTTTCGTAGTAAGTCCGGGCCTCGGCTTTGCGGCCCGTCGCGTCGAGGATGCCGGCAGCGACGGTCAGGGCGTCGACGCTCTGGGGATCCAGGGCCAGGACCTTGTCCATGGTCTCCAGCGCTTCGCGGGGCTGGCCGCTGACGAGATAGGTGTGGCCGAGCCTGACGAGAAGGGTCTCCGAATCCGGCAGACGCCCGATGCCCCGGGCGAGCGTGGCCAGGGCCCGGTCGAAGGCGTTCTGGCGAGCCTGGACGATGGCTAGGTTGACATAGCTTTCGGGCGAATCGGGGATCTCGGCGACGATCTCGCCGTAGACCCTTTCGGCGTCGGCGAATTTCCCCGTGGATTCTAAGACCTGGGCCTCCTGGACGAGCCTGAGCAGGCCGATCTTGTCTTTGGGGTCGGGCGCTTCGGTGCCCGGCTTGGCCGGGGCGAAATTCACGTAGCCTAGGGATCGGAGCCGCTCGCGGTCGTCCGTCCGGGCCGCGGCCGGACCGCCGGAAGCAGTGGGCGGGGCGCTCAGGCGAAGGAGCTCCTGTTCGAGCTTCTTGCGGAGCCCGGCCGCCCGGTCCGGCGACGAGCCCGCCAAGTCGGTCCTCTCGCCCGGATCGTTGGCCAGGTCATAGAGCTCGGGCCGCGGCGAGTGGATGAATTTCCAGGGACCGGAGACAAGCCCGACGAGCTCCGACCAGCCGAAGTTCTCCCGGGGATAGAACGTCTCGACGAGGCTGTCGAGGTCCCCCCGGACCCTGTTCCGGGCCCGCGGCAGGAGGCTCTGGCCCTCCATGCCCGCCGCCTCGGCCTTGAGGCCGATCGTCTCCAGGATGGTCGGGGCCACATCTACCAGCCGGACCGCGTCCTCGACGACGCGCGGCCGGGGGAAGGCGGCCGGATCGCGGAGGACGAGCGGCACGCGCAGGGTCTCTTCGTAGAGGAAGATGCCGTGGCCGGTCTCGACTTTGTCGCCCAAGCCCTCGCCGTGGTCGCCGGCGACCACGATCAGGGTCTTATCAAGGAGGCCCTTGGCCTCGAGCGCGTCGAGGACCGCGCCGACGTAATGGTCCATATAGGCGATCTCCCCGTCGTACGGGCGGCCGGCGGCCTCGTCCCGGTAGGGAGGAGGCGGGTCGTAGGGCAAGTGCGGATCATAATAATGGACCCAGGCGAAGAACCGGTCCCCGGCGCTCTTGTCCAGCCAGCGGGAGAACCGGGCGAAGGTCTCCTCGGCCCGGCGCTCGGCGTTGGCGCCTTTGAGCGGGGCCTGCGGCTGGAAGGTGTCGTCATACACGTCGAAGCCGCGGCCGAGGCCGAACCGGGAATCGACCGAGAAGGACGAGACGAAGGCGGCCGTGGCGAAGCCGCGCTCCTTCAGGATCCCGGCCAGCGTCCGCCACTTCGCCGCGAGCTCGTGGCCGTTGTTCCTGACGCCGTGCGTCGCCGGATAGAGCCCGGTCAGGATCGTGCTGTGCGACGGCAGGGTGAGCGGGGCCGGGCAATAGACGCGGGCGAATCGGATCCCGTCGCGGGCCAGGCCGTCGAGCCGGGGGGTCCGGGCCAGGCCGTATCCGTAGCAGCCGAGATGGTCGGGTCGCGTCGTGTCCAGCGTGATGAGCAGGACGTTGTGGCCGGCGGCGGACCGGGCCCCGAAAGCGCCCCGTCCTCGGCCGACCAGGAAGATAGCGGCCCCGAGTGCCAACGCCAGACCGAGTCCGGCCAGGACCGGGATCACCCGAGGCTTCCGCCGGGACGTCTCGCCCCGTTCGAGCCGGGGGCCGGCGCCTTTGCCGACGGCGGGGGAACCGCTTTTGTTGGCCATGGAGATTCCAGATTAAGGGATTTCCCGAAATAGTCAAGAAAAA
>Ga0208980_10000314_pt1 | contig 26421 bp, 16 predicted proteins | sample WetSurMetagenome_3_FD_187993 | JGI IMG/M metagenome (GOLD analysis project Ga0208980, IMG submission 187993) | Wetland microbial communities from Twitchell Island in the Sacramento Delta, sample from surface sediment Aug2011 Site A1 Bulk (version 2) | ecosystem: Environmental > Aquatic > Marine... | reverse complement strand
TTCTGCAACAGACAACTCTCAGTCTGCATTGCTTCACTTGAACCAATCAAGCATTTCCCACCACGACTTCCCTTCCTTCTTCCACTTCAGGTACTTGTCGCGTGCAACAAATCCAATGGGTCCATCATAAATGCCGCCGTGACGCCAGACGTCGCACACGCGCACGGCGAGAACATTCTCCTGGTCCGGGATGAGGACATCGGACGGGATCTCGTACGCTCGCAGCTCTGAGTATTCCTTGTTGATGTCCGAACGAGTCATATTAGGGCGCATCCTGCCGGTCTTCCCAATCAGCTCGCCATTGAGATAGGTCTCGTCCATGTCGTCAATCTTCCCCAGTAAAAGGATGAGTCGGTTCCCCGGAAGATGTTCCGGCGCTTTGAACCTCAGCCTGTACCAGCCAAAGCCGTTGTAGTCTTTGAAGCCTTGTGTCTCCCAAAATGCCGGTACAAGCACGTCGTTCCATTTGCTGTCGTTGATGGAGACGTCTTTCCAAGAGTCGTTGTCACCTCTCTTGAATTTCCAGGTGCCTCCAAGGTTGTAGTCTGGTTTGAGGTAACGGCGTGGCTCGAACAGACCGACTTCACCGTGGCTGATGCCACCGGCCAGTCTCAAATCGTAGACGCGCACAGCGATGACGTTATCGCCGGCATAGTTGAGGTACGCCTGAGGGACAACAAACTGGTTGTAAACGTTGTAGGCAGTGGAGAAGTGAGGCGGGAATTCTCCCTGGAAACCAACCATATGGCCGTTCAGATACACCTCGCTGACATCGTCAACGTAACCGAGACGAAGGTAGACAATGCTGTTCTTTAGGTCCTCATCGATCCTGAAGTGTGTGCGGTACCATGCGTAGCCATCATAGCCGGGATACCCTTCATTCTCCCACGATGCAGGCACGCGAATGTCGTCCCAGTGTGAGTCATCGAACTTCGGGTCTGCCCAATGTTCGTTGTCGCCGAGTTCGAATTTCCACTTGCCCCGCAGATCGAGCAATGTCTTCCAACTCTGGGATTGAGCAACCGTCGCGATGAGGAGCAGGACGAGCAGGGAAACCTTATGATGGCATCGAGGCATGGACTCTGTCCTTGCTACTGTCATTATCTTTTCTTTCGACCCGAACTCGGTGTCTGGATCATGATGCGAAGTGAATTCTCGTTTCGCTCCATTACTGGACGGTGGAGCTTAACATCGTCTGCTGCACCCGTGTGGCAATCGCACCAAACAACTCATCGCTGCTTGCATACTTATTAGTTACTGTTTGGCAGAACATTGATGGATTATCGAACACCAAACTTGCGAGGTACGCCTTGTACCGGATCACCGGTGTCCGGCCATTGTTGGCAAGCTCCCTCACGGCTGCTTCAATGTCCTTCATTGCCTCCTGCGGCAGCGTGATCCTCATGTGTGCAATGTGCCCGAGAACGGACTCCACGACACCGTCGTTGTCTGATTCCAACGACCACTGAAAAACCTTCTTTGCCTGAGTCAGGTTGGCGGTGCCATAGCTTGCAGCGGTGGGGGAATACGGCCAATCATCTGCTGCCTGCTGAAGAGTGCCCTGGCTCAATGCCGTCGATGCTGCAAGTGCCAATCCGAGTGCTATTGCTGTTGTGGCTTTCATGACTTTCTCCTTTGACTGTTGGTGGTGTTTGCTGACTCCGTATCATGGTACGACCAGCAATCGTCGGAGATGTCCATGTTGCGTCAATGTTTGTAAAGAGTTGTCACGACCCAAATGCCGTTTCTGAGAAAGAAGCGTGTTTTCACGGAATCAGCTTGTATCCCAGTCCATGAAGGGTGATGATGTGTTTTGGATGGGCCGGGTCGTCCTCAATCTTTTGGCGGAGTTTCAGGATGAAGTTGTCCACGGTGCGGGTGCTGATGGATTCATCGTACCCCCACACGTTGGTGAGCAACTGGTCGCGGCTGACGGCCTTGTTGCGTTGCTGCCAGAGGAACTTCAGGATCTCGAACTCTTTGGGTGTCATCTGCACGCTCTCGCCGGAACGGGAAGCGTTGTACGTTGCAAAGTCAATCTCCAGCGAGCCCAGCATCATCCTTTGCGCTGCACCCCCTGTCGCACCTTCGCTCCGGCGCAGCACAGCCTTCACGCGTGCGAGCAACTCGCGCAGCCCAAATGGCTTCGTGATGTAGTCATCGGCCCCAAGTTCAAGTCCAAGCACCTTGTCGATCTCCTCCCCCTTTGCTGTGAGCATGATGATGGGAGTGGTGATGCTTTTTTCCCTCACCTTCTTACACACGTCAAAGCCGGACATTTGTGGCAGCATCACGTCAAGGAGAACAAGGTCGTACGAATTGTCCAGGAGTTTCTTGAGTCCGGCCTTGCCGTCACTCGCAACGTCGACTTCATATCCTTCAAACTCGAGATTATCCTTCACCCCACGCTGCATCTGGGGTTCGTCTTCAACAAGGAGAATCTTTGCCATGACCGTGCTCTACTCTGGGTTGTGTTGGTGAGATTGGATCGGGAATGACAGTCTGAAAGTGCTCCCCTTTCCGGGTTCACTCTTTACAGTGACTGTTCCTCTGTGCGCATCCATGATATGCTTGACCAGAGAGAGTCCGAGACCGCTCCCTTTGGTACTATGCACAAGGCCCGACGACACCCGATAGAACTTCTCAAAGATCCTCTTCTGGTGTTGCGGATCAATCCCGATTCCCTGATCCTGCACATCCGCGTATACCATGCCATCAGCTGTGCCTGTTGAGATTGCTATGGACTTCTTCTGGTCACTGAATTTCACCGCATTGTCAATGATGTTCAGCAGCGCCTCGGAGATGGACTCGGTATCTGCGATGATCGCTGGAAGACCCTCGTCGAGTCTTGATGTCACTGCAAATCCATGATGCGCAAGGTGTGTTTCGTAGTTCTGCAAAACGTGTTCCACGATGTCGTTCAGACCTGCTTCGAGGAGATGGTACTCCTTCTTTCCAGCCTCCATCCGTGAGAAGTTCAGGATGTTGTTCACGAGTCTCGTGAGCCGTTCGGTCTCCTGTACGAGTGTGTCATAGTACTCCTGCTTTTTCTCCTCCGAGGGGATCCTCTTCATCTGGAGCGTCTCGCCGAACATGCGAATGAGCGAGAGGGGTGTCTTGAGTTCGTGTGAGACGTTGGAGACGAAATCTGATTTCAATTGTGCCAGCTCGACCTCACGCCGGACCGTGCGAAAGACAAACCACGCACCCGCAATGAGGACAAGGTCGAGCAGACCGATCAACACGAGATTGCGGTAGAAACGCTCGCGCACGACCTCCTCAATGGTCTTCCCCTTAAGCCGAATGCCGACGACATAGTCGGGGAAGAGCCAGAGTTCCTTCGTCTGGCGGATGTCTGTTGGCGACATGGTTCCGGTAGAGTAAATGAATTGGCCGGAACCTCGTTGGTTCACAGCCACGAGGAAATCGTCGCCGGCGGCCTCTTCCAGCTTCGGGCGCAACACGTCACGGATGAACTCTTCCGCATCCAAAACGATGCCGACGATGGTGTTCTTTCCCGGGATGCTTTTCGCTACGAACACGAGAGCGACAGACTTCGTTGCCATCGAGTCACCGATCGAGAGAGAGCTTATCTTTCGGTATCCTGCCGCCTCAAATCTAAACAGGCGTTGAATGCTGTTGGGCCGCAGTGCAGAGCGGACATCATCGGCGCTCAGGGAAAGTGTGTTGGTTGCCGTATCCGGTTGGAGGATATCAATCTTTGAGAACAGACTATCCGTTATGAACAGACTCTGAATGCCGGCATTCTCACCAAGAAAAGGGGAGAAGAGAAGCTGATAATTCTGGGGAATGCGGGAGCGATCCACGAGGAGACCGTTGATGGAGTTCACCCAGCTGTTGGCAACGTCCCACGCGTACTGATTCAGTGAGAACAATACCACTTCAAGCTGCTGTTTGTAGATTTCGGCGATAAGCGCTTCGCTCTGCGAGAGCGTGGTGAATTCATAGGCCGAATAGAAAACAGCCGGTAGCAGAACCAAGAGAAGAAGTGCTGAGGCCAGCTTGCCGGTGGTTCCCATATGTCTGAGTTTCTCAAGCGCGGTTTTCATTGCGAAGAAAAGGTATCCATTCCGTGCTGCAAGAGCAAGAAAAGACCTACCGAGTTCAGAGTCACCTTTGGATTGCTGCCGCATTGAAACGAGCCGGTAGCATCAGGAACAGCAGACGCTTGCAGCCAATTCAGGTGGTTGGAGCGATGTCGCCGGTGCGTTTTATCTTGCCCCCGGCTGTTTTCGGCAGAGCGGGGACAAATGCAACAACAGTCGGAGTCTTGAAGTCTTCAAGATGTTCCCTGCAGTAGGCCTTCACCTGTCGCTCTGTCAAGCTTCGTCCTTCCTTCAAGACAATCTCCGCTCGAATTGCCTGACCGAGGATCGGATCGGGAACGCCGATGACGCGAGCCTCGTGTACTTCGTCGAGTTGATAGAGCACGTCCTCGATTTCCTTTGGCGCGATGCGTTCACCACGGCTTTTGATAACCTCATCTTTCCTTGCAACAAAATAGAAGTAGCCTTCTTCGTCCTGCCGGAAAAGATCGCCTGAGTGGAGTACCCGTTCCCATGGGTAGCGGCCGGCCGTTATCACTCTCGCTGTTGTCACGGGATCGTTCCAATATCCCAGCATTACGTTGGAACCCTGCACGACAAGTTCGCCGGTCTGCCCGTATGGAAGCCGTTTGCCGTCGGCATCTGATATCCATAGCTCAACATTCGGCATTCCCCGCCCCACCGAAGTTGGTCTTTGTTCGAGCTGATCGGGAGGGAGGTAGGTCGTCCTTAAGCACTCAGTCAATCCATGCATCAGGTAGATCCTGGCCGTTGGGAAGATCTTCTTGATCTTGGGAATAAACGGTGGCGGCATTGCCGCAGCGGCGTTGGTGATGTACCTCAGCGATGAGAAGTCTTCGTTGGCAAGCGACTCGAGCTGTGTGAGAATGGCGTACATTGTTGGGACGCCAGCAAACCCGGCTACGCGTTCATCCTTTATTCGCCTTGCAAGCTCGTACGGAAAGCCGAAACCCTTTTCGAGAACAAGTCTTGCTCCAGTCTTGAACGTCACCAGCAACTGAAGCAACCCGTAGCCGAACGAGAGAGGAAGGACCCCAAGGATAACGTCCTCGGAGTTGTTCTCGAGGTATTCAATGATAGAATCGACTGCAGAGTCAATATTGCGATGAGCGAATGTAACACCCTTGGGCTCGCCTGTCGACCCGGATGTGTAGATAATTGCCGCGAGATCGAGATCAATTATCTGGGGGATGGATGTCGACGGTTGGGCTTTGCAGGCCGATTCGAAACTCGTTCCAATGTCGTGGCCGACATTGTTGCCCGTGATGATGAGTTGGGGTACCGTGGTACAGAGCGCCTGCGCTTTGTGAACGAGGTCCAATCGGTGCTGAGGAGCAATCAGGAACCTGGCAGAACAATGGTTGGCGATGAAACCGAGTCGTTCCGGTGGCGCGGTGTTGTTTATGACAACGAAACATCCACCTGCTTCGAGTATGCCGAAAATCGAGATGACGGCTTCAACACAGTTGTCAAGGTATACCGCAACGCGCTCTCCCTTCTGAAGTCCGTTGGCGTGCAGGAACGCCGCCAAGCCGCGGGCAGAAGACGAAAGGGAAGAATACGTATGGCGCGTTTGTCCTGTCACCAGGGCAATTTTGTCCGGGGAGCGATGTGCCGACTGTCGAAGATACTCGTGGAGTAACATACTTAAGCGGCTGCCCCCGTGGTCTTTCGTGAGACAAAAGAGACAATCTTGTTGACAGAGTCGAAGTTCTCCGCGACAAGGTCGCTGTCGGCAAACTTCACCTGGAACTTTCCCTCGAGAAAGGCGATGAGTTCAAGAATTCCCGTTGAGTCAACCACACCTGAGCCGAGGAGCGATTCGTCGTTGTTCAGCTTCTTCGTATCGCTGAAGATGAAATTCTTCCTGATAAAGTCGGCCACCTCTGTCTGAATGTGTTCCTGCTGCATGATGTTCCTTCTGTCGTTAATGAGTTGACGTGTGGACCCGGTCGATGAACGTTGTGAATTCGATCCTCTTACCTGGAACACCGCCATTGTGGTTGATGAACTGATCCACTACTAATTGCGTTGAGAGTATTCCCACAAGGCCCATGTTGTCCGTGTTGCTAAACACGGCTTCAGGGCTTGCGGCGCGGTCTTTGCATTTGGCATACAGTCCCCGTACGGCTTCCACGTCAAACAGGCCGGCACTACGTAGAGCCGAATCGGCAAAGAGCTCATCGACATATTCTGGAGCTTCCGTCCCGACGAACGCAATCGCATCGGGGGCACGGTAGGGCTGTTTGGGACGGTTGATGATCTGGTCCGGGATGATTCCGTCTGCAACCTTCTTCAGGATGAACTTCTCATTGAGCCCATTCAGTTTATACTGAGCCGGCAGGCCGTTGCAGAAGTCCATCACGTCGGCATCGAGGAATGGGAACCGTCCCTCCACGGAATGCGCCATCAGCATGCGATCTCCCTGTGATGAGATGAGATACGACGAGAGGAGCGTCTCGACCTCAATGAACTGCGCCTGCGCAAGTGGATCCCACCGGTGAAACTCCAGGGGCAGAGTTTCAAGGTAATTTGGCGGAGGAGCGGACTTGAGTAAGTGGCGCGCTTCTGCGGAGAAGAATCTTCCAAGCGACCCAGTTGTCGACCATCGCGGTTCGTGTGAGAACCCTGGTTGATCAGCACGATCGAGACCACGTTTCCAGAATTCTAGTGCCATTCCCTTTGCTTGTTGTGGCGATCGGGCAAGATAAGGATAGAGTCTATCAAAGAGGAGCGGCCTGATGTGTGAGCCGGGCTGATGGGACCAGAACATCCTGATCTTTGCTTCCCGGAAGAGATCGTATCCGCCGAGCATCTCGTCCGCTCCCTCGCCGGTGAGCACCGCCTTGATGCCGGTATCGCGCACGAGGCGCGAAAGAAGATAGAGCGGAGCCGGTGCAGTACGCAGGATGGGTCGTTCCGTATGCCGGACGACGTCGGGGAACACGCGGGCAATATCGCTCTTCCGTACTAGGACTTCCTGATGATTGGAGTCGATGGTTCTTGCCATTGCGCGCTGATACTCGGTCTCGTCAAACTCAGGATCTTCAAACCGGATGGAGAACGTCTGGAATGTTCCCTCTTTCGCTTCTCGACCAAATCGCGCTGTCAAGGAACTATCCAAGCCGCCGGAGAGATAGCTTCCCACGGGGACATCCGAGCGAAGCACGCGGAGCTGAGTAGCTCGTTTCAGTTTGTCACGCAACGCTTCTGTTGCTTCTCCTACCGAACTGAACCTTGTCTCATTATACGATGGGCGCCAGTACTGAATGTCTTTCCTGCTGCCATCGCCGTTGTACATGCGAGTGGAGCCTGGCCGCAGCTCTTCAATTCCCTTGTACAATGATGTGGGAGCAATCGAAGCCCAATACATGAATGTCTGGGCAAGTCCTTGAACATCAATCTCGCGGGGTACGGAAGGGTCGGCAAAGATCGCCTTTACTTCACTCGCGAACCACACCCTTCCGTCATGTTCTCGAACATAGAGGGGACGCACACCGATGCGGTCACGAGAGAGGATGAGCGTGTTCTCGACAGTATCCCATAAGGCAAGCGCCCATTGTCCGTTGAATCGACTGAAGCAGTCAACACCCCACGCTTCGTACGCGTGGACGATCACCTCTGTATCTGAATGTGTGCGAAAGGTGTAACCAATTTTCTCCAGTTCTTCACGCAGTTCGATGAAGTTGAAGATCTCTCCATTGAATACGATCCAAAGCGTATCGTCTGCGTTCGAAAGGGGTTGTTGGCCTGTGGAGATGTCTATAATAGAGAGACGCGCATGACCCATGCCGACCCGATGATCCCGGAACAATCCGTACTCGTCGGGACCGCGGTGCTGGATTGCGCTCACCATTGAGCGGAGCAGGTCAACCGAAGGTGGATCGTGACGATCGGTGAGATTCACTATGCCGGCAATGCCACACACGATCGTTAGTCTGCCCCTTCCGATTTTGTTGCAGCATCTTTCATCCGTGCGATTTCCGACACGGGTTCGGGCATGATAGAGGTTAGATGGAGCGGAAGAGTTGTTCGCCGCTTCGACTCTATATCGTTAAATACCCGCGTCACCTGTTCAGCGGTTATCCCAACCACCGGAGCGACCTCCCCGGCAGGAATATTGTGGTTGTGAGCATAAAGACAAAGATCCATTTGTGGATAGGGCAACGCAAAATAGAATTCTTCCTGTGTTTGAGGGAGGGAGAAGGTGTCAGTTGTCGGGTTTCGTCTGCAGATCTCATCAGGAACGTTGAGCGCCCGTGCCAGTGCATACACTTGTGTTTTATAGAGATGGGCAATCGGTTTGAAGTCGGCGAGTCCGTCTCCGCCTTTTACAAAGAAGCCCTGATCGTATTCAAGCCGGTTTGGCGTCCCGCATACGGCATAGTTCAGCCGGTCCGCGTGAAAGTATGCCATCATCGTGCGCGTGCGCTGTTTGAAATTTGTGGCGGCAACAAGTTGCAGATATGCTGCGAGGGACAGCCGTTCCGATTTCGTTTCACCTGTGGGTGTTTGCACGGTCAAATACGATACATTCAACCGGTCACTCTTTAATATCGATGGTAGAACAATCTTGCTTTTCCATCCCTCCCCATAATTCGGGAACACCATGCGGATTGCTTCGATCTGCCGCTGATAGCATCCAGCGGCGGATAGCATTGGCTCAATGGTTTCAGTCATCGCTGGCATCTGGCACCGTTCGGCAACCATCCGGCCAAGCCTCAGCGCATCCGACGATGAGTCCCGCTCTGGCAAGAACAGAGCAAGGACGTTATCTTTGCCAAGTGCGCGGGTACATAATGCGGCGCACGTGGAGCTGTCAATTCCACCCGAGACGGCAATCACGGCTCCTTTTCTTCGCAGTGAGCCGCGTACCGCATTCCGAATTGATTCAGAGAGCTTTCGGATTTCTTCTTCAACATCAATATTCAGTACTTCTGGTGAGAATTTCATGAGCATCATTTCGTCGAATGAGTCTGAGGAAGAGGATCTTTCTGGAACTGGCGAGGAAACGACACGTTCAGGGCGGACAATATTTTCTCCACCCATCCCTTTCGGTGTACAAAGAGTCCGACGTACGCACCAAGACCGTTTGTGAGAATATCAACACTACTCGAGCTACGCGTAGGGAGATATGCCTGAGCGATTTCTACTGTCAAGCTCATTATCAGCGCGATAACTACCACGACAATCACTTGGCCGATTCTTCCGAGTCGTTTGACAGACAGGATGGACAACAAGAATCCGACCGGAATATAGATGATAATGTTGGCAATGATGTCCATGATGAAGGGGTGTCGCGGATTGGGCCAGTAGTCGCGCGGAGATTGAAGTACTGTGCGTATATACGGGGAGAACTCGCCAGACCAGAGGAGAGCGGCTGGTGATGGCCTACCGTGGTCGATGACAGTTGTTCCCTCCCGTTCATCGAAAGTGTAGCGTAACACCGTTGTCGTATCACGAAGAAGCCTTTGAGGACTATTGAGTTCCTCTGGCATCACGGCACGACTGAGCACACAGAGTTGGTAGAAGATTCCCCTCCAGCCGTATTTTCCATTCGCGAAGCTGCCGAGTATCAGGGGATAAAGATTGTCCCACGAGGAATAGTCAATAATCCCGATTTTCTGACGGACTTTCCGTATGCCGTCAATGTACGCCGAGATGTCATTCCCATCGTATGCGATGGCGAGCATGAACCGCCTATCTGTCGATTGCTCAAAGAGTTTCTGAACAACAACCGCGCGCGGCCTTTGGTCACCATCCGTTCGAATACGAAGAATGAGGTCGTCGAACAATTGGTCCACGCTCAGGTTGTTGTAGCGTTCGTCCAGTCCGTACCCCAGAATTCTTCCCTGTCTCCATGGTGCCAGTGCCTTCACGTCCAAGAGAATTGTCCACTCTCGGAGCAGTGCAAGTTTTGCGGGTGGGGCCGAGGTGTACGCAGTGGCAGGCGGGGTGAATCTCACTCCGCCTTCGGGTTCCCAGGTAACCTGATTTGTTTGGTGGAAATTGAATGGCCACAGGCAAAGCAGCAAAAGGACCAGTATGCAGCACAAGAAATACGGCACTGGTCGATCATCAAAAGAAGGCAGAGGCAGCGTTGTCACCGATCCGGCAGAATCGTTAGCGAACAGAGAACTGACGGGATGTTGAATCTCCCGCTTGCGTCATCCATGCTTGCAGAATATTTGACTCAAGATATGCCGAAAAGCAGTAAGTTGCAACGAAGAGCAGTCTCTGCGCTAGGGCATCGTTACTAAGGGAAGCCGTAGTGTGATGCTGATTATACGATGTTGCCTTCACGCTCGAAGTTTCGTATCTTTTATCTGTGTCCGAACGTAATCGGGGCGTAGCGCAGCCCGGCTAGCGCGCCTGCCTTGGGCGCAGGAGGTCGTGGGTTCGAATCCCGCCGCCCCGACAAGCGTTGATTCGGGACAAGCAAATGTATCGGACATTGTCCCCGTAGCTCAACTGGATACCGACCCGACCGCCTGTGTTCGGCTTCGTGATGTCAGGCGGACAGGGGCAACAGCCTTCTAGATCCCGTCCCAATAGCTGGGGTAGGACTCTCATTCGGGCGCTCACGAAAATGCCGGGCCCGTAGCTCAAGTGGATAGAGCAACAGCCTTCTAAGCTGTAGGTTCCGCGTTCGAGTCGCGGCGGGCTCACAAAGCGGGATTGACGATTGAGTTAATTAGTGATCGAGAGATTGGTGGTGTCAATCAAGCGCTGGTCTTTCAATCACCCGATCGTCAATACTTCAATCCTTCATACATTTGCCCCCATCGTCTAGAGGCCTAGGACACGGGCTTTTCAAGCCTGTAACACCGGTTCGAATCCGGTTGGGGGCACACGCTTTTCGAGGGTCTTCTAATCCGACTGGCATTCACAAGATGCCAGCGTTCTGGAATACGCTCTCTGCGTAACTCACAACATCTGCTCACCGATCCAGCGCCCTCCATCAACAATAGGTCAACAGAGCCATCCTTCTGTCCCCTAGGCAACTGATCATTGAGTGCTGGGTTCCTTTCGTTCCAACAGCAGGATCATTCTTGTTTGAATAGACTCACCAGTGCGAATTGTAGTAGTCAACCCCACTTGCCGCCCCTGTAGCATCCCATTCGATTGAATATGTCCCAAGTAGCGGCTGCCTTTCGGAAGGGCTCCGATCTCCAATGCGAGCAGGTTGACTACCTCTGGCGGGACCCACCTGTTTTCAGATGTACACACCTCGGTGTTCTCGTGGCGCTGGACCGAATCGGACACATCTGCTCCCGAGAAAGCTCTACCGATATGTTGTTTCCGGCGACTGCATGACCGGTCGGTTCGGTTGTGAAATGTTGAACCTGATATCCAACAAGGCCGGGATTGTATTCTGCCAAGCCGTACTACTCTGGCAGACCCAGGTGAGTAGTCTGGCGATACGTATGGAGAGCAGCAAAAAGCCAATGAGTTGCGAGGAGAGTTGATTCTGACAGCTCCCCCGTGTCGGGAAGTTGGTTGGGAACACACCGCAACTGACATTCTGGGGAGCCGGTTGGGGGCCTTCGCCTCATCATGTCGTGATAAGATGAACCCTATTCAATCGTTCCACCCTTGATCATGTAGCATGCTCGATCCGTCCCACACAACCCTATGGCTTCAGGCGGTTTCGTTTTGTAATTGATGGGTCAGCTGCAGGAACCTGCAAATCGATGGGGGTACCGCAACTCGATTCTCACCCAATCCGCTGGATCCTGACATGCTCCGTCAATCCGGCTGGTTTGTCAGTATCTGGGAACATGCTCGACGATGTGGAAGATTCCGGTACGAAACACCCGTGCGGCTGCATTTTTCTATTGACATGGACGAATTTTATCTCTATAATTGAATCGGTTCAATTCGATTTGAACCAATACTGGTTTTGATCTCTGCCATCAGTTCTATAACACTTTGGCCAAGTCGTCATTGTTGTAACAGGCAGAGCGTGTTGGCGCGTCAAATGGCGGCCGTTCAGAAGACTTCCAGTATCATTCACAACGAGTGACTTGACGTCGTGATACGACGTCGGGTACCCCGCGATACGTTCTAGTGTATTGAACACAACCCAAGACACCATGACAACGTTGAACAGGTTTTTCCCAAAAGTTGACCGACAAATTCCCTACGAGGGGAAGGACTCAAAGAATCCTCTATCGTTTAGGTACTATGACAAAAACCGAAACGTGGGCAACAAAACTATGGGAGAGCTCCTGCGGTTTTCTGTTGCGTATTGGCACACGTTCATGGGAACAGGGTCAGACATGTTCGGAGGGCCGAATTTCAAGAGGGAGTGGCACAAGGCCAGCAATCCCATAGACCGGGCCAGGGACACGATGGAAGCAGCCTTTGAGTTCTTCCAGAAACTGGGAGTCGAATACTATTGCTTTCATGATCGGGACATAGCTCCTGAGGGACAAACGTTCGTCCAATCCTGTAGAAACCTCGAAACAGTTGTTGAGTTTGCGAAGAGTCTTCAGAAGGAAACTGGAATCAAGGTCCTTTGGGGAACAGCAAATCTCTTCAGCAGTCCAATCTACTCGCAGGGCGCTGCAACAAGCCCCGATGCTCGCGTCATGGCTCATGCTGCAGCCCAGGTAAAGAATGCAATCGATGCGACGAAGGAACTTGGAGGTGAGAACTACGTGTTTTGGGGTGGCCGCGAAGGGTACGAGACATTGTTGAACACCGACATGAAAAAGGAGCAGGAACAGATGGCTCGATTCCTGCACATGGCAGTGGACTACAAGCATAAGATCGGCTTTGATGGCCAATTCCTGATCGAACCAAAGCCAGCAGAACCCACCAAACATCAGTACGACTTTGATGCTGCATCAGCGCTGTACTTCTTGAAGGAGCATGACCTGCTCGATCATTTCAAGTTGAACATAGAAGCAAATCACGCTACTCTCGCCGGTCATACCTTTGAGCATGAACTGGCAGTTGCCTCAGCCGCGGGAAAACTCGGGAGTGTTGATGCAAATCGCGGCGATACGATGCTGGGATGGGACACTGATCAGTTTCCCGTCGACATCTACAGCACAACGGTTGCCATGATGATCATCCTGAATCAGGGTGGACTCGGAAAAGGTGGGCTGAACTTTGACGCGAAGGTGCGACGAAGTTCCACCGATCCCACGGATCTCTTCCATGCCCACATCGGAGGGATGGATGCCTTCGCCCGCGGGCTTCTCATAGCCCGGCGGATTATTGATGATAGTGCATTGAGTGGTTTCATTGACAAGCGGTACGACAGTTACAGATCGGGAATCGGCGCCACAATTATGTCTGGCAGAGTTGGACTCGAAGAGATTGAAAAATGGGTTATTGGTGCAGAATCTCCAGTGCTGCAGAGCGGCCGTCAGGAAATGCTCGAGAATATTCTGAATTCATATTTGACCTAAACCTTTCAACGGATCTTTCCCCCGGATCCGTTTTTCTTTGCTCGAACGAACAATGAAAATGGCAGACCGATTCATTGAACCCGCTGGAGCTTCTCACGATGGTCTGCCTGTTCTTATCATAACATTCTTCGGTAACAGCTCGACGGCATTGCCGGGCATTGGTGAGGCGATATTTTGCCAACGCATGCGCGATGCGATGTTGCGCGAGTTGACATGAGACGATACCAACGGAACACAAAATGATTGAACAAGATCCACACATAGAAACAGTAGATCAGGAAGTCCCCCTTCGCTATAGCAACCCAAAGCTTCCGATAGATGTTCGAGTTGCTGATTTGTTGAGCCGGATGACTCTCGAAGAGAAAGTGTCACAGATGCTCTGTATCTGGGGCCAGAAGAAGACAATGCTCTTTGATGATGAGGGAAAGCTCAATCTTGGGAATCTGGGGGTTCACTTCAAGCACGGAATAGGTCAGATAGGAAGGATTAGTGATACAGGTGGTGGTAGGAATGCAGTTGAAATGGCCGAGTTGGCAAACACTCTTCAGAAGTTTTTGGTCGAAGAGACTCGCCTGGGCATTCCCGCGATTTTTCATGAGGAGTGTCTGCATGGACTTGCCGGCAAAGACGCCACAAGTTACCCTCAGCCTATCGGACTTGCGGCTACGTTCGATCCTGAGCTTGTCGAAACGATCTACACGGCAATCGCTGAAGATACTCGATCCCGAGGCGCTCAACAGGCTTTGACTCCGGTGGTGGACGTGGCTCGAGATCCGCGGTGGGGACGGGTCGAAGAAACGTTTGGTGAGGACCCATTCCTCGTGGCACAAATGGGGATCGCGGCGGTACGAGGCTTTCAGGGTGATGCGACTTTCACCGACAAGAAACATGTCATTGCAACGCTCAAGCACTTCGCGGCCCACGGTCAACCGGAATCGGGAACCAATTGTGCGCCCGTGAATGTCTCTGAACGTCTCTTGCGTGACACATTCCTGTACACGTTTAGAGAAGTGCTCAAGAAGGCAAGTGCGTTGAGCGTGATGGCTTCATACAATGAGATCGATGGTGTACCGTCTCATGCAAACAAATGGCTTCTGCGCGATGTTCTGCGCAAGGAATGGGGTTTTGAAGGCTCCGTTGTGTCCGATTACTATGCAATTGCGGAACTCCATCGGCGAGACGAGGCAACAAGTCATGCGGTGGCAAAAGACAAAAATGAAGCTGCAGTCCTCGCCGTTAATGCGGGAGTGAATATTGAATTTCCGGACCCCGACTGCTATCCGAATTTGGTCCAACTCGTGCACAACGGCGAGCTGCAGGAATCAGTGATCGACGAGTTGGTTGCTGCGCTGCTGAAACAAAAATTCCTGCTTGGTCTCTTTGAAGACCCGTATGTCGATCCTGCATTGATTCAAAATCAGGCCCGCCTGGAAAAGGAACGAGCGCTTGCGCTGCGTTCAGCACATGAGACGATTACCCTTTTGAAAAACGACGGAGAGCTGCTTCCACTGGATCCACAGAAGGAATGTACCATAGCCGTCATCGGTCCAAACGCGGATCGCAAATTGCTTGGAGGATATAGCGGCGAGCCGAAATTCTACACCTCAGTGTTGCAAGGGATGAAGGAAAAAGTCGGTGCACGCACGCGGGTGCTCTACAGTGAAGGATGCAAAATCACACTCGGTGGTTCGTGGAACGATGATGCAGTGACGTTTTCAAATCCCGCAGAAGATCGGAAAGCAATTGATGAAGCAGTGGTGACTGCGCGGCAAGCCGACATCGTTGTGCTCGCGGTAGGCGGAAACGAACAGACGTCCAGAGAGGGCTGGAGCAAAGTTCACCTGGGCGACAGGGCAAGCCTCGATCTCTTCGGCATGCAGAATGATCTCGTGAAATCGATTCTGGAGACCGGTAAACCGGTGGTCGTGCTTTTGTTCAATGGCCGTCCGAAGTCCGTCAATTATATTCAAGAGCACGTGCCCGCGATCCTTGAGTGCTGGTATCTCGGCCAGGAGACGGGGCGCGCAGTTGCAGATGTTCTTTTCGGAACATGTAATCCAGGAGGCAAGCTGCCAATTTCATTTCCGCGTTCAGCTGGGCACATCCCATGCTATTACAACTACAAACCGTCTGCCCGGCGGGGCTACCTGGGGGATGATGTGACCCCGCTGTATCCGTTTGGGTTTGGGCTGAGCTACACAAGCTTCCGCTTCAGCAATGTCCGGCTTGAGAAAGCAACCATCCGCACCGATGAATCGACGAATCTCCTTGTCGATGTCACGAACACCGGCAATCGTGCAGGTGATGAGGTTGTCCAGATGTACATTCGTGATCTTGTCAGTTCGGTAACGCGTCCTATAAAGGAGTTAAGAGGTTTCAAACGCATCACCCTCAAACCGGGTGAATCCAAGACAGTCGCTGTAGCCATTTCGCCTGAGCATCTTTCGTTTACAAATATCAATATGGAATACACGGTCGAGCCGGGGGATTTTGAAATCATGGTTGGCAGTTCTTCACGGGATCAGGATTTGACAAAAGTCGTTCTGCGTGTCATCTGAGCAGTGCGACGAATCAGCAACGGACGGTGGGTGATTGTCACAAGTTCACAATAAGAGGCGGAGCCAAGCGTGCGAGTAGAGACAGAAGGAAAAACTCAACACACAAGAGTCGCGCAATCGAATTCCGGCAAACTCTCATTTTTTGAAAAAGCCGGGTACAGTGCCGCTGATGCTGCCGCGAACTTCGTCTTCATGACGATGATCCTCTTCCAAACCAATTTCTACACGGATGTGTTTGGTATTACCGCGGGAGCTGCAGCGACAATTCTTATGGCGGCACGTTTGTGGGACGCGTTCGCCGATCCGATTGTGGGTGTGCTTGCCGACCGCACGAATTCACGTTGGGGCAAGTTCCGTCCGTGGGTTCTATTCACCGCTGTGCCGTGGTGCATTGTCATGGTCCTGGCGTATACGACGCCCGCCGGATGGAGTGTGGGGGGCATGATCGCGTATGCAGCGATTACCAACATCCTGCTTATGACGATCTACTCAATGAATAATATGCCCTATTCGGCGCTTGGCGGTGTCATGACGGGCGATGTCAACGAGCGCGCCAAGCTGAACTCCTTCCGCTTTGTCTCGGTAAATATTGCACAGTTCATTGTGGGTGGCTTTACGCTGCCGTTGGTCGCCAAATTCGCTCTTGGTCATGACAAGCAATACGGTTGGCGGATGACGATGACCATTTGGGCTGTCTTGTGCCTCATCCTGTTTCTCATTACGTTTGCTACAACGAAAGAACGCATCCGCCCCGAGCCGACACAGAAGAAATCGACCCCCAAGCAGGACTTTGCCGACCTGCTCAAGAACAGTCCATGGGCGGTTATGTTCTTCATGACCCTCGTGCATTTTGCGATCCTCTCATTCAGGGGAGGCGCGCTCTACAATTATTATCATCACTACGCCGATAAAGCGGCGATGTATGATTGGGTGCAGAATATCGGTCTCACCGCCTCGGCGGGCGCGCCGGGCGGCATTCTGGAAACTCTGGGGTACCTTGTGCATGGGGACAGGTCAGATCTGGCGACCTCGAACGTTGCCGACGTCTTCAACAGCATCATCAACATGATCGGCACCGGGGTGACCATTATCGTTATTCTCCTCTCGCCCGCTCTTTCAAAGAGATTTGGGAAGAAGGCGATCGCGGTTACTGGCTTCGCCCTTGCTGCAATAGGCACGTTGGCTTTCTATCTGCTCGGTCCGACTAACGTAGGCGGAATGGTGATGCTGACTATTCTCGTCGCGATTTTCTATGCTCCAACCATTCCGCTCGTCTGGGCAATCTATGCAGATGTTGCAGATTACTCGGAATGGAAAACCGGGCGCCGTTTCACCGGTATTGTGTTTGCGACTATTGGGTTTGCTCTGAAATCGGGTCTGGCTCTTGGCTCTTCTTCATTCCTTTGGATCATGGCCGGCTTCTTCAACTACGACACCCATTTCCCCGACGCGCCCGACGCGGTGCAGGGCTTCCGCGTAGCCAGCGGCATTATTGTCGGCCTTCTTTTTGCTATCTGCACCGTGCTGCTTATTGCCTACAAGATGAATAAACGAATGACGATCCAGATGGCAGACGAACTTGCCGAACGTCGACAGAAGTTCTCGGCAGCAGCTGCAACAACGTAGACTTTATCTCATGATGATGGAACATCGTACCGTGAAATCATTTCTTTGGACAACAGCGGTCGCCGCTCTTGTGGTTGGTGTGTGCATGGTGTATTCGAACGACAAAGGACGACCTGCACTCAAGGAGGCGTTCAAAGATCACTTCCTCGTCGGTGCTGCCCTGAACGAAGCGCAATTCGCCGGTCGGGATAAGAAAGGCGCTTCGATTGCCATCGAGCAATTCAATACAATAACCCCGGAGAACGTCCTGAAATGGGAGCACGTTCATCCCGAACTGGACCGATACGATTTCGCTCCTGCCGACAAGTTTGTGGAATTCGGCCAGGGGCACGGGATGTTTATTGTCGGGCATACGCTCGTATGGCATAACCAAACTCCGAATTGGGTGTTCGAGGATGCCACCGGGAAGTTGCTGGGGAAGGAACAGTTGTTGGAGAGAATGCGCGACCACATTTATGCTGTGGTGGGGCGATACAAGGGGCGTATCAAGGGATGGGATGTTGTCAACGAAGCTATTGTGGATGACGGATCGTATATTCAATCTCCATGGTTGAAGATTATCGGCGAAGAGTATGTGGTAAAGGCCTTCCAATATGCGCACGAAGCGGACCCGGACGCTGAGCTCTATTATAATGACTTCTCTGTGGAGAATATCCCGAAGCGTCAAGGGGCGATCAAGCTGGTGAAGATGCTTCAGGCGGCGGGAGTAACAGTTGCCGGAATCGGGATGCAGGGACATTACCTCGTGGGTTGGCCCGGTGTTGGTCTACTCGATTCAACCATTAGCGAGTTTGCTGCTCTCGGCGTGAAGGTGATGATTACTGAACTCGACCTGGATATCCTTCCACAGCCGGACCCATCAATGAGTGCGGAGATTTCACGCAGGTTTGAGTATGAAGCGAAACTCAACCCGTACAAAGACGGATTGCCGCAAGAGAAACAGCAGGAACTGGCCAACCGTTATGCGGAGCTGTTTGGAGTGTTTGTGAAGAATAGTGACAAGATCAGCCGCGTGACTTTCTGGGGAGTTGAAGACGGCAGCTCGTGGCTTAACACGTTTCCGGTTGCGGGGAGAACAAACTATCCGCTTCTGTTTGGCCGTGACGGGAAACCGAAACCGGCGTTTGATGCGGTCGTGAAAAGGGCAATGTAATTAAAAGCCAGCATGCGGGAGGGGGCTGATCACCCGGAGGTGAATACGGTCAGCACAAGTTTCATTCGCGGCAAAAATGTGACTGGACAGTAACTTCGAGCAAAATCAAATGGAGGACAACATGTTTCCTGGATACTTCTTCAGAAGATTGTTAGCTGTCTGTTTTTGTCTTTCAATCTTCATCCTTCAATCGGCGTTGGCGCAAGGTTCCGGAACAGTCAAGGGGAAGGTGTTTGATAAAACCACGAAAGATGCACTCCCTGGTGCCAACGTTACGATAAAAGGGACCAGTATCGGGGCAGCGGCCAATCTGGATGGGATGTACGTTATTCGCAATGCGCCGGCCGGTCAACGAACGGTTGTGGTTTCATATCTCGGATATGTTTCGACGAGTGTGGTGCTGGATATTCCCGAGGGGGGCACAGTGACTCGGGACTTCTCTCTTGCGGGCACCGCAATCGAAGGAGAAGAGATTCTGGTGACAGCGCAAGCGAAAGGCCAGATGCAGGCAATCAACCAGCAGCTTGCTTCGAACAAGATCGCCAATGTTGTTTCTGAAGCAAAGATTCAAGAATTGCCGGATTTCAACGCAGCACAGGCGATATCCCGTTTGCCGGGTGTTTCCACTCTCCAGAGTTCGGGCGAAGCGAACAAAGTGGTGATCAGAGGTTTGGCTCCTCAATACAACGCAGTTGCTGTTGCGGGGATTACGCTCGCCTCCACGGGAAGCACGCAGGCCGGCATCTCTTCTAACCCGGATATTCCATTCACCGCGACGAATCAGGATAGAAGCGTTGACCTTACTATGGTAACTCCATACATGATCAAGTCGATCTCGGTCTACAAGTCGTTGACTCCCGATTTGGATGCGAATGCCATTGGCGGTCGCGTGGAAATGGATCTGAGGGAAGCTCCCTCGGGATATCATGCTGACGTCTTGTGGCAGTCCGGCTATGTGGGAAAATCCAGGGAATACGGGAATTACAGATTTGTGGCTTCCGGTAGCAACCGTTTCTTCAACGACGCCCTCGGCCTGTATGTTCTCGGAAATGTGGAACAATACGACCGAAGTTCAGATAACATGAGTGCGCAGTACTCTCCGCGGAGCCATAATGTTGACTCAACTGGGTATGCACCGGTTTTCGTAACCAATGTCCAACTCAACCGTCACTTGGAAACCAGACAGCGCTACGGTGGAAACATCATTCTCGACTACACGCTCCCCTTTGGCGTTCTGCGGTCGACGAACCTGTTCAGCCGCTTAAGCTCGGATTATCAGGAGTACCAGCAACGACTACTCTATCAGGATCATAATGTCCAATACAGATACCAGGCAGGGAATAAGAAAACTGATGTGGCAATGAATACGTTGGAAGCCGATTTGGATTTTAATTTCCTGTCAATGAATTTGAAAGCTGCCAGCAACTATTCGAGAAACTATGAACCGCATTCGGCCTTTGTTATCTTTAACGAGACCGGAGCCATTCCAGGTACCTTCCCGGATAATACTCGTCCCGAAGACCTGGCGCATTTTGTAACCCATCGTGGGCCTCAGAATGTCTATCTGTGGTCGATAAATCTGTTCAATCTTGACTTCAAAGAAAATGATCAGGTATACAAGAGTGACTTCAAAATTCCGTTCAGCGTCGGATCTGATTTCTCGGGTTCATTCAAGTTTGGCGGCGAGTACCGGTACAATCATCGCGTGAACAACCAGAACTTGCCTTACGCGAGAATGGAGCGCGGTCAGGGCACTGGAGGGTCCGCGATTCAACGTGCAATTATGGATTCTCTCACCGCTCGCTATGGGCTTGTGTTGAATACTTCAGTCAGTAGATTCCCCGGAACGAATTTCACTTACCCTACCGAGGAAGATCTTCGGGGACCCTTCCTGGAAGACCGATTTGGGCCCCTTGTGTGGATTCCCAGAACGGAGACGCTGGTTTCAATGGTTGACTACGTGGCGAATGAGCCCTCGTTCAATTCAATCAACTCGTCGGCCTCCAACGCGGGTGGATGGTTTGATGGGGCTTATGAGCACCTTGCCAACTACTACAAATACATAGAAAAGTACTATGCCGGCTACCTGATGACAGATTTGAGTCTGGGCTCTGATATCACACTGGTGGGCGGCGCCCGTTATGAGCAAGACAACTCGCTCTTTGAAGCATACAACATGAAGGACGGCCGCAATGCGGGAACCCAGATTCCCTACCCGGTCACTGTCTACCCGCAGAATCATTACTGGCTTCCGATGGTGCAAGGAAAATACAACGTGACCGACTGGGTGGACGTTCGCTATTCCTACACTCAAACACTTGCACGGCCGGACTATACACAGCTTACACCACATTTCACGATGGACTTCAGTCGGGGACAAGTGTGGGCCGGCAACCCGAAACTCATGCCCGGGCGCGCGTACAACCACGATGTCCAATTCACATTTCACAGCAACGACCTGGGACTCCTGTCCATTGGAGCTTTCTATAAGACCATAAAGAACTTCACGTACTATACACAATACAAACTGCACTTGTTTCCCCTACCGGGACGGGATTCCATCGGGACATATACTGTTGGGGGTGTGTCTCCGACAGACGGAGCAACTCTGAACACATACATCAATAGTCCATACGAAGCCACTGTCAAGGGGGTCGAGGCGGATTTTCAAACGAGGTTCTGGTATCTGCCTATTCCGTTCAATGGAGTGGTTCTCGGAATCAATTACACGCATATTTGGTCCAAAGCGACGTATCCGTTCAGGGACGACGTACCTGTGTTCATTCCGCCTCGTACAAGCTATACTGTATACCTTGACAGCACGCGGACCGGGCGGCTGATAAACCAACCCGACGACATTTTGAATGCCTATCTTGGGTATGACTACGAAGGATTTTCCGGAAGAGTGTCATGCGTGTTCCAGGGGAATTCTGTCAGTTCAATCGGAATCTTCCCGGAACAAGACAGTTTCACCAGAGACTATTTCCGGCTCGATCTCTCCGCAAGACAAAAGCTGCCGTGGGCAGGTTTTCAAGTGTTCCTCGACGTAACCAATCTCAATTCACGGAGGAATGAGTCAGCTCAGCGGTCCCTTGGCGGTTTTACTTCCGTACAGAACTATGGCGTTGCTGCAAATCTTGGAATACGGTTCACACTCTAAGAGAGGAAACTACAGTTCGTTGGACCTAAGACGAGTTCTTTTCTAACCACAACATAAGGAGGTAAGCTATGAAATCCATTTATGGGTTGTTTTTTCTGGTGGTTGTCTTCTCCTCGCCGCTGTACGCAATCGACACTGTGTACGTTGCAAGCGGCATAGGGACTCTGAACACTGCCGTCGATCAGAATATCGCCGATCTCAACAGCAAGGCGTTCAAGCTCGAACCCTTCGGCTTATACATACTCACAGCGACAATAACTGTTCCGGCCGGTCAACACCTTAGGGTCGTCGCGGATGACCCGGGGACAACGCAGCAGACAGCCCCCCCTCAGATCATGTGGACTCCGAGCAGCGGTGTAAACACGAGGTTCAACTTTGACTGCAACGGCGACATCACGATGAAGAACATCTGGCTGACATATATGACCACGGACGGCGCTCAGGTGGGTTCAAGTTTGCAGTTTGAGGATAATCTACTGTCTGATCCAGAGAGGGGAACTTTCGAAGGCTGCATCTTCGATTATGCACCATGCCCGCAGAATGCGGGCGGAACCATTGGCGTATCCGCCCCGCATTTTGTAGGAACGTTCAAGAACTGCTATTTCCGGAACAACACGGACTCACACTTCCGGTATTATGGAAGAGCTGTTTCTTTCCCGTTTGGTACGACCGGCTGGCACACCGATAGTCTGTACTTCGTGAATTGCACGTTCGCGAACATGGGATACGTGTATATGCAGGAAGGGGCTGAATACGCGGATTTTGTGTGGTTTAACCATTGTACATTCCTTAACTCAGTGGTGTTTACCCTGGAGTCAGGGTGGTGGTGGTGGCTTAATGTGACCAACAGCGTTTACGTGAATGCATTCATGTTTGGGGATTTCCTCGAGAACACAAGTCAGGACGGCGATTATCCTAACGGAGGTGCAGTCAGGATCGACAGCATATCTCAGTTCGGATTCTCAGTCCCCTTCACCGAAGTTGACCGCCACATCGTGTTCGCACACAACAGTTACTACATCGAGCAGTGGCTTCAAGACTACATGGACCATGGCAATCCCTACAGCGACACGGCAGGCGTACGTTTCAAACCCCATCCTCAACCCATGATGAGTGAGAAGACGCGTGGCATTTTTGGCGACAACGTGACATGGCCTCACATGTCGATGTTCAATAACTACGACAACACCAATCCCAATTTTCTACTCGCCCCAACGAACATTGACAGGATCAAAATCTTCCTGCTTAAGAAGTGGACAGACAACAGTGATATGCCCTGGGCGTTCGATACTGCTTCGACTATCAACGGAACGTGGCCCCTGGGCGAGAACCTGAAGTACTCAAACACTACGTTGAGGTCGGCTGGCATGGGAGGTTTCCCGCTTGGGGACTTGTATCACTGGTTCAAATCAACCCATTACGCCTCATGGCAAGCACAGGAAGCGACGGAAAACGGGACCATAATGGATTGGCTTAACACTCAAGTTGTTGGTGTACAGGAAGTCGTCGGCCTTCCCACGAAAGTTGATCTTGGCCAGAACTATCCCAATCCGTTCAACCCGACGACAAGGATAGACTATTCTGTTCCACAGAGCGGCTACGTGTCACTGAAGGTGTACAATCTTCTTGGGAAGGAAGTTGCCACGTTGGTTGCGGGCAGGCAAGAGCCCGGAACCCACTATGCGTATTTTGATGGCCAAGAATTCCCGACTGGAGTGTATTTCTACAGGTTACAGACCGATCAGAATTCTATCACCAGGAAACTCGTTCTCATGAAGTAACACTACCCATTCATTTTTCCTCTCGTCCCGGTCGGAGGTTCCTTCGTGGATCTCCGGATCCGGGAGGAGATGAAAGTGTTCCGCAGCAAAGGAGGTGGTTCAAGATCCAGGCAAGATTTGGTGCTCAACGACGAATGGAACTGTTGAGCAGCCTTGCGTAGTTTCATGTGGGGTTGGGAGTGTGTTTCAAACAACTAACTATCCAACAACAAACCAACAACAAAGTATCTTGGAGGAATCATGAAAAAATTCGTACGGTTAATAGCAACGGGGGCGCTTCTCGTGTTGCTGGGGCTTGGCACGCTGGTTGCGCAGGAAGTCGTGTTCTCTGCCGGACCGGCCGTCACCCCGACGTTAGGCGCTTCAAACGGCGGTTTCGCGTGGTTGGATATCAATGGAGACGGTACTCAGGATGTCTTTATTCCGCCCAACAATGTTCTGTTGAACTCCCTTACGTATTTCACGGCTGTGGCGTCCACAAAGACAGCAGCTCTCTCAAATAGTGTGAACTCTGTCGGTGGACTCTTCGCCGATATCAGTGGTGACGGCGTTCCTGATCTGTGGTCGACGAATAACGCCGCTCCCCAAACGGGGCTATTTTATGACAGCGCTGGAGTGTATCTTCCCGCAACCGGGACTGGCGCCCTTGCGAGCGCAGGAGCCACAGGGAGTGTCTTCCAAGGAATTGCAGTAGCAGATATCGACCACAGTAATTACTTGAGCGCAGCATGGCCCTATTTTGGGTCGGGAACTTGGGCTGATGGCTTCATCTTTCCCCCTGGCTACGGTGTCGAGCTGCTGAAGGGTGGTCCATCCGGCTTTACCAGAGTAGGCAAGGGAGCAGCCCCCGGAACTCTCGCCATAGATACCAGCCGCGCCTTTGAGTCGTGGGGCCCACGCTTCTTCGATGCAAATAATGATGGCTGGGTAGATTTGTTCATGCCGAGTTTCCGGCACGGGTTCAGAGCGTTCACTGGTGGCTCCGACACCGTCGGTGCCAGAAAAGGGAGTATCTTGTTCCTGAACGATCATACTGGCAAGTTCTACGTACCGACTGCAGCAACGGTTGGCCGCACTCTCTATGCACTCGATTCCATTTCCGCTGGAGTGTTCTATGGAAGAGCTATCGCGGACACCGGCATTATCGTTGAAGACACGGTGCGTCACTTCAACGCCATCGGTAACCATTGGGGTAATCTCAATAACGATGGGTACCCGGATCTGATAATGTGTGGGACAGAGACCAATAACTATGATGGACTGCGAAGGTCCACAAATATCGTCGTCCTCTATGGAAAGGGAGACGGCACATTTACCTTTAAGTGGAACGGGACAAACATCGCTGACGCGGGATTGCCTACATCAGGCAGCCTTCGTGCTTGGGACATCGGCGACTACAATAATGACGGAATTCCGGATTTATACATGAGCACGACCTTCGGTGCCACACGGTTGTTCAGAGGTAACGGCAATGGCACATATACTGAGGTGACAGGACAGGACAATGTGGCGACTGCGGGGGGCGGGCGAGCCGGAGGGTTTGTTGATTACAATAACGACGGCTTCCCGGATATTTACAACTATACCGGACTTAATTCGGTGCTGCAGCGGAACAGCGGCAACTCGAACCATTGGATTGGCTTCACGCCTGCCGGCATCGGCCACAACAAGAATGCTGTAGGTGCGCGCTTCACACTGTACACGCAGGGCGGCACCTACAAGCAGTACCGATGGATCAGGGCTGAAGGCGCAGCATCGGGGATGGGTGACATGCGGGCCATCTTCGGCATCGGCATCAACACTTCCATCGACAGCGTTGTCGTGAACTGGCCTGATGGCACTTCAGGGAGATACACAGGACTCGCCGTCGACAGATACTGGACTGTCAACCAAGGTTCGGTCATCCCGAACACGACAACCCTTTCGTCCCCGCCCAATAACGCGACCGGTCAAGCTCAGGTGGGTTCGCTGCAATGGACTGCGGCCACGGGTGCGCTTGGATACAGAGTCCAGGTGTCTATGGATCCGACATTTGCGAACACGGCGCTGTTGGCAGTCAATGCAACAGTGACCGGCACCAGCTATGCCTACTCCCTTGGCGCTGCCACGACGTATTACTGGCGCGTGGCCGCAGTCAATGGTGGTTTCATGAGCGACTACACCGCCGCCTTTAACTTCACCACGGCAGGCAGTGCAGCGGCGCAAGTTCCCACGATAGTTGTTCCGCCAAGCGGGTCCACGAACCAGCCCGCAGCGCTGACGCTCAAAGTCAGAAGGACGTCCGATGCGTCACGGTATCAATGGCAGGTGTCGACGCTGCCGACATTCATCACGTTCGTCGTAAATGCTTCGACGGCTGACACGACCTACCCGGGGCAGTTTGCCGGTGGCCAGACGTTCTACTTGCGCGTGCGCGGGGTGAATGATCTTGGCTCATCTGCTTTCTCTGCGATAGATACGTTCACCATCATGACTCCGCCAGCCAGAACAACACTCGTCTCGCCGGCGAACAACGCGGTTAATGTCGTCTCGGATAGCGTAATTTTTGTCTGGAGATTGGTGAATACTGCAGTAACCTACAACCTGCAGCTTTCGACCGTTAGCTCAAGCGTTACCTATAACGGGATAACGGA
>Ga0208980_10000313_pt1 | contig 26431 bp, 20 predicted proteins | sample WetSurMetagenome_3_FD_187993 | JGI IMG/M metagenome (GOLD analysis project Ga0208980, IMG submission 187993) | Wetland microbial communities from Twitchell Island in the Sacramento Delta, sample from surface sediment Aug2011 Site A1 Bulk (version 2) | ecosystem: Environmental > Aquatic > Marine... | reverse complement strand
TAATATCTTTCTTGAGAAACAAAAGCTTCATCTGCTGGGTGACACACGATACTATAAATTTCCCACGCAGACCTATGGCCTGGGTACACAGAGCCCATTATCTAATCCTCTCCAGATTGATTATTCTTATTTACGTTTCTACCAGGTTGTGTTCAGGGAGATAGGTGCAAATCTGTTTGCCGGATTAGGCTACAATCTCGACTATCACTGGAATATTAAAGCAGATTCCATTAATGGAAATGAATTTGATCAGTTTGCCATGTATCAACAGGGTCCGCGCTCAGTATCATCAGGGATATCTTTAAACATTATGTATGACAGCAGAAAAAATATAATTAATCCCAAAAAAGGTACTTATGCAAATGTACAGTTCAGACCCAACCTGACTCTGCTTGGAAGTGACGAGAACTGGCAGTTATTATTGATAGATATCCGGCATTATATAACGGTTCCTGCTTCTTCACGCAATATACTTGCTCTCTGGAGCTATAATGAAATCACACTATCAGGAACACCGCCTTATTTGGATATGCCCAGTATTGGCTGGGATGACTATTCGAACACAGGTCGCGGATATTCTCCCGGAAGGTACACCGGCAGAAATCTAATATACCTTGAAACAGAATACAGATTTTCAATAACTAAAAATGGTTTCCTTGGAGGTGTTATATTTGTAAATGCGGAATCAGTTTCCGAAAGTTCTCCGGATAAAATACACTCTATAATTCCTGCCGGAGGCTTGGGCCTGAGGATTAAGATAAGCAAATATTCAGATACCAATTTATCTGTCGATTATGGTTTCGGGATTAGAGGTTCGCATGGCTTTTTTTTTAATATGGGCGAGGTTTTCTGACTAAAATAAGTCAGATTTTACAGGAATAACTAAAATATCACGTAACTACAGAAGGTCAACGAATATTTATTTATCTTTATGTTACGGGATGTTCATTTATATTTGAAAGACATGAAGAAATTATTCCATTTTAAAGGTTTACTCTTGCAAATGGTTATCCTAGCCATACTGGCCAATGTCCCTGTTGCATATGGTCAGACTGAGAAAAAAGAACAATTTCCAATACCTGAAGAGATAAATAAAATTTTCCGGACTTCGTGTATGTCATGTCACGGAAATGATGGTGGCAGATTGCCCAAATCAAAACTAAACTTTTCAAGATGGGCAGCATATGACGCAGCTAAAGAAATAGAAAAAGCTTCCTCGATTTGCAATGAGCTCAGAAAAGGGAAAATGCCTCCAAAATCAGCAAGAGAATCAAATCCAGAACTCATACCAACATCAGAACAAATTGATTTAATCTGCAAATGGGCTGAAACAATCAAATCGGAGAAGAAGAAAAAATAAATAACATGAACTTACAGGAGTAACTGATTACGGAAACAAATTCAGGCATGCTCCGAAATTGATTGAGACTTTCTTCGAATTCTTTTAAGAGATAAAAATCTCAGGAGAAGACCAATAGTCATTCCTGAGACCAATATGCATACCATTATCTCAAATTCATAATCTTCTATTCTTTTCCAGTTTGCTTTTAAAAATGCACCAAAAAAGTATCCTAAAGAGCTGAACATAATATCCCAAAGGATTGTATTTATTATACTGAAAGTTAAAAATCTTCTTTTTGAAATAGAACTCATACCGATAACAAGTGGAACAGCAGTTCGAAAACCGAATAAAAACCGGTAACCAAGAAGAACAGGAACAGGATTTTTTTCAAGCAACAAATCAATTTTCTTTACTTTCTGATTCAGTTTAGGTTTTTTTTCGATAAACAGTTTCCCTTTTTTTCTGCCAATTGTAAACCAAATCCAATCCCATGACTGGGTTGCCGCCAGAGCAATAAGCATTACAATAATAATTTCAAGATATCCTCTGTGTGCCGCAAAAGCGGAGGTCACTAGAGATGTTTCCCCTTCAAAAAAGCAACCCAGATAAACCACTAAATAAAGTAATATTTTTTTTATCATAGTCACTTTTTCATTTCAATATGTTGCCCTGATTGATAACATTGAACACAATTTCATGAACCGTCTGGCTTTTGTTTTTAAATGATGATTATCTGTTTTGTATTGAATTGGCCCTTACATGACTAGTAACCTTATTGCCATTAAATGGAGTCATGTTTCAAATTGATTATTCCAAATTTTCTTAGTATTTTTCATTATAATAATTTTTAAATATAAAGGTAAATTTTTTAGATATATTTACTAGAGATTTCATTTGAATCATTGGAATTACGTTAAATTTTTTAATAACAAAAATGAAATATGACAACTAAAGAAATATTATCAAAATACAGGTATTCAATAGGCGTTTTACTGGTATTTGTTCTAATAGAGAATATAGCATGGATCATTGAACCGACTTTTTTTGGCAAGCTCCTGGATGCACTTATCGGCCACTTTTATGACCATGAAAAGATTAACTATTTTCTTCCTCTTTTTATATGGATACTGGTTTACTTTATCAATGTTTTGGGAGGATCGCTGCACAGACTTTACAGCGGTGGAACTTTTGCAAGGATGTATTCTGATGTCGCCACAAAAGTCATCGATGAGTCAAGATCACGCGGTGACCAATATTCAAAAATGTTGGTAAGGTCAGAACTTGTTAAAGAATATATTACCTTTTTTAAAGACCGGTTGCCTGAAATGTTGTGGCAGTTCTCGGCTTCAGCAGGAGCCATCATTGCTCTGTTTTTCTATGATTACAGGATAGGATTGGTGTGTCTTGCTGTGATAGTACCCGTTGGATACATAAATAATTTAAATCAGAAAAAAGTTACCCTCCTTCAAAAAGACATTCACGACAGCCAGGAAGAGCTTTATAAACTCATTGAAAACCGAGATGTTAACAAAATGCATCTGTTTTTAAATAATATGATTGCTCCTAAAACAAGCATTGCCAGATGGAATTCATTCAGCTTTACAACTGTGAAGACTTTACTGGTAGTAATCTTTGTCGTGGTCTTGTTCATTTGCGTCGATGTTGATGATTTTTCAACTGGAAAAATATATTCAATTGTGGCATATTTATGGACCTTCATAGGGCAGACCGATTACTTACCCGAACTAATGGAAAGTCTAGGTTCAATTAAAGATCTGAATATGAGATTTGAACAGGATAGCGAAGTAAATATTTATCAGCAGCCTGTTTTAAACTGATGAGGTTCTGGCTAAATATATAAGTCATATTCTCATTTAATCTACCCTTAAACAAATAATTAATTTCCGGGATTTAATTCTCAAATATGGTAAATAAAGTATCCTTTGGCTGGCAGAAAATGCTTGAGGGTTATCCATGGTATAATTGTGATGGTTGCTATCCTATTACAGCATATTCAGAATTCATGCCTTCTCCCCGGATCGGCAGGAAACCACTGGGCGAGACAGATCGTGTTCTGTTTTCCGATAATGATCCTTTTGGCTGGCATATCACAGAGATAGAGGAGGAATATGAACTTCGTCCAGGCATAGAACATATCGGGCATCAGGTAATGAACAGTATTATTAAACTAGGCAGGGGATTGTATGAAAATTTTATTCATGGCCATGACGGAGAAAACCTGAAAGATAATCCATACTGGCCTTCCGAATTAGCATCAAAAGCCGGAACTTTATTGCACGAACGATTTGTAACACTGTTGCCACTAATGCTTTCGCGTACACAGGATGATAAAGGCAGAATAATATGGGCCCTTTTTGGTAACAGCATTCATGATCCCGAAACTATCTTCTGGAAGAATTTTTACAAATCACCAGGTGTTGAAACGGATACGGATAAATCTATTTCATTCTTCACCAGCATTATGGCCGCTGCTTACAATGAGAAATTTTCTGACAGCAAATCTCTTTTCGAAGGAGGATTCAGGATATTGTCTTCGTGTGATGTTCTGCCAGGATGGACAAAACCCTTTATTTTAAACAGTGATTCTGCTTTCAGGAATATCAGATACCTTCTTACTTTCAAGCCCTTTGGTTCGTTACCCGCCGGAATCAGGGAATTATACCTTTCAGGCAGTTTATCACTTCTTCCATTTCCAGGCAGTCTTGTTTTTTGGGGTATGCCTGGTTATGAAAAGCTGAAAAAAGAATTTCCCCTCGCCGGTCAGATACCTCTGCTGAATCTGGTAGCAAGGAACAGGGGAATCGATGGATTAAAAGTTGCCCAGTCAGGGTGGATTCATGAACCCCGTCCGGGCACTGATCATAAAGTGAATGAGGAACTTTTGCACGACACTTTTCACCGTACTCATCGCTGGCAGCGTCTCCACAGGTATCAGGATGAGCTCAATGAAGTTGCTCACAAAATAAAACTGGTTAAGGTGCTATTCAGCACTGAACCGGATGCCATGGGATTATATGATAAACCGTTGGCCCGTAACAGCCATATCTGGAACCACAGGTTTGAGCTATTACTTGATGGTCCAAATGCAACAAGGAAAAAGATAATGGAGGCAGAAAAAATCATCCTTAATGGTGGCCTTTTCGGATATCGCTTTTTTTATCCGCCTATGAGTGTCGGAGACTATGATGTATACCTTCACAGACCTCTTGTTGCATATCTACCTACGGGTTCGGATAAGGTTGAGATTAAAACAGATCTTCTACCCGGGTATATAACCGGTTACTATAAGAATGACAGAGAAATGAATAACTCTGTTGAGTTGTGGCCACGTATTCTTAACCGGGACCTCTATCTTACAGCTCTGAATGATTTTAGAAACGGCAACGATCATTATGCCCACCAGACAGCAATGAACATTCTTTCGTTGCTGGATGCCTGGCATATGCAGGGGATGAAGCCCTTACATAGATCTTATGCCTACAAGCTTTTGAACATCTCGAAACATAAAAGTCTTGAACAATGGCTCGATGAATTAGCAGTTCACTCGACGAATCGGGAATCAGTATTGAAGATTCAGAAGGCACTTCTTGAAATTATTGAATCACAAAAGATATCTGTGTTACCCGAAGCAATAACCTATTCTGAAACGGCAACAAGGCGTTTTGAAGAAAACTGGTGGAATGACATCAGGTTTCTTGCCCATGGTCAGTTTATAAACAAAGACAATGCAGATATTGCCCTTGATAGTACTACACTCTCTTTTATTCAAAAGCAACATCGTGATCTTGAGAGTCTTGGCGACTATTTCATTATGCGTCACCGTAGGGCAATAGCTGATGCGGGCATGGAAGGTATTGCAATTTGCGGTGAACTGCCTTTCAGATGGCAGACTGATTTTGAGTTTCCTATGTTTGGCGGCTGGAAAGAGAACCAGAAAAATGAAACATATGAAAGAAACATTCTTGTTGTAATACCAGGCAGGAATCGAAGGCAGGCTGTGGTCTTTGGCGATCATTATGATACAGCCTATATGGAAGACATTTACGACAGGGATAGAGGCGGCTCTGGAGCCCGTCTTTCTGCAAATGGTGCTGATGACAACTATTCAGCAAGTTCAACTCTTTTACAGGCCCTGCCTGTGTTCCTGAAACTATCAAAAGAGGAAAGGCTCGAACGTGATATATGGCTGATACATCTTACAGGAGAAGAATTTCCATCAGATTGCATGGGGGCAAGACATTTCTGTCAGACAATTGTTGAAAAAAATATCGCGCTGAAAACAGGCAGTGAAACTTTTTTTGACCTGTCAGGAACAGAAATAGTTGGGGTATTTATCATGGATATGATCGGTCATAACCGGGAAAACGATCAGGATATTTTTCAGATTTCACCGGGTAAAAGTGCAGCATCATTATTTCTGGCATGGCAGGCACACCTGGCAAATCAGATCTGGAACAACAGCATTACAGAATGGAACAAATATCCGGAAAGGCAGCACAGAGGTCGTGGGAAGCGAATTAGCGGTACGGAACAGATCCCTGAAACTGCCAGGTTTCTTCATCTTGATGGTGAAATTCGCACAAAGTACAATCCCCACAGTTCAATATTCAATACTGATGGCCAGATCTTTTCAGATACCGGAATCCCCGTTGTTCTGTTTATGGAAAACTATGACATAAACAGAAGTGGTTATCATGATTCAAGAGATACACTTGAAAACATTGATCTCGATTATGGAGCTGCCTTTGCTGCCATTGCAATTGAAACTGTTGCAAGGATCGCAATTGAACCTGTTGTTGGCTTTATTTAAAATATTAGCCACAACCTCATCCTGAGTATAATTAGATTCATCAACGTTTTCTGTGCCCCTGATTTCCATGTGAATTTTCTCTCATCTGGGAATGAACTTTAACTGGTTGTCCGATATTTTTTCCATAATAATAGGCTTTTTGTGGTGGTCTCGAGCTTTCAGTCCTCCGTTCAGGTTTAACATTGTTCCTGTATTGATTCATCCTTTCTTTTTCTTCCTTTGTTGAGTAAAATGGTCTTCTCTCATTTTCATTGAAGCCTCTGATATTTGCATTTTCCTCATCCTTATAGATACTGCGATAATAGAATCTTGGATAATTCGACACATAGAACTGATGATGCATCCATGGCTGATATACATCGATATCCAGAGCAATTATGTGCGCAGTGTACAAGTCAAACCCACTGTAGATAGACGGTAATCCATAAGAGAATAACCATTGGCCGTTTTCGAGATAAACGAAATCCTGATTTGATAAATCATAGTAGGTTTCGATATCAGGAATGTAATAATATCTTACCCCCGGATAATAGGCAGGTGCCCACGGAGGATTAACATAATGAACGGCCTGTGCCTGTAAAGAGGAAGTTCCAAAGCCTGTTAAGGCTGAAAAGATGATCACATTTATAAATGTGATACCAAATTTTTTAAATGTTTTCATAATATCTTTTTTAAATGTTTTAATAATTTCTAACAGGAAACAAGATCCCTCTTTGACTCTCTTTATTGAAATTTTACTTTGTTTTTTCCTGTAAAAGTATTTCTTAAAATACAAAAGTAAATTAAGATTCGATTAAGTCAGGATTAATAAATGGTTAAGCAGCATGTATAACAGTGTGGTACCGGTTATAACATCCGGAGCTAATGCTGATCCGGATAATCTTTAATCATTTATTAATTTTACATTCACACTATCATATTTCATTCCCCAGTTTTATGAAACACATTTGTAGGGGAATATTGAATTCGAAAATGATATTACTAAAAAGTAACTGAAGATCCCCAAACTGGTATTTTTTGTTTAATGCCCGCTGCTGGCTCAATCTATAAAGTTAAAGGTTATCAGTAAGATAATAACAAGTATTCCAATAAGCGCCGCAATGAAAAAATAATCAGCAACTGTTTCAAGCATTTTCTCTTTCTTTTGATTTGTGGTCCGTATTGAAAAAAATGAAAGAGATGAAGAGACAGCAAGCAATACGGCGATAACAGAAATAAATTCGTCAATGTAGCTGGTTTCTAATTTGTTGTTTATATGTATTGAAGTGATAACGAAAAGGCAGAAACCTAATAGATTTTTCTATGCATTCAGAATGTGTTGTGAAGTATTATTTGCCATATTGATAAGTTATGTTGATTAAGTTTTCAGTTTTCTTTGCTGTTCTCAGCAGGTTCAGAACTTTACTTTTCTGTAAAAGATTTTTTTGGTTATTTCAGCTGAAATAATGTACATCACCACAATCAGTAAAATGAGTAAATATGTAGAAAGACTCAGTGGGCTGAACCCAAAAATATTACCAAGAGGAGTGAAAGGAAAAATAAGCGTTATGGCTGCAATAGTCAGTGTCGCTATTAGCAGATATTTCCCGGGTCTGCTCCGAAAAAATGGCTTTCGGCTCCGGATAACAAGTACAATCATCGATGCCGAAATAACCGATTCCAGAAACCATCCTGTTCTGAACTGGCCTTCATTGGCATGAAGAACGAGCAAAAGCAATCCAAAAGTCAGATAATCAAAGAATGAGCTTACCAGGCCGAAGGTAATCATGAATTTACGTATAGCCTTGATATCCCAGCGTCTGGGATGATCAACCATTTCGTCATCTACCCTGTCGGTAGCAATTGTCATTTCGGGGAAGTCAGTCATCATGTTGGTCAGAAGAATTTGTTTCGGCAGAAGTGGAAGAAACGGGATAAACAGAGATATACCTGCCATACTGAACATGTTCCCAAAATTAGCGCTTGTGGCCATAAACACATATTTCAGTGTATTGGCAAAGGTCATTCGTCCCTCTTTCACACCCTCTATGAGTACGCTCAGGTCCTTTTCGAGCAATACAATATCAGCGGCATCCTTGGCAACATCAGCCGCAGAGTCAACTGAAATCCCCACATCTGCTGCATGAAGGGCAGAGGCATCATTAATACCATCGCCAATATATCCGACAACGTTCCCTGCTTTTCGAATGGCCATTATAATCCGTTCTTTCTGATTTGGCTCTATTTCGGCAAAAACATCCACTGAAGCCACACTTTTGATCAGGGCTGAATCGCTCATACGACGAAGTCCGGGACCAGTTATTATTTTCTTATCAGATAATCCCATCTTTTTACTAAGGTTGGCTGCAACAAGCTGGTTGTCTCCCGTGATAACTTTGAGAGAAACGCCCAGTTTCTTAAGACTGTTGATTGTATCGGTTATATTTGCTTTAGGCGGGTCGTAGAGAGTCAAAAAACCCAGAAACGTAAGATCCTTCTCCTCATCTTTAGTAATTATTGCAGCAGATGGCAGAGTTTTGTAAGCTATACCTAAAGTTCTGAAGCCCTTATTGCTGAATTCTGCAAAATGTTTCTGAATCTGATCGTTAACGGATGAGATTGTGACAATTTTTCCGTCAGAGGTTTCTGCAGAAGAACATACTTCAAGAATGTTGGCGAGAGCCCCTTTGGTCACCATCAGATGCATATCTCCTTGTCCAACCGCTATGCTCAGACGTTTCCGAAGGAAATCGTAAGGTATTTCATCATGTTTATGATAATCCGAAAGATCAATTTTCCTGCAATTAAGTATAGCCTGATCTATTGGATTTGTAAATCCGGTTTCATAAAATGCATTCAGATAAGAATATAGAAATACTCTTTCATTAGGAATGCCATTTAGATCAAGGGCGGCATCCACCTGCACGATTCCTTCGGTGAGGGTGCCGGTTTTATCCGAACAGAGTACATTCATACTTCCGAAATTTTCAATAGAGGCAAGCCGTTTCACAATCACTTTCTTCTGAGCCATTTTTTTTGCACCATGTGCAAGATTGATACTGATGATTGCTGGCAAAAGCTGCGGAGTTAATCCGACGGCAAGAGCCAGTGAAAACAGAAACGACTCAAGTACTGGTTTGTGCAAATACACGTTGACCGCAAATATTATCACAACCAGTACCAGTGTAACTTCGCCGAGGAAATAACCGAATCTTCTTATGCCATGTTCAAATTCCGTTTCAGGCGCTTTGAGTTTAAGACGCTCTGAAACTTTCCCAAACTCGGTATTTTTACCTGTTAGTGTGACTAATGCGGTTGCACTTCCGCTGACTATATGGGTTCCCATCCATATTGTGTTTGTCCTTTGTGCCAGGGCTGTAGCGTCATCCAGCACCGCTACGTTTTTTTCTACCGGAAAAGTTTCTCCGGTAAGCATTGCTTCATCGACATACAGATCTTTCGATTCAATGAGTACACAGTCTCCCGGAACAATATCACCTGCGTTCAGGATGACTATATCTCCGGGTACTATCTCTTCAACGGGAACCTCTTTTTTGCTGCCATCACGAAAAACCTTAGATTTAATCTGTACCATGGCAAGCAGTTTAGCAACTGCGTTGGATGCGCTGTGTTCCTGCCAGAATCCGAGCAAGCCACTGACCAGTACAATTATAAGAATGATAATCGCATCAACCGGATCGTGCAGAAAAAATGATAATCCGGTTGCAAATAACAGAATAAGTATTATCGGACTTTTAAACTGGGCAATAAGAAGTGTGAATGTAACCCATCTTTTTGGTGGGTTCAGACCATTGGTACCATAACTAGCAAGTCTGTTCTTTACTTCAACAGAGGTAAGACCGTTTGCCGAAGAGTGATACAATTTGAATAATTCTGTTGTCGGAATGCTCCAAAATGATTTGGGGTTCTGGTCCATAATTTATCTGTATTACTAAATTTAGCTATTAAAAATGAAGTACATGCATAATAATATCCCGAAGTCTGAATATAATGCGCTATCTTGAAATAAGCGGTAATGTCATATATCCGATCTTAAATCATTGCCAGAGAAATTCCTTGAATTCAAAGTCACAGTAAAAAGCTTCTTTAGTCGTGCGCCAAATAAATAAAAAAAGATTGTCTGTCTCCAGAAAATTATAGTTTATCTTTTAAGTGTTCGCAACGGTATTTTCGGTGAGTATGATGGCCGGTTTTGTTACATCTCCAGGCTTCGGGATTACTATATTAACAGGAGAAGATTTTTTCATGAAAAAATGTTTGATATTATTCTAACATAGACATATTTTGCAATTTCCGTTCCTGGATTTTATGTTTTAATTGTAACTTATTGAAATAGAACGAATTTTACATGACAGTAATTTTCATGCATAACAGTAAAATATCTTCCTGTTATTTAACTTCTTTTATTGTGGAATTGTCATTTTCTTTTTTCAAATCGTTCTTATTTTCAATCAATGTACCCATCGAGTCTCCTATTAAAAATCCCCAGGGCTTTAATGAATCTATATTGTCGCAAATTACTTTAGCTATGGCCAGAATGGGGATGGAAAGAAACATTCCCGGAATTCCCCATATTGCATTCCCAGCAAGCACAACCAGAATAGAGAAAAGCGCATTGAGCTTTACCTTTGAAGCAACAATCACAGGTACAATGTAGTGGTTGTCTATAAGCACTATAATATAGTAGACTATAAGAACCCAGATGGCGTACATAGGAGTGGGCTTGGTAACTAGTGCAACCATTACCGGAAGTGAAACTCCAACTATACCTCCGATATATGGAATGACATTTACGATAGCGCCTATAATGCCAAGAATAACAGCGTATTCAATTCCAAGTATCAACAGAGTAGAGGAATAAAGTGTTGCCACTATCAAAGCTTCAATTAATCGTCCAAACAGGTAATGTTGTACAACAATTTTTGTCTGTGAAACTATTTCCGTCACCTGATTTTTGTTGTTTATGCCAAAAAATCTGTGAATAAACTCAATCAAAATGGGTTTGTAATAAAGTATCAGGAAGATATAGATTGGAAGTAAAACCAATATCATTAAGCCGTTGCCAACTATGACAATTGTTTTCTCGATTGCTGCGCTACTGGTATTTACCATGTCATTCTGGATCCGGGAGATCCAATTATGGATCTTTATAGGGTTTATGTCGAAATAGCCGGAAGCATCAGTAATAACCTGATGGAGCAGAGAGGTGAATTTATTGACAAGTATGGGCCATGATTCGCCGAACCTGGTTGCACGTGAAGTTATAAGAATCCCCAAAGCAGCAATTACCAGGAAAGCTATAATCAAAGTTATCGAAATAGCCAATATCCTGTTAATTCTCAGGCGGATAAAAAAGTTCATAACAGGGTTAAGCATAATTGCAATAATGGTTGCAAAAAGAATAGGTACAATAATGCTTTTACCAATATACAAAATCGCAATCAAGGCAATTAGTCCAATGAGAAAATTGGACAATTTTGGGGAAAATGGAAATTTTTGTTCTTCACCTTTCATAGTTGTATGAATCTGTTTCATTTTTCCCGGGAAAATACTGAAGAATGAACTGAATAATTTATTTAATGCCTTCCATTTGACTGGAAATTACAGTGGTTACACCAGATTGCAAAATAACGATTAAAAGCAATTTAAACAAATTGCAGCATTAATCAATATATATCTTCTTTGAGAAATGACCAGAAGTCAGGGTTGAAATTTGTTCAACTTCCAATAATTGAATTGCATTTTAATCCTGCAATAGAAGCTATTTATTGCAAACTATTTTACAGCATTTTCTGTACTTTTTATATGGCGCCTTTCACATTTTTTTTAACTTCCTCATATTTGGTCCTGGCATGTTCAGTAAAGTCCGAAACATCTTCTTTTACCTGTTCAAATTTTTCTGAGATGTCATCGAGGAATTCATCGAATTTATCTGCTAGTGCATCAGCATAATCATCCCCTTTTTTTATTATTTTTCTACGGGTAACTGAGCCTTTAGAGGGGGCAAATAAGACTCCTAACAAAGCACCGGCGGCCACGCCTGCCAATACACCCAATAAAACTTTTCCTTTGTTCATAATGATAATTTTTAATGATTATTATTAAAATGATAATTTAAAATACTTTTTTTGTTCACATAGGCCGGATCTTTTTACCGTAAATCTCAAAAAGCAACGCAGTTACTCATATCTCAAAGCATCAATAGGATCAAGACTTGCGGCTTTTCTTGCTGGATACCAGCCAAAGAATACTCCTATGACAGTACACACAGCAAAAGATAAAATTTCAGAGCCTGGCAATACTATCACCGGCCACGACATGGTTGATCCTATAATCCTGGCTGCAGCTATCCCAACAAGAATGCCGATAATACCTCCTGTAACGCTTAATAAAATTGATTCTGTCAGAAACTGCAATAATATATCAATGCCTTTGCCTCCAATTGCCATCCTCAGTCCTATTTCCCTGGTCCGTTCAGTGACAGAAACATACATTATATTCATAATACCGATGCCTCCAACTAGGAGTGAGATACCTGCAATAACACCCAGTAATACTGTAAGAATATTGCTTACCGAACTGAAAGTGGTTAATAAGTCAGCCTGATTCCTGATTGTAAAATCATTTTGATCATTTGCTTTGATCTTATGGTGCCTGCGCAAGGTTTCCTCAATCTGTTTTGTAGCCAGGTCAGTTGATTTGGAGTCAATTGCTGAAGTATAGATCCCTTGTATCCAGGTAATTGCCAGTACTCTTTTCTGAACAGTTGTGTATGGTGCAACTATCAGATCATCCTGGTCCTGTCCGAAAGTATTCAGTCCTTTCGGAGCCAGTACTCCGATTACCAGAAACGGTACTTTTTTGAACCTAATAATCATACCAACCGGATCAACAGCAGGTCCGAATAAATTTTTAACCACTGTCTCACCCAGGAGACATACCTTAGATGCCCCGGCCAACTCCCTGTCTGTAAACATACGTCCATTGGAGACAGTCCGTTCCCGTATCTGGAGGTAACTTTCATTTTCACCATATAAAGAAGTAGGCCAGTTTGCTGATGCATATACGGCCTGTCCGTTACCACGGACTTCAGGAGTTGCAGCAATTATGGCAGGGCATTCTGAAAGAATTGCGGTTACATCGGATTCTTTCAAACTTTGCATAGTTGATGCGCCATACTGAACACCGCCCCTCTGCTGAGATCCGGGGACGACTGAAACAAGATTCAATCCCATTCCGGAGATCTGCTCCTGAATGCTGATTTTAGACCCCTCTCCGATTCCAAGCATAGCTATAACTGAAGCAACACCAATTATAATACCCAGCATTGTAAGAAAAGCTCTGAATTTATTTCTTAACAGAGCATTCATGGCAATTTTGAAGAGGTTCTTAATATTCATCTCTCAGTGTATTGACTAGTCCTCTTCCACCGGAATACTTGCAAGCATTTCGATGGCAATTATTCTATCCTTAACTTCACTTTCCCTTAAAATAAGGCCATCTTTGAAAATTATGTTTCGAGTGGCGCATTTTGCTATGTCTGGTTCATGTGTGACAAAAACAATGGTCTTCCCTTTACTGTTAAGTTCCTGGAAAAGAGCCATAATCTCGTATGATGTCCTTGTATCAAGATTTCCTGTGGCCTCATCGGCGAGAATTACCACCGGATCATTTACCAATGATCTGGCAATTGCCACTCTCTGTTGCTGTCCGCCTGAAAGCTGATTTGGCATATGGTACATCCTGTCAGCAAGACCAACAGACTCAAGGGCGTTTTTTGCTTTTTCACGTCTCTCTTTTGCTTTGATTGATTTATTATACAGTAGTGGGAGTTCAACATTATCCAGGGCATTTGTTCTGGGAAGAAGATTGTAAGTCTGAAATACAAAACCCAGTTTCCGGTTTCTAAGGGCAGCAAGTTCATTTTTACTTAAATCTGAAATGTAAGTGCCGTCGAGAATATAATCTCCTTCCGTGGGTTTATCCAGACATCCGATGATATTAAGCATGGTAGATTTTCCTGAGCCGCTGGCACCCATTATAGCCACAAATTCACCTTCAGTTACAGCCATTTCAACACCTCTGAGAGCATGGACAGTAACTTCTCCCACATAATAATCTTTTTTCAGCTTTAATATTTCAATCAGTATCTTCATAATACCAGATTCGGTTTTATCTTCTTGTTCCGGATGGTCGCTGCGGCATAAATGGACTTGTTGTTGTGGAAGCAGATGCTGACGTTTTACCTGCTATACTCATTGACAGGATAACTTCATCACCCTCTTTAAGTCCTGATTTTATTTCTGCATTTGTTCCATCTATTGCTCCGGTTACCAAATGAACCCTATGAATTTTATCTCCCGATTTTATCCATGCTGTAACAGGCTTTTTCCCTTGAACTGTGCTACTCTGGAACTGTCCGGCATTATTCTGTCCATATTCCCCGGAGGCTCGTTGTCTTTCACTACCGGGACTAGTTCCAGTTCTATTGCCTCCCGCGTTATTTCCTGTCTGATTGTCTTTCATATATTCTCCAAGCCATGCAGCATCCGGAGTAAATCTTAGAGCTTTTCCCGGAACAATTAAAACACTGTCGACTTTCTGTACAAGAACTGTTATGTTTGCCGTCATACCAGGCATCAGCTTTTTTTCCGGATTAGGGGCATTAACAATCACAGTATATGTAACAACATTGGAAGTGACAACCGGCTGCAATCTTACCTGCCTCACATCTCCTTTAAAAACCTGTGTCGGATAAGCATCAACTGTAAAATCAACCGGCTGACCCTGCCGTACAAGCCCGATATCTGCTTCATCAATATTAGCCTGAACCTGCATCTGTGTGAGATCATTACCAATAGTGAACAGATTGGGAGTGCTGAAGCTGGCAGCTACAGTCTGTCCCTGATCCACGGCGCGGTTCAGAACAACACCAACGATAGGTGAATATATTGACGCATAGTTAAGGTTCACCATTGCTTTGTCAAAGCCTGCCTGGGCTGTTTTAAGGTTTGCCCTTGCTTTATCATAGTTATACTTAACCTGATCATAGTCAGCCTGGGCAACAAGTTTCTTGTCAAGAAGAGCTTTGTATCTTTCATATGTAGCTGCCTGAAATTCAACTTCACTTTTCGCGTCATCAAGAGAGGCCTGTGCCTGTTGCACCTGAGTCTCAAGAGGTGTCTTATCCAGTTCAGCCAGTAACTCACCTTTTCTGACTACCGAATTGAAATCAACATAGATTTTCTTGATTACTCCTGAAACCTGTGTTCCTATCATAACTGTTGTATCAGCCTGTATAGTTCCAGTGGCGGTGACAGTATTTATAATTGAACCTTTTTTTACAACTGCAATTTCGAATGAATATGAATTTCCTCCTTTGTGACAAGACGCAAACAGGAATAACAGCACGAAAATTGCTGTAAAAGTGACTTCAATTTTTAAAAACCCAGGACTTTTCATTGTTGATGTATTACATATTTTATGATATTATTTACCTCTCTTTCCAAACGACAGAGGTTTACCTGCATAAAAATCAAGCACTTTGTAACTAAATATCAATCTGTATTTTGACTGTAAAAAAGCACTCTCAGAAGAGATAAAGCTGGTTTTCTGTATCAGAAAATCTACAGAGTTCATGATACCCTGAAAATATTTTTCGGAAGCGACATCAAAAGACTCCTTCACAGCCTGATAAGCCTGGGAACTTGCCTCATATTCTATCTGAGATGAAACAACATCCTGGCAAGCCTGCTCAATAGCCTTCCTAAGCTGATTCTTAACGTTCAGCTCATCAAGCTCCGCGTTATTTGTGTTTTTCTTTGCTATTTCTACATTTGTCCTGACCTGTTTGTTCAGATAAATTGGAACTGAAGCAGTGATCCCTATTGAGGGTGCAATATTATTTTTAAACTGATATTCGTATCCTGAACCTGCTTTTAAACTGGAATACAAGGTAGATATACCTGCATTCATTGTGAAGTTTGGATAATAATTTGCTTTCGCCAGTTCAACACCTATCTGTGAACTTTTTTTGTTTAGCTCAGCATTTTTAACTTCGGGTTTTATCCCGAGGGCAATCTGATATACTTCTATTGGATCCGGAGTTTTTTTCAGGTCGATAAGACTGTCAAGATTTGGATGTTCGATTGAAAACTCATCTGTTTCAGGAAGCTCCATCAGCTGCATCAGGGTGATCCTGTTTAGTGCAAGCTGGCTTTGAGCAGACGCAAGTGTCTGTTTTTCTGTGGCGAGTTGCGATTTTACCTGAAGATAATCAGAATTGGCTATAGCTCCCAGCTTCAACCTCTCTCCTGCCAGGTTCAATTGTTCTTCAGTTGAAGTGATCTGGTTTTTACTGTTATTAACCAGTTCTTCCGAATAAAGTACCTGAAGGTAAGCGTTTAAAACATTGAGGCTGACAGTCTCTTTTATGATTTCCGTATTGTATTTATCAGCCTCATAGTCCGTTTCTGATTTCTTTATATTATTTCGGATCTTGCTGCCATTATATACAGTTACTCCGGAGTTTACGGAAATATTTGTACCATTGCTGCCCTGAAAAACTGTTGATCCGGTTGTGGTATTTACGAGGTTACCCCAGTTAAAGTTCTGTCTTACAGATCCGCTTAATGACGGATACCATGCAGATTTTGCATAATTCATATTTACCTCGCTGATACCGTTGCTGACCTGGGCTTTCTGAACCTGAATATTCTGGTTAAGAGCGTACTGTATACAGTCGTCAACAGACCATACCTTTTGCTGGGCATCCAAAAATGTCATATTTATTGTACAAACTAAACAAAACATAATATTTGCTGATAACCTGACAGTCATACATTTACTTTTTGGCTACCGAATTTTTACTTCAATATCTGACTATATCCCGAATATTACCCCATCCTTTTCTCAACATAAATAGAATTAGAATCATCCTGAATGATACATCCATTCAAGAGTATACCCGGATCCTGCTATTGGGTATATCCTTTTAGTTCTCTCTCAGCCCTGAGCCAGTCATCAAGATCATTATGAGAAGCAGTACCGTTTTCAAGGTAGATCTCAAATGCTCTTTTCCGTACATCTTCCTCTGTAACTGTCTTCACAGTATTTTCAACTTTTACAGAGCCTGCAACTCTGCGTTTTCTTGTTTTTACCAATGAATTTTCCATTTTCTGCAATTTTAAATTAGTAATTAGAATTTCTTTGTTCGAGTTATTACTTGTCCCTGATATGTTGCCCTGAATGGTTTTGAAGAAATTTTCTTTGCAGAAATTGCTGCTGGAAAAGTCAGCCAGTCATGGGCTTGAATAATATTATAGTTCTCTTTTCCAGCCAGAATGTAAGTCACCTTTGAATACCTTTCTACCTCACCCAACAAATCATTTCCATATTTGCCTGAAAATGGGAAGAAATCAGGATTTTCAGTATGTCCACCGGATTTCATATATGTAGAATCTTTTCCTGTTTTATCATTATTAGTTTCAAGATACATGTAGGGGAAAAGGTTTGCTTGTATCTCTTTATATTTTACCATCCTCCAGGATTTCTTAAAACCTGATTTCCTATATTTGGAAGGAATCTCTCCGGCATCCTGCAGTGTTAAATATCTTCTATCCTCATTACCAAATGTTTTTGGAACGACAAGGAGTATTTTTACATTGAGTCTTGCAAGACTTTTTGTTATTCCATAACATGCTGTTCCCAGACCTCCTGTAATTTGAGGGGGAAATTCCCACCCAAACATCAAAACTTTCATTTTAATTTTGTTTAACTGTACTCTTCTGAAAGGCTTTAATTTTAAAATCCTCTTCACTGTAAACAGGATGATAAGCTTTCTTCATTTTCTTATAGTACTCCTCAATTGACAATCCTGTCTGCTTCCTGAAACTGGTATCCAGGTAAGTATAATTAAAGCCGACCTTTTGGGATATATAACAAGAAAGGCTTGTATTCAGCTCTATCTTGTTATCCACTAGGCTGTTAATAGCATACTTTATTTTGGAAACCAGATTTATCCTATTTTTAAAATGAAATTTCATGATTATTATATTATTGAGATTAGTACTATAACTTCCTATTCCTGTCCGTGTTAATTGTGGTAAACCGTTCCTCAATAGCAGCATTGTATCTTTTCATAACCATATCCCAGTTGATCAGTTTCCAGAATGCCTCAATATAATCTGAACGCCTGTTCTGATAATCAAGATAATAGGCATGTTCCCACATATCACATGCCAGTAGAGGTATTAATCCTGTACGAAGAGGATTTCCTGCATTGCTTTTCTGGACAATATCTATCGATCCTTTCGTATTGAGAACCAACCAGATCCAGCCTGCTCCAAATAATGATTCCGCAGCCTTTTTAAAACATTTTTTAAAGAATTTAACAGTACCAAAATTATTTTTGATAACCTCTTCAAAAGGATCTTCACCGCTGTTATTGTTCTCAGGGATTAATCCTTGAAAATAGAATATGTGATTCCATAGCTGGGAAGCATTATCAAAAACAGGACCATCAGCCACTTTAATAATTGTTACGAGATCTAAATTCTTAAATGTTGTTTTGGATACGAGGTTATTCAGATTCGGAATATATGTCTGATGATAAATCTGGTGATGAAACTCAAGTGTCCTTTTTGAAATATAAGGCTCGAGAGCGTTCATATCATATGGCAGTTTCGACAACTTGAATTTCATGATAATATCCTATATGACCTGTTATAAAATAACCATGGATATACTGCATCTGCAGCAACTTATATAATCAAAATTACATTCATATGACGGGTATTTAATTAATACTACATTAATAATGTATTAAGATTACATTAAGAATTAACCAATATGAAATTTGCCTATATTACCTGATAATATATGTTGCAATAAATTGTCTGAAACATCAGGATTTTTTGAAATATCCCTTTAAATGGCAGCGATAACTAATATTTAAAATAAAGACTGCTGACAAAAATATGTCAGCAGTCTTTTAAGATATATTTTAGACTTTAATCTAATCACAAAAGATATTAATTTACAGGTAATACTTCTCCTTTTGTTGTGAAATAAAGGGTTTTTTTCATATTGCCCTTTTCTATTTTTACAGCATAATGTTCGACGGTTTTTTTCTGGGTGTTTTTAATCTTCATCACATCGCCAGTTATTTTCCAGTCTTTATATTCCCCTTTTGCTATTGCATCTAAAATAACTTTGGGTGGTGGAGAATTTTTATTAATTATTTTGCAGCTGATAAGTTCACCTGTCGATTCAAAGACTGCGTAAATATCTGATCCATCTTTACCCTTTATTTGTATTTCATAATGGTTGATAGGGTCATTGTAATCTTTATTAACATTCCATCCATAACCTTTCAATTCGTAAGGAAAGACGCCCCAGGCTACCTGTGTGTTTCCCTGAAATAGTTGCTCTGCAGATTTTATTATCTGGGGAGGAATATTCCCCTTTTTAAGTATAAGATTTTCAACTGGCACTTCTTCTGACACACTTTCCTGTGCAAGAATTGAAATCGAGAATGCCAAAAATGCCGAAACAAAGAATAATAACTTTTTCATGGTGCAAAATTTTAGTTTGATAACAATAAATCGTCTTCACTTATATTCGTGTATTAATTCCATCAGCTTTTTCCTGAAAAGAAAAATTCTGCTCTTTACTGTTCCGATTTTCAGATTAAGGGCTTTGGCTATTTCTATATATTTATAACCTTCAATATGCATTCTGAATGGTATTTTAAACTCATCATCCAATTTATCAATTGCTTTATTGATTTCTTTGTAAGCTACCTCTGAATCTGGCCTTCCAAGTGACGATTCCTCTAAATTGCTTAACAGGTAAATATCTTTTGTATAATCAAAACTAATATTCTCCCGACATGATTTTCTGTAGTTGTTAATGAAAGTATTTTTCATTATGGTATATGTCCATGCTTTAAAATTTTCAACTTCTACATATTTATCCTTATGTGTCAGGGCTTTCAAATATGTTTCCTGAAGCAGGTCCTTTGCTTTTTCCCGGTTGGATGTCAAAATCATGGCAAAACTTTCCATTTTACTTTCAAGACTAAGAAGCTTATGGTTAAATTCAACTGAAGTCATAGTATGATGTTTTAAATATTCATAAGTAATTTTGTTCAACAAATTTATTTGTTAAAATAGTATGACTAATTAAGATTCAATTAAGGTCAGATTAAGAAAGGATTAAGAATTACCTTTACCTGAAAAAGTGATAAAATGGTGATTAGTGGAGCGGAAATATGAATTATCGCCTTAGCTTATAATATGTCGATTTAAAGGTTTTGGCCCTACTTTAATTCAACTTAATCTTTATGTCACACCTGGGATTCTTCGGTCAAAAGATAACCAAATCCTTTTTTGGTATGTATCAGCTTTTGTTGAAAATCTTTATCAATTTTCTTTCTCAGGGAGTTAATATGAACATCAATTACATTTGTTCCTGAGTTGAATGAAAATCCCCATATTTTTTCAGCAATAACGATCCTGTCAAATACTTTACCTTTATTGTGTGCCAACAATTCGAGGATTTTGTACTCGGTTGCTGTAAGATTAATATCCTTATCATTTCTTCTGACTTTCTTGGATATGGTATCTATCTCCAGATCAAGTATTCTCAGATTGGGTGTAACAAGTACTTCTTTATTTCTGCGGTTTAATGCTTTTATACGCGCATTTAGTTCCTGAAAACTGAAAGGTTTGACTAAATAATCATCTGCCCCGCAATCAAATCCCTGGAGTTTGTCTTCGATCGAATCGAGAGATGTCAGAATTAATACCGGGGTTAAAATATTATTATTCCTTATTTTTTTGCATAACTCAAATCCTGATATGCCAGGTATTACCACGTCCAGAATTATTACATCATACTTTTTTGAAAGTGCAAGTCTCTCTCCAATAGTACCATCGTAAGCCGTATCGACAAAATAATTGTAACTTTCCAGACCAATTTTCACGAACGACAATATCTTTGGGTCATCTTCAACGAGTAATATTTTCATAATCAAGTTGTTTTATAAGATCAATATCCGCTAAGTTTATAAACTCCAAGGAAAATTGAATAAATAACACAATTTGCAATCGACTCGTGTTAAAACTATTGCATAAAATTAACTTTATCCTCGATCTAAGACAATATATTTTCGAGTTATTTTACTTTGCCGCGATAATGAGTTTTACTTTATGATTCATTTTGTGAATTTCTGAGATCACTCTTCTTCCAATTACTTCATATTTGATATCAAATTATGTATTTTTGATATTATTAATTGAAGAAATGCCAGAAAATTCTTCAAAACAGATACAAGAGGCTAATTTATATTCATTAGGCTTACCCAGATCTTATCAGGTTTTAATATGGATGTCCTTTATTATTGTACTAATAATATGCTCTGCCGATCTGATAGGCTGGCTGTTCAATATAACTCTATTTAAAAGTATATTGCCATTATGGCATCCAATGAAGATAAATACCGCTATTTGTCTGATTTTTGCTTCAGGATCACTGATAATCATACGATTAAATTTACCATCAAATGTTGGCAAAATTATTCCAAGGATACTTGCTCTCTTCATATTTCTAATAAGCCTTTTTTCCATATCTATTTATCTGTACTTTATGATAACCGGCAGAGAATACGATCTTACCGGAAAATCACATATCGGATATCTGATATCTCCAATTTCAAGGATGGCTTTTTTAACTACATTCAACTTATTACTGATAAGTTCTATAATTTTTCTTTTATCATCTGGAAAAAAGAGGGACTGGGAAATTACTCACGCTTTAATAATTCCTGTAATTCTGATAAGTTATTTCTCCGTTGTCAGTTACTTACTAGGGGTTTATGATGGAACTGATGTAGGAGATGTATCAATGGCATTTAATACAGGGATTGCATTTTGCTTTATCTGTGTTGCAGTTTTGCTGATGAAACCTGACACATGGTTACTACGGGTATTTACATCTGATAACATTGGTGGTTTGATTTCCAGAAGACTTATACCTGTTTCAGTGATAATCCCTATAATCATTGGCTGGCTGAGGATAAGAGGTGAACGATTAGGCCTATTCGAATCAGAAAAAGGTGTTGTTCTTGTAGCCATTACATATACAATATGTTTCCTTGTACTTGTTTGGTTTTTAGCCAGATCTGTCAGCAGAATCAATCAAAAACGACTTGTTTTTGAACAAGCGTTGAAAGAAAGCGAAAAACGTTACCGCAAACTGACTGAGAATATTCCGGATATGATAATCAGACTAGATGCAAACCTGTGTTTCCTTTATGGAAACCAGGCTGTCTCAGACAGGATCGGACTTCCGGTGGAAACTCTGCTTGGTAAAACAGCAGTTGATTACCTTACTAATCCTGATAATTCATTAATATGGGAAAAAACCGCACGCAAAGTACTTTCATCAGGAGAATCCCAAAGACTGGAACATACTTTTAACAGGCAGGGAAAATCCCTTGTATTTGATGTCATTCTAGTTCCGGAGCTGGATGAAGACAGTAAAGTGAATTCTATTATCTTAATTGCCAGAGATATTACAGAATATAAGAAAGCAGAAGATCATCTTCGCTACCAGTCGAGCATGCTCGGAGCTGTATCTGATGCAATTATTGGAGCCGATCTGGAATTAAATATTAACTTCTGGAATCAATCCGCTGAAAAGATTTATGGCTGGAAACAGGAAGAGGTTCTGGGAAGACCTTCAAAAGATATCCTCCGTTCAGAAATGACCCAGGAGCAACGGGAAGCAATTCTCAAAGAAATCAGTGGTGGTAAAGCTGCATACACAGAATTAGTTCAATATACTAAGGATAACCGGAGATTGATCATTGAAGGATATACTATTCCTTTAAGAGATTCTGACGGAAAAATTACCAGCATTGTGGCGATCAATTCCAATATTACGGAAAAGAAACGGGCCGAGAATATTATCAGAGAACGTGAGCAGAAGCTGAAATACCACCTGGAAAACTCACCACTGGCTGTAATTGAGTGGGATAAAAATTTCAATGTACTTCAATGGTCAAATGAAGCTGAAAAAATATTTGGTCTGAAAAAAGAGGAGGTATTGGGTATCAGGATCGACGCTCTGAATCTGATATTTGAGGAGGATATACCTCTGGTTGAGAAAACTATGGCTCGACTTGCCGGCGGTAAAGAACTTAAGGATGTCACCGAGAACAGAAATTATAATAAAAACAGGGAAGTTATAACCTGTGTATGGTATAACTCTGTTCTTCTTGATAATAAAGGAGAAATGAGCTCTGTTATGTCTTTGGTAGAAAACATTACTCCTCTTAAAAAAACTGAAACAGAGCTAATTGAAAGCAAGGAGACTTATAAAGAACTAATAACTAATGCAAGAAGCATAATTATAAAAGTAGACAGGGAAGGTAGATTTACATTCATCAATGAATTTGGACAGAGTTTTTTCGGGTATTCAGAGCAAGAATTATTAGGAAAGTATGTGATTGACAAAATTGTGCCTGAGACAGAAAGTACCGGGAGAAATCTGGGTAAGCTAGTTGAAGATATATATGAGGACCCTGATAAATTTTCAGTAAATATCAATGAAAACATAAAAAAGAATGGTGACAGGGTTTGGATAGATTGGCGTAACAAAGCGATATTTGACCAGAATGGAAACAGAGCTGGACATATAGCCATAGGAGTTGATATTACTGAAAGGAAAAAAGCTGAAGAAAACCTAAGGGATCTTGAGGAAAAACTGTGGTCGGTACTGAATGCTACACAGGAATCAATTTACATGTTTGATAGAGATGGAAAGATAACCATGTTAAATAAAACAGGGTTAGAAAGATTGAAGGCTACCGATGAAAATGAAATTTTAGGACATAATTTTTCAGAATTTATGACCCCATCAGTTGCTGAAGCAAGGAAAGTAAAACTTGATAAAGTATTTATTACAGGTAATCCTTTGGAATTTGAGGATGAGCGTAATGGCAGATTTTTTCACCACAACTTTTATCCTGTATTTAAAAGCAATAAAGTTTCATTTGTTGTGACTTACAGCACAGATATAACGCAACGGAAATATGCTGATATTAAACTTAAGGAGAGCGAGGACAGGTTCAGAACAATTGCTGAATCACTTCCGGTGTTAATCTCAATAAATCGGATTAAAGACTCTGTTACATTATTTGTAAACGAACCTTATGAAAGATTATTCGGATTTAAAAATAGTGAATTGATTGATAAAAAAGTTCCTGATATATTCTTTGATCCTAACGACCGCATAAATCTGTCAGCTGCGTTAAAAGAAAAAGGAGGAATATATAATACAGAAATTAAAGTAAAAAAATCTGACGGGACATCATTCTGGATAATGACCTCCATCCGTTCAATTATGTTTCTTAATGAGCCAGCATATCTGACTGCTTCTATCGACATCACAGAAACAAAAAAAGCTCAGGAAGAACTTTTGCACCTGAACCGTACTCTAAACGCTCATAGTAAAAGTACTCAGGCTATGATGCATTCTGATAATGAGTTCAATTATCTGAATGAGGTATGCAGAATAATTATTGAGGACTGCGGATATAAAATGGTATGGATCGGATATGCCCAGAATGATACTAAAAAAAGTGTCAGACCTGTTGCATATTCTGGTTTAAATGAAGGTTATCTTGAACTTTTGAATATAACCTGGGCCAATACAAAAAGAGGCAGAGGGCCGACAGGCACTGCCATAAGAACCGGGAAACCAGCAATTTGTCATAACATGAATTCCGATCCGGCATTCGAACCGTGGAGAAAAGAAGCCATAAAAAGAGGTTTTGCTTCGTCACTCGTATTACCGCTGATATCAGATAAAAAACCATTTGGCGCTATTACTATATACTCTGATAAAACAAATGCCTTCTCTGAAAAGGAAATACTTCTTCTTTCTGATCTGGCAAATGATCTTGCATATGGAATATCATATATCAGACTGGAAGAAGCAAAATGGGAAGCTGCCAGAATTATGAAAGAAAGCGAGTCGCAACTGAAAGAACTTAATGCCACAAAAGATAAATTTTTCAATATTATTGCTCATGATCTGAAAAATCCCTTCACCAGCCTGCTCGGGTCATCTGAATTGCTGTTTAATAATATCAATCAGATGACAACTGAAAATATTAAAAAACTCACTCTAATTTTGCATGACTCGGCGAAAGGAGGTTTCGCTATACTACAAAATTTGCTTGACTGGTCAAGATCGCAGACCGGCATGTTAAAGTACAATCCTGAAAAAATCAATTTAAAGATGCTTATTGATGAAAATATTTTAAACCTTCAATTACCGGCTTCAAATAAAGAGATTCAACTGAGCGCTGAAACTGATGAAGATATTTTCATTACTGCTGATAAAAATATGATCAATACTTTATTGCGAAATCTTCTGAGCAATTCTTTAAAATTTACTCACAGACATGGTAAAGTATTTGTTCGAGCTGAAATTGACTCTGAAAAAGTTACTGTTTCAGTAAAAGATACAGGGATAGGGATATCTGCGGAAAAGATTGAGAGCCTATTCAGAATCGATACAAAACATTCAATGCCAGGGACGGAAAATGAACAGGGGACCGGCCTGGGGCTGAAATTATGCAAAGAATTTGTGGAAAAAATGGGTGGTAAAATCTGGGTTGAAAGTATTGAAAACAAAGGAAGTGACTTTAAGTTTTCATTACCCTTATTAAAAGGCTAATCGCTTTATTGCATAATTTATTATCCACTGTCAGACTTCTGATTAATTTGAATTTACATTCTATTCTATAAAAGTAATACCTTAATATACTGTCGTTGCATTTAATCTGCTACGGATTCTTCCTGACTTGTATCAATTAGTGCGGTATGAGTTTTCACCTTACCAACAGGTCGTGTAACTAATTTTGATAAGCTTCACACGGATTTAATATTGAACAACTGATGTATTATGAGTGGCTTGAAGAAATCTATGAGGCAATTGTCAGGAGAAGCATATAAGAACGTACACCAGATTAAAAAGGTCAAATTACTTGAAAGTTTCAACAGCAACCGGGAAGATCGAAACGCCAGATAGAAATGTTCCTGCATACGATAATGGGATCCCTCTTCCGCCAACCAGTGAAGTATCAGATCATAACCTGTGAAAGAGTGGTTGTAGGAATTCGGGATGACACGGTTCTTGAGTAAGAGGTTTAGGGGAAGAAGCGGCGGGCCGCCGGATTGAGGTTT
>Ga0208980_10000312_pt1 | contig 26456 bp, 50 predicted proteins | sample WetSurMetagenome_3_FD_187993 | JGI IMG/M metagenome (GOLD analysis project Ga0208980, IMG submission 187993) | Wetland microbial communities from Twitchell Island in the Sacramento Delta, sample from surface sediment Aug2011 Site A1 Bulk (version 2) | ecosystem: Environmental > Aquatic > Marine... | reverse complement strand
CTTGTGCATCAGCCAATAATACCCCTCTTCGTCTTCCGAGGCAGCCACAATAATATCAGCAACCAATCCACCGGATTTGCCGCCTGAACTTTCATAACTTTTTAAAACCTGTTGGTTTTGGGCGTCATAAACATGGAAAGTACGATCGCCATTTAACAGAAGTCTGTTGTTCCTTGCTTTTGATATCCACCGGATGGTGTCTGGTTTCCCGCTGGCTGTGAGCGGAATACCTCCGTGAAGAACAATCTCAAAACTGTCAGTTTTCGGGTTCCATTTTTTCAGATTGCTTTGCGTATCCAGAATCCAAACAGTACTTTCAATTTCTTCTGAATTTTCCTTCTTCTGAGAACTAGGGGTAGTAAACTCTTCAGAATTAAATTCAATTAAATTGTTATCAATCTCAAAAGTATCATCAATCCTTTTTGTGGAATTTCTCAATTCCTCTACAGACTTTTTCAATTCTACAAGTTGAGAATTGAGTCCTTCCAACATTGACTTTACTTCAGACAAGAAGGATTTGTCAAATAGTTGCACAAAAGTTTTAGTCACTTCTTCATCTGTTAAAACAATAGTGCGGTATTCTACCAATTCTTCACTACTATTATACATTTGAATATTAAATTTAATTTCTTTTATAGATAAGTCTTCTTCGGTTTTATCACTAGCAGCTTCAAAACTCCCCTTGTGAGAAGAACAATGTTTCTTAGCATCTTCAACATCCCAAATAGATTTCTTATAACGCATAGTTTGTAATTCAGATTTACTATCTTTAATACCATAAATAAAATCAATACATTTACCCGAATGCTTTGCAGCACAATTTTTTCTAGCAAATTTATCATATTCATCAGGACTTTTTAAACGACAAGCATGTTCATTAGGAAAAGGTTTCTCTGCATAATCCTTAGATTCAATTATTTCATCATATTCCGATTCAACAAAATCTTTTACTGGAGTAATATCAATAAGTTCCCATTCCTCTTCAGACTTTTTAGGTTTTGGTTTCCTACAACCATTTTCATCAATATAAGTGTTCTCTTCACACATATCGGGATCATAATCAGAACTATCAGGATCACACTCAGGCATACCTTTATAATCTGCTTCATCTTCCCCCTTTAATTCTAACTCTTTTACTTCAGCATGAATAGAAGAATCAAAATTACCATCTTTATCATAATCAAAAACATAATATCTTTTAACAGTATTTTTAATCTTTCTACTATCAAGAAAACCCTTAACAGAATTAATAGAATCAAATCCCTCAGATTGTTCAAAATAATAACCAACAACAGGAAAAATAGTGGACCTTTTAGAATAAAGGGGTTGAGCAGTAACAGCAAGAACTCCCGGAAATACTTGGTGAGTTTTAGCTGATTTATAAGATCCTAAATCATCAATAGGAACCCACCACATATTTTTCAATTCATCAAAACCAAAATTCTCAGAGAAACCATTTTTTAATAAATTATCTTCTTCAAAAATAAAACCATCCAAATTTACTCTTGCATCAGGATGGGCAGGAACAGGAACAGCAGAAATCTCTAACAATTCTTGTTTAGTAAATTCTCTACCACCAGACCATCGTTCATTAGGATCACGATATTCAAATTCTTGAGGGCTAAAACCAACAGAAAAAGAAGTAAGAAAACCATTTTTATATTGATTCCAAGTAATCAAAGCACGATCATGAGTATCAAATACAGGTTTAAAAATTAAAGTTTTATTTTGTTTATCTATTTTAATTGTTTCTGTTTTAAAATGAGGATGTTCAAAATAGTTATGTGCCCACAAACCCACAGGATTTAATTTATAATTCTTTAAATTCCAACCAGATACCCGAATAATATCATTATCCCTATCCGGGTTTTCCGAACTAGCTGTGGCCCAAAAACTCTTAGTAGCCTCATCCATCTCCTTTATTTCAACATTAAAATCTGAACCAAGTACTTCTACTCCATCTTTAGTTTTAATTGTTAAACCATTAGCTTTAATTTCTTTAGCCATTAATTTTCTCCTTATGAAATTTCCCAAATATTTGCACCAAAATATTTTCTACAAAATTCAGCAACAGCATCAGGAATATACTGTTTACAAGAAGTAAGAACTACACAAGCAAAATCCATATCAAACCAAGTATGTATCGCCGCATGACTTTCAAATAAAGTAACTGTTCCGGTAATTCCTGCTTCAATATCAGGAAGACATAACTTTTTCACATCAAAATAAAAAGAATGGGGATTTCCATTTCCAATTATATTTTCAGGAATAATCCTCATTCCTACAAAAGCAACTAAATTGGTTAAAAAATCATTGGTATCTTCAACCGTTCTAGGAAGTTTAGTACAATCATATAAATCTATTTGAACTGTTTGTAAACGTGGTGTTTTCATCCATATAATCTCCCATCAAATATCAAGAGTACAATCACAAGCCAGATTAAATACCTGTCCCGGCCAATCAACTTCAGAATTACCTATTTTAAATTTTTCATTATTACCAACAGCAAAATCTTTAATTCTTCCCCGATGTCCACACTCATTTGAGTTACATACCCATTTTTTTTCTGTTCCATGTTCCACTAATATAAGAAACTTAGCATTATTAATACACGATCTTACTGCCGTATTGCAAATTTTGGAAATTCTTGGATTAGTGTTAAAAATGTCAGTAATACTTTTAAAATCTGAGGGATTAACCATTTTAAAAACTTCACTAGATATTTTAACACAATAATCATCAATCCATTTATTATTTTCTATTGTAAATCCTTCTTTTCTATACTTAATGTATAGATTAACACTAGACTTACAAAGAAATTTAAATAAATCAACTAAATTTGCCTCAGTAAATTCTAAATTTTCAAAATACTTCATTATTCCTACATTCCAAGCATTTCTCAAATAAAATTCAAAAGCAAAAGTTTCTGTAAGAAGATTAATTAACATTCTCCCCGAAGTAGGTAATGTATCTCTATCATCAGAACCATCAGGATTAGTATTAGGAGTATCCCCATCATGTCTAGAAGGATCAGTATCATTTGGATCTTTTGCAGGTTTAGGTGCAGTATTTCTCTTTATATTAGAATCAACATATTTATCTAATTTATCTAATGGAATAAAGCTACTAGGAACATACAATTTATCTCCACCCTCAATAGGGGGAAGATTATGTACCCTCTTTCTAAATTCATCAGGAGTCATAGAAGGAAATCCAGCCATGTAAATTCTACCCTCTTGTACTTCTATTTGTCGATCTCTAGGAATAGGATTATCATGTCTGATTTCAATTTTAGGATCAAAACTAATTAATACTTCTTTAGTTAATTCAATATCCCACATACTTAATCTAGGAGCAATACAATCTGTATTAAAATTAATATCTACATAAACAGAATTTTGTCTATTTTCAGAATTAGAACTTCCTACCTTACTTGCAGGAATCCTATAAGCACCAAAAATCATTTCTTTAGTCCATTTAGCCAATTCCATAAATTCAAAATCTTTGTTTGTCCATTTCATCGGAATAGGCTTTAAACCTGAATCTAAAACAGCGATATCATTAAATCTACCTGTTCTAGCAAAACCATATTTCTCTAACCACCTTTCTTTTAATTCTACTGCTTTCTTTTCATCAATAGGCAACTCAGTACTCAATACCATATCTATTCTAGCAGAATTAGCAAAAAAATCCCTTTCATAAATTTCTACATATTGTTGGATATCTACACCGTATGCTTGTTGTTGTATTGGTGAAGCAGAAAGAAAAGGATTTTTTGGATGGGGATAATATAGTACCACTAATTCAGTACTACTAAACATATAATTACTACCATTAAAATCAAATGAATAAAAAACATCACTTGGAAGTATTTGAGTAGACATTTCTATGGGTTTTCCACTAGGATCATAAGTACCCATAAAATTATTCATATTTAAAGGCCAAAGTTCCCACACTTGTCCCAAAGCATTTTTAGCTTTGTAAATTATTGCCATACCACATAAATCTAATTGAATTTGGCAGAATTGTTTAATAAACTGGAAGGACATTAATGGATTTGGATTAAAAAAAGGTTTAGTAAAATCTTTATAACCATGTTTATTACTTGTTACTTCTGAATCAGAATCTTTTAAATAAAATTTATAAGGAATTTGTCCAACACGGTCTTTAATTAAAGAAACACAAGTAGCAGTCCAACTTTTATATTCACTTAATTGAGAATTTACATTTGTTCTAGGATCAAAAGAAGGATTTCCTTTTTCTCGGTTTAAAATAGTTACTAAATCACTATATGACTTTTTCCCCTTGTGCCAATATACTTCAATTGGGCCAATCTTCATGTTTTCTCCTAATTTGCACTTCAGTCATAAACTGGTTTTGCAAATTTTAATAAATATTTGGTCCTTTTCCTGTTCTAATTAGATCAATTGCACATGCTCTAGCAAACCACAAACTCATTGTAAAGTCAGAAGTAACATAAAATGGATGATTCAACATTTCTAAATAAAACCGATACCATAAATTTTTTTCAGGATCATCATCAGTAGTAAATTGTCTATCAAAACAAAATATCCATTCGTTATTTTCCATCTCTTTTTGAATAGCAGGTAAACCAACTAATGGATCAGCTTTATTCCTACCAGTTTGAAACCCTTCAATCTTAATATTGTACTTTTGAAATTCCCTTTCTCCTAATTTAGTGGTTAGCATATCAATGATGGCCGACTGAGTTGCATTATTTTCTGCTTTAAATAGTTCAATACCATATTGTCGCCAAGTTTCTACAAGTCCTTCAGCTAAACCAATACTTCCCGAATATGCTCTCAATTCAACAGGAATCTTTTTTCCAGTTTGTCTATGTACTGCTAAAATTGTTAATGCTGTACCCGGACGTTGAGCACCTGAAAAATCCACTCCACCCACAAAGATCCAATCACGCGGATCGTCAATCAGTCTTATAGGTTTTACACCATATTGGATACATTTTGCAAAATTTGGAAAAGTTTTATCACTATCTGAATAGGCAATGAGTCGATAACCCCGATTATAATCTCTATCTCCTAACTCAATATGCCTATTAATTAATTCTTGTTTACCAAATTTACTCCATAAGGGAATATCCCGCTTTAATCCAAAAGAGTCTTCATAAAAAAGGCTTTCTTTATCCTCATTCACACCAATTTGCATCCATGCCCACATAGAATTTTTCATCAAAAAACTAGCAAGGTCATTTTCGTGCCATTTATTCATCATCACTATAGTTTCAACATCACCATCAGTAGCCAAACGACTCATCCAAATATTTTTAAATATATTTTCTATATTTTCTCTAGTAGTCGGTTCAATAACTGCTGTTTTATAATCTTGGGGATCATCAAATATAAGAACATCAGCACGACCACCAATTGATGCCGACATAACCGAAAAGGCTTGAACAGTGGGGTCTTTCGAGGTAAAATCACGTTTTACAAATAATTTTTTGGAACCCCAAATGTTTGTAGGTATAACATGTGGACATATATTCTTAAAATCTTCATCTTTATCAATATAATCTTTAATAGCTCTAACACGGTTAGTAGCTTCATCATCACTAACATGAACAATCTTTATTCGTATATTAGGATCTTTCGCAATTAAATACAAACACAAACCAATACATAACTGCTCCGACTTCCCATGTCCAAATAGACCAAGAACTAATATTTTTTTAAAACCATTTCTATGTGCTCTTCTCCTAAATTGGTGCATAGCATTATGGACTGCTTCGTTCTTATAATATCCTCCATTTTTATCTTTCATTATCTTTTGAATAAAAAATTCAGGATGTTTTGGTAAAGTAGGTCTAGCATCAGCACCAATTTGACAACATACTTCTTTTATATTTTCTTCCACAAATGTTTTTAAATCAGCATTTAATATATTTGCTGCAACAGGCATAAGTAATCTCCATTAAATATCTACAACATCATCCGGGGAAGGAAGTAGTTTTTTTAAAGAAAAATCTCCTACTAAAGCAGCAGAACCATCAAATTTATAACTACGCAATCTATTTAAAACTTTATATCTAAGATTAGGATCAACTTCATCTAATACTTCCAAAAACACTCTTTGTAAGGTTTGCATTTTAATGCGATATTCATGAACAACTGTATCTTTTCTACCATATTTCTCAGGAAATCTTCTTTCTAAATACCAAGCAGAAGCTTGCCAAAATCCTTTACTTCCAGCAGTACCAATATTATCAATATGTTCTAATTCATTCTCAGCAAAACTCTTTTGAATTATATCTTCAAAATCAGGGTCTAATCTGAATTGTTTAAATTTTTTATCGGAACAATCAGCAAGTTTGCAAGCATCATTTATATCTAATCCCTTAGTTAAATAAAAAACTATCTTAGACTTAACAAACTCATTACTTTTTCCCTTGACAGAGATACTTTCCCCATGATAAGGTTGATCCTTACCATTTTTAGATACTTTTAACTTTAGTCTTTTCATATTAGAAGTCCCTCCATGAGTTTTGGTTTCAGATTGAATTATACCATAACAATACAAGAACAAAAGTACAAGGAAAATTTTATGAGAGAAAGTACCCTACCCAAAGCCCTAAATAGAAAAAGAACAGAGACAACCTATCTTAACCGAATAAAATTATTAGAGAAATTAGTCAAAGATGAAGAACCAAAAACTAAATCACAACTACAATATTATTTTGAAACCAGAGAAAAGCGTTATCCGGTCTTTGCTGGTATTGATATAAAAGATTTTCTAGAATTACAGAATATTTTAAGTGATATTGATCGTGATCGTATTTGGACAATGGAAGAATTTGTCAAATTTATCATTAAATGGTTCATTGCCTATTATTCTGGTGAAACAGATAAACCCCCGTTTGTAAAAGTAAAAAAACGATTTATTACCAAGGAAATAAGGAGGTTTTATGAGGTATTTAAAGATTTTATGGAGGAATAAAGGAAAACCCTAATGAGCAGGAGGACTCATTAGGGTTTAGGTGGAGGGAAAAAAATAAACAACCTTGGGAAAGGCAAAATAAGAATAACAAAAAAAGAAACAAAGTGTCAAGTTCTTAACTCTTGACAAAATATCCAATTTTATGAGACACTTAGCCAACGAATAAAAAATAAATTGGGAAAGGAAAAGCTGAGTGGATTATTACAATATAATACAATCATTAGAATCCTATTGGGAAGAAGAAATCAATAATCCTAATTCCCCCTTCTTTTCCGAAAGCAATATCAGAAAATCCTCTTGGAAATATTTCAAGAGATGGGGAACTACAATTGAGAAAATTTTAAACTCAATAAAAGGTTCAGTAACAGAAAAACGTAAATGGTATTATTCAGAAAAAGAATTAGCCGGGTATTTCAAAACATCTGTACCAAGAATAAGTAATAGTTTGAAATTAATTACACAAAATATGGGTATGCTTCTAATTGGTCTTCCATCAAGATTTGAATTTGAGGGAAATGACCGCACATTCTCTGAAAAACGCTATTACCTTGCTCCACCCAATTTTTGCAAGAAACTCAAAGAAATAATTCCTGATTTTGATTATAGGATATATAGAATAGAACTAACATTTACTTCCTCTGAAGAGGGGTTATCGTTTACGAAGGGGGTTATCGTTTATGATAAAAAATACGGTGTCAAAAATAGTAAGGGGGGTTATCGTTTAACACCAAAGGGTTATCGTTTAACACCAAAGGGTTATCGCGTAATCCCAAAAGATCAAGGAATTCAAATATCTGCAAGCCCCTACTATAAACTACCTATACACTACACTATACAACCAATAGACTATCTTTGTATGTTTACTGCATACGCAGTAAACTATACAAGGCGCGAAAATGCATCGCGCTGTGATCCCTTTTTTCAAGATTATAAGGAGCAGGCAAAGATGACTAGTAAAAGACTAAAGCTAACTATTAACAGTAAATATAAAACAGCCAAACAAAAAGCAGCAGAATTAAAACAAGAAAGAATCTTGATAGCTAATAAACCTTTGACTAGTAAAAGATATAAATTGAAAACTGATATACAGATTACTGCTGCTGATTATGGAGTAAAAGATTCAAAATTATACACTAAGGTTGAATTACATAGATTCTTGCAGGAAGCTTTAGACTATGTTCGAGACAATAATGTTTATCCTATTGATGAGAAGGATATCTGGAAATTTTTAAATTATTGGAATGCTGTTGATAATAACCATCTTGCTAAAAAATCTCCACGAGTAACTAGTCAAAGTTTTGCTCACCTAAAATTAGCTTTAACTTATAGACTTCATTCAAATAAAATTAGTATTGTTAAATGTATGAAAGCTATTGATAACTTTTCATTATTTGCCAAAAGTCATGGACAATTAAAACGTAAAAGAAAGAATCTTGATCCCTTAAATGATTTCCTGTTCAATACTTCTAGAACTAGACCTTGGTTTAATATTTGTTTGAAGTCTCAAGAAGAAGCACGGCAAGAAGTATTTGTCAAAACTACTGATTTCAAATTAACCTCTGAACGAGTTACTAATTTGTTTTCTGAATATTTTTATGGAGGAAACAAAAAATTAGCTAATCGAGAAATCACTACTAATTATTCTGCTTTTGTTGATTGGATTGATTTCTTAGTAGATGAACATCAAACTAATCATGTTGGTGGTATGCGTGTTGAAGAATATTTAAAATCGTTTTTTGAATTTTTACGCAAATTTAAAAGTGGACGTAATTTTAGACCTACTCTCGCATACTTAACTAAGAAAGACAACTTAATCAACTATTACGGACAAATGATCGAAGATACTGGTGATTTGGATTTTGGTACTCCAAAGAAAGTTTTGCTTGCCAGAAAGAAAAAAGAGGATAAAATTCAAGAAGAATATGATAGACTCAATCCTGATAAAGCTGAAAAGGAGTAGATCATGTTTCCATTCAATAGTCTAAGACAACGATATCGAGAAATTGATAGAAAAGATTTACAGATAGAAGTTATTCAACAATGGTGTAGAAATCGTTTCAGTGCTGAAAGAAAAGTTAAATTTGGTCAAAAAATTAACCTTTTCGTTAAAGCTAATATTTTACAACTTGTTGATATTGATAAACATTTTGATAAGCTAAAAAAAGTACTTGACAAAGTAGGTTCTTGTGAATATTGTGAAAATTACATAGGGGAATCTCCAATAAATAGACATCAAGGGGTTAGTGTTCTATATGGATGTTGCAAAATTCCTCCCTATGCCGCAGTGAAATATGATTATGTTTGTTATGAGTGGTATCCTAAAATGTTTTGGAAACAGTTAATTTATTATAGTATTAGAAAATACTACGGACCTTATCCTTATAGTTGTAATTATTTTGTTGATTATGGTAAAGAGGCAATCAGGGATTATAGAGAAGAAAGATATACTCTAAGAGATGATGCCCGATTAAATGAGGGATACTAGTTATGGCTAAAAAGGTTATTCTTAAAAAGAAAACCATATTTAATACCGGGGATGTACTTTACTACTCAGGATTTGCTTTGACAGATAACAAAAATTTCTGTCAGTTTTTTGTCAAGAAATTCCCTAAGTTAAACTACACCTTCAAAAAATTTGACTTTTTTGAGGCTGATTTAACTTTTTCTCTTGACAAGGAAGTTAAGCCTGTGTTAAACCATAACTACGCTATATTTGAACCAGGAAAAATAGAACTACTTTACTTTAATCACTTCAAAGAAAACAACAAGGAAATTAAATTTTTTTTATTGAAAGAATTTAGGGGAAAAAGTGCTTTAGGTAAAGTTTTAGTATTTGATATAGAAAAAAATAGGCCAATAGGATTATTCAATTTAGATCCTCATCCATTCATTGGAGGCAAATTGTGACAGTAGTAAGAAATGTTGAAGCATTAATAAGAATTAATGAAATGTTAGAAATAGCAGAATGGTTAGATGACCCAAAAAAATCTCCTGCATTTGTAATTCGTGGAGGGGATCATTTAACACCAGCAATGGCAATTAGACAAATTGTTGATGGTTTAAGACAAAATTTAGAAAAGGAGGATAATAGAATGAGCAATATTTAATTGCATGTAGTTAAAACTGTCTTACTAACTTAAACTAATTTGATGAAAAGGATTAAAAAAATGGCAAGACCTGTAACTAAGAAGAAAGCGGCTAAAGAAGAAGCTCCCAAGAAGAAGAGTAAGGTTGAGCGTGAAGAGAAGGCAACTAAGAAAGCATCTAAAAAGGAAGAAAAACAAAAGGGGCGACCTGTTGGAGTAATCTACGTTGTTCCTAAGAAGAACATGGAAGCAATTGAAGATACCTTTGAAGTAATTGAAGATGCTTTTGATACTGCTAAAGCTCTAATCAAAACAAAGGTGAAGGAAAAGGGAAGTAAGAGTGCAATTAAGGATATTCGTGCTTGTCTACAGGAAATGATTGTTACTGGAAAAGAATTGCGTAAGATTTTGCAAGAAGCTAAGGAAGCTATTAAGACTGCACCTGCTCCCAAGAAAGCTAGTGACGATGATGATGACGATGATGATTAAAATGTAACTTTTCCATTAACAATTTCTACATAATAAAAGTAGGAGGGACTTTGGTTCTTCCTACTTTTATTAACATTTTTGGAGAAAAAATGGGAAAGTTAAAACTTAAAGAAGAGAAATCTTTTCTAATTTGTGCTGAAGAGGAAGATTATTTACCAGCATTAATATGGGAAGAGGAACTACAGAAAAGAGGGTATAATTATCAACTATCTTTAAAAGGAACAATTAAATACGATGGTAAAGAACTAGCAATTCTTTCTTATCTTCAACTTTATAACCGGGATAGAAAGGCAGTTTATCTACAAGAATTAAAAAAATTAATTAACTTAACTATATTTGACAAAATAAAAAAAGCAAACACGGTTATATTTGTTATCCCCAATAGAAGAAACTTATCCCCATTTTTATTTGTTCAAATTCTATTTGCCATTCTTCTAAGTATTCCTGCTTTATTTACTAATAATATTGAAGTTACTGATCCTTTTTTTAACATTATAGATTCATTTATTGATTTTATTCCTGTAACTTTAGATGATTTTCCTCCATTATTACCTTTGATGGGGGAATCCTATGAAATGTAAAAGATATAATGCTCTGATTTCAACTAAAACTTGTTTATTACGCCAAAAACAATTGTTGAAATCAGTACTAGACAAGGAGGATGAACTAAAATGTAAATTGATATCCAATAAATGTATTAATTGTAGAACTGGCAGAATAGTAAAGAAATTTCCTTTTAAGAGATTTGATAATGATTTAAAAAGATTAAAATTAAAAATAGATAAACACACAAATGGAATACCAACACCAATAAATCAATCTGACTTACAATGGTTAATTAAAAAAGGAGTAATCTATGAAATAAATAGAAAAATCTTACATCCATTGGGATTTCATTTATCTACCAAAGGAAAAAAATTTACTTTTCTCAAAACCACTAAAGAAGAAGGCTTTGTATTAAAAGAAATTGATGATGAGTTGATTAAAGTTTTTATTAAAACTATGTCTAGTAAAAGTAAACCAAGATTTAAAAATTTTTTATTTGTTGTTCAAGATCGGGATATTTACAAAAAAGAGGTTAAAAAGGAGAAATAAAAATGAGTGAATTGTATGAAGTTAAAAATTTTTCTGAACATTGCTCTTGTTACTATTGTGTCAAAGTTCCTAAAAGTATTTCTCAATCTGAAGAAATTTATATTTATGCTGATAATATTCAAATTGGGGAAAGTGGAGAATTAAATTTTCTAATTTACAATTCTGATCAATCAGAAGAAGAAATTGCTTTAACTATTGCTGCAACAAATTGGAAAGTAGTTTATCTAGCTGATAAAAAACGGGGAACTCCAATTAATGTACATCGTTGGCGTGGAGAAATTAAAGAAGTAATCATTGAAGAGCATATTGAGATGGTAGGTAATTCTTCTTGTATTGATCTCAATAAAGCTGAAGGAACTATTCCTACTGAAGAAGAATCAGAAGAGGAATAATTAATTTTAGGGGTCGTTGCATACGGTAATGGCAGGGGAATATAAGAATGTATGCTATTTGTACCTGCAACCCCAACATTAAAGGGGAAAACTATGTTAATTAGAATAGAAGAATTTGTTTTTAATACAGATAACATTAATTTCATTAAGTTTGATGATAATAACAAAAATATAGATTTATTTATTGGACAAAATACTTGCAGTTTTAATATGCTTTCAGAATCAGAAAAATATACTAAAATAAAAGAATTTCTATTAGCTATTTCTCCTAATATTGCTACTGAGATTGGTAGGGAGGGTTATTTTGAAGAAATTGAATTTGAAGATGGAAAAAATAAAAGTGACATTGAGAAAATCATCCAAGAAACTGTTAAAGAAACTATTAAAGAAACAGGAGCTAAAGAAAGAAACAAAAAGGAATCAACTAAAATCAAAAAGAGTGATTTTGACGAGGGTTTCTAATAATAAGAAAAAACTTAATTTAAATACTACACAATCTCTTAGAAAAAGACTAAAAGCAATATCTGTTTTTGAAAATAAAGATGAAATTCTTAAAGTATTTGGTAAATGTAAATCTTATGCTTCTAGCACATCTCCCTTAGAATTTACTGATAAAACCAATCACCCTATTGCAGATAAATTCTTGCAGAAATTTATTGATTTAGTTATTTATGAAGATTCCCGTATTAAAGAAATAAAATATAATAAAAATACGATTATTTTTGTTGCTAAAAGCCATTATTTTGTAGATGAAAATTTTTATACACTTTTTTCTACTGAACCATTAATTTATAATCCAAAAAATAAAAGGGGAAGTTAATAAATGGAATTGGATACAGAAGTAAAAGATAGCATTATGAATGCTATAGATGAATGTGATGAACTTTTTCTTTTTTTTATTAAACATAATCCTACAAATAAAGAGGATAAACTTGTTAAACAGGTTGCTGTAATACACGAAGAGTCTTTATTTAACATGATTATTGAAATACTTGGAAATCCAAAAACAGGAATGTTAAACAAATTTACTAGACATGCAGAAGAAATATTGGAAAAAATAGAAGAAAAAAATGGAACAAAAGAAGAGAATTGTGGTAGACTAATTGAAGATGAAATAGAAACATTGTTTAATGCTATGAAAGAAAGAGAAAAATCTGGAGCAAAACTTAATTGATAAAAATTGGAGGAATAAATGCAAGTTTGGCTCAGAAGGGATGATAAAAATCAACTTTGGCTTTATACTGAAAAGCCAGATTATGATACTAATATCAAAACTTATTTTCCTGCTTTAAAATCAAAAATGTCTAGAATTAATTCTCATTTGTTTGAAGAAATTCCAATGGACTCAAAACCAATAGAATATAGTATAAAACAAGTTATACAACCAGCAAACAATGTGGAGAGACATTCATGATAGTATCTTATAAGATAGTAAAAAATAAAAAACTGGATGATGGAGGATTTACCAAAGATTGGTATTGTGAGGCTGAATTTGATTGTAAAGGAAAAGAAGCAAATTCACTAAATATTATAGGAATTAGTACAAGTAAAATGACTATTTATATTTGTAAATCTTGTTTGAATTATTTAATTAATGAAATAGATAAATCTATATTAGAAGATATTGTAAAAGATTATAGAAGATGTTGTCAAGGAGTAGAGTAATATGAGTTCAAATAGAATGAAAATTATTGTGGATGCTACTTCAGATTTAATGTCATTAGTTAAAATTACTTGTTTAAATACAAATTGTTTAAATAATGGTGATAAAACAGAGGGGAATACTATTTGTTTATTGAAAAGAATTTCTTTAGATGAAAATGGATATTGTATGGAACAAGAATATAGGAGTAATAATTAATGAAACAAGAACATAAAGATTATCTTTTAGCAATGGATAGTGTTAATTTAATGGCTAGAACAATTTATGGGGAAGCACGGGGGGAATCCACAGCAGGACAAGAAGCAGTAGCTAATGTAATTATAAATAGACTTAAAAGACAAGGATGGTATGGTAAAACTGTTCATGATGTTATTTTAAAACCATATCAGTTCTCATGTTGGTTAGAAAGTGATCCAAATTTTAATCTTTTGCTTTCTATTCATCTTAAACTGGATAAACAAGTAGCCATTGCATGTAAAGCAGTAAATCTTGAATTAGTAGATAATACTAACGGGGCAACTCATTATCATACTAAACAAATTAAGCCAAGTTGGACAAATAATCACCATCTTATGCAAAAAACAATAGAAATTGGTAATCATATCTTTTACAAGGAGTTATGACGATGAACACTATACAATTAATTTGTGCTGCCATAGCTGGCATTTTATTCTTGTTAATTTTCTACTTAATTTACAGAAAAAAAAGAAATCAACATCTATTGTTGACAAGACTAAATAAATACTCTAATATGGAGAAGAACAATTGTGGAATTTGAAGAATGATATCAAGAACATAGTAAAGAGTTTAGAGAAAGATATGTACTATTGGGATCATCCGGGCAAATGTCTGTAGCAAGGGCAGCTTGGGATAGAGCTTACAAAGAAGGATGGAATGCTTGTTTAGATGAATTACAAAGGAGGATGAGTGAAACATTTTTAAAATCTATAGAAAAAATTTTAAAGGAATAATCTCTTGGTCAAGCATGGAAAGGAGATAGGAGAAATGAATGAAAACAATAGTAATAATGCTCTTCATCATCTTATCCCCAATTCATGGATATACAGAAGAAGTGTATTACCCAAAAGTAAATGTAAAAATTAGTTTTTATGCTCCATCAGCAGGAGGGATTAATGGTAATCCCCACAATAAAACTTCTTTCGGTGCTAGACCAAAATCTCGGAGAACTATTGCTATTTCACGAAGTATGTATAAAAAAGGAGTTAAACCAGGAACTAAAGTATTTATACCCAATTTAGGACATTTTATTGTTGAAGATTTAATGGGACCAAAAGCAAAAGGGAATCAAATAGATGTTTGTGTTGATTCTGCTAAGGAAGCATTTAAATTAGGAGTAATGAAAAATAAAACCATATATTTAGTAATGGAGGAAAATTAAGATGAATTCAAAAATTATTATTGCTTTACAAAATATGACTAATCAACAAGCAATAGAATATGCTCAAAATTTTCAGGATTTCTGTTGGGGATTTAAAATAAAAGGATTTTTGGCAAATCCTTTGGTAATTAAAGAATTAAAAAAATATGGTAAAGTTATGGTTGATCCAAAACTTCATGATACTCCAATGGATATGATAGATGAAATCAATAATTATATAATTTCGGGGGCAGATATAATTACAATTCATGCTGCTGCTGGATTGAATACAAATGAATGTTCAAATGGTTTTTATTTAAAAGATTTTCTTGTGGGAGTTACTATTCTTACAACCATGACAGATGAACAATGTATAGAAATTTATACTAGTAATGTAATAAATATGGTTCAATTTTTTTCTAAAAAAATAAAAGAATATGGTTATAAATATTCTGTTTGTTCAGCAAAAGATTTAAAAGATGTTGTTATTAAAGACAGTTTAAAAGATGTAATTAAAATTTGTCCTGGGATTAGACCAGAATGGAGTATTTTAGAACAAGATGATCAAAAGAGATTTGTTACTCCAAAACAAGCAATTGAATTAGGAGCAGATTTATTGGTAATTGGTAAGCCTATATTAAAAGCAAAAAATCCTTTAGAAGCATTATTTAAAACTAAAATGGAAATTGGAGAAATACACCAATTGGGATAAGGAGAAGATTAAAATGGAAAATTGGATTAAAAACAAAAAATTGGTAATTAGAAATTTAATTAGTTTTAATTGTGATCTTATTAAATGGGATAGAAAAGGAAATCTACCATTGAAGAGTGGAGGTACTACTGATATATACATCAATCTTAGAAATGCAAGAAGGAATCCAGATGCGTTGGAATATATATCTGGTTTGTATATTACTCCATTGAAAAATTTAGGTGCTCAATCTTTTATAGAAGTTCCTGATAGTGTCAGTTGTTTTGCACCATTAATTTCTATAAATTTAAAAATACCATATGTGACTATTAGAGATCAATCAAAAGAAGGAAGATTATTTTCTAAAATGATTGGAGAATTTAAAGGAACCATTGTTCCAATCATTGATGATGTAATTACAAATGGTGAATCCAAAATAGTTCCATTAACTACTGCAAAAGAAAAAACTGGAAAAGTACAAACAATAATTGTATTGGTTGATCGGCAACAAGGATGGGAAGATAATTTAAAAAGGAATAATTTTATTTACAAGGATGTTTGTGCAGGAATGACTTTAACAGATGTAAGAAGTTATTTAAAAGAAATAGGAGAATTATAAAATGAATATTTACTGGTTTGTTCCAATTGGAATTTTGTTGGCTGTTTTGTTAATAACAACTCATTATTTTTTTGAAAGACATAATAGACGGAAAAATTTAAAATTAAGATTAGATAAAATTAGAAAAGGAGTGTATTATGAAAAACTGTATTTTTTGTGAAAGTAATCATGTTGTTTATAAAATGATTAACATTCATCTTTGGCAAATAGAATGTAAAAATTGTGGTGCTCTTGGACCAAAAGGAACAACCGCAGAAATAGCTAAACATTATTGGAATAAAACTAAAAAACCAGATAAAGATAAATAAAAATGGAAGGTGTAAATTCCCCATCAAATATGAAAGAGACAGTTAGAAATTTTAAAAATTCTATTGAAATACATATTGAGTATATAATATTAAATGCTAAATTGACCAGGGCTAAATATTTAGCTTTATTGGATGAAGGATTTACTGAACAACAAGCCATTGAACTTTCTAAGGGGAATCCAATAATATGACTAATCAAGAATTTAAAGAATATAATGATAATAAATGGAAAGAACTCTCAATAGAAATTAAACATAAAGCTAAAGAGATTCTTTTACAAGGTTTGGGAGAATATGATAAACAAGAAATAAAGTTAATGTATAATCGTGATCCTATTAATTGGAGTTCTCCCTACCATACTAATTGGGGAATGAGTATTAGAAATTATTTATGTCGAGAAGGAATTGATGATAATTCTTTGCCTTCAAAAAATTGGGATGATTATTATACTCAATGTGTTGAATATGCTCTTGGATTACGAGAGGAATAAAATGGAACTTATTTGTGTTATAATTATTATGATACTTATTGCTTTATTCCCTTTTGCTATTTTCATTAGAGAAGAATTATTAGGAGAACATATTGGAATTTTTGTATTTCTACTTTTTCTTATTTTTCTTTTTAGTTTCAGTTTATATTATACAATTACTAAACCTTTTAAATTAATAAAGGAAACTGTAACAATAACTAATCAAATTGAAGTAAATAATTTTATTAAAATAAATCTCCCACGTCCTTTTTTAGTTAAAACTCAACAATATACCAAATCTTGGTCAGTTGATATGGACAAAATTAATTATAATATAGAGGATTATAAACCTGAAGAAAAACAATAGTTTTATTAGCAAAAACACTACTTTATTTACAAAATCTCTTCTTTTTATTAAAAACTAAACAAATATATCAAAAATTTTTAATACGAGATTGCTCTACAATCGACGCTACAGGTCAGGGGTACACTTACCCCTGCCTTTTTTGGGAGGAAAATAATGTCCTTTACTATTGAACAAGATTCCAAACTAGATAAAGAATTACGAAAAACTAATTCTTTCCTTAGTGAATACAAGGAACTCTGTCAAAAATACAACCAATTTGTGGCGGGGGAAGATGAAAGTGCTTGTATATATTTTGCTATGGATAAGGACGAATTAGTTACTCACTTCAAAGAAGTAGAAAGAGATATTCCTTCTTTTTGGTAGGAGAAATAAAATGACAGAAAGAGAGATGTTTGAAATGTCTTTTAAAAGACCTAGAAATTATTTTCATCTTTCTTCAGAATATCAGTGGATAATAGATAAAAATTTAGGAATATTAGATTGGAAGGGTGAAGGTTTATCTATGGAAGATAAACAAAGGTATAAAAAATATTATAATATAAAGGAGTAAATTATGGATGAAAAACAAAAAGAGTTTTTTGAAAAGTATAAAAATTTAAGAGATTTAGTTAAAGTTAATTATGCAATATATAAGAAGGAAAATCAAAAATGAATGTATTCTTTATTTTTACAATAAGAATTATTGTAATATTTTTTATGGGGTGTACTATATCTTTTTGAATTTGGATAGAAGAATTGTGGGAAGAAAGGAAATAAAATGAATATTACAACTGATTATGTATTAAAACATTTTTCTAAAATAAAAAAAAATTACGTTATTGTTAATTTTTTCCCTGAAGACAAATTACAAGATGCTATTGATTTACAAAGAAAGATAGGAGGAAAAATAATCAAAAGAGTCTTAACCGAAATCGAAATAATAGGAGACAATAAAAATGGAAAAGTATAAAACAAAAGTTTTTGATTCCACTGGAAAATTTTTAACAGATTTTGTTTTTATATTTCCTCCAGAAAAAGGACAAGTACTCTATTATAAGGACAAAAGGTATATGATTCAACAAACGGAACAATATACAAAGATTATAGTTAAGGAGGATCAAAATGAAGTGTAAGCATAACAATATTTCTAAAATATATACTGATATAGAATACTGTAATGACTGTGGTGAATCAAGAATGTTATTGGAAGGAGAAATGACAGAATGGAGGATGATAAGAGGAATAAAGGAAGTTAGTATTTACATGAACAATTTAGAAAACATTGATCCAAAAGATAGAGGAAAATTAATAGTAGGTATAGATTACGAAACAGGTGAGAGTAGTATGAGAATAGAGAAAGACTAATCAGTATATATAGCCAATAGTTTTCCTAACCTCTACAGGAGAGAGGTAGGAAGATTGTTGGCTATTTTTTTTGTTCTTTGAAAACTGAATAGTATCTATACTAAGAAAAAATTACAAATTTTTCGGGGGTGGTTGTTGAATATATATAGTAAATAAAATTTTTTGATTTTACATTTTAATAAAAAATTTATGGTGGGTAGTTATTAATATGAATGTCTCTTAAATTGAAAAAAAATTACAAATTTACTGCGGGTGGTCCTCTTAGTTCCAGGGCAAAAAAAACTAGACGGTAGGCCGCCTCGTACTGTGCCATAATGGAATAGTTATTAGAATTGATTATAAATGGCTATTACAGGCGAATTGAAAAAACAGGATGCAAAGGACTTGCTTTCAATTGAAATCGACTGTAGACGCTAAAATGGGCCTTTAAATGGCAATATAGAATCAATGCTGATATCCAAATGAAGGACAAAGAAAAGCCTCGATTACAATGGAAAGCAATCGAGGCTTATATTGAATTGTATATTACTTCTAATACTTACTTGCGCCTTACAGGTATAGACGTTCTTTTATTTTCATATATCGTATTGAAGTTTCTGGTACGTGCTGATTTTTCCAAGTACTTATTCACATTGATATCACTCTTAATCATATCAGTTATAAGCCAATCAAGAGAAGCAATGCTTATAGTTTGCATTCCCTTTGTTATAGCCAAAGCAATCTCTATATGTTTCTTGCTATGTCCTTTTGCCAGTAAAACTTTCCAAGTGTCATTGATATCAATCATTGTATTGACTCCCATCTATTGGTTGAATGTTATTGGTTTCTTGCCTGCCTGCTACAATGGAAGGGCTAATACTAGTTGCATATTAGCCCTTATGGTTTTAGCAATCGGGTAGAATTGTGATGATATTGGAAACAATATTAGACTGTATATCACGCAATGTTCGCATTATTGTTTCTTTCATTTGTTCAATGGTAATTTTATCCCTCTTGTTGTAAACAGAGACACAGACGCGATCAAAGGACTTCAGCAAGAAGTCCAAATGAACAGACTCGGACACCATAAAGGCTTTTTCAGCAAGCAAAGCCTTGATTTCATCGAACATCTTGATACAGATGGGAGATCGGAGTTTATAAAACTCCAATATGAACCCTGCCTTTGTCAAGCGACCAAGATCAGTGAGAAGCATAGTGGAAGCATCAATTCCAAAGATATTGCTTGCCGATTGCTTGGCAATGATTGCTTTCGGCTTTTCCTTGGCAACAACAGGATTATTGTGCATAACTACTGCCTTTGCTTTTGGTGCAGCTTTCTTTTTCAACTTCAATAACAATGCCATATCCTTGTCCTTTCAAGGTGCTTTGCAGTCACAAGCCAAAGCACCTATTGATTGTTGGGGAGTTACTTGCTTGCCGATTGTTCCTGGCAGTGTCTCAAGAAAGTAATGAAAGTATCGGGCAATTCATTAACTTCCTCGAATTGCTCTTCCAATACATCTTTCGTGAATTGCCCCTTCACACTTCTTGCCCATTTCACGATTGAAACCATATCGTCATGCGAACAAGAAAAAGCTTGTTCCCAATATGTTGCTTTGAGGATTTCCGGGTTAGTAGTCGTTTCTTTTGTCGGAGTAGAAACAACAGGGCCAGTATTTCCGGCAATTCTTGCAATGTAACTTGCCTTTAGTTCTTTGATCTTTGCGTCAGAATACATTGCAGGATTTCCACCGGGACGCTTCAATCCTGCAAACAATTCTTTGTTGTCCATATAGATACTTCGCAATTCAGTCAATGATGCTTTGTTAATGGACTTAATCAATTCACTGTTGTTGGTACTAGCAGTAGAAGCAACAACTTCCTTTTTTGCCTGCAATGCTTCCTTGCTTTTTTCCATATTGTTACTTGGTGCCGATATTTTGGAATACATGTTAATTGCTGCCGCCAAATTCTCAACGACAGTACTATTTCCTTTTACCGATGCTTTGATATTGGAAAGTTCAATGGTAATTGCTTCAATGGCTTTTTGCTGATTCCATATCATCTTTTGCGTAGTGGCAAACCTCTCCGTAATAAGAGTTTCAATTCTTTTGAGGATTTCCTCGATTACATTGTTAATAACCAAGGAAGATACATTAGACTCTACTACTTTCTTGAGGTTCAACTTCATGGTTTTTGTCCCTTCTGTTAGTTTGCATTCATTGATAAAGTATTTACAGCAACCCAGTGATTCACTTGAACACAATGGAAAGTCCTCATAATATATTTTACTAATGTTGCAATTGCTTGGCGCCCTTATTCTTTGCATTTTGTTTTCCCTTCTATTAATGGGTTTTTGTTGCTGCGCTCGTTTTCAGCGCAAAATCAATATGTAACTTTGGCAATCTTATAGACAATTGATATTATGGTCAAGAAAAATAAACTTCAGTACTTATTCATATACTGTCTCGTCAATTGGCTTGAAATCTCGATCTAGGGAACAATACTAATTTTATATCCTAGAAAGAAATCGTATTTAATAGTCGATTTCAATAGGTTAGAAATTAGGTATTGACAGCCATTTTTTCCGTTTGATAGGGTGCCTGTAAATCGTTGCTATTCCTTGGCTGACAGATACGTTAGTCAATACATATATCGTTGTAGATATCGTAAGGCATTTGATTTCAATCCTTGCCGATATCGTTTTGATTGATTCTTTGTCTATTGTATCACCTTGGTTTTTCCTCGTTTCAATCATTTTTTCACCTTATCTTTTCCAGTTTATTAATCTGTAATCAATTCTGATAACAAAATGAAATTATTGGCTTTTTCGGATAAGTAAATTGATTTTGTCAATGATTTCATTTAATTACGTGGTTTTATTGGGCAAGACATAATTCATTTGTCTTATCATCTTTTGTTGGGATATTCAAAAAGTATCAGCCACGGCGAAAGTTATTAAACGAGGCTCAAAAAGTATTCTCTGGGAAAGAAAGATGGAATAGGCTCAAAATAGTTGTTAATACTAATCTCATTTGTCTTATCATCTTTTGTTAGGGCAAAAGCAATGCCAGTTAGTCTTTCCTAACTCAAAATATCAATAAGAATCACTACTGACAATGATTCTTATTCTTATCTAATAGTGATTCTTATATTCCCCTGGATGATAGGCGGGGGAGGAATCCAAGTATATTATAAACGTCTACAAGCCAAATGAAAGACTTAGTTTTTTCAATTTCAAATTCTAATATAAGATCATTTACAAGCCAATTGAAAGACTTTGTTTTTTCAAAATCAAAATTCAAAAAGAAAGGAATAAAACAATGAATTATAATGCTAGTAAGAATTATCATGTTTACATTGGCAAGGAAATCTTTGATTATTCTCGGAAAGAATTCATTCAACATTTAATTGATATTGGTCAAATCAAAAAGTATGAAACCATGAGTAAAAAATTTAAAAAGGAAACTAAAGAAAATGAATTGCCTGTTATTCAAAAAACCAAATCTGGTTATGTTTATGCTGTGATTAAATAAAAATTTCTCTTGACAGGGTTTTTATTGATTTGCTATAGTGCATTCACATTGAACACAATAAACCAATAACTAACAGAAAGGAATAATGCTATGTTTTATTTATTCATTGAAGATTGTATTGAAGTTGCCAATCAGGTTACTTTTCATCAAAATGGAGTAACTAGGCAATTTCAGTTGTTGGCATGTGGTAGTTTGTATTTTCATTCCTACCACTACAATCACTTTGCTTATTTCCTCAATTAGAAAGAAAAATAACTATGTTTTGGTTACGTTTTGTCGAGTTCATTCAGGACACAAACTATGGCAAAGAGACTCAACATTGGTATCAATTGTATTTGAGTCTCAAATGTAACTTGGTTTATGATGGTTTTGTTTACTATCATTCTACCAAGGAAATGTTCCTGGCGAAGAAATGGCAGTACAATAACAATCTTGGTTCCCGCTTCTAATAGAAAGGAAAAAGAAAAATGGAAAAGTTTATTGTAGTAAAGATATATAACTTGGATATCAACTATGATTTAGCACCTTATCACCAAACAATTCCGTTGTTGTTTGAAACGGAACACTTTGCTGTGAATAGAGTGTTGATGGGGGATAATAAGTTGTACAATCAAACTGTTACAAATAGATTCAAAAAGGATAGTTACACAATTACTTATAAAGGTACTGGTATAGCAGTTCAAAGTTTTAAATGTTCCAAAGGAACTGCAATCCGTATTTGTAAGAGTCTACAAAAGAATTTCCAATATAAACCAAAAGTTGATTATAGTTTGGTTGAAAATTGGGATTGGAAGTTTGCAGATTTAGTTAATTATTGGCAAAAAATGTATCCCTTTAACTTTTATTGCTAGATTTTTTGCTTGACTACTATTAATCAATTGTGAGATAGTAGTCAAGAATGAAGTCTAACCAACAACAATCAAAAAGGAAATAACTATGCTTAAATTCAACATTGATTTATTGTCTATTGGTGAAATTCCCGAACGCTTTTCCAAAGAAGATTGTAATGATTCTATTTACAATGATAATTGGAAAGAAATGTGTGAATGTCGAGAAATAATAAGAAAAGAATTTGGAATGTATGCATTAGTAGATTTATATTGGACAGAACAGCTTGCTAGTTGGATGAAAAAGAATAACATTAAGAAAGTGTTAGAAATACAAGCTGGCAAAGGTTGGTTGGCAAAAGCATTGACTAAACATGGAGTGGAAGTTATTGCTACTGATGATTTTTCTTGGAAAACAATGAAAGATGGAATTAAACCTTTTGAAATAATAGAAATGGATCGAGTTGAAGCAACATATACTTATGCAGATCAGGTTGATGCTATTATAGTTTCCTGGCCGTATTTTGATGATACTGCTATAGTTGATGATTTAGCCTTTTGGCCTAAAGATAAACCGATGATCTATATTGGAGAACATTATGGTGGTTGTTGTGCTTGTTATGATTTCTTTGCAAGATTTGAGGAAATGGATATAGAAGATGTTTTTGAATTAACAAGGTGGAGTGGAATTCATGATCGGGTTCACATCGGTTATTGGGATGCCAACAAGGAGATTGAAAAGTATGATTATAAAAGTTATTGATTTGAAGTCATTGGTTAGTGTGTCCTTTGTCAAATCTATTGTAATGCAAAGGGCAAATCAAATGGAAAGGATTGATAAGAAACATAACATTCACAATGAAAAGAAGATTTATTTGTGTACTGCATGGAAACCCTTTAAGAAAGGAATAAAACAATGATTGAAAACAAAGATTATGTATTCTTCGCTATGATAAAAAAGGAAATTTTGGATCAAGAATTTAATATGGAAACAGGAGAAAAGAGAGTGGTTGTTTCCGCTCTTGGTTGTAATAGATTTAATCATGGTATTGAAATAACAGAAGAGTGGTATACAGGAAGAACTTGCACTTTCGCTGCTTCTCTATTTTCTAAAGTAATTGGTCCTTGTACTTGTAGGTATACTAAAAAAGAATCATTTTTCGGAGTGAGAAAGGAGGAATAATTATGTTTTGGATTAATTTCTTTCATAACACACTGTTTTTCAGTAATGGGTATAAAAAGAAGTTTTATATTGCCGGAACTATTGTGGCAACTATTCCCCAATGGCAATGTGACCGTTTCTATATGTTCAATGTATAATTAGAAAGGATAAAACCAATGACTAAAACAACCATTAGTGGAAAAGAAGCTTTTGTTTTTGAACCGTCAAAATATGCTCCATCGTTAAAAGTTGTTTATGAAAATGATTCGTTTACTGTAATTGATAATGGCAGTGACGAATTGATTATCAAAAGAAAAACTAATACAACAGATATTTTAGAATTGAGAATAACTCCAAAAGGATTTACTCAAATGTCTGTTACTTATAGAGGACGTATGTATCCATTTGCTGAAGCTGGACTTCCAGCTTTAATCTTTCATCCATATTAATATTTTATACATAGTTTATTTCTTTTAGGGAAATAGGGATCAGGAGTAATCCCTATTTTCATTGGAGAAGTAAACAATAAACCAATAACAATTAATAGAAAGGAAAAAAACTATGTTTTGGGCAAGATTTATGGAATTGTATCGTATTTCTGGAGCATCAACAGAAACATTTCATTTGTTTTTTAATTTCTTTTGTAACCATTCTTACAAATTAACTCGTGGTTTCAATAATTACTTTGAAATAGTGGAGGAATAAAACAATGAAGAATACAGAGTACCAAATCAATGCAGTAGACTCGATTGCTTTTGTAAGTTTGTTTGAAATGTATAATTATGGAAGTTCTTTATCAACTTGTGTTCATAAAATAGATAACAATAAACTGATAGTTAGGTTTGATCGTTATTCAATGGACTGTAATGGTTATCACAACGGTTATGAAAAGTATTATATTGAATGGCAGTTGTTTCCAAAAAACTTGTTCAATATCTTTGGAATACCTACGAGTATTTTTAAGTATTTCATTGTTCCAAAGGCTTTTGAGATTAAAAGAATAGTTGGAGCAGAAAGATCATCAGCAAGATATATGAAATCAGATGATGATTTTGTTTATCAAGAGATTGAAAACTGGTTGGATAATAATCTTCCTAATTTGGAAGAAGCAACATTTGATCCTGATAATAGGTGTTGGTCTATTGGATATTTTACTGAATACTTGGATAAAGATCCAGTACCTAAAAAGAAAGGATAATACAATGACTGAATTTGAATTGTCTTGTGATGAAAAAGCAAGGAAATTGGGAATTAATAATCTCAAAAGATTAGTTCCCTTTTCTAAAGAAAAAATTATTGAAGCATTAAAAGAAGGGGATCAGCATTTGAATAAATGGGGAAATGGTCCTTGGGATAATAAGGATTTTTCTGTTAGACATTTGGCTTATAGTCTTAGATTATCCTGGTCATTGTCGGATACTGTTTGTGTTTTGAAGCATGTTGCTAAATTCTATCTATAGAAAGGATAATACAATGGAAGGAAATAACATAAGAGTTGTATTGGTAGATGCAAACAAAATGATAAAGCAGATTTGGGAAATTCCCTTTTCTTTTACCAAAAAAGGAAATTTGAATAGTACTATTAACAAGGCAATAAAAAGAGCTTTGGAAATTGCTGATAAGTATGATTCAGTTATTCTTCACTTAGTTGATTAATAGAAAGGATAAAATCTAATGACTACTAATGAAAAGAAACATAAGATTTTTCAAATCATGGAATATCTCAGACGAAAAGGATATTGGATTGATTTGGATATTAATTCCCAAGGAGGGAGAATATTTGAATTTGATGCTAATGGAAAAGAAGGAAGAGATATTTCAGAAAGGTTAAAAGTGAATGAATTGTATTGTTTCTGTTGTGGAATGATGGCAATGAATAATCTTGAAAAGAAATAGAAAGGACCGATATGCACATTCTATTGAAGTTAAAGGAAATAACTTGCTTTGAGGATTGTTTAATCTATGTTCATTTCCTCGGAGCAATTTCACATTCAAAAGATTATTCTGTTGATTATTATCAAACTGATCTTTGTGTTCTTTGTGACCGAATTAATGTTGCTGCTGGTAATGCAACATGGT
>Ga0208980_10000311_pt1 | contig 26482 bp, 28 predicted proteins | sample WetSurMetagenome_3_FD_187993 | JGI IMG/M metagenome (GOLD analysis project Ga0208980, IMG submission 187993) | Wetland microbial communities from Twitchell Island in the Sacramento Delta, sample from surface sediment Aug2011 Site A1 Bulk (version 2) | ecosystem: Environmental > Aquatic > Marine... | reverse complement strand
TGGCGGGTGAGGACACCTCTGCCGCAGGGCCAAGGGGAACAGGGCGGTTCGCGGTGGTCGCGAAAGGTGCACGGCCTGGCGTTGGTCTGGGGGCCACATTCGTTGGGGGTCACGGATGCCAATCCGCGGCCCTAGAGGTATGATCTGAGGCGAGACGGGGATTGGCGTTTACCGATTCGATCCTGGGGTCTCGGCGGCTGTCGTCCGAGGGGAGTCGCACGTCGGGCGATGGTGATGATTCTTGATTGAGGGTTTCGAGAGTACGGCATGAATATCTACATCGGCAACCTGCCCTATATGCTATCCGACGATGAGTTGCGCGACCTGTTCGCGCAGTTTGGGGAGGTCACCAGTGCAACGGTTATCCGGGATCGGGAAACCGGCCGGTCAAAGGGTTTCGGCTTCGCCGAGATGCCCAACAGTGGGGCGGCCGGCGAAGCGATCAAGGCGATGCATGACACCGAGCTCAAGGGCAGGAAGATTGTCGTCAATGAGGCCCGCCCGAGGGAGGAGCGTCCTCGCCCACGTTTCGGACCGCGTCGCTGAATTCGGGTAATTCGAGCGGGGTGATGCCCCGCCTGCGGATGGCCTCGGATCAAAGCCGGTCTAGGCTGGCCGCCTGCGGCGGCCGGTCCCTGGGTGGATTGTTTGTCCCAAACAGGGAGGAGTTCCGCTAGGAAGGTGCTGGCGGGGCGCAAGAATAGGACTCTACTGACGAGGCACTGAGTGACCACGGAGTTTCCTGCATTGCCTTTCTCCCAAGGTACCCGCTGTCCCCGGGTCGGGCTGTTCGTTACCTGTCTGGTCGATCTCATGCGTCCTTCGGTGGGTCTTGCCACCGTCAAACTGCTGGAGCAGGCGGGCTGTCGGGTCGAGGTTCCGGCGGCACAGGTCTGCTGCGGTCAGCCGGCCTATAACAGCGGCGATTTCGAGCGAGCCCGGGGGATTGCTCGGTCGGTCATCGATGCCTTCGATGGGTTCGATTATCTGGTCGCCCCTTCGGGATCCTGCACCGGCATGATCAGGGTCCATTATCCCCACCTGTTCGAGGACGATCCGAACTGGCGAGCGCGGGCGATGGCACTGTCCGCACACAGCTTCGAGCTCACCAGCTTTCTCGCCGATGTGCTCGGGGTTGAGCAGATTCCTGGCCCCTGCGTAACCCGCCTGACCTACCACGACAGTTGCTCAGGTCTTCGGGAGCTGGGTGTCCGCGCTCAACCTCGCAGGCTGCTCGGGTCCCTGCCTGAGCTCGAGCTGGTGGAGCGGGCGGATGCGGAGGTGTGCTGCGGCTTTGGTGGGCTGTTCTGCGTCAAGTACCCGGAGATCTCGATCAAGATGGTGTCCGACAAGGCGAGCGCCATCGAGGCGAGCGGCGCGGAGCTGTTGGCGGGGGGGGATCTCGGGTGCCTGCTCAACATCGCCGGCAGGCTCAGACGAGGGGGATCCACGGTGCGGGTGTTTCATGTGGCGGAGGTCCTTGCCGGGATGACAGAGGGTCTGGGCATCGGCGAGGGGCAGGGCTGATGGCGGCGGCGTCTCTTTTCCGCCAGCGGGCGGCCGCGGCGTTGGCCGATCCCACCCTGCAGGCCGCCCTGGCCCGGGCGCAGGATGGCTTCGTCGCCAAACGTGCCCGGGCCCTGGGGGCACTGCCCGAGCTCGAGCGCATGCGCGAGGAGGCGTGCACGCTCAAGGATCACGTCCTCGCCAACCTCGATCGATACCTGGAGTCCTACGAGGCCCAGGTGGTGCGCCGAGGCGGCCAGGTGCACTGGGCGCCAACCCGGGAGGACGCCTGCCGTATCGTCATCGAGATCTGCCAGCGCGCCGGTGCCCGCCTTATCGCCAAGGGAAAGTCGATGGTGAGCGAGGAGATCGGGCTAAACGCTGCCTTGGAGGGGGCGGGGCTCGAGGTGATCGAGACCGACCTCGGCGAGTACATCGTGCAACTGGCCAAGGAGCGGCCCAGCCACATCATTGCTCCGGCGGTGCACAAGACCCGGGAGCAGATCGCCGAGCTGTTCCAGCGGCATCATGGGTACCGCGAGCGCCTGACCGGGGTCGCGGAGCTGGTGGCTGATGCCCGCATGGTCCTGCGTGAGCGTTTCTTGAGCGCGGATGTGGGGATCACCGGCGCCAACTTCCTGGTCGCCGAAACCGGCAGCAACGTCATCGTGACCAACGAGGGCAACGGCGATCTCACCTGCACCCTGCCGCGGGTGCACATCGTCACCGCGGGGATCGAGAAGGTGGTGCCCACCCTCGAAGATGCCACCGCCCTGATCCGCCTGCTCGGGCGCAGCGCCACCGGGCAGGAGATGACCAGCTACACCACCTTCAGCAGTGGACCCCGCCGTGCGGACGATCGCGACGGTCCGCAGGAGTACCACGTGGTCCTGGTCGACAACGGCCGTTCGGAGATGCTGGGCAACCGTTTTCGGCCCATGCTGCGGTGCATTCGTTGCGGGGCCTGCCTCAACCATTGCCCGATCTATGCGGCGGTGGGGGGACATGCCTACGGTGCGATCTACCCCGGTCCCATGGGCTCGGTCCTCACCCCCATCCTTTTTCCCGGAGGGACGGATGCGGATCTGCCCAACGTCTGCACCTTCAACGGCCGCTGCCAGCAGGTCTGTCCGGTGAAGATACCGCTGCCGGATCTGTTGCGGGAGCACCGGGAGATCCAGTATCAGCGGGGGATTACGCCGCCCCGCCAGCGCTGGGCGCTCGCGCTGTGGGGTGCGTTGGTACGACACCCGCGGCTCTATCAGATCCTCACCCGGTGGGTGGTTGGGGCCCTGGGATTGGCGGGGCGTCGCCAGGGCAGTTTCCGCTACTTGCCGTTCCTCGGCAACTGGACCGCCGGTCGCGATTTTCCTGCGCCCCAGGGGCCGACCTTCCAGGCGATCTGGCGCAAGCAGGAGAGGACGCGGCGCAATGGTTGAGGGACGCGACAGCATCCTCGGGCGCGTGCGTGAGGCGCTCGGTCGCCCCGCGCAACCGGATCGCGGGGAGGATGGACTCCAGGGACCCGCACGGCCCAGGGTCTACGCACGGCCTGACTTCGGTGGGGACCCTCTGGATCGGTTTGCGGAGAAACTCACGGCGGCGGCGGGCACCCTCGTTCGGATAGAGGCCCCCGACGGGGTTCCGGCCGCGGTCGCGACCTACCTCGGTGAGCGGAATTTGCCAGCTCGGATGGCCATAGCCCCGGCGCTCAGGGATCTGCCCTGGCCCGAGTCTTGGGAGGTGCGCTTTGGTGCCAGCGCCGGAGGCGATCGGGTCGGGGTTACACCCTGTTTCGCCGCCGTGGCCGAAACCGGGACCTTGGTGCTGCTCTCCGGGCCCGAGACGCCGACCACTTTGAACTTCCTGCCCGATCACCACCTGGTGGTGGTTCGTGCATCGCAGGTGGTGGGGTATCTGGAGGCCGTCTGGGAAGGCCTCCGCGACCTCCCGAACGGAGTGCCGCGAACGGTGAATCTGATCACGGGGCCTTCCCGGACCGCAGACGTGGAGCAGACCCTGCAGCTCGGCGCCCACGGCCCGCTGGGGTTACATGTAATCCTGCAGATGCACGGGGGATGATGAGCCGGTGCATGACCAGCGGAATTATGGGGGTCTGACCCCATGAATACAGGGGCGGGCCGGGCCGGGATGCTGGTACGTAAGGACGTGGTCACCGCCTTCATTCGCTATCAAGGTAAGGTGCTTCTGTTGCGGCGCAGTGACCGGGTGGGCTCCTATCAGGGCCGGTGGGCGGCGGTTAGTGGGTACCTGGAACGGGAGTCGGCCCTCGATCAGGCTTGGGTGGAGATTGCCGAGGAGACCGGAATCTCCGCGGGCTCGCTGCGCCTGATCCGAGAGGGAGAGCCCTTGCAGGTTCCCGCCCCGGAGCGCGAGACCCTCTGGGTGGTCCATCCCTTCCTGTTCGAGCTGGTTTCGCCGGTACCCGAGATCCACCTCGACTGGGAGAGTGCGGAGGCCCGCTGGGTGTATCCCGAGGAAATCCCCTTGCTCGAAGGGGTGCCGCAGCTCGCGGAGGCATGGCAAGGGCTGCGCGGCGGGTGAGGATGGATGGCGCCGCCTTCTCGGTCGCGATGGAGGCGCTGAGAAATGACCGGGTCCGGGGCGCGAGTGAGCTGGCCCGAACGGCGCTGGGCACGGAGGCCCGGGATGCTTCGGATCTTCGCGAGGCACTCACCGAGCGGGCGAACCGACTCCAGCAGGCGCGTCCGAGCATGGCCCCGCTGGTGCGCTTAGTGCAGCGCTGGTCGGGAGGGTTTGCGGAGTTTCGGGCGGACGACCTTCAGGCGACCCGCCGCGGCGCGGCCGATCAGGCCGAGGTGCTGTCAGAGTTGTCGCACCGGACGGTGGAGCAGGTTGCAGTGCGCACGGCGGCGGAGGCCCTGGCAAGACCCTCATCACCCACAGGCTGAGCGCGACGGTGGTGGCCGTTCTCCGCAGGCTGGTGGGTCAAGGGGTTCGTGCCATCGTCAGCGAGTCGCAGCCGCTCAATGAGTGGCGTCATCTGGCGGGGATTCGGAGGGGCTCGGGGGCCCACGCGCCTGATCACCGATGCCGAGATTGGCCTCTGCGTGGCCGACGCCGACCTTGCGCTGGTGGGGGCCGATAGCCTGCGTGCGGACGGAAGCCTGGTGAACAAGGTGGGGACCTACCTGCTGGCATTGGCCGCGCGTGACCGCGGTGTGCCTTTCTGGGTCTGCTCCGAGAGCCTCAAGCGGCGCGATGAGACCCCGCCACCGCTCCAGTTGGAGCGCATGGACCCGGCCGAGCTCGGCGCGCCTGACCTTCCGGGAGCTCAGATCGATAACGTCTATTTTGATCTCACCCCGACACGTCTCATCAGTGCTTGGTATGACGAAGAAGGCGTGAGGCGGCCCGCTCCATGATCGAAAGGGGGCGACACCAAGGTAACCGCCCGCTATCCCCCACCCAAGGAGGTGTTCACCGCATGAGCAAGCAGCCATTATCCGCAGGCGAGGTCGAGCAATCCCTCGTCCGTCTCAACCGCGCCCTCGGTAGTCCCTGGGATATCGTCGCGGGGAAACTGCACAAACAGTTTGTGTTCCGGGACTTTGTCCAGGCGTTTGGCTTCATGACCCGGGCGGCGCTGGTGGCGGAGGCGCTCAATCACCACCCGGAATGGTGCAATGTCTACCGTCATGTGGAGGTGAGCCTAACCACCCACGAGGCGGGAGGGCTGACCGAGCTCGATTTTACCCTGGCGAGTCGGATGGAATCCCTCGTCGGGGGCTGAATGGCTGCATTCAGGACCGGCTCGGGTGCAGGTTGTCTCCATTGTCTTTCCCATCTTTGCCATTGTGCTGGTGGGCTTCCTCTATGGTCGCCGCCACGCACCCGACATGGCGGCGGCCAATCGATTGAACCTGGAGGTATTCACCCCGGCGCTGATTTTCTCGGTGCTGGCCGGCAAGGATTTCGCGTTCGGCGATTATTGGACCCTGGCAGTGGGGGGCACCCTGGTGGTGCTTGGCTCGGGCCTGATCGCCTGGCCCATCGGGCGCTGGCTCGGCTTCCGGGACCGGACCTTCGTGCCCCCCATGATGTTCACCAACTCCGGCAACATGGGGTTGCCCCTGGCCCTGTTCGCCTTCGGCGAGTCGGCGTTGGCGGCGGCGGTGGTCCTTTTTCTGGTGGAGAACCTGCTGCATTTCTCGGTGGGCAATGCACTGCTCGAGGGTCGTGCCCATCCCGGGGTGCTACTGCGCATGCCCATGCTGCAGGCCGCCTTGGCGGGGCTGGTGGTGAGCCTCGCGGGGGTCACATTGCCGCTGCCACTGACTCGGGCGGTGGATCTCCTGGGGCAGGTCTCGATCCCGCTCATGCTGTTCGCGCTGGGGGTGCGCATGAACGGGGTGGATTTGCGGGACTGGCGCATTGGGGTGGCGGGGGCACTGGTGTGCCCGGCCTCCGGGGTGCTGGTGGTAATGGGCGCCTCGCCGCTGCTCGGCCTCGAAGGGCTGCAGCAGCACCAGCTCCTGATGTTCGGAGCCCTGCCGCCCGCCGTCCTCAATTACATGCTCGCCGAGCAGTTCAATCAGGAGCCTCGCCAGGTGGCCGCCATCGTGCTTATGGGCAACCTCGCCAGCCTGCTGGTCATCCCAGTGGTGCTGGCGGTGGTGCTTTAGCGCCGCGACAGCCTCGTCGCCGCGCAGGGGGGCTAAGCGGTGAGCGTCTTTAGCCAGTCGAGCGCGCCGGGTTCCGCCGCCCAGACCTCGCGCATCGCCTCGCGGTAATGCCAGGCGCGGTCCTCGCCGTCTGGCAGGATGTCAAGGCTGCTGAGCTTGGGCTTCTTGACGCGTTTGGGTATCAGATAGCGGGGCACCTCCGGGAGCTGTCGCCGGGCCTGGGCAAGGGCATCCGCGGCCGGTACCCTCTCCCCCAGTCGGTATAGAACCAGTGCCCGTCCGTAGCCCAGCTCGGGGAAGAGCCGGTCGTCGGTATAACGTTCGGCGAGGTCAAGGGCTTTGCGGTTCTCATGGCACTCGATGTAGAGGTTCATGAGGTCAGGTCTGACGCCGTGGTTGTCTTCTGGATCGAGCGCGAGCAGTCGCTCCATCACGCTCATGGCCGCGAGAGGCTCTTCACGGGCGTCGTGGTAGAGGTAGAGGCGTACCAGAAGCCGCAGACCAGGGCGGTTTTCAGGGATGTCCCAGGGCAGGACCTGGGGTGCATCGGCGGGTACCAGGGCGTCGAGGATGCGGCGAGCGCGCTCGAGCAGCGGATAGACCAGTGAGCTTTCCAACCAGGGCAGTCCCGTCCGGTGATGCATGGCCAGCGCCATGGCCACATCGTCCAGAATATCGAGGCTGTCGGCGCTTTGGGGCTGCGCCAACAGGAGCTCCACCCACTCATCGTCCTCCCAGGGGTCCTCACCGCCGAAGGGGAAGAGCTGAACCGAAAACGGCTTCGCTAGAGGGAAGACCTCGTGCCACTGGGTCTGTAGCCGCCCGAGCTCATCGCCCACCTCGAGCTTCGCGGGGAGGCCTGCCACCGCGGCGGGGAGGGTCGGGGCCTCGGGCGGTGATTGGGCTCCGAACGGATCCAGTTGCACCGGGGATTGGGTGTTTACCTTGCCGCGCTTGGAGCGGCGCGCCCGGCGGGGGACGGGCCGGAGCGCCAGCGTTGGGATCTCGCGCGCCGCAAGTCCGTTGACCCAATCGCGTAATCGGAGCAGGACATGGTCGTCGCTCCCTGAAAGGCTGGTGATCAGCGCGCCCTGGGGGTCTCGGATCGCTTGATTGAGGATCTCCATGACCGGCTCGTCGGGCTCGTAGCCCAGTCGGACAAACTTGTGTTGCCAAAACCTTGCCCGTTCCGGGATGGCGTCCTCTTTCTGCTGCGTTCCAAGGAGCAAGAGCTCGAGCAGCGCGGTCTCCACATCGTCGGGTGCGTGGCGCATCGCCTCGGTGAAGGCCGCCTGTGCGGCGGTGAAATCCCGCTCGTCCATGCTCATGGTGCACCGGCGTTGCCAGGCGGTTGCCCGAAGCGGTCGGCTGCCCTCTTGGATAATGCGCTCGAGGAGCTCCTCCTTCTTGCGCGAGAACCCAAGCCCATCATAGGCGTCGAGCAGCACATCGAGGGCAAGCCCGAAGCGCGCATCGAGCTGCTCCGGATGGCTGGAGAACAGGGGCTCGAGCAGATCGAGAACCCGGCGTGGCCGGTCTTCGTTGAGCCAGCGTTGCCCCACCTCGGCGAGCTGCGCCGCGGGCACGGCGCGGCTGGCGATGGCCTGCTCCAACTGTGGATCCGAGAGTCGCTCACAGAGCGCCGCCCAGAGGTCGTCCGCGGAGAACGACGGCAGAGGCGGGAGCTCAGCACAGCAGAGTTTGTATTTGCGCCCGGAGCCGCAGGGGCAGGGGGCGTTGCGCTCGGGTTTCGGCAGGGGAAGCGGCCGGAAACCGTTGGCCGGCAGGGGAGTCGCGTTCCAGATTGTGGTGGCGAAGACCTGAACGACACGACTCTGATCCTCCGGCAGCACATCGCCGAGATCGAGCCGGAGTGCTTTCGGAAAGCTCTGGCGGGCCCAGGCGAGAAACCGCTCGGGGTCCTGGTGCTCCAGAATCTGGTCAATGGAGGCGGTGAGGAGCTGCTCGATGTCGTGCTCGTCGAAAGGGAGGGACTCGGGCATGGGGATGTTCTTCCTGTGACGGTCGGTTGGTGTCCGGTAGGCAGATGAGCCCATTCTAACCCGCCCCCCGGGGGGATGCGTGCGCATCGCCGAGCGCTACTATCCCGACGATGTCGCGTGACGCCGGAAGGCGACAGCGGTAGCCTGTAAGGTATCGCGGGAATCACGGGGTGGGACCGATGCCGATGAGACAGATCGTAGCCTGGGTGGCGCTGGTGGTGGTTGTCGTGGCGGGGGGCTTCTTCGGGAAGCTGATGTTCGAGATGACCGCGCAGGTCACACGGATGACCGGCTATGTGGCCACCTTGTCCCAGGATGTCGGCGCCATGAACCAGAGAATGGGCGAGATGTCGACGTACTTGGCCAGCATGGATCGCAATATGGCGCAGATGACCGACTCCATGGACCAGATGCAGCAGAATGTGCAGGCTATATCGGGGCAGGTGGAGCGCATGGGTCAGACCATTCAGCGTGGTGGTGAAAGTATCCAGAGTATCCAGCGGTGGAACCCCATGGAGGGTTTGCCCCGGGGGATGATGGGGCAGTAATGTCCGGTTGCAGAAGAATCCTTGTCCTCGCGCGGGCCCGGGAGCGCAACCGGCGAGCTGGGTCGTCATGCCACCTGGAGGGGAGTCGAGGGTGAGGGATGGGGTGAATGCTATCTATCGTTGGCTCGACCGCAATGTCTTCGAGCTGGCACGGGAGCTGCGGTTGTCTTTTCTGCCGCCGCTCATGGTCTACCTTGCCGCCGGCGTCTCGGGCCTCACCGGGATCGTCGGCACCTTCTTCGTCAAGGACTATCTCGGGCTTTCAGCACAGTTCCTCGCCGCCCTTGGGTTCTGGGCCGGGATTCCCTGGGCCCTGAAGATGCCGCTGGGGCACCTGGTGGACCTCATCTGGCGTTACAAGTCCGTGCTCGTGTTTCTTGGGGCGGGGCTCATCGCCAGCAGCCTGCTGATCATGATCGGGCTGCTCGTCGATCGGGCCGGCATGGGCTCGATCATACCGGTTGAGGCCTGGTATGTGCTCAGCGCGCTCCTGGCGCCGGTGGGCTATGTCGTCCAGGACGTGGTGGCGGATGCCATGACGGTGGAGGCGATCCCGCGGTTGGATTCCGCGGGTCAGCCGTTCGCCGAGGAGCGGCTTCGGCTCATGCACACCACCATGCAAACCCTCGGGCGGGTCGCCATCGTGGGTGGGAGCGTGCTGGTGGCGACACTCAATCTCTACCTGTTCAGCGGCGTGGAAGGGATGACCGAGGCGGACAAGGTGCGGGTCTACACCCAGATTTACCAGATGGCGCTGCTGATCCCGGTGGTCTCGGTGTTGGGGGTCGTGCTGGCGGGGGCGTTGCGGGTGCGGGAGCTCGGTCGTTTATGCCGACTTGGCCTCAGCCTGGCGGAGGCCCGCACGCAATTGCGGGGGCAGACGGAATCCCCCGCACCCAACTGGTGGATTCTGGGTGGGAGTCTTGGGTTCGGGCTATTCACCCTCGGGGTGGGTTTGGCCGGTGTCCCGAACAACCAGGAGATCGTCTTTCTCGGTTCGCTCGGCATCGTGGTGTTCCTCATGACGCGCCTGGTTCGGGTGCTCGAGCCACGGGCGCGGCGAGTCCTGGTGGGTACGGCCCTGATCATCTTCGTTTACCGCGCAACGCCCTCCCCCGGGGCGGGGTCTAGCTGGTGGATGATCGATGTGCTCGGGTTCGATCAGCGCTTCCTCTCGGTGCTCTCCCTCATCGGCAGCGGTCTGGCCCTGGCGGGAATGTTCCTGTTCCGGCGTTTCATGGCCGAGCGCTCCATCGCCTACCTGGTGGTCTTTCTGACCCTGGTTGGCACCCTGCTCAGCCTCCCCACCCTGGGGATGTACTACGGGCTTCACCAGTGGACCGCAGCCGTTACCGGCGGGGTGGTGGACGCGCGCTTTATTGCCGTCGTGGACACGGCGCTGGAATCCCCGCTCGGTCAGATCGCCATGATCCCGATGCTCGCCTGGATTGCCAATTCGGCGCCTGCGAGCCTGAAAGCGACCTTTTTCGCGGTGATGGCCTCATTCACCAACCTGGCGCTATCCCTGAGCCAATTGGGTACCAAGTACCTCAATCAGCTCTTCACCGTTACCCGCGAGGTGCGTGACCCGCTCACCCAGGCGGTCACCGGCGCTGCGGATTACAGCGAGCTTGGCTGGCTGCTCGGGACCGTCACCCTGGTCGGACTCCTGCTGCCCCTCGCGGCTATCCTGCTGGTGCGGGCGCTGCGGTTAGAGAGTGCTTGAAGCGGCGCGCGCCGTCCCGAGCTCGGCGGAGCGACGACGGATCCGTTCCATCATGTCCTCCGCCAGATGTTGCAGCTCGGGGTCGATGACCTCGTAGAGGTATTCCAGCTCGTCGAGCAGGCGATCGAGCTCGCCCCGGTCGGTGATCCGGTCTAGGCGCCCGGCGGTTTGCTGCAGGAAGGCGTAGGGGTCGATACCCTGAGCAGTCACGCTCGCGTCCCCCAGACCGCGTAGAGGGGGTCCGAGAGCGCGAGCTGGTCGGCGTATTTGTCGTCCGCGGGCCGGGGTAGCCCACGCAGGGACCAGGTCTGCAGGTCGCGGTAGCGGTCGGAGGTGAGGAAATACTCGATCACCAGACCGGGCCGCTCGAACTCGTGGATACCCTCCCAGATCCGCACCACCTTGGTGGGGAACCAGCGGTTGGAGAAGCTCACGACCAAGAGACCTCCCGGTCGGAGAACCCGTGCTGCCTCCGCAAACACTTCAAGGGGTTGGGTCAGGTACTCCACCGAAACGGTGCAGACCACCGCGTCGAACGCCCCATCGGGGTAGGGCAGCCGGGGGTCCGCGTTGAGGTCGTGCACCGTTCGTTGATGGAGCTGCGCGTTGGCCGCGAGCTCCTCCGCATTCAGCCCGAGCCCCGCCAGGTGCGCGGGGGCGAGATCCGCCGGCAGGTGGGAGTGCCAGCTCGCCATGAGATCCAGAATCCGCCCGCCGCGGGGCAGCAGCCTGCCGTAGAGGGCGGAGATCTCGCCGATGGCCGCGGAGTCCAGGTGATCGACCAGCCGCGCCCCGCGGTAGAACTCCGCATCGGCGCGCGGGTCCTGGCGCATGAAGGGCAGATCCGACCAGAAATCGGTGGGCCGGTCTTTCCATCGTGCCTGCATACCCGGACCGTCGGCTGCCAACAGCTCCGCGATGTCGTTGCAGCGGCCGCCGCGCTCCTCACCCGGAGCCCAGATCTCCTCGATCGTGAGGGTCAGATCGACGGTGTGCTCCGCGAGGGGATGGTTGAGATCGATCCGTAGCTGTTCCGCGGCGCTCTCGACGATGCGGAAGGGATGGCGATCATCGCGAAACACGCCGGCCACCCCTTCGAGGATCCCCCGAGGGTAGAAGCGCCCGTTGCGCGGCTGTACCAAGCCCCGGCGGGTGAAGCGACGGTCGAATTGGCGGCTGGCAACCCGAAACAGGAGCCGCTCCTGCCAGGTCGCGGTGAGCTCTCCGGGACTGAAGCGGTGGCTCACTTGACTTCCCACCGGTTGGTTCATCACCCGTGCTTCGAGCGCGGGTGGGAACAGGTCGCGCCAGAGGTTGAGCTTGCTGGCGACCAGACTGTCGCGGTGGCGGGCAACCGAGCTCACCCAGTCAAGGTCGAAGTGCATGCGTGCCAGGGCGCGGGGACTGGTGCGATCAAGAAACCGGCGCTCTCGCGACGGCCGCTCGGAGGAGTCTAGGGGCGTTGCCGGTATCGGGTTGTGCATGGTCTCGCCAAAGCCGAATTGACAGGCCCCTAAGCGTAGGGACGAACGCGGGGAGCTCAAGGGGGGAAGATCGACTTCGCGAGGAGTATGCGGGGAGGAGGGGCACACCTGGGTTCGGGCTGCCCCGGTGTGGGGTTACGCGCTACCCGCGGATACTTACAGGCGGCGCAGCCCCGAGCCCTTTTGTACGGAGATAGCCTGCCCGCTCACGACCCGGTCGCCTTTGAGCTTGTTCCAGCTCTTGAGGTCGTCGACATCGACCTGGTAGCGGCGTGCGATGCTATAGAGGGTATCGCCGTTGCGGACTTCATGCTCCTGCGGCGGCGGGGCCTTGGGCTCGCCCTTGACCCGAACTATGGTGCCCTGGGGGGCCGGCTTCGTCGGGATGTGTGCGGTGAGCCGGGGTTCGTCGCCGCGGTCGGCGCGCGTGGCCTTGCTCGGAGCCCGCCGACTCTCGATTACGAAGTCGTCAGCCGCGGGGGGATGGGTTGGCAAGAGGGTGTCGGCGGCCGGCGCCTGAGCGAGGATCTCATGGCCCCCTGCGTCACCCGCGATCGAGGGCGGCGTCTCGGCTGACGGCCCGGCCGTCGGGGCGCTGAACGTCGCCAGCGCATCGTCGCCGTGCCGGCTCGGGGCCTGGGCCACTACCTGGGCATCGATCTGCAGGTGCCGGGTCCAGCCCCTGCGCCCTTCGGGCGCCAGGGATGCCATCAGCGCCTGCTCGCAACTCGCGGCGTCATCGATGGGTAGGAGGATTCGGTGGGGTCCGTCCGGCGAGGTCGTTCCCCGGCGCAGCGCCGGGTTGTAGTGCTTGATCGCGCTTTCAGGGACGGCGCAGGTGTTGGAGGTGGTGGAAATGTCAATCTGGGCCGGCATCTCGATCGCGGCCAGCCTAGGCTCGTTCCGTATCAGAGGCAGCGGCTCCGACCGACGAGTGGCCTTGGCGATGGCCTCGGAAACGGCGAGAAGCTGCGGCACATAGTGCTCGGTTTCCGTAGGCAGGTCGAGAGACCAGAAATCCGTCGGTTTTCCGGCTCGGGCATTGCGCTCAATGGCCTTGCGGATGGTGCCTTCGCCCGCGTTGTAGGCGGCGAGGGCGAGGGGCCAATCCCCATCGAAGCGTTCCCAGAGCAACTGCAGGTAGCCCAGGGCAGCATCCGTCGATGCCACCACGTCGCGGCGGCCGTCGTACCAATGATCCTGCTTGAGTCCCATGGCCCGCGCCGTGCCCGGCATGAACTGCCAGATGCCCGCAGCGTTCTTTGGCGAGGTGGCGGAGGGGTTGTAGGCGCTCTCAATAACCGGGAGTAGGGCGAGCTCGAGCGGCATGTCGCGCTGCTCCACCTGCTCGGTGACCAGGTAGATAAAGGGCTCGGCGTTCTCGGCCAGGCGCACCAGGTATTGGGGATGGGCGTCGAGCCAGCGACGGGCCTGCTCCAAGCGGGGGTTGTCTGGGACGTCGAGCTTGAGTCCCTGGCGGATGCGCTGCCAGAGGTCCTCGTCAACCGGCCCCGTACCTCCGGCCAGATTGGTGGATTTCGGTTTACTGGCGGACTTATTGACCTTCGGCCGATTCTGGAGAGTTTTTTTCGTCACGACCCGACGGCTACCCAGATCACCGGAATCGGTGGTCATGGCCATCTCATCGGAGGATGTCTCATCAGACTCCAGCTCGCCGATCGTGGCGCAGCCGGTCGCACCAGCAGCGAGAAGAGACAGAAGGATCGCGAGTCGGAGGGGTTTGAGGTCCGTCAGCATGGGGTAGCAGGTACTGGTCGCGTGCGATTCGTTCTTGCTATTGTACTGGCGATACGGGTTGGCCCCTTTCCGCAGCAGGGGACGCGCGAACTATACCCGGATGCCCCTGCAGTTACCAGCGTTTTTTGCACGCGGCTGGCAAGGGGTTGAGCGCTCATGAACCCTGGCCCCCAACGCCCTTTGCCAGGGTTTCCCCTGGCCATTGCTCAGAAGACTGCCATCGAATGACACAGCCATGGCGCTGGTTTCTTGAGTCTCCGGGGCAGGACCTGCTGGACCTCGAGCTCGGCTGTTTGGAGCGCATGCTGCCGGATATTTTCGGCTACTACCTGCTGCAGGTGGGTATGCCGGGTAGCTTTCGCAGGATCGTGCGGATAAGCCGGGTGCGCCATCACGTGCTGCTCACCGATGTGGCCGCGGGGGTGGGGGACCCGTTGCAGGCGATCGCGGAGCCAAGCCAATTGCCCATTGCCACCGATAGCATCGATGTGGTGATTCTTCCCCACACCCTCGATTTTGCCCACGAGCCCCATCAGGTGCTGCGCGAAGCGGAACGCGTTCTGATCCCCGAGGGCCGGTTGATCCTGTTCGGGTTCAATCCCTGGAGCCTCTGGGGGCTTTGGCGCACCCTGCGCAGCTCGGGCGCTGGCATGCCCGCGAGCGGCAACGCCATCAGCCCGTTCCGGGTGCGGGACTGGCTTTCGGTGCTGGGTTTCGACCTGGAGCAGCAGGAGCCCCTGATGTTCCGGCCCCCGCTGGGTTCCGGTGGTCTCATGCGCCGGCTCGTCTTTCTGGACCGCGTTGGCCGGATTCTCTGGCCGGCGTTTGCCGGGGCCTATGCGCTGCGGGCGGTCAAGCGCGTGTCTACCCTCACGCCGATCCGGCCGTCGTGGTTGGTGCGCCCGAGGGTGATCGCCGGACGGGCGGCGGAGCCCACGACGCGTTCGGCCCGCGGTGTCTGACTGGGTGGAGATCTTCTGCGACGGGGCCTGCAAGGGCAACCCTGGCCCAGGAGGCTGGGGCGTCATCCTGCGCTACCGGGGGGTGGAGAAGGAGCTGTGGGGTGGCGAGCCCGCGACCACCAACAACCGCATGGAGCTCACGGCGCTGATCCGCGGGCTCCAGGCCCTGAAGCGGCCCGCTCGGGTGAGTATCACCACCGATTCGCAGTACCTGATGCGGGGGATTACCGAGTGGATCGCGCAGTGGAAGCGCAACGGCTGGCGCACCGCCAGTAAGGCGCCGGTGAAGAACCAGGACCTCTGGCAAGCGCTCGATGCGGCCCTCGCGCCGCACCAGGTGGAATGGCGCTGGGTTCGTGGCCATACCGGGCACCCGGAGAACGAGCGCGCCGATGCCCTCGCCAATCGCGGCATCACCGGACTTGAGGCAGGCTGAGATGCGACAGATCGTACTGGACACCGAGACCACGGGCCTCGAGCCCGAGCAGGGGCACCGGATCATCGAGATTGGCTGCGTCGAGCTGGCCGGCCGGCGTCTGACCGGAAACCGCTTCCACCAGTATCTGCAGCCGGACCGGACCATCGATGAGGCGGCGGTGGAGGTGCACGGCATCACCAACGCGTTCCTGAGCGACAAGCCCCGCTTCGGCGATATCGCCGCCGACCTTAGTGCCTTTCTCCGGGGTGCGGAGGTGATCATCCACAACGCGGCCTTCGATGTGGGGTTTCTCAACCACGAGCTGGCACGCTGGCAGGACACCGCGCCCCGGGTGGAGGATCTCTGCAGCGTGACCGATACCCTGGCGATGGCCAAGCGGCTACATCCGGGACAGCGCAACAGCCTCGACGCGCTCTGTAAGCGCTATGGGATCGACAACTCTAGCCGTGAGCTGCATGGCGCCTTGCTCGACGCGGAGATCCTGGCCGATGTCTACCTGGCCATGACGGGCGGCCAGGTCAGCCTATCGCTGGATCACGCTGGCGAATCCCCCTTGTCGTCGGGTGCGCGTGAGATCAGGCGCCTGCCGGCGGACCGGCCGCCGTTGAGCATTGTGCGCGCCTCGCCGGCCGAGCTTTCGGCGCACCGCGAGCGCCTGGCCGCCATCGAGCGGGCGAGCGACAAGGGTTGTCTCTGGCTTAGGATGGAAAGCGGTTTGGCCGAGCAGGGGTGAGCGTATCCTCACCCCTGACCGGTGGATGATCCGGTTTCACCCGATTAGAAGTTGCCGCTATTGAGCAGCCTGTGGGTCACGATGCTCCCGGCGTAGCCCAGCGTGATCGCCCAGGTCCATTTGAGGTGCCCCGCAAAGGTGTACAGGCCGCGCGCCTGACCCATCAGGGCGACACCTGCCGCCGAGCCGATGGACAGCAGGCTTCCGCCCACGCCCGCGGTCAGGGTGACCAGCATCCATTGGCCTTCGGACATCTCCGGCATCATGGACAGGACGGCGAACATCACGGGGATGTTGTCGACCACCGCCGAAAGCAGGCCGACCAGGATGTTTGCTGTGGTCGAACCGAGATCGACATAGATGACCTGGGAGGCCAGGGCCAGATAGCCGAGGAAACCCAGCGCGCCCACGCACATAATGACGCCGTAGAAGAAGAGCAGGGTGTCCCACTCCGCTCGGGCGACCTTGCTGAAGACATCGAACGGCACGAAGTCGCCCACCTGGCCCTTGTCTCGGTTGGCATCCTTCATGTCCAGCTTGGGGAAGTGGGTCTTTTTCAGGTAGTAGCCGAAGAACTGCAGAAAGGCCAGGCCGGTCATCATGCCGAGCACGGGCGGCAGGTGGAAGAAGTTGTGGAAGCTGACCGCGGTGGCAATGGTCACCAGAAACAACCCCATGATGCGCTTGGCCCCCCGGCGCATGGGAACCTTTTCGCCACTGGCTTGCGGCTTGACGTTGGGGACGGCAAAGTGCATTGGCACGGCGGGCACGACGAAGTTGACCACGGCGGGGATGAAGAGTTGGAAGAAGGACCAGAAGTCGAGCAGCCCCTGCGGGGTCTCGATGCCCTTCTGCCACACCATCAGGGTGGTGATGTCGCCGAAGGGGCTGAAGGCGCCGCCAGCGTTGGCGGCAATGACGATATTGATGCACGAAAGCCCCACGAACTTTGGGTTATCCGCCCCAACCGCCAGGACCACGGCGCACATCAAGAGGGCCGTGGTCAGGTTGTCCGCCACCGGCGAGATGAAAAAGGCCAGCCAGCCGGTGACCCAGAACAACTGGCGATAGCCGAGACCCTTGCGGATCAGCCAGGAGCGCAGGGCATCGAACACCTGCCGCTCCTGCAGTGCGTTGATGTAGGTCATCGCCGCCAACAGGAACAGAAACAGCTCGGCGTATTCCGTGAGGTTGTGCCGAATCGCCTCGCCGACGGCCGCCTCCTTGCCGGACCCGGCATAGGCTATGGCCACCAGGAGCCACAGCACGCCGGCCGCCAGGGTGACCGGCTTGGATTTGCGCAGATGGGTGAACTCCTCGGCCATGACCACCAGGTAGGCGACGACGAAGATCGCCAGGGCGGTGTAGCCGGCCCAGTGGTCCGTCAGGACCAATCGGGCGGCGTGCCTGGTGCCTTCGGCGGCAGCGATGGCGGGAACTGCTAGCAGTGCGGCGCACGCCGCAACAAAACGCAACCGGCCTCGGAGCATGGTCAATCGGCCTAGGTGGGTGGGGGACGATCCGAAAACCTACCAGGTCCGATCGCCCGCTAGAAGGCCGGGCCGGTCGAATCTTTACAGGTTATTGACTTCGATCAGGTTCGCGCTTGAGGGGAGCGCTTAGGTGTACTGGCGCTTGGTGTTGGGTGCATTGTCGTGACTGATCAGCGCCTCGAGCCCGTCGATATCGGTGATGCGCACATACTTGCGTCGCACATCTAACAACCCCTCTTCGTGAAAACGGGTGAACAGGCGGCTGATCGTTTCCACCGCGAGGCCGAGGTAGTTGCTGATCTCGTGACGCGACATGCTGAGGTGAAACTCCGACGAGGACAGGCCTCGTTTCTTGAGCCGATGGGAAAGGCTGAGCAGGAAGGTGGCCAGGCGTTCCTCGGAGCTTCGCTTGCCGAGCAGCAGCAGCATCTCGGTGTCCTGGTGGATCTCCTTGCTCAGCAGCCGGTACATCTGGTGCTGCAAGGAGGGAATCAGGCTGCTGAGCTCCTCAAGACGGCTGAAGGGGACCTCACAGATGGCGGAGGTCTCCAAGACCCTGGCGGAGCAGGTGTGCACTTCGAGCTCGATGGCATCGAGCCCGATGACCTCGCCCGGCAGGTGAAATCCGAGTACCTGCTCGCCCCCCTCATCTTTGGGGGTGTAGGTCTTCACCGAGCCGGTTTTTACGACGTAGAGGTTGCGGAATCGGTCGCCTACGCGGAAGACATCATCACCGCGGTGCAGTGGCCGGCTGCGCTTGACGATGCCGTCGAGGCGCTCCACGTCCGCTGGGTCCAGGCCCATGGGCAGGCACAGCGCGGTGAGGGTGCAATTTTTGCACGCGACGCGGATGCTCTCGAATGAGATGACCTTGCGCTCTTGCACCGGAATGACTCCTGAATGGGCGCCCCCATTGTCCAAATTTTGTTGATCTGGATCAAGTGGCACGCGCTAAAGCATGGAATTTCCGGCAAAAAGATCCAGAGTTTTATGACATATTCGTGACGTCTGAGTTACGGAAGGCGGGCCTTGGACCACCCCATCCCCGGCGTCTGCCCGGCAGCCGGCGCGCGTAGGGCGCCCCGGGTGCCACCCGCCCGGTACCCCTGGGTGGATCGGCCGTCGCCGCCAGCGCTTCGGCTTCCTGATTTCCTGGGGTTGTCTCGCCGCCGAAGGGGCTACGCGCGGAGGTATGCGAGGCTGGTCTCGTTGAAGTGCTCGGGCGAGATACCAAGCAATGGGAACAGCACCTCAGAGCTGCAGCTATTGCCTTCGAGCAGCATGTCGATCTGCTCGCGGGTGATCGGGAACCAGGGTTGAGTATCGAGCAGGGTCGCTGCCATGCGCACCAAAAAGGCCGGTGCTGGTAGCATGAGTTTGGTGCGGCCCGCGCTGCGGGCGATGGTCTGCAGAATCTCCTTCCAGCTCAGGGCGTCGGGACCGCAGAGCGCGTAGGTGCCACCGATGGTCGCGGGCGCTGCCAGGGCGCCCACAAAGGCGTGGGCCACGTTGTACACGCTCACGGGCGCCAGCTTGAAGGCGCCCGCCCCGGACGGTAGCAGGCCCTGGTAGAACAGGGGTGCCGGGAGGGGGCTATCGATGATGTCCCGCCGGAGCTGCGAGCAGAACTCCATGCGACCGCGAGGCGGTCCAAAGATGACCGAGGGTCGGAAGATCGTCCAGTCGAGGCCCGATCCTTTCAGCAGCTCCTCCGCTCGGAACTTGGTCGACTGGTAGCGCGTCCCGTTTGGTTTGACGCCGTTGGCGCTCATCAACAGGAAGCGGCGGACGCCCAATTCTTGGGCCGCCGCAACCGTGCGCTCCACACCGCGGTACTGCAGTTCTTCGAAGGTGATCCCCTTGCTGGGAAACTCTCGCAGTATCCCGATATTGTAGATGACCGCATCGCTGCCGGTGAGACAGCGCTTGATGTCTGCCAGCTCGCTCGCGTGCCCTGGGACGATCTCACACCGCTCGGGCTGCTGCACACGTTCCCCGCTCCCCGATCGCACCATCAACCGCGGCGTGTGCCCGGCCTCAAGCAAGGCATCGACCAGATAGGACCCCACGAAACCGGTGCCGCCAATCAACGCGACGCGCATCATGTCTGTCTCCGGGTGAGCCACCCTAGGTTTCTCTGACTGCCGGTTTCCTGCCCCGCGATAGCGCCTCTTCGCGCCCCACCCGGGGCGATCCCGTGTTCCAACAGAGAGTTCCAGGATCGCTTCTCCAAACGATAAGGGCCGGAAGAACCGGCCCCGCGCTTTAACCAAGCCCCGGAGGGGCTCGGCGCTAACCTTCGTCGATTCCTTCGGTGCTCGGGTTATCGATGATGGCGTGCACACGGCTATCGGGGCAATAGGAATCGGTGAACTCAAAGTCGCTGGACTCACTCATGATTGGCTACTCCTCAGGCGCGTTATGGGTCGGGTGTGTTTCAAAACCTAGTGTGTTCCTAGGTTGAACTCAAGGATAGGGGCTGGAAGCCCGTTGTCAAGCTTGGCCATGCATCAAAGTTTTCTATGGCTACTGCGGATCACCTTCGCCGCACCGCCGGGTGGTGGCGAGTAGCCGCCCCTGCGCAGCCGATCAAACGCAACGGCGTGATCTGGGGTGTGGCGGTCATCCATCGCGTACTCAGGGTGCGCGGAGCGCTTGCGTGCTGCTGTTTGCGGTGGGGATGGCGTCGCGGCCGCGCTGGGTTCCGTGCGTGCGTCGTCAGCGGACGGCAAGCGAGATGCGACCGGCGCTCAGCCCAGAGGCTTTCCGCTCCGAACCCGCCCCAGTGGCTGCGTCCCCCGGGCTGCCGTAAAATATCCTCTTGATCGTATATTCTTCATAACGTATATTTCGGCCCATGAATATAGCCCCCGAAAACCTCTTCGCCGCGCTGGCCCACGACACCCGCCTGCGTTGCCTGCTGTTGTTGCTCAGCCACGCAGAGCTTTGTGTCTGCGAGCTCACCCACGCCATCGGGGCGGCGCAGCCGCATATGTCGCGCCACCTGGCGCAGCTTCGTGAGGTGGGTCTGGTGGTCGACCGCCGCGAGGGGCTGTGGATCTACTACCGGATCAATCCGGGGCTGCCGTCGTGGGTGCATGAGGTGCTGCGGGTGACCGGGCAAGGCATGGCCGGTGCGGAGCCCTTTGTCCAGGACGACGCGGCGCTCGCGGTGATGCCCAATCGCCCAGGGGCGCCGCGGTGTGCCTGAGCGGTTGAGGGCAAATCGCTCCCGCGCGCCCTTCGGGATGGGAGGGTAGGGAGGCGTGAGCGGGGAAAATCCGTTCGTAACCTCCCTCATCCGAACCCTCTCCGGGAGGGAGAATGCCTGTTTCAGGGGCTTCGAGCGGTCCCCTGCGGAAAGCGAAGGGTGACGGCGGCACAAGGCTTGGTTGTGTTGCGGGTGGGGCCGGGTGCAGTGGTGCCGGGACCCCGTTCAAGGCAAGGTTCCAGAAGGGGTGCGTTATGACGCAAGAGGTCGTGAACGTCCTGTTTCTCTGCACCGGAAACTCCGCGCGCAGCATCTTGGCCGAGGCCATCCTGAACCAGCTCGGTGCAGGGTCGTTTCGGGCCTACAGCGCCGGCAGCGAGCCCAAGGGACGGGTCCACCCGCTGACGCTCGAGGTGCTGGGGGCCAATGGCTACCCCACCGAGGGCCTGCGCAGCAAAGACCTCGCGGAGATGGAGAGCCCGGAGGCGCCGCCGATCAAGCTCCTGTTCACCGTCTGTGACCGTGCCGCCGAGTCCTGCCCCATCTGGCTGGGGGCGCCGATCAAGGCCCACTGGGGCGTGCCCGATCCGGTGGAGGTGGAGGGCGATGAGGCAACCCGGTACGCGGCCTTCGTCGGTGCCCTGCGTACCCTGGAGGCACGCATCCAACGCTTCCTGCGCCTGCCCTTCGACACCCTGAGCACCGAGGATCTTCGGCGCCGCCTCCAGGAGATCGGCCTCGAGGGTTCCGAGTCGGCCGCCGAGGGTCCCGCCAGTTCGGGTTGAGGACGCTTCCCGGTCTCCGGCCCATATCCCCGATCCCGATCCACACCGCCGAGCCCCAGCATGAGCGCGCAATGTGACATCACCGCCAAAGCCATCAGCGGCAACCCACTGGGCTTCTTCGAGCGCTACCTGACGCTCTGGGTGCTGCTGTGCATCCTCGCCGGTATTGGGCTCGGGCATACCTTCCCGCAGCCCTTCAACCTGCTCGGACGACTGGAGGTGGCACAGGTCAATCTGCCGGTGGCGCTGCTGATCTGGCTGATGATCGTGCCTATGCTGCTTAAGATCGACTTCGCGGCGCTCCATCGGGTGCGCGAGCACTGGCGGGGGGTGGGGGTCACCCTGTTCGTCAACTGGGCGGTTAAGCCCTTCTCCATGGCCTTGCTGGGATGGATCTTCATCCGCGGGCTGTTCGCCGAATGGTTGCCCCCCGAGCAGATCGACAGCTACATCGCCGGGCTGATCCTGTTGGCGGCCGCTCCCTGCACCGCCATGGTGTTCGTCTGGAGCAACCTCTCGGGGGGCGAGCCCCATTTCACCCTGACCCAGGTGGCGCTCAACGACACCATCATGGTGTTCGCCTTCGCCCCCCTGGTGGGGCTGCTGCTCGGGCTCTCGGCGATCAGCGTGCCCTGGGAGACCCTGTTCCTGTCGGTGGTCCTCTACATCCTCATTCCGGTGATCGTCGCCCAACTGTGGCGCCGGTATCTGCTCCGCAGCGGGGGCGAGGCGGGGCTCGGGCGCACCCTCGAGCGACTCGGGCCGGTGTCGCTGACCGCACTGCTGGCGACGCTGGTGCTGCTGTTCGGCTTTCAGGGCGAGCAGATCCTCAACCAGCCGCTGGTCATCGCCATGTTGGCGGTGCCGATCCTGATCCAGGTCTACTTCAACTCGGGCCTGGCTTACTTGCTGAATCGCCAACTGGGCGAGGCCCATTGCGTGGCCGGACCCTCGGCCCTGATCGGCGCCAGTAACTTCTTCGAGCTGGCGGTGGCAACGGCCATCGTGTTGTTCGGCTTCGACTCGGGTGCGGCGCTGGCCACCGTGGTGGGCGTGCTGATCGAGGTTCCGGTCATGCTCTCGGTGGTGCGCATCGTGACCCGAACGCGGGGTTGGTACGAGCGGGCCGGTGGCGTAGCGAGACCAACCCTGTGAAGCGCCTCATCGCGATCTTTTTCCTCTGGGGGCTCTCCGCCTGGGCACTGGCCCGCCCCGGGTTTCTGGTGGATGCCGAGTGGCTCGCCGAGCATCTGGACGACGACGGCTTGGTCGTGCTGGAGGTCCGCTACCACCCCCACCGCTATTTCACCCTCGGCCACATTCCCGGCGCGGTGCAGGTCCAGCGCTTCAAGGACCTCGGCGACAACGGGGGCGATCCCCTGATGCGCTTCCCCTCAAAGGAGGCCTTCCAGGCGACGCTGCGCCGTTGGGGCGTGAACGACGATTCCACCCTGGTGATCTACGACGACTCGCGTACCGCTCTGACCTCGCGCCTTTATTACCTGCTCGCCCTCTACGGCTTCGATCTGGGGCGGGTGAAGATTCTCGACGGCGGCACCTTGGAGTGGAGCGCCTTCAACGAGCTGAGCCAGGACTCCGTGTCGCGTGTGCCCGGAAAGGTCACGATCAAGGACCCCGACCCCTCGATACGGGTGGAGTGGACCGCCGTCTACGACGACGTGGTCTCGCGCCGCGATGGCAACGTGGTTCTGCTCGATGCCCGCCCGCGGGAGATGTACACCGGCGAGGTCATTCGCCACTCGATACAGGGCGGCCACATTCCCGGGGCCCTCAACGTCGTGAGCCTCGACGGCACCGACCCCCAGAGCCAGAAGTGGCTCGACGACGCGGCCCTGGCCGCCCTGTACCAGGACATCCCCAAGGACAAGACCCTCTACGTCTACTGCCACGACGGCTTTCGCATGAGCCTCGCCTGGATGCAGCTCCGCCACCTGGGCTACCGGGACGTGCGCCTCTACAACGGCGGCTGGTCCCACTGGGGCAACACCCTGACCCTGCCGGTGGTAGCGGGTGGCGCCCCCTTCGACGACGATTTTTCCCTATGAACCCCTAACCGCAAAAGGAGCAATAACCATGACCATTCGCGTCGGTATCAATGGGTTCGGCCGCATGGGCCGTTTGGGCTTACGTGCCGCCTGGGGCGCGGAAGAGCTGCAATTCGTGCAGGTGAACGAGATCGTCGGGGATGCCACCTGCGCGGCCCATCTGCTCAAGTTCGATTCGGTGCACGGTACCTGGAATCATGAGTGCAGCGCCGAGGGCGGCCGCCTGGTGGTGGATGGCCAGAGCCTTGGCTACTCCAACAACGCCGCGGTGGGCGACACCGACTGGTCGGGGTGCGACCTGGTCATCGAGGCCACCGGCAAGTGGAAGACCCTCGACAAGCTCCAGACCTACCTCGACCAGGGGGTGAAGAAGGTGGTGGTGGCCTGCCCGGTGGAGGGGGCGCTCAACATCGTCTACGGGGTCAACGACCACCTCTACGACCCCGCCCAGCACGCCATCGTCACCGCCGCCTCCTGCACCACCAACTGCCTGGCCCCGGTGGTCAAGGTGATGCACGAGCGGATCGGCATCGTCCACGGCTGCATGACCACCATCCACGACATCACCAACACCCAGACCATCATCGACAAGGGCCACAAGGACCTGCGCCGGGCGCGCGCCCTGGGGCTGTCGCTGATTCCCACCTCCACCGGCTCGGCCAAGGCCATCACCAAGATCTTCCCCGAGCTCACCGGCAAGCTCAACGGCCTGGCGGTGCGGGTGCCGCTGCTCAACGCCTCGCTGACCGACTTCGTGTTCGTCGCCAAGCGCCCCGTGACAGTGGAGGAGGTCAACGGTTACTTCCGGGAGGCCGCCGCCGGCGAGCTCACGGGTATCCTCGGCTACGAGGAACGTCCGCTGGTCTCGGTGGACTACCTTAACGACCCCCGCTCCTCCATCGTCGATGCCCTCTCGACGATGGTGGTGGACGGCACCCTGGTGAAGATCTACGCCTGGTATGACAACGAGTGGGGCTATGCCAACCGGATGATGGACATCGCCCGCAAGTTGGCACGGATGCTCTGACCATGGACCTCGGCCTGCGCACCTACCTGGTGGTCACGGCGGCCTATTGGGCCTTCACCCTGACCGACGGCGCCATCCATATGCTGGTGGTGCTGCATTTCAACAATCTGGGGTTCAGCCCGCTTGAGATTGCCTTCCTGTTCCTCTTCTATGAGGTCTTCGGCATCATCACCAACGGGCTGGGGGGCTGGATCGCCTCCCATGTGGGCCTCAACCGCACCCTGGTCACCGGGGGGTTGTTGCAGGTCTTTGCCCTGGGCGCCCTGACGGTGGATCCCTCCTGGCTCAGCGTGGCCTATGTGATGACCGCCATGGCGCTCTCGGGTATCGCCAAGGACCTCAACAAGATGAGCGCCAAATCCAGCGTCAAGCTGGTGGTGCCCAAGGGCGAGGACGCCAACAACCGATTGTTCCAGTGGGTGTCGATTCTCACCGGCTCCAAGAACACGCTCAAGGGCGCCGGGTTCTTTCTTGGCGGGCTGCTGCTCTATCTCATCGGATTCCGCTGGACCATGGCCGGTATGGCGGCGGTGCTGCTGGTGGTCTACCTCTGGACCTGGTGGCTGCTGCCCGGCGATCTCGGCCGGGCCAAGGTCAAGGCCAAGATCAGCCAGATCTTCTCCAAGACCCGAGAGATCAACCTGCTGTCGGCGGCGCGCTTCTTCCTGTTCGGTGCCCGGGATGTGTGGTTCGTGGTGGGACTGCCGGTGTTCCTGCGCCAGGTGGTGGGCTGGAACCAGGTGGAGGTGGGCAGTTTCCTGGCGCTGTGGGTAATCGGCTACGGCTTCGTGCAGGCGGGTGCCCCGGCCCTGCTACGCAAGGGTCACGGTGGTCGCGGTCCCCAGGGCGCGAGCGCCCGCAACTGGGCCCTGCTGCTCGCGGCCTTGCCCGCCGGCATCGCGGTGGCCTTGATGCAGGGCTACGACCCGGCGCTTTCGCTGATCATCGGCCTTGGGGCCTTCGGGGCGGTGTTCGCCATCAACTCCGCGCTGCACTCCTACCTGATCCTGGCGTACTCGGACTTCGACAAGGTGGCCATGAACGTGGGCTTCTACTACATGGCCAACGCCGCCGGGAGGCTGGTGGGCACGGTGCTCTCGGGGTGGGTCTACCAGACCCAGGGACTGACGGGGTGTCTGTGGTGGTCCACCGCCTTCGTGGTGGCCGCGGCGCTCATCTCGTTCAAGCTGCCGGAGGTCAAATACGAGTTGCCCGAGGGCGCGGCGCTGCCCAAGGGCGGAGACTGAGCCGCGAGGCCGCGGTCTGCGCAGGGCCGGCGCGGTGCACGTGGAAACCCGCTCGTTGCTCACCTGCCCACTCTGTGGTGGGCAGCAAGAAGCGACGATGGCCCTCGATGCCTGCCAGTGGTTTTGGGAGTGTTCCCAAGGCCAGGGGCTGCTGCGGCCCAAGCCCGGGGATTGCTGTGTGTTTTGCTCCTACGCCAGGGTACCCTGCCCGCCGATGCAGATCGCGGCGGGACTGGCGGATAGGGCGGATCAGGCATGACCTGCTCGGCCTTTCCCATTTCCGCTCGGGATTCAAGTGGTGCCGCGCCTATCCGGCTCGAAGTTGATCTTTTCTGGAAGCGGTTCTCGGCCAGGGAGGGCGTGGGAGGCTACGAGCGCTGAACCACCCCTGAGGAAGCCATGCCCCTGACCGAAGATCCCGGCGCAACCGCCGCCGCGCCAACCCTGACCTCCTGGCTCCTCGGCCTGCCCCTTGCCGTCGCCCTGTGGGTTTTCACCTATGCCCACCTCACAGAGCTTGCGGACCTGGCGGTGGCCTGGCTGCAGCTCTCGCGCAACACCCACCTCGGCGAGGCGGTGCATTTCTTCCTCTACGACACCCCCAAGGTCCTGCTCCTGCTCACCGGGGTGGTCTTCGTCATGGGCGTGGTGCAGACCTTCTTCGCCCCGGAGCATACCCGCGCCCTGCTGAGCGGGCGCAGGCTGGGCGTTGGCAATGTGCTGGCGGCGAGCCTGGGCATCGTTACGCCCTTCTGTTCCTGTTCGGCGGTGCCGCTGTTCATTGGCTTTCTCTCGGCGGGTGTCCCCCTGGGGGTGACCTTCTCCTT
>Ga0208980_10000310_pt1 | contig 26524 bp, 28 predicted proteins | sample WetSurMetagenome_3_FD_187993 | JGI IMG/M metagenome (GOLD analysis project Ga0208980, IMG submission 187993) | Wetland microbial communities from Twitchell Island in the Sacramento Delta, sample from surface sediment Aug2011 Site A1 Bulk (version 2) | ecosystem: Environmental > Aquatic > Marine... | reverse complement strand
AGAGGCTAATATCGAGAAAGGTTCCGCAGAGCCCAACGTCAAAGTGGTAGGGAATCTACCATTTGAGGCCGCTGTCAGGATTGCCAACATGAAACTCGAAGGCATGCTCGCCTACGAACTGAAGACCGCGGTAAAAGAGGTCATCGGGACATGTGTGAGTATGGGAGTTACCGTTGATGGTAAGAAAGCCAAAGAGGTTTTCGCCCTCATCAATGAAGGCAAATATGACAGTGTTCTCGTGAAATAACATGAGAAAACCATAGGAGATCGAAAGGTCGCGAACTATGGAGGAATCTGATGGTCGATAGAGCCAAAATTTTACAAGCTGTAAATACGGCGATTGAAAAAGCGCCAGAGCGTAAATTCTCTGAGAGCATCGATATTACCATCAATCTCAAGAATATCGACATGGCGCAGCCGAAAAATCGTATTGACGAGACGATTCTTCTTCCCCACGGAATCGGTGAAAAAATCGGGATCTGTGTAATCGGGAAAGGAGATATTGTCACCCAGGCAAAGGATGCCAAGGTTGATCTGATTATCGGCCCTGAAGAAGTTGAACGGCTTGGCGGAGCACCCCGCGAAGCACGGAAAGTTGCCAGTACCTACCGGTATTTCCTTGCTGAGATGGCGGTCATGCCACAGGTCGGACGATATCTGGGTCCTCGGCTCGGTCCACGGGGCAGGATGCCGATGCCGATTGCCGGTAGCACCGACATCCGACCGATTGTCGAACGTCTGCGCAACTCGGTGAAGATCAGGACAAAGGACAAGACGGTCTTTTCTACAAAGGTCGGAACGACAGCTATGAAGCCTGAACAGGTCGCTGAGAATATCGAAGCGATCGTTAAGAGGATTGAATCTGTTCTCGAACAGGGTCCGCTGAATGTCCGTTCTGTGTTTGTCAAGACGACCATGGGTCCAGCAGTGAGGTTGGAATAATGGCGTTGTATACACACCACCTACCCTCCTGGAAAAAGGATGAGGTCGCTGATATCAAGGAGAACGTAAAAAAGTTCACGCTGATCGGTCTTGTCGATATGTACGGTATTCCGGCACAGCAGGTGCAGCAGATCCGCAGGAACCTCCGCGGCAAGGCTGTCATCAAGGTGACCAGGAACACGCTCATCAAGCACGCGTTTGAAGAGATTGGCGGCGATGTGAAAGGACTCACAAAATATGTGTCCGGTCACTCGGCACTCATCTTCACTAACGACAACCCGTTCAAACTCTTCAAGCAGCTGGAAAAGACCAAGACAAAGATGGCGGCAAAGGCCGGCGAAAAAGCGCCGGAGGATATCATCATCGAGAAGGGTCCGACCAGTTTCAAACCGGGTCCGATTGTCGGTGAGCTTCAGCAGGCTGGTATTCCAGCAGCGATAGAAGGCGGGAAAGTCAAGATCCGCGAGACCAAGACCGTCGTCAAGAAAGGCGGTGTCATCTCGGCCAAGCTCGCGACAATCCTTGCCAAGCTCGATATTAAGCCCATGGATGTCGGACTTGCACTGCAGGTTGCCTACCATGACGGTGACATCTTTGAGCCATCCGTGCTTGCCGTTGACGAGACCGTTATCCTCGGACAGATCCAGCTCGCAGGCCTTCAGGCGTTCAACCTGTCGGTTAATGCAGCGATACCGACGAAGGACACGATGGGCGCAATCCTGACCAAGGCGGTCAGGGATGCACGAGGCCTTGCAGTGGAAGCAGCGATCTATGAAAAAGACGTTGTTGATGCGATTATAGGTAAAGCGTACAGAGAAAGCCAGGCAGTTAAAAGCCTGGTAAAATAAGTATCAGATATTGAGGTGAACAAGATGGAGTATATTTATGCAGCACTTCTCCTGCACAAAGCAGGCAAGAAGGTCGATGAGAATGGCGTAAAGGCAGTCCTTACCGCCGCAGGTGTAGCAGCAGACGAATCACGCGTAAAGGCACTTATTGCAGCTCTCGATGGTGTAAACATTGAGGATGCAATCAGCAAGGCCGCCGTAGCACCGGTTGCAGCCGCAGCAGCACCTGCAGCAGCTGGCAAGGCAGCACCCGCAGCCAAAGAAGAAGCACCAGAAGAGCACAAGAAGGAAGACGAAGAGAGTGGCATGGCAGGGCTCGGTGCCCTGTTCGGATAATTCTCTTTTTCCCTATCTTTGCCCTTAAGTCAGTTTTCCTGTTTTTATTTCCTTTTGCTGGTTTTGTTGTGGTGTACTGAAAGTAAAACAGTTCCGGCTCTCTGGAATTCCGTTTACAATGATATAAAATACCAAGCAGGCAAGATGATGTTTGGACCATGCCTCACTCTGCCCGAGAAGCCCCTGCACTTAGAATTATGATGACGTAGTACTTGTTCAGGAGTTATTTCAATTCCGCCGGGGAGCTTCAAATGGGCGGGGGTGAAATTTCCTGAGCGTTAAACCTGTTAATTGAGAACTTCCTTTGAAAAAAGGATAGTCGGATATTCTAAGAGAAATCCATCATTTATATTTACGACAAATACCCACATCTCCGTTATTACCCCATCATAGCGGTTAAGGAACTAAAAAATGCTGAATGTTACTTGCCCCACCGTCCCTCGGAGTGGCCCCCAAGGCGGTCATTTTCGTACCTGACCTTTTTTCATGATCGTGGAGTGAACCTGATTCTTTTATGATCATTTTTCCCGAACCCGATTCGGCACAAATTATAAAACCAAAGGTAGTAAACAGACACTTTATAGGAAATAAATTATGGACTGGCTCTTAACGCTTGGAATATTTTTCATAATAATTGCGGTTATATTTGTGATTCTTGGATTTATCGGCAAGGTAGCATGGACAATAGGAAAGTGGCTTATTATCATCTTTATTATCCTCGCGATAATTTCCCTGATCATAGGAAAACCGCTGTATTAACCTTTTTTTTTAAAAAAAAAATCCATGATGAAGGGCAACCTGACGAAGCAATAAAAAAAAGAAGTGTGATGAAACAAGATGGGTTTCTACATCTTGCCACTGACGGCCAATGCACTTTTAATCGCCGCTTCCCATTTCTCGGCGTTTGCAACATAGATATTTGTTGGTTCAACACTCCCTTCAAACTGCATCTGAAGCTGTTTTCCCCCGGGAGCTGAAACCGCGTTGATGGTTCCCAATGCTTTATCGATCTTGACCTCGGTGGTTTTTGACAGGAACCCTCCGGTTTTTACATCAAGGAGGATCCTTGTATTGGTCATATAAAGTATTCCCTTGCCAAAGAAATCAGACTTTGCATCATCCTGCATGATGATCTTTTCACCCGGAAGTAATTCCATTGTGGTTTCACCAAACTATAACCATGTCCGAGTGGTTAATAAATATGTCGCGTCCTTCCTGAGCTTTGGAAGGACTGCAGTTTTCTTTAGAAAATTTCCTTACACAAAAAAAACTCTTCATAATACCTGAGATTTTTCGAATATGTATCCAAGATTTTTTAGAGTCATGGCAAAAAATTGCAATCATTTTATTGATAGTAACGAGTTTTCTAAGAGTCCAGCTTATGGGATATCCGTCAAACCGGCACGCCGACATAAATGTTGTGTTTGACCGCTACGATCTTCACCTTGACATGTCCGGACTCTTTTGGGCAGTTGTATATGGATACTACCCGGTCCCGTGCAACACCGAGCATCTCACCGTGTATCCACCCCGGTGCCCGGATCTCGACTGTCACTTTCTCCCCTTTGGAAAAGACAAGTGGAATGAAGGGGCGCCTTACCATCCCAAAGTCCCTGACAGAGTCGAGCTTGAGTTTTATCCCGAACTCCCTCTCCCATGGTTTGATGCTCTGGTTATAGAACTGCCACCAGCTCTGGGCTTTCACCCCTTTAGGTGATCTTCCGTACCGGTAGTGCTCGAACTTCTGGATACCAAGCGGGGGGAACCGCTTGCCGGCACCAATCTCCCGTGCAAACCGGATCAGTTTTGGGATCTCGGCATCATTGATTCCGGGTATGAACACGGGTGCGATGAGCAGGTCAATCCTGCTCCTGACGACCGCCCTTGCAGCATCGGTAATCTTTTCAATATTATACCAGTCAACACCTGCAAGCAGCTGTGCAATTGCCGGGTCAAGAGCATGAAGAGAAAGGTTTATTCGGTCAAGTCCCGCCCCTTCAAGTGCTGCGATCTTTGCCGGGGTGAGGAGAGTGCCGTTGGTCTGGAGCGAAATGACACTTACCTCATCAATCTGCCTGAGCGCCGCGATGAGTTCGGGAAGATACGGGTACATAACCGGTTCACCCGGTGAATCGATATGGCATTCAACACCCGGTCCTTTGAACTGGGAAATCTCCTTAACAGCTTCTGCCAGGTACGCCATCTCAACTTCATAGCTGGTGGCACGTGTGGTTGATTCAGGCCCGGCATCCACAGAGCAAAAGGGGCAGTTTAAGTTACAACCGCAACTAGGGCGTACCTGCAGGAGGCTGGTACCACGGTCTATGATCCCAAAGTAGAGTGAACCGACAAGGGGGATATCGGATTTGCGGGTAATTCTGAAGTGGGTCATGAAAAAGCGGCGTAATTTAGAAATAGTGGTTCTTTCTCATATTTTTTTGAGCCGGTACCCTCTCCATTCACCTCTGGTAAACTGTGGAGATGGATCTTTTATCCGGGCAAATACGAATTCAAATGCGTCCTGTTCCACACTGTATCGTGAGGTTTTTGTGCTGTACCGGATGAATGCATCATACATTTCAGCTCTTGGGATGCGAGCCAATGGATCCGCGATGAGTTGTTCATGGTGAAAACGCCAGATCCCATCAAATTCCCTGTCTTCGTTGTTAAGTGGCTGTGCAACTTCCAGTTCAGTGTTTTCTGAAGCCTCCTGTTTTTCTGACACGCATTGGAGATCATGATAAAAATCCCGTACGGTTGCAAGGCCCTGGCGGAGGTCGTTCAGCTCCATCTCGAGTTTTTTGATCTTCCATTCATGATTGATTATCTGATCAGATAGCTCCATGGCTGGTGGTATCCTTTTTACTTTCTTCCTGATAAACAGCACGCCTCTTGAAGGTCCTGTGCATTTTTAACTCCTGTTTTCCCGAAATTTCCCTGCATACACGCACTGTCCGAACGAAACGCAACCATCCCCGAGCGGATAGTCCGCGTTGATAACACATTCACAGGAATGTGAAGTTATTTCCTTTCGGATGGTCTCCCGGATTGCATGGTTGTAGGCAACGCCACCGCTCAGGGCGATCTTTTTCATCCCTTCCCGGTCAGCCGCGTGAAGGGCGAGCTGTGCGACTCCACGGGCGAGGTTGTACTGGAAGGAAGCTGCAATATTCCGGATTCCCCTTATATCCCCTTCCGGTACTGCCCGTAAGCGGGCAAACGCTGTCTGCATGAGGGAACGGCTTGAAAGCATCTCACAACCGTTCAGCATGGTAAACAGGAGATCCCACGGTTCGGCCTTTCCACCAATCGCAGCGGATTCAAGTTTCATGGCAGGTTCACCGTCGTAGGTACGCTCCCGGCAGATCCCCAGCAGGGCGGCAGCGGCATCGAGCACCCGACCGGTGCTGGTGGTGCTCATGACATTGAAACCCCGCATAACCTGTTTCCTGAGCACGCCAAGCTCAACATCAGACCAGCCGCGTTCACCAAGGAGCGACAGTGTATTGTTTTCCGGCAGGATGCCGTAGAGCATCCGTTCGGGAAACCGTGTTGCAAGATCTCCTCCAGGCATGGCAACCGGCTCCAGATGGGCAACGCGTTTGAGATCCGGCACCTGCCCGGAGAAGATCTCGCATCCCCAGACTGCCCCGTCATCACCATATCCAACCCCATCAATCGCAATGCCGATGCAGGGTTCGGTTGTTGTTGCTGCGACATGCGCACGGTGGTGCTGTACCGGGATGAGTTCAAGGCCGTGGTCTGAAGCGATCTCACGGGCGAAACGGGTAGAGAGGAACTGGGGGTGCAGGTCATGAGCTACCACATCAAATTTTGCCCCGAGAAGCCTCTGCAGGGTCCTCACCGTTTCCTGCAGGTACTCAAGCGTTGCCGGATTACGTACGTTTCCTACATGAGGGGACGTGATCGCAAACCCGTTTTTGTAGATTGTCGCATTCGCATTCAGTTCCGGACCCACCCCGAGGATGCAGAGGTTCCCCAGATTTATCGCTGTCCGCTTCGGGGCAATTCCCCGGGAGAGCCGGATGATGTAGCCGTCCCGCATCACTGAGTCATCACACCTGTTCACGATTGCACGGTTGTGCGTGAGGAAAAAGTCCGCATCCCGGTTCAGCTTTGCCATCGCCTGATCAATATCCGTTATCATCGGATAGCCAGGCATATTGGCACTGGTCATAATGAGCAGCGGGTGTTTCAGGTGGGAGAAGAGCAGGTGGTGAAGTCCGGTATACGGCAGCATACAACCAATCGTATGGAGATTGCTGATTACTGCATGGGCTGTCAGATCCCTTTTTTTTACAACAACAATCGGATGGACCGGACTTTCCAGGATTCGTTTATCCTGCCGAGAAATGGTTGCCAGCTGGTCAAGATAATCCGGGCGCACCATGATGGCAAAAGGTTGTTCGATTCTACCCAGACGACGTTTTAGTTCATCGGCAGATTCTTCGATGCACGCCAGGTGAAATCCTCCTACCCCCCGAATTGCAAGGATCCGACCTGCATCGAGCAGTTCCGCTGCCTCACGGATTGGATCCTGGCCTTCAACCTTATTTCCGAGATTATCGGATAGTACGATTTCCGGGCCACAGGTGCTGCAGGCGATTGTCTGTGCATGGTGGCGCCGGCAACCGGGATCTCCATATTCCTGTGCGCAGATTGGGCATGAAGGAAATTCTGCCATGGAAGTCCGTTCACGGTCGTACGGGATTTCATGGATGATACTGTAACGGGATCCGCAGTTTACACAAGACGTTGCCCAGTAATTTTTATACCTCCCGCCTTTTTGGAAAATATCGGCAATACACTCACCACAGATCGCAACGTCTGGAGGGATCATGCCGGTCAGAGAACCGGTACCGCTCGGCAGTATGAAAAATCCTTCAGGAATTTCCTGCATGACCGAAGTGACTTCAACGGAATCGATCCGGGAGAGCGGGGGACCGCGGGAGACTGCAGCTAAAAACGTTTCAAACTGCTCTCCCCTTGCAAAAATCTCCACTTCACTGCCGAGATTTTTGACCGTACCTGCAATCCCCAGTGCATATGCCTGTGCATAGACAAACGGGCGAAACCCGACACCCTGGACAATTCCGCGAACTGTGATTTTACCCGTTTTTTGCATGGTTGTGCCGCAAAAATTTATTGATTCAGGGTACCATATAATTATAGGGTTTTATCGTGCCGGGCCATATTCGAATTGTAAACGATCCCGTTGAGCTTGTTCCTCTCCTGATGACATTCAACGACCCATCTTTTAAAAAGGTCTATGAACTATTGAACAAATCATGGATGACTGAAGACGAGATCCGTGCACACGTCAATAATGATAGTATTCCGCTGTGTCTCCAGATTTTGAAGAAGGGAAACCTTGTGGAGGAACAGTGGCGGATGCCAAAACCCGGGGCAAAACCGCAAAAAGAGTTCCGTTCAACGTATAACAAGTTCCGTGCGAACTTCCAGTGCAACCTTTCGGATCTCTCCGATATTTTGTACATCTCACTTTCCAATGACGAGAACCTCCGTGAAGTCGTGGAGAAGATTGAAGGAGAACTCGGCAAGGGTAATAGTTCCATTAACGACCTCTCCCGGAAATTCAGTGTCAGCCCGGTCTTTATCAAAGGACTTGCCAAACGGATCATTCACATGGATGTCAAGGGACAGGGACTGGTGCTGCTTGACACTGGGCGCTAAGGATCCACTTTATTCTATTTTGCGCAGCAAACGCGAGGTGTCGCGACTCCAGATTCTTGTAGAGATTGCCGAGCACCAGCCGGCAGTCCGTCAGCAGGAGATTGCAGAAAAACTGGGTGTTACCCCTCAGGCGATCTCAGAGTATATACGGGAACTTGTGGATGAAGGGAAGGTCTCTGCGAGTGGCAGGGGCAATTACGAGGTGACCAAGGCAGGTATCGAATGGGTTCTGGAAAATGCCGAGTCGCTCGAATCCTATGCCCGGCACATCAGGCGTGATATTATCCAGCAGGTCTCGGTCTGGACAGCCATTGCTGCCGAAGACTTAAAAAAAGAAGATCAGGTCGGCGTATATATGAAAGCCGGATTCCTCTATGCGGGAAAAAAACCACTTGCAGCAACCGGGACGGTCATTGCGGATGCAAAAAAAGATGAGGATGTCGGTGTTGCACGGTTAAATGGGATCATCGATCACAAGGAAGGGATGATTCATGTCTGCAAAGTACCCCGGATCCTGCACGGGGGTTCTAAAAAGATAAAAAGGGACAAGCTGCTGGAAGTCATTGGCGGGGCCGGCATAGTCGCAGCGGTAGGTCTTGAGGCTTATATAGCGCTGATAAAAGCCGGGAAAAAACCCGATATGTTCTTTGGTGCACGGGAAGGCGTCATTGAGGCAGCATTCCACGGGATTGATTGTGTAATTGTCATCGTTGACGAAGAGTTCACGGACTTTTTAAAGAGACTGGAGAGCGTGGAACTCTCGTACGTGATCCATGATCTGATCTCACCATGAAGATTCTTGTTCAGCCCCAGAAAGGTGGCAGTTACAAACTTCTCCTGTATGATGGCCGACATGTGCTGGGTGCCGGGTTTGTTGATCTGACGGATACCCCCCGGGGACCACGCCCGACAAAGTACCGTCTTAAGTGGGGCACCAAGAAAGAGTATCGACATACGCCTTCAAAAGAACTGATTGCCCGTCTGCGTGAGGCAGATGTCCGTCTGGTCAAACCCGATCCGCAATTTGAAACATTTCTTGGAGATTTTCAGATCAAAGCCGGGTTTGTTGACGCCTGCCGTATGTGCCTGCTGGACGAGCGGTTTACCCAGTTACATGAGGAAAATTCTGTTACGTTTGGTAAAGGTGAGAAGATTTGTCTTGAGTGCGGGAAGCGTGAGCTGCGCCGTGAAGTTTCTCATATGGGCAGGCTTGGTCTGGAAGGGTATGCTCACCTTGAGAACCTGCTCCTCACGTTCCGCAATCTTGACCGGGTATTAGCGACACTGCAGCCCGACAAGCTTACCATGAAAGCGGCGCTCTATGACCGGCTCGAACCGCACCCGGTCATGACGACTGCCGCAATCGGGGAACTGCCCCTCCCGCGGCAGTTTGTTCAAGCAAGCGGGGTTTCCCAGCTCATGCCGGCCCAGCAGCTTGCGGTGGAAGCAGGTCTTCTGCACGGTAAGGACCTGCTGGTGGTTGCCGCGACGGCAAGCGGCAAGACCTTCATTGGTGAGATGGCAGGAATCAAGAATTATCTTGAAGGACGGGGAAGGATGCTCTTTCTCGTTCCGCTGGTAGCTCTTGCAAACCAGAAATATGAACGGTTTACCGACCGGTATGGGAAATTTGCAAAGTCCGGGCTCCTCACCGGAGTGAGCAGGCTCAACCTACCCGAGACCCGGAAAATTGGTGACAGGAACCCACAGTCCCCAATCATTGTTGGGACGTATGAAGGGGTGGATAACATGATCCGATGCGGGCAGAAGATGGCCAACATTGCGACCGTGGTGATTGATGAGGTACAGATGCTCGAGGATGCAGATCGCGGGCACCGCCTCGATGGCATGATCGCCCGACTGAAGTATCTCGCCCCTCAGGCACAGTTCCTCTACCTTTCAGCTACCATCGGCTCCCCAAAAACACTGGCAAAAAAATTAAACTGTAGTCTTGTCCGCTACGCTGAACGTCCGGTGGGGCTGGAACGGTATCTCCTTTTTCTCGAGCGCAAACAGAAAATTCCGACCATCAAGCAGATGACAACCGAAGAGTACAAGCGGACATCATCAAAGGGATTCAGAGGACAGACCATCATCTTTACCAACGCCCGGGCCCGCTGCCATACGATTGCCGATGCACTTGGGATGAGGGCTGCTGCTTACCATGCCGGTCTCACGTCCCAGGAGCGGAGGGATGTTGAGACAAAGTTCCTGGGCGGGAAACTCATGGCCGTGGTCACAACCGCAGCGCTCGGTGCGGGTGTAGACTTCCCGGCATCGCAGGTGATCTTCGATGCGCTTGCCATGGGCAGGGACTGGCTCTCGGTTCAGGAATTTAACCAGATGGCGGGCAGGGCGGGAAGACCAGATTTCCACGATCTCGGGAGGGTAGTTCTCCTTGCTGAGCCGGGAGGCACCTATTCCCGGGAGAACCCGTTTACTGAAGAGGAGGTAGCAATCCGCCTTCTCAAAGGAGAGATGGAAGAGGTAGCTCCCGAGCATGATTTCGAAAAGAGTTCGGAGGAATACGTGGCGAATGCGGTTGCCTGTAACGGTGAGGAAGCCGATCTCAACCGAATTAACGCGATGATGGTCGGCAGCGTTGAACCGGTATTGCCCGAGCTGATTGCACACCGTCTTGTCGAGAAGCGGGGAACCCGGCTAGTCATGTCACCGCTTGCAAAGGTCATGGCGGAACATTTTATCGGTATGGAGCGCCTCCTTGAGATCCTCCGCCTCACAAAATTCATGGATGATCCGGTAGATGTGATCGCGGAGCTTGAGAGCGAGGACGTTCATAAAGAGAAGAAGGCGGATCCAAAGAAAGTCGGCGTGAAACAGAAGATGCATCTTCCCAAGGGGCATAAAAGACGATGAGACAGTATCTCCGTATTTACGATAAATTTTTAAAAGAAAGGATACCCACGGTACGTCTGCTCGCAGAACGATGCAGTGAATGAAAAATCACAATTTTTTGCCAGAACCTATTTTAGCAACCGCGAACAAGTTTCGCTTTCTTCTTCGATTCAACATAAAAGATTATTATTTCAGCGATGCTTGTCGCCATACCTTGACTTTAATTTTTTACATAAAGTCATTTCTGAAGTACTCTGCATGGGTAGCGGTAGTAAACTGCACCGAGTACGCCATTTAACGCAATTTTTTCTTTTATTTAAAAAAATTCATTCAATTAAAGCAAAAACAAAAATAGAAATTTTTTTATACTATAATTATATAATAATTTTATCCTGGGGTAATTATGCAATACCGGTATTTCATTGCAATCGTCACACTCGTCTTTGCAATCGTGATGACAAGTGGATGCACGGGTCTTTTGATGGGAGACTTAAAAGCTGAGATACATGACAATTCAGCCGTAACGTTACCACTTCCCGTCTCCAGCGTCCTGTCAGTCATCACTAGCCAGGACACTGCAATGCTGCCCGTTAACCAGTCTCCGACTGATGAAAAAATGCACACCTTTTTTGGTAATCCGCTTTCTGGTAATTTTCCGTTTCACGTGAAATCCAATACGGCAGAACCCTCAGGGATTACTACAGATGATACAACTCCTGAATCAGACCCATCACTTCACGTTGTTGAAACCGGCATTACCCTGAAATCTCCACCGGGAGCATTGGTTATACCACATTCAGGAACTGCATCCTGTATCCCCGTCCCCGGAGCAAAGGTTGGGGTGACTCTTGTCGGAACTCCTAATAAAACACACATTGCGGATTGTATAACGCAGGAAAACGGAGATTTTTCATTTTATGTGCCACCTCCTAGGGAAAAATCCGAAATCACCTTCAATACGTTTAATTTCGAAATCACCGCACCCGGGTATAATCTCCCGGCAGGGTCTTCAAATGTAGTTACCGACCTAGCAGATGTCTCGGAAGGTCCGTTGTATACGTTTAATGTATGTTACCAGCTGCCAAGCGAACCAAACGCCATAGCAGTTACCCGCGGAGGCATCGCTATCACAGGCAGAATCAGTGAATAATCAATACTATCTGCTATTCACTATTGTTCCGGGTTTTACCCGTTAACCCGCTGGATCGCTGAAAAACGTTCCAGCAGGCTCTTATGCCGGGTGAACACGACAGACCCAGAGATCGTAAATAGGGTCAGAAGGGTTCTCGGTTATTTCCGTATCCCGTTCGATCTCCTTTCCCCATTCCTGGATCAGAAGCGCTTCCTTCTCTGTCCCTACCGTGATCAGGGTTTCCCGGGTTATCGTACAGAGTTCCTCAATGATCCGAACCCACATATCCTGGGAAAACGTGTTGATCTCCCCCATCATGATCCCGATTCCTTTCGGTACCGGTTCGATATACCGCGAGGCGATGGTCGCATCGATCCACATCGTCTCTTCGGGAAGCAGTCGCTTTTCGGTAAGTCCCCGGGAGAGCAGGGACTCATCATTGTCATAGGAAAGGGGAGAAAATCCAAGATCACGCAGGACAGTTGATCCGACACCTGAACCGCAGCAGCAGTCAATACAGGTCTCTCCCTGGCTTGTTCCCCAGACGCTGGTGATGAGGTTTTTTAATATTCCGTGCCGCAGGGGATTGAGATCATCCATTGCCGGGGGAATTTCGGCAACCAGGGCATTGCTGAAGTTCTCGCGTACAGCCGCTGCCCAGGCCGCCCGGTCTTCCTGGAATATTTCCCCGTTTACGCTCTCGAAAAGTTCGATAAGTGCAACGGAAGGGTTCCTGCACAGGAACGAAGCGGTGATCCAGCCATCAGATCCATGGAATGCCAGCGCTATCGGTTCTTCATGCTCATCTAACAGAAGACGCCCCTCATCCGCCTGAGTTTCTGCAAGGATTGTGTTGAACCTCCCATCTGTCAGTGCGGAAAATTCAGGTTCGATGAACCTGACGGAATCGATCCCAAGGATCTCTGCGGCTCTCATGATCCCCGCTCGATACGCATACCATGCGGGGCTTCAATAGTACCGTCAACGGTTGCCTCTTCATGGAGCACAATGGATTTTGCAATTACGTCACCGAGGATATGAGCTCCCTTCTTCACGTAGACCGTACTGCCGCTCTCAACATTCCCGTGAACGGTGACACCATCAACAACCGTGATACGGTTTTTTGCCCGCAGGCTCCCGAAGATGACCGAGTTCTGCTGGACATCTATGGAACCTGCCCGGATGTTGCCGTGAAGCCGGCAGCCTTTCCCGATCTTCATGGTGGAAGGGACAGCAAAGAGCTTCAGGTTCAGCTTCGAGCGGGCAGGTATCATAAGCGGGATCCCCCTCTTCTCCTCCTCTTCAGAGAACAGGTCATCGATGATCCTGTCCAGCTCTTTTTCATTTTCTATCCTCAAAAGCGTCATTAAGTAGATGATGATGAACATGAATACCGGCATCGGGTTTCTTATTTCCACGTCACCTTGCGCCTCAAATCCCTCTTTGATTTCGACTTTTTCCCCAATGTCCAGGGCCCCGGAAACGACCAGCTTCCCGGCAATATGCACTCCTTCCCCAATATAGGCGTCCTGTTTGGCAATCACGTCGCCCCCGACATCACACCAGTTGCCAATCCGTACGTCCCCGTTTGCCCAGACATACTCGCGGATCTTTGAGGATTCCCCTATGTAGACATCGGCTCCCCGCAACCCGTATTCGATCTGGCAGAATTCACCGACAACGATGTTCCGGTCTGTCTTGATACTGTGCTCCTGTAATTCTGTCCCGTCAGGCAGCAGGCAGTGCTTGTGCCAGTTTTTTACAGTTCTCTCTCTCATCTGTCCCCCGAAATGTTCATCATGCCCCGAATTTGTGTGACTTGTTTATCAGATCGAGGGCTGTTGGCAGAAGTGCTCCACCGGTAATGCGGTTAAGTCCTCCGTGTGCACAGGAATATTCATCGAATTGTATCACATCATCTACCCTGACTCCCTCTCCGTGAATGAGCACTGGTACAGGATCAGCGCTATGATCTTTGATAGTACATGGGGTGGAATGGTCGGCACAGATGACAACGATGCATTGGGGAAGATTCAACAGGGGTGCAAGGGCGGAATCGGTTTTTGTGATGAAATCGCGTTTCTGCCCGGCAAGCCCGTCATGCCCGGATTCGTCAGCTCCCTTGATATTGACAAGAACAAAATCTTTTGTTTTCAATTCTTCTATCGCTGCTGCAATCTTTCCGGGAATATTGCTGTCCTGCGACCCGGTGATTCCCTTCACAGAAATACGGGAAAGCCCGACAGAGCTTCCTATACCATTGATCAGGCTTGCAGCCGATATCACGCTACCGGAAAGCCCGTATCTCTTTGAGAATGGTTCGAAATGTCCCATCTCACCGGCTCCCCGCATCAGCACGATGTTTGCCGGGGGTAATCCCTCTTTTAAGCGTTTTTTGTTGATAGCATGGTCAAACAGGATTCTGGTGGACTGACGGATGAACTCATTACAGGCAGTGGCCGTTTTGCCATCAGCTTCTGACTGTCGGACTGGTTTTATCGTAAGCGGAGCCACACCGTCCTTTTTCGGGTCGTTGGACGAAACGCAGTGTCCGAGTCCTTCACCTTTGAGCGCCAGTGATGCCCGGTGTCCTGCACCGGAGCGGAAACTAACCTCGACGCCAAAGGCTGAAAGGTCTACACCGTCCTGGATTGCGGTACTCAGTTCAGTGGTGTCATGGATTCTTCCTGCACGGCGATCGGTAATGATCCCGTTTTCTGAAATAGTGGCATAGTTGCAGCGGAATCCGATCATCCCGGGATCCATGTGGATGCCGGTCCCTTCACATTCAAGGGGACCTCTTCCCGTATAATGCTGGTACGGATCGTATCCCAGCAGAGCGAGATGAGCGGTATCGGATCCCGGGCGGACTCCAGCTGCAATGGTATCCATTATACCGCAGATCCCTTCCCTTGCGAGCCGGTCTAGTACCGGCTTTTTTGCTGCGGTAAGGGGTGTGTGTCCTCCGAGCTCAGGGCAGGGGCGATCAGAAATGCCGTCGAGAACGACAAAGAGGATCTTTTGGGCGGTCATTCGTATGGAATGGTTGGATGTAGTGACTAATTATGTTTCTCTGGTTGGATGATAAAAACCGGGGATTTATCCTGAAAATATCCTCGTTTTGAGGATTAAACGCCACGTGTAAGGGAGTGTTCCGGCTCATCGCGGCAGGACATTTGCGGCGTCGGGGTTTGAAGGGTAAAGCCCCTGGTAATTCCACCTGTTTTTAAACAGTCACGTGTCACTGGGATCGCCAGTCTCCTTTAAAGGAGGGAAATCCCGGGATGGCCAGTAATCGAAGTTCATACTCGATTAAAAAAAAAAGAAGATCCTTTTAGTATTACACGGTTGAGATTCGTGCTGCGATCGGTTCGACCTTGGATTTGATGATCTCAACCCTTCTGGTAGGGTAAATAGTCTTGACCGCTTTGAAGAGATCCCGTGAGATCTCACCAGAAGCAATCCCGTTGACGAGTGTGGTCAGGTCCCATGCTGCTGCCTGGGCAACGACCGTGTCGGTGATGGCTTTTCTGATTGCATGCTCCTGAGTAATGTTCGCACGGGCAAACGTGTAGCAGCTGATAGTCAGACGCACTTTCTTGCCGTCTTTTGTGAGGAGCGGAACCTGGCAGTCAACGCGGGAGCTCCGGCGCTTGACAAGGGAGCGAAGGTAGTCCCGGGTAACTTCGTGGCCGACAAATTCAGTATATGCCGCATCACCGGTCACGGTTGCGATCTTAAAGCTCATCTTAATGTGCTGTTTTGCATAATCATTGGTAATCTCACCAAGCGTTGCCTGCATGATCCTGCCAACTACGCTTTCAGCATCGTTTGCAATGGTATCACCGATGTACGCCTTACCGAGATTGTCGGGGACATACACCTTGAACCAGCTTTTGGCTTTCCAGCCTTCTACTCTTCTTCCAACCTGTTTTTTCTTTGCCATGGTATCACCTGGAGGAATTCCTCCCTGAACTTTTTTTCTTGCAACCGCATTCTTTCCCGGAGTATCTGACCGGGTTATGCGGTCGTTATTTCCTTTGAGTATCTGCAGATTGTTGCGAAAAAGACGAACAGGTCTCCTCCGCAATTGCCAGATTCATGAGGTAGTCGTCTACGGATGCGATGACCGACCTGAGCTGTGTGCCGGTAATTACTGTCGTCACGGTATCCTCTTCAGCGGTTGTGGTCATGCTGGGGAGGTTGTCCGGCGCTAATGACGAGGCAACACATCGTGCATTCCTGTGCATTGTCGTGATCCTGCCGTTGATCTGCATCATGAGGCAAGTTCCTCCTGCCAGCCTTTGGTAAACATACCCATCTTCCCGCAGGGAATAGTTGCCCCTGCCCTGCGGATGTGCCCACCGCCGGTACCCCCGCATGCAGCTGCGAGCGAACTGACAAGCGGTCCGAGTTCCCGTACAATTCCTGCAGGACAGCGTGCCGAAATTTTGCAGGATTCGCCGGTATGTGCATACACGAGTACCGGCCACATGTTGATAAGGTCACGCGCAAGGATATCTGCGACATCGCTTGCCAGGGTAACGTCCTGCACTTCATAGACACCAGCCGGACCTTCAGCGGGGTGCAAATGCCGGATCGCATCGATCACGTTCATGCGGTGCTGACGGGCTATCTCCCATGCCTGGTCGAGATAATGGGAGGATCGAAGGCAGAGGGTTGCCCCGATATCGCCACGACCGGTTTTCCCGCAGGCATCAATCACTGCTGTGAGTGCATGGGCATCCTCAATCACCTCGCGCTGGAGATGGTAAGTATCACCGTAGATCATATCGATACTTGCCCGTGTCGCGTTTGGTGCGGCTTCCAGTACTATGCGTGAGAGCAGGATGTCGAGCCGGCTGGCATTCTCACCTTTTGCCTGGTCCTGTGCCTGACCGATGAGATCAGCGATGAGCTGTTCGCCTCCGCTGATCCCGTCGAGATACGGGCTGGTTGCCGTATACCACCGTTCGGTCATGTCCCTGCCAGGGAGAGTGAGTCCACGGTCCGGAACGATGATACCGTCGGCGATACCGTCATTGAAGATCTCAAGGTTTTTGCCTGTTATCTCCTGGCCGTCACCGATGATGCCGGGTATTACAAGCCCCGACAGATCGCGGTTGTCTCCCATTTTCTGGGCTACAAGATACGCCATTCCTGCTCCGGACAGTTCACGGTCACCATCAATTCCTGCCAGCCTCGGGTTTGCGTGGAATGTTCCCTCAAACTTCGGGAGATGGTGATCTACCACCATTGTTGCAGCGGGGAGGTCTGATATTGCCGCCCCGAGATCGCAGAGCAGGTGGCCAGCTTCTCCTTTCAGCTCTGCAGGATTGATTTCATGACGGATCCTCAGCCGGAACCGGATGCCTGCCCGTTCCATCGCATGGCAGAGGATCGAGCCGGCTGCTATGCCGTCTGCATCATGGTGTGCGTAGACCTCGACAAACTCCTGGCGCCGGATCTGATCTGCAACCGTTTCTGCGATGGTTTCAAGGGGCATGGGTATTCTCTGAAAGACGATTGTTCCTTATCTTGACAACAGAATTTCTGCGGTCTCAGGTTTGTAGACAAATTCCTGCGGTAGTTTCTTTGTTCCCCGGTAGTACCGCACAAGGCGTCGGATCTTCGATTCAGTCAGGTTCAGCTGCCGCTTGTTGTGCAGGTCTTTCTTGTTGTCACCCAGATGCTTGCGCAGCCCGAGTGCTTTTATCATGAGATCGCGGAGATCTTCGGGAATCTCGGATGCAACCTTGTTCTCTTTTAAAATATCACCGATACGCTTACCTAGGGCAAGTTTCACGTCAGGGACGCCGTAGCTATCCCGCAGGACAAGCCCAATTTTGCTGCTCGATGCGCCTTCCTTGCGGAGATCCAGGATCACTTTGGTGATCGCCTTTGCGTCCATATTGGACCACGCGGGTGCCTGTTTCCGGTAGGGGCGGACAGAGCATGACTTGCCTCTTCTTCGAGCATGCATTCGTGCCATACAATAGCCTCCTAAACTCTTGTGTAAGTCCAGAAAAGTCGAGTATTATTACTGACTCCCTGTAATCCCAAAGCCTTGGTTGAGGCCGTGCTCAAAAAAGCACGTCGGACTTACATCTGTCAGCACAATATGTAAAAGTGCTTGACTCTATTTGGGTTAAGCAATTATAAGGGTTGCGATGGTTTTTCAAGTCAATTTCTCAATGCAATTTTTGCGGAATTTTGGATAAAGGAGCGGGTGGAATACAATTCGAATTATGAAGTCTGCACTCACTATTTTGGGTTATGGTTTTAGTAATTCGAAACCGATCAGATATGATATCTCTGAGTTTCTTCCAACTTTTCCAAACAGAATGCGTCTGGTATTGCTCGTCTTTCTCATAGAAAAAATTATATATCAAGTAACGCATTTCCATGTACCCCTACATTAATTAAATAGTATTGTTTGTGATCTGCCTGTTTAATCATGAATATGAATGAGGTGGAGAAATGGAGACAGAAGTAAGTTGTCCAATCTGTTCAAGTAAAAATGTGTATAGTCTCCTGAATTCTCTCCGTTGTAAAAGATGCGGAAATATATGGAAAGAGGAAAAGAAAAATGGCAGTAAATTTGTTACATATGAAGTTGAACCGTCGATCAATAATCAAGTAAGATCAATAACAACCAAAGATGATATAGAAACAAAAATGGAAAAAAAACTGGCTGAATATCTCAAAAAATTTAATGGAAAATTCTGTCTGGAAAAAATTACCTGGAGAATCGGGGATATTTCATTAGCTATGTTCAGGAGATATCTGAAAAATTGCGTAAAAAACAGAACTTTAGAAGAAAAGAAAGATGGATACGGAGTACTGTGGTATTCACGACCTTTTAAAATAAAAAAATGATCCTGATCCTCTGCCCTTGTTTCCTGATACAGATGGTGAAAGGGGTATCGCAGGAAATGTTTAAAACAGGGTTTCTTTTCATTAATCGGCAGGTATGGTTGATCGCTATTGAGATCCGCCAACCAAAAGGTGCTATTAGGGCATATTTTAAACCCTGAAATTGCGGTATTTTGCCAGAAAAAAAACAATAATAGTGTATTTAAAAAAACTTGGTCATATATTGGCATTTTTTTGCAACTATATCCAGATCACTGCATCAAAAAAGGGGAAATCCGGGTTCATTCAGGGCTTTGTTGGAATCCGGAATGCTCATGTCGGTTTCAAACCCTGAAAAAACAAGCATATCTGGAATTCATTAAAAAATTCTCTACAAGGTAAGTTGTTTCGCACCATTGAACGGAATCACAAACAATTGATATCTCATGTCGAGTGTTGTGCATTTCGAGATCCCCGCAGATGACCCGGAACGGGTTGCGGGGTTTTATGGAAAAGTACTTGGCCGGGAAATTCAAAAATGGGAAGGTTCGATGGATTACTGGCTGATCTCAACAGGAAAGGACCGTGAACCGGGAATTCATGGAAGTATTGCAAAGAAAAAAGGACCGCCCCGATTCTGGAGTTCTGGTAACCGCACAGGATGAATCTGTTGATGCCTGTCTCAAAAAGATTGCCGCAGCCGAAGGAAGTATCGTTGTACCAAAGCGGGCGATACCGGGTTTGGGGTACCAAGCGCATTTCGGTGATCCTGAGGGAAATGTCATCGGGATAATAAAAAATGATCCTTCGCATACTGACAGGTTCCGGTCCACTCCAGTCTGGTGTTCTGACACTAAGAGAAAGCTTAAACGTGTCATAAAGAATCAATCTCATTTATGCAACCTTGTGGCATCATTTCCGTGCTTGTCTTCTGCTCAATACTGACAGCAGGGTGCACCCAGCTCCCGGGTATGCATATTATCAGTAACACTCCCGATCCTATAATCGGGCAGTGGATTGGAGGTGAACTGCCAGCGTCAGACCGGCACCTGATTATTTATGAAAATCAGACATTTCTTTCCACGAATTTTTTTTTAAACCGCGGGGAAACAACTGATTCAGGTAGCTGGACAAAGAGGGAACCTGGTCTCTATACACTGCAGTCAGCTACCGGTGAAATAACTGACTGGACATACGATTCTTTTGATGATTCAATGTATATGAGCGGATTACCCCAGATGAAGTATCACCGCTATAAAGGTTAACCGGGAATTTGATCCTTTCGCTCATGAACTACGCCTCTTGATTTGTATCTTTCCTGGTTCTTTAAACCAAAAACCTATTTTTCTGCACGGACTGGCATAATTACCGTTGTGATACCACTATACTGTAAACGTCGCTGTATGGCAAATGCAGTCTCGTTATGCAGGATCTTCTGGAACGGGTTTTCATGGCGGAAAACTATCTGCCCGGTAAAAAACGTGGAATTTGGAAACTCGTTTGCAATGTTTTTACAGAGTGGTACTGCCAGGTCAACAACATCAGTTCCAATATCCATCCGGTAATCTGAAGCAAAGCCCATCTCCCGGGCCAGATCAACATATTTAATGAGTGAGTTCCTCGTTGATTTTGAAAGTGCCGTCACTTCAGCTGAACCCTTGAATGTTCCCGAATCTACAACAGCAACAGAGACAAAAATAACATTTTCATAGACGCCGGGAAAATTTTTTATGACAGAATAAAACGTGTTCACGCCAAAACCATGAAACCCGCTGACGAGTTGCACCGCAGTCATTTTGTGGGGATTAACGGGTTCAGTATTCTTACTCCCGGTCACAGGTAAAACCTCGAGCCATGAATCTAATTTCCTCAAGCCTCTTGTCACGTTCTGGTAATGCCCATGGATCAGGAAGCAGAGCCCTACGAGAGCAGCTGTCAGAAATAACGTGAACCAGCCTCCCTCCCCTATCTTCTCATAAATCGTGATAAGGAGGATTGTACTGCACAATACAAAGCCGATAATGTGGATCGGGATATGCTGTTTCCAGTTTTTTTCATTCGCCCGGTTTTTGTAAAAGAACCGTGCCATACCAAACTGGGACAGGGAAAACGTGATGAATACATTAATGGCGTACATGGTGACGAGAAATACGATGGACCCCCGCGAAAAGATCATGAGTACGAGGGCTGATATCCCCATGAGGAGGATCCCATTTGTCATAGTGAGCCGCTCCGAGAGGTTGGCAAAGGACCGGGGGAGCCACGAATCGATTGCCATATTTGCCATCACCCGCGGTCCATCAATGAACCCGGTCTGAGCTGCCACAAAGAGCAGGGCTCCCTCAGAGAGGATAGTGACCAGCGCGAGAACTCCTCCCAAAGGCCAGCCACCAAAGACATTTGTCGCCAGCACGGCATTCAGGGTCTGTCCCGGAACCGGGTGAATATTCCAGAGCAGGTAGCACAGAAAGAGACCGCCGGAAAGGATTGCAAGGGAGAATGCCATATATCCCATCGTCCGCTTTCCGGTTTTTACCTTGGGCTCACGCATGATCTGCATCCCGTTTGCAACTGCTTCGATCCCGGTATATGTTCCGCCACCGAGTGAATACGCCCGGAGGAAGATTGCCAGAACCCCGATCATACCGACCGCGGCTAAATCTTTGGAGAGTCCCGACTGGAATCCTTCAGCAACTACCCCAATCTGAGGAGCATGAGCAAAAATTCCATACCCAAGGAGCAGTGCATGAGCTACGATGAACACAAGAAATATCGGGGCAAGTGTCATGACGGATTCTTTCACCCCCCGCAGGTTCATTTCTATAAGGATAATGATGAACAGGCAGGCTACCGCCAGTTTGTACGGCTGGAACGAGTAGGGTAAAAACGAGAAGATTGCATCAGCACACGCTGCGATGGAGACGGTGATGGTCAACATATAGTCGATGAGAAGTGCACTCCCTGATATGACACCTGCCCGCTGGCTGATTGTATGGGTAGCGACGATATATCCCCCACCCCCGGCGGGGTAATGTTCGATGATGCGGGTGTAGGCATACGAAATAATAAAAACAGTGAATGCGGTGCCCAATGCGAGGAAAATGGCGAGATAGGTATGTTCACCCAGTGCAATGAACGCTTCAGGAGGTCCGTAGGAAGACGACGAGACCCCGTCAGCCCCCAGTCCGATCCAGGCAAGGAGGGGTATGAGGGCGATCTTATGGAATATCGAGGGGTCTTCGATGTTTTTCTTTGCGCCAATAATGGTTCGGCGGGCACCTGCCCGAATATCCTCCCAGTTCCACGAGTCCTTCGGTCCCACGGTATCTTCTTCCGGCAGCCGGGCAGGTACATGTCTGTTGTAATCGGGACCCGTCTGCCTTTGGGGATAGTTCTGAGCATTGTTGACTATGCACTAAGAGCTACGTTATTGAGACCCGGATTAATAATTTTCTGGTATATTTCACGGTCATTTTTTGAAAATCCTCTGTCTTTGAAAAAAAGAATTAAGTCCCTTACATCGAACCAAATGCCACCATCGGCATGTATATCCTTTTTAAAATCCAGAGCGTCATCAAGGTAATGAACGATGGTCCCTGATGCAATTCCCGCGGTCTTTGTCTCGCATGGTGCACCGACACTCTCACTTGAACACGTTCCGGCACGACAATTCCTGGTGGATCTTGGCTCCCGGTACCGATCAGTACGGGCAGTGCTTTGCATCTCAGCCCACTGGAATACCGTACGACCCTCAGTTACTACCGGAAAAATCCTTAAGACGATCCACGACTTTTTCGGGTTCCCCTCGGAATTGTACCTCATCGAGTATCCAGCTCAGGGGAGTCCTGATCTCGCCGGATATGTGGTCGATCTTCTCAAATCGGCAGGTCTCGCCTGTGATCTCGATCCGACCCGGGGTCTCGATCATGGAGCATGGGTACCTCTGCGACTCATGTTCCCCAAGGCTGACGTGCCTGTTGTCCAGCTTTCGATCCAGCGGAGTCTGGACCCAATAGCTCATGTTGCACTCGGCGAAGCAATCAGGGACGTAAGGGAAACGGGTGTGCTTGTTCTCGGCAGTGGAGGTGCGGTCCACCCGCTTGGCAATCCTCACGCCTCGCTGGGCCCGGGTGCCCCCACGGATGAATGGGCAAAAGAATTCAATGCATGGCTCAATCATGCCGTTTCGAGCGGAGATAGCAAGAGCCTGGTCAACTACCGCACGATTGCACCATACGCTCAGGAGGCCCACCCGTATCCTGATCACTACATGCCGCTGCTTGCTGTATTCGGGGCCGCAGGCCCGGGTGCACGGGGTACGGTCCTTCACCAGAGTTGGGATCTGGGGGACCTCGGGATGGGAGCATTCGAGTTCAGCCACTAAACCATAACGTAAATAATCGCTAAAATTGTCTGTTTACGTTATACCTCATATAATGCAAGGCACCGGTGCAAGGAATATCATTTTATAGCATTACCTTCCTGAATGATTCTACAATATGGATGCAGATGACATCGATGATTTAATCACCAATTATTCTGAATTTGAAAAAAAAATTGATGATAAAATACAGGCATATCAAAAACTCAAAGATAGTCCGGACAGTATTGCAACTGCAATCCTTATTCAGTCCGTGGAATCTCAAAAGAAATCAAATGACCTTGCGGAACGAATGTTTCATGTATCCCGTGTCATGGTGATATTTACGGGGGGAGCGTTAATAATCGCCGCCGGTGCCCTGACATTTGCCTCTCTGGCGTATTTTACCCAGGGGACAGATAAAACATTCTGGGGTATCGTGACCATGTCGATAGTAAGCCTGGGAGTAATTGCTATTCTCCTGGTATTCTGGCCAAAGAAAGAAAAATCAATTCCTAAAAGAAAAAAATAGGGATTAAATCCTCGAATTAACCTTTTTTTTCTTTTTATCCTACGTTAATTTAAAAACAATAATAGTAGTATTTAAATACTAAAAACGTTTTTATTCATTAATGGACTTATGATATCCCGGGAGTGAATTGTGGTTATCTCAACATCAGATAATTTACGGGCATTATTCGAAAAACTGAAATCTGTTGGTTTTTTGGGGAGATTATTCAGGTGGCATCACATCCTTGAAATGAATTCTGCGGCAAGGACTGAATTCACCACCCTCAATAACGAACTTGATTCTCTTACTGATCAGAACAGGCAGACCAAAAACCAGTTACGATCAGTCTACCAGGACCTGGATCATCAGAAATCGCTTCTGGCAGATTTGAAATCTGATTATGCGATTGTGAAAACATCCAACCTCTATATGTCTCAGACTATCAAGGAAAAGGAGGTCGAAATCGGGGCTTTTCGGGAATCTGAAACAAAAAATGCAAAAAGAATAGCTGAAATGGAAAGGGAATCTGACCGTTTGCGCTCAACAATTGAACAGTATATTCAACAGCTCAGGAAAAATGAGGGTGAACTGGGGGCCCTCAGGGAATCTGAAGTAAAAAATCGTCAGAGGATCATTGAATTTGAACGTGATGCTGAGAGAACACGTACAGTAATTGAAGAGTACACGCAAAAAATCCAGGACTGGAAGAGCGAAATTAGCGCGTTAACCGAAGCCGATGCAAAAAACACAAAACGTATCCTTGAACTTGAAAGGGATACAGAACGGTATCGCCACTCCATGAAACAATATATCCGGCGACTTGAGGGCAATGAGGCAGGGAACGGAGATCGTGGCGATCCGGACAATTCTCTCGAAAGATAAGTGAATCGAACCGCAATAGTATCTGCCGACATCCTGCTAGCCACCCTGATTTTACGGCTGTTTTTCCCTCACTTACGTATCGCAGGATACTGTAGTATCGCTTTTTTAAGACCATCCCGATCGTCAAGACTATGGGCCCGGATAAAATAATCCGGAATCCCGAAAGCCGTGATGAGCAAGAAAATATGGAATGTAACGCTATTTATCATATAAAAAATAACATGTATACCACTTAATGAGGAATACGATGTCACAACAACTCGGGGGACAACCCATTATTATTCTCAGGGAAGGAGCAACGAGAAACCGGGGACAGGAAGCCCAGAACAATAATTTTGCAGCTGCGAGGGCAGTGGCAGCCGCTGTCAAATCGACCCTTGGTCCCAAAGGTATGGACAAGATGCTCATCGACAGCATGGGGGATATTACCATAACCAACGACGGGGTCACCATCTTAAAAGAAATGGACATTGAACATCCTGCCGCAAAGATGATGGTTGAGATCGCAAAGACCCAGGATGCTGAAGTCGGCGATGGGACTACCAGCGCAGTCGTGATCGCGGGAGAACTCCTGAAGAACGCTGAGGGGCTTCTTGCCCAGAAAGTCCACCCGACTGTTATCGCTGAAGGATACCGGATGGCAGCGGCAGAAGCGCTCGTGATGCTCAACGGGTTCGCCATAACCGTGAAACCTTCCGATACTGCGATTCTCAAAAAGATCGCCGAGACAGCACTTACGGGTAAGAATGCCGAGGTATCGAAAGACCGGCTCTGTGACATCCTTGTGAAGGCGATCACGTTTGTTACCGATTCTGACGGCAAAGTGGATATCGCTCATATCAACGTGGAGAAGAAAATCGGCGGATCTGTCGACGACACCAATCTTATCGAAGGCATGGCAATTGATAAGGAACGTGCACACCCCAGCATGCCCAAATCGGTGAAGAATGCAAAGATCCTGCTCCTCAATGCAGCGCTCGAATTCAAAAAGACTGAAGTGAATGCGAAGATCAATATCTCCACTCCCGGACAGGCCCAGGCATTCCTCGATGAAGAGGAGCACATGGTCCACACGATGGTGAACAAGGTTGTAAAAAGCGGTGCGACCGTCATCTTCTGCCAGAAGGGGATTGATGATGTGGCCCAGCACTACCTTGCAAAAGCCGGGATCCTTGCTGTCCGCAGGCTGAAGAAAAGTGATATCGAGAATCTCTCCCGTGCAACGGGTGCGAATATAGTTAACAGCATCGATGCAATAACCCCAAAGGATCTCGGCACCGCAGGGCTCGTTGAGGAACGCAAGGTCTCAGGTGATGAGATGATCTATGTCTCGAAGTGTAAAGATCCCAAGGCAGTCTCCATAATCGTCAGGGGAGGAACCGAGCACGTTGTCGATGAACTCGAACGTGCCATCCACGATGCACTCATGGTGGTGAGCGTCGTGGTTGAGGGAAAAAAGATCACCGCTGGTGGCGGAGCCCCCGAAACCGAACTCTCGCTCCAGTTACGGAGATTTGCATCGCAGGAAGGGGGTCGCGTCCAGCTTGCGATTGAAGCATTTGCTGCCGCTCTTGAGGTCATCCCCCGGTCCCTCGCTGAGAACGCGGGGCTTGACCCCATCGATATGCTTGTTGCAATCCGTGCTGCACATGAGGCAGGCAAAAAGAATTTCGGGCTTGATGTCTATGAAGGTAAACCCGTGGATATGCTCAAGGCAGGTGTCGTCGAACCGCTGCGGGTGAAAACCCAGGCAATATCAAGCGCGGCAGAGGCCGCCGTTATGATCCTCCGCATTGACGACATTATTGCATCTTCGAAATCCGGCTCACCCGGTGGCGGTATGCCGCCCGGTGGTATGGGTGGGATGCCCCCAGGTATGGAAGATTATTAATTTTTCAAACAATTTTTTTTTAAAAACAAGTTTTTAAAATATTCGATAGTCCCTTGGAATCATCCGGTGCATCAGCCTGGAAAAAACAGCACCCAAATTGGGTGCACACCGTGGTTCCTGATATCCACTCAACCGGTTTTGTTTTCCCGTCCGGTTCGAACGATGAGAACCGGTTTTGTTGTTCTTCTTACAACAG